>Ga0123356_10002536_pt1 | contig 19529 bp, 17 predicted proteins | sample TergutEmb28metaG_2_FD_92546 | JGI IMG/M metagenome (GOLD analysis project Ga0123356, IMG submission 92546) | Embiratermes neotenicus P3 segment gut microbial communities from Petit-Saut dam, French Guiana - Emb289 P3 | ecosystem: Host-associated > Arthropoda: Insects > Digestive system > Gut ...
TGCAAGCAATCTGCCAACTATTTGCGCGCTTCCCCTTGCCAACTCCGCACGATTTCCCTAGCATCCAGATTGAAAGCCGGCCTGCCAGGTTGGTGATGGCGGGTAACCGATATTTGAACCAATGCAGAATGAACGGGTGCTTGACTCGAACTTGGATCCGGTGAGCGATGCTCCGCCATGCGGAGATGCCTAAAGGGTCTCGGCGGGCGCCCAACGTCTACCGACGGGTTCATTCTCGGCCCCGTCACACGGCTCAGTGGGTCGGCTTGTTTCTTCGGGCGGACACCTTCTCCATCCGGTCGTGCCCAGTTCGACGCTCTCCCCCGGACATTCGAGAACCGCAGGAAGCGACCCCTTCCTGCTAGACTGATCCCGTATCAAAATCCCGGATTCGTGCATCTAACCGAAAAGTGTTCCCGCAACTATTTCACATCGGAAGATTCTTCCTGCCCACCTACGGATTCCTTGTCTCTCTCGGTGTGCTGCTCGGCCTCTGGATCAGCGTTCGCAACTCCGAACGCCTCGGCTACGACGGCGACAAAGCCTGGAATCTCGGCATTCTGGTGGTCCTCTGCGGCATCGTCGGGGCCAAAGTGCTCTACATTATCAATGACTGGAGCAGCTACTCGGGTCACCCCGGAGAAATCTTCAGCATCAACACGCTGCAAGCCGGAGGAGTCTTCTCCGGCGGCCTGATTGCCGCGTTCATCGCCGCCGCTTGGTACGTGCACAAATATCGCATGCCGCCGCTAGGAACCTGCGACGCCTTTGCTCCCGGCCTCGCCCTCGGGCACGCCATCGGCCGCCTCGGCTGCTTCGCTGCCGGTTGCTGCTACGGCAGGGAAACCCATCACTGGTGGGGAGTGACGTTCCACAATCCGCTGGCGAATTCAATCACGGGCACGCCACTGAACGTCCCGCTCGAGCCAACGCAGCTTTTCGAATTCGCTGTTGAGCTGGCCAATTTCTTCTTTCTGATGTGGCTGCTGAAGCGCAGAAAGTTCGACGGTCAGGTCTTCGGCGCCTTCCTTTTTATCTACGGCGTTGCCAGATTCTTCCTCGAATTCCTGCGCGGCGATCCCGGCCGCGGTTCCGTCTTCGGTGGCCTCATGAGTGGCACGCAGTTGATCGCGATCGGACTGGTTCTGGGCGGGGCCGTGATCTGGTGGCTCCGTCCCGGCTCCAAACAAATCCCGGCGCGCGCCGCCAGCGCAACGCGGTAAACGAACCGACCGTGGCGTCAACACTGTTGGGGTGTGTTGCGGGACGGAATTCTCTGAAGCACTTATTGCTGCAAGGCAAGAAGGCCGATCACTTCGCGCAATGCGATTCGTCCTAGCCCTTGCAGTCACAATCCTTGTGGACGAATCGCCCATCGCGCTCATTCCTCCGGCTTACGCCGCCGGTCAGCGCCTCGATCAATTCCTCGCCTCCCGCCTCGAAGTCAGCCGTGCCCGCATTCAGGAACTCATCGCCGAAGAAAAGATTCTCGTCAACGACTCGCCCGCCAAATCATCTTTCAAGCTCCGCGGCGACGAGCACATCACCATCCTCGGCCCGGCCGCTCGTCCTCCCCTCCGCGTCATCGCCGAAGAAATCCCGCTCGACATCGTCTACGAAGACGACGACCTCGCCGTCATCAACAAACCCGCCGGCATGATGGTCCACGCCGGCGCCGGAGCCACCGACGACGACCGCAACCGCGGCACGCTCGTCAACGCCCTTCTGCACCATTTCCGAACCCTGTCGGCGGTTGGAGGCGAAACCCGCCCCGGCATCGTGCACCGCCTCGACAAAGATACTAGCGGTCTCATCGTCGTCGCCAAAAACGACGACTCCCACCGTAAGTTAGCTGAGCAATTCTCCGGCCGCGAAGTCAAGAAGAAATACCTCGCCCTGGTCCACGGATGGCTTAAGCAGGATTCCGCCACCATCTCGGCCGGCATCAGCCGCGACCGCGTGCGCCGCACCCGCATGACGACCCGCCACGGCGGCGGCCGCGAGGCCATTTCTCACTACAACGTGCTTCGTCGTGCCGCATCTCCCTACGGTAAGTTCACGTTGATCGAGATCAAAATCGACACCGGCCGCACCCACCAGATCCGCGTCCACATGTCATCCCTCGGCCACCCGGTCGTCGGCGACACGCTCTACGGTGCTCCCCGCGAGCTCCGTGCCACCCGCCTCCGCGGACAACTCTCGACCCCGCCCGCTCTCTCGCTGTCGCGAAATTTCCTGCACTCGTCCGAACTGGAACTGGCTCATCCCCGCACCTCGAAAAAGCTCGCACTGAAGAGCCCATTGCCGCCCGAACTCGGAACCTTCCTTGCCCGCATCGAGAAATCGGTTCCGCCGAATACGGCTTGAAACGCTCATGGTTTCTGGGCAGTCCGGCCGGATATAATAGTGAAAAAAAGATGGTCACCTTGGGGACGAAACTATTGTTTGCAGCCCGACTGATTGCAATTGTCGGCTTGGCGGGATTTGCCCTGTGGGCTTCCGCGCAATCCGCTTCCAACGCCTCCGCCGCCATTCCACCGGCGGCTCAAACCGGGACGCAAGCCCAATCTACGGCACAGCCTCCAGCAACCAGTACGCCGGCCGGGCAAGATCCTGCTGCTGCCGATGACGCGGTCACAAGATTCGTAGCGCGTCCGAACGAGGTGAACGTAGTCTTTACGGTCACTGACAAACACGGCCGCCGCATCACCGATCTCAAGCGGAACGACTTCCAGGTTCTCGATGACAACAAACCGCCCGAACAGATTCGCAGTTTCGCCGCCGAGACCAATCTTCCTTTGCAGGTCGGCCTGTTGATCGACGCCAGCAACTCCGTACGTGACCGCTTCAAGTTCGAACAGGAATCCGCCATCGAGTTTCTCAACCAGACAGTCCGCCCGCGCTATGACAGCGCCTTCGTGGTCGGATTCGACGTGACCCCCGAGGTCACGCAGGATTTCACCGACAATACGGAACTGCTGGCGCGCGGCGTCCACAATCTCCGCCCGGGCGGCGGCACGGCTCTCTACGACGCGCTCTACTTTGCCTGCCGCGACAAGATCCTGAAGGCGCCCAAGAACATTCAGGTTCGACGCGCGATCATTCTCCTCAGCGACGGAGAAGACAACCAGAGCCACGTCACCCGCGAAGAAGCCATCGAAATGGCGCAGCGCGCCGAGGCCGTCGTCTATACCATCAGCACCAACGTCAGCGGCACCAGGGGCGAGGGCGACAAAGTTCTCGACCGCATCGCCGACGCCACCGGCGGACGCCCCTTTCATCCCTTCCAGATTCGCGACGTCTCCAACGCCTTCGCCGAAATTCAGGACGAACTACGCAGTCAGTACGCCGTCTCCTATACGCCGGCAGACTTCAAACACGACGGTCACTACCGCACCATCGAGATCCTAGCCAACGACCGCAAGAATCTCCGAGTGCGCTCGCGTCGCGGATGGTACGCGCCCGCGCAGTAAAGTTCTTGAAACAGGAAGAATAGGAAGGTCTCCGGGCCAATGCGATATGCTCGGTAAATCGGTGTCCTCGCTGGTGACAGCTTAATCGTTGCGAACGAACATGCCCGGATACTCAGGCACCCCACTCCCGAAGAAGCTCGGCATAAAAGACGGGTTCCGGGTCCGGCTCGTCGATTCTCCGCCAGAAGTCGTCAAGGAGCTGAAACCATCCCTGGATAAATGCGAGGCGACCGAGGGCAAGCCCCCACTTGACTTCGCCATCGTCTTCACCAAATCAAAAGCATCCCTCAGCAAAGAATTCAAACGGATCACAAAGGAACTTGCCCCCGCTGGAATGCTCTGGGTCAGCTGGCCCAAGAGAAGCTCCGGTGTCCCCACTGACCTCAGCGAAGACACCATTCGTGAAATCGGCCTGGCCTCGGGCCTGGTCGACGTGAAAGTCTGCGCCGTAAGCGACGTATGGTCGGGATTGAAATTTGTCCGGCGCTTAAAAGACCGCTGATCCCTCGTTCTCGTTTGTCCTCTGGGATCCGATGTGCCCTCTGTGGTTTAATCTTGTGCACGTATGGTACGAGTTGGACTAATCGGATTCGGCCTCGCGGGACAAGCCTTCCATGCTCCCGTCATCCGCGGCATCGGCGGCATGGAACTCGCCTGCATTCTCGAGCGCCACACCAACAACGCCCGGGCCCGCTATCCCGAAGTCCGCGTCGCACGCACGCTCGACGAGATGCTCTCCGATGAATCGATCCAGTTGATCGCCGTCGCCACTCCCAACGACTCGCACTTTTCTTACACCCAAGCCGCGCTCGAAGCCGGACGCGACGTCGTCGTCGACAAGCCGATGACTCCCACCTTGGCCGAAGCCGAAGAGTTGGTCCGCCTTGCCAGAGAACGCGGCCGCGTGATCTCCGTCTATCAAGACCGCCGCTATGACGGCGCCTTTCTCACGGTAAAGAAGCTAGTCGAATCCGGCGCCCTCGGCAACGTCACCGAATACGAAGCCCGCTTCGACCGTTTCCGGCTGGAAGGCAAACCCGGAGCCTGGCGCGAGGTCGCAGATTTCCCCGCCGCCGGCGTACTCTGGGATCTGGGCCCGCACTTGCTCGATGGCGCTCTCGTCCTCTTCGGCGAGCCGCAATCGGTTTGCGCCGCCGCCCTCCAGCAGCGCGAGACGTCCACGGTGGATGACGCCTTCGACGTCATTCTCGAATACCCCCGTCTCCGCGTAACCTTGCGAGCCCGCATCATCGCCTACGCGCCCGGCCCGCACCTGTTGCTGCATGGCACCGCAGGTTCGTTCATAAAATTCGGCATGGACCCGCAGGAAGAGATTCTGCGCGGCCCCAAGTGCCCCGACGGACTCGACTGGGGCAAAGACTGGGGCCTCGAACCGGAAAAACAATGGGGCACACTCACCCGGGTCGGCGAATCTCCGCGCAAGATTCAAACCGAACGCGGCGATTACCGCGGATACTACGCCAACATCCGCGACGTCATCGAAAAGAAAGCTGCGCTCGAAGTCACGCCCGAACAGTTCCTGCGTACTCAGCGCGCCCTCGTCCTCGCACACAAGAGCAGCCGTGAGCGGCGAGTCGTGGGCTGGAACGAACCTGCCGAATGATGGTGCGGTTGGCCAATCGAAAAAACTCATTCTAGCCATACAAACTCTTCATTGAATCTTTACGGCATCCTTACGTCCTCTCCTCTACGCTCGTCCAATGTCGCTGTACAAATCATTCGCGCTCCTCCTGGTAGTTACCGCCGGAACCTGGACCGGCAGGGCTTCGGCCCAATCTACGTCCACTGATGAGTCGCCAACCGATGGCTCGCCCACGCCGGCAGCCCTGGACTCAACTAAGGCGTCCACCAGTGACAGCAGCGCCGCGGCCATCGTCGCACCGTCGCACACCTCGACCGGCAACTTCTTTCAACGTTTGGCAAAGGCCTACGCCGACGACTGGAGACAGCTTCCATCGAGCGATGCGGCACCCGCATTTCGCGGCACCCCCTCGCCCGTCGAGGGCCCGCCCTTCCCCTTTTCCGATTGGCCGTATGGCGGTTCCGTCGTAGTCAGCAAGCCCTGGACGCAATCCGGCCCTCTCATGCAGGCGCTTTGGAGCGGTCCCAACGGCGAAGGCTGGAAGAAGAGTGGCGTGCAAATCTATGGATGGGCCAACTTCGGGTTCAACATCAGCACCTCCGACAAGCCCGGCTACGCCAACTTGCCCGCAGCCTATGCGGAAAAGCCCAATACCATCCAGCCAGACCAGCAGGTTCTGTATATCGAGCGCCAACCCGACACGGTGCAGACCGACCACTTCGACTGGGGTTTCCGCATCGCCAGTCTCTACGGAATCGACTATCGCTTCACCACCGCCAAGGGCGTCTTTAGCGAGCAACTGCTCAAGCACAATCGCGAATATGGATTCGATCCGGTCATGGTCTACGCCGACCTGTACTTCCCCCATGTCGCCGAGGGCATGAACGTGCGCATCGGCCGCTACATCTCGCTTCCCGATATCGAAGCGCAGCTTGCTCCCAACAACTACACCTATAGCCACTCGCTTACCTACACTTACGACTGCTACACGCAGAGCGGCATCAACACCACCACCAGGCTGAATGACCACTGGCTCTTTCAGGCCGGAGTCTCCGCTGGATGCGAAGCCGTTCCCTGGACGCGCCCGGATGCCAAACCCACGTTCAACACTTGCCTCGGGTACACATGGAAGCAAGGTGGCGACAATCTCTATCTCTGCGCTAACTCCATCAACGACAGCAAGTATGCCTACAACAATCTGTCCGCCTACTACCTGACCTGGTACCACAAGATCAACAGTTCGTGGCATAGCGCGACCGAGAGCTGGTATCAGTACGAGCGCGACACGCCGAATGTGCTGAATCCCGCCGCGGCGCCGTTACTTGAAACCAACGCCAACGGCGCCGTCTGCGCCACCACAACCCAGCTCACCTGCTTCGCTCCTGAATGGGCGGTCGTCAATTATGTGGAAAGGCAATTCTCCAAACACGACTATCTAAGCATCCGCAACGAGTACATGGACGACATGCGCGGCCAGCGCACCGGCTTCAAAACCAAATACTCCGAGCACTTAATCGGCTGGGGCCACTGGATCGGAACAAGCGTGCTGTTCCGCCCCGAACTCCGCTTCGAGCGCTCCTACGAAACACCCGCGTATGACAACGGAACCAAGAAGAACCAACTCATGCTGGCGGGGGACGTGATCTATTTCTTCTAGGCGGAGGATTGCAGTCTTTGAAGTCTTTTCAAAGTCTTATGGAAGGGGGAATGATGCATCAAGCTGTGGAAGCGGAAGATCTTCGGAGCCGTAGCAACGAAGTGGGGCGTGGAATCGAGGATCGGATGTTAGGGATTGTCGAAGGGGTCGAACGCAACCTGAACGACCTCGTGCAGGGCCTGAGCCTGCTCGGCGTGAAGCGGTGTTCTCACTGCCAACAGTTCTTCCGCGCATCCGACCGCGGCCGATTATTCGGAAGCGGCGGCCAACTGGTCTGCTTCGAGTGCATTCCCGCCTGGTGGGCTTATCGCCGCGAGCGGTTGAGCTCGACGGACCGCCAAAAGATGGAAAGCGATCTCGTCTACTGGCTGCGCAGCTTTCACAACGCGCGCTCCTGCCGTGACTCCCACCACCCGGCGGACCCTCATGCCGTGAAATTCGAATTGGCGGCGAGTTGCCTGGAGTGCCACGGAACAGGAAGGTATCTGGGGAACAAGCGCTGCCGCTTTTGTGGCGGCCCCGGCACTATCCGGATTATCGTCCCGCAGGCAGCATCGTAGGCGGGCATTTCCGAGTCCTCGGGAAAGACCGGTTGCACCAAACGTAAGCCGGGTGCAACCCCGATCTTGGCCAGAGGGTGGGAAGTTCCCCTACCACACATCGCACCTCTTCCCCTCCGGCCGCACCATGGCGGCAGCAGGCTTGCAGCTCCACGCCTTCTGAAATTCCGGCAGATTCGACAACGGCCCGATCACCCGGTACTTCGCAATCGGATGCGGATCGGTCTCGACCATCAAACGCTGTGCCTCCGGACGAGTCTGGTCTCCGCGAAACTGCCCCCACGCAATAAAAAACTGCTGCTCCGGCGTGAACCCGTCAATGTCGGCTGGCCTCGGCTTCCCCACGAGCGACCTCTCATAAGCGAGGAAGGCAATCTTCGCTCCTCCCAGGTCGCCAATGCTTTCTCCAAGCACCAGTTTTCCGTTGTGGTGAATATCTTTCTCGATGTAGTAGTGATCGAACTGATCGGCCACACATGCCGCTCGCGATTGAAAATCCTTCAAGTCAGCCTCGGTCCACCAATTTCTCAGACGTCCAAGAAAGTCATACTGCGCACCCTGGTCGTCAAACCCGTGCGAGATCTCGTGCCCGATTACGACTCCAATGGCGCCATAGTTCACCGCATCGAGCGCGTTGCGATCGAACGCCGGAGGCTGCAGAATCCCCGCCGGAAACTCAATTTCGTTCAGCAGCGGGTTGTAAGACGCATCCGAGGTAGGCGGCGTCATCCCCCAGCGCCCGCGATCGACGGCTTTGCCAATCGTGGACCGGTCATCCTGCTCCACGAATTTTCTGCCCGCGATCGTGTCTTCAAAAAACGCATCGCGGCGAACCTCCACACGGCTGTAATCCTTCCATTTATCCGGATACCCAATTTTGGGATTAAACGTCGCGATCTTCGCCATTGCCTTTTCTTTTGTATCGTCGCTCATCCACGGCCGGCTCAGGATGTCGTCGCGCATCGCGGCCAGTAGATTGCGCACCATCTCCTGCATGCGCGCCTTGGCCTCGGGAGGAAAATACTTCTCGACATACTTCTTCCCCAACGCCTCTCCGAACAGCCGGTCGGTCGACTCGACACAACGCTTCCAGCGCGGCTTCATCTCGGTGACGCCCGCCAGGTATTTGCCGTTGAACGCAAATTCCTCTTCCCCCAACGGCTCGGAGAGCGAGTTCGCCACCGAATTGAGAAGATGCCACTTCAAGTAGATCTTCCAGTCGGCCAGCGGCGTCTGCTGCATCTGGCGGTCGACTTCCTCGATGAATTTGGGTTCGTCGACGTTCATGTCGACATCGTTTGGCAGTTGCTGGTACTTGAAATAAGCCGCCCAGTCGACGTGCGGAGCCAACGCCTCGAGTTGTGCGAAGGTCGTGTTGTGATCGGTTGCCGCGGGATCGCGTAGGGCTACGTTATCGAGCGAGGCTCCGGCCAGCCCGGTTTCCATTGCCATGATGGTCTGCGATGCGGCCGCCGCCGACTTCGAATCCCAGCCCGCGAGTTCGAGCATCGCCGCCACGTGCGCCACATACCTTTCCCGCGCTTCCTTAAACCGCGGTTCCTGCTTCAGATAGTAGTCACGATCTGGCAGCCCCAGCCCGCTCGCGCTTATATCGGCCAGCACCCACGACGGCTTGTGTGGATCCTGCTGGCTGCCCAAGCCAAACGGCACTTCGACCAGAATGCCATGCATCTCCGCCATCACTTGTTGGAGGCCGGCCATATTGCTCGCGGCGTCGATCTTCGCAAACCACGGCTTGATGGGATCCGTTCCCCGCGCGTTCACCCGCACTTCGTCCATGCAAGCGCCGTAGTAGTCGCCGATGATCTGCTCCGTGCTTCCCTTTGGAGCGCTCGTGTCGGCCGCCGCCGCTTCCAGAATTTCGTGCAATCGATCTTTCGCCGACTCGCCCGCCTGCCAGCGCTTGCTCCATCGCGTCATGGACGCCGGAATCGGATTGTTCGCCCGCCACGTTCCATTCGTAAATTCGTAAAAGTCATCGCAGGGCTGCACCTTGCGGTCGAGATCGCTGACATCAATGCCATGCAGGGAAGAATTCTGCGTCCAAGCCAATGAAGCCAAAGCGAGCAAGCCGACGATCACCGCTGAACCGCGCAAACTGGGCATGAATCTCTCCGGGAAATCAATAATTCTCGGGAGGCCATTGTAGATCAAGCAGAAAATGAAACCCCGCGCGTTGCAAGCCAGACGAGGAAGTAAGGCTTAAAGAAAGGCAGAGAAGGAAAAATGAATCCGCGGAAAAACAGTCCGGGATAACGGACCACCGTCTAGCCGCCCGCCTTGAGTTTCGGCGGCATTTGCTGGGCAATTTCGTTCAGCGCTCGAAAACGCCATGGCCCTGAAACGCGACCGCCTGCACGACAGGCTCATTCTTCTCGCGCAGTTCGGTCGCGAGCAAATCCACGGGAAGAATATTTCAGCAGATCGCGCTTATTCAACTCCAGCACATAAGACTCTTGTGAAGTCGTATCCGTGCTCTTTGAGGTTCGACATGAGATTCTCGAGGCGAGCTTCGGACCTCAGCATTCAGCTCGAAAAGGACACGGCTCCGCCGTTGCCACTCCCCCGTCCCGGGAGCCGCTGTCATTGCGCGCGAGCCGCGAGCAATCTGCTGCGCTTGCGAGCACGGATGTTGTCGGCGAAAAGCAGATTCCCCCTCGGAAACCGCCCTAACGAGCTGTGCTCGCCTGCCCCGCGGGCAGCGGATAGTACCCGGCCTTGGTGTAGATGTTCAACCCCTTCTTATCCACGATCACTTCAAGCGTCCGGTAGGCCGAGCTGCCCTTCACCGCGGCGGCATTGTAGCCCAAGGTGTATATGTTGCGCGCATCTGAAGTAATCGAGGCATACGCATCCTCAATCGAATTCCGCGTCAGCCCGAAGTAGGGCTCTCCTCCGCCCGTCGCATTGGTGTATTTCGGCAGGATGTTGCTGTATCCCTGCCAGAGCAGGTGATGGAGCTTGTCGACCTGCCGGTATCCGGGCAATGCACTCTGCCCGACTACCACCGCTTTCACCTGAATCCCGAAGGTCTGGAGCAGCCGCAGCACTTCCTTGTACCCCGCGGTACTACCCCGCTCCTGACCATCGCTGATCACCAGGATCACCTTATGCCGCGTCTGCTGCGTCTTATCCATCCTGTCCCGCTTGATGAGGTCCAGCGCAGCCCGCAAGATCGCATCGTTCAAAACGCGCGATTCAATCGGCGGAGTGTTCACCGGCGGCGTCGCGGGCCCACCTACCGGCAACCCGTTCACCATTGGGGGCTGGCTTGAGATTGGCCCCCCCAGGATCGGAGGTCCATTGTTCCTGCCCCGGACCAGCTTCAACTCATCCAGGGCCGCCGTCAGACGCTCGGGCTTGTGCGTAAAATCTACTAACTGGCTCACCGTGCTGCTGTAGGTGTAGAGCGCAAACTCATCGTACGGACTAAATGCCGCCGTCAGCGCCGAAAACGTTTCATGGACCTGCTGCAATGTCACATCCGGCAGGGCGGTATTCAGCACGACTGCCACCGACAGCGCAAACGGATCGCTGGTGAAATACGTCAGTTTCTGCGGGACGCCATTCTCCTTGACCACGAAATCCTTGGCCAGGAGTCCTTCTACCCTCCGCCCCTGCTTGTCCTTCACCATGACCGGAATCTGAACTAGATTCACTCCCGCTTTAAACCTGTACGGTTCTTCTTGAGACCCCACACGAGGCTCATCCCCGGCTGGCATGCTTCCAGTCGGAACCGTCTCCACCGGCGGCATGGGGGGAGGCGGCGTCGGTTTCTCCGCATCCGGCTGAGTCGTATCCGCCGACGAAGACTGTCCGGGCTCGAGGGGAACTGGGGCGGGTTTTTGCGTCGTCGGATCCGGCGCCCGATCGGTAGGCTGCGGAAGCCTGGGAACCGGGGGCTGAACCGCCGAAGGCGCATCCGGGATGTCCTGCGTTTGCTGAGCGTTGGCCGGAAGCTGGCTCTGACCCTGCCCGCTGCCCTGCGCCCACATCGCCGGAACAGCCAGAAACCACACCATCCCCAGCGCGGCCAGGCGCCAAGCGGCGCCAGAATGTATCCCCGGGTACGAGCTCCCCCGGGGCGAAAGACACGGAGATGCTCCTTCAACATCGCTTTGTGTTGGAGCTCCGTCTGCCAGAATCATCGTTTCCCTCGATAAAAAAGCATTCCCTGTACCTTTGGGATGCCAATCCAGACCGATTTGGTGCATCTAAACCCCAAGGATTAGACTAACAAAGAACTGCCTGAGAGTCCCAGATGCCGAAACACCTTGCTCAAGTCACGCTTCTTCCCTTAGTCATTCTGTCACTTCTGTCAGCTTTCCAGACGGCCTCTGCCCAGCAACCTTCCCAAGGCCAGTCGCAAACAGCTCAGAAGCCCGACGACTCTCAGGAACCCGCCGAAAAGCTCAAAGTCAACGTCAATGTCGTCTCCGTCCTGTTCAACGTCAAAGACAAACACGGCGCCCTGGTCCCCAACCTAACCAAAGACGACTTCGATATCGCCGAAGACGGCAAAGCTCAAACCATCAAGTACTTCGCCGCCGAATCGAACCTGCCCCTCACGCTGGGTATCATGATCGACTCTAGCGCCAGCCAGCGCAACGTCCTTGACATGGAAAAGGAAGTCGGTGGCGCCTTCCTGAAACAGATCCTCACCGATAAGGACGAGGCCTACGTGATCGGCTTCGATATCTCCGTCGACCTGCTACAGGATTTTACTCGCGATGTCCACCGCCTGCAGGCTGCCTTGAACAAGGTGAAGATCGGAACCGAAGTTGCCACCGGCGGTATCCCCGGGATGGGTGGCGGCCCGGTTCCCAACCAGAACGCTCCCGGCACCCTGCTCTTCGACGCCGTCTATCTTTCCGCACACGACATGCTTTCCCAGGAAGTCGGCCGCAAAGCCATGATCATCCTTACCGACGGGCAGGACGAAGGCAGCAAGCTCAAGCTCAAAGACGCCATCGAAGCCGCCCAGAAAGCCGACGCCATTGTCTACGTCCTGCTCTGCGCCGATCGCGGCAGCTACTGGGGCAGCGGCGTCATGTATAACGGCGAATTCGATATGAAGAAGCTCACCGAGGCGAGCGGAGGCCGGGTCATCAACGTCGGCAACAAATTCGACAAGCTCCGCGAGGCCTTCGATCAAATCGCCGCCGAACTCCGCAGCCAGTACAGCATCGGCTACACCCCGACTAACCTCAAACGAGACGGAACCTATCGCAAGCTGGAAATCAAGAACAAGCAGGGAAACAAAATCCAGGCCCGCGCCGGATATTACGCCGGCATGGCCGAAAACTAGCAAGCCAGGACAGCCAGGCCGCTGCGCCGCCACGAGTACCCGGCAATCGGGCGTGGTTTAGCAGGCGGGAGTGACTCCGCATATTTGGGCGTCCGCGAAGCGGCGCGAGCAGGGAAGGTTTCGGCCAACTGTCAAGAAAAAACGATTTTTCTTACAACCTCCACCCCTGCTGCCCTCCAACTTCTTTCTGATACACTCCTTCCCACTGGAGGGTCCCCCATGCCACGCTTCTCCCGCCGGTCTTTTCTGCACCTGACTGCCGCAGCCTCCGCCGCCGCCGCGTTCCGCATCACCACCGAACCCATGCTCGCCGCCGCCTCCCGCCGCCGCCCTCATTCCCCGGACGCCGTAATGATCGATAGCAACGAGAATCCTCTAGGCCCCAGCCAGTCGGCGCGCGACGCCATGTCCGCCATCCTCCCGCAAGGTGGACGCTACCGCGATGAACTCACCGACAACCTTGTCGAGCTCTTCGCGAAAATCGAAGGCCTCAACCGCGACTACGTCCGGGTCACCGTTGGCTCGACTCCACCACTCGCTCTCAGCGTTCTTACCTTCACCTCACCAAAGAAGAGCTTTGTCACCGCCGATCCCAGCTTTGAGTTAGGAGTGAACGCCGCCAACACTGCCGGCGCACACGTTATCAAAGTACCGCTTACGAGAACCTATGCACATGACGTCAAAGCCATGCTTGCCGCCGGCTCAGACGCCGGAGTCTTCTACGTCTGCAATCCCAACAACCCCACCGGTACAATGACTCCGCACGCCGACATCGAGTACCTCGTCGCCAACAAACCAAAAGATTCGGTCGTGGTCGTCGACGAAGCCTACATCCACTTCACCGAGACGCCAAGCGTGCTCGATCTGGTGAAGGCCGACAGAGACGTCATCGTCCTGCGCACCTTCTCCAAGGTCTACGGCATGGCCGGCCTGCGCTGCGGAGCCGCCATTGCCCGCCCTGATCTCCTCGATACAATCATGCGGCATGGTGGTCTCAACTTCATGCCCATCACCGCCGTGGTCGCTGCCACTGCCAGTCTGGAAGATGCCAGCCTCGTCCCCGAACGCCGCCGCATCAACGCCACCATCCGTCAGCAAACCTTCGACTGGCTCGCCCGCAACAACTTCTCCTTCATTCCCTCTGAATCCAATTGCTTCGTGGTCGACGCCAAACGCCCCGGCCAGGAAGTCCGCGACGCCATGGCCAAAGAAAATGTCTTGGTCGGCCGAGTCTGGCCCATCATGCCAACGTACGTCCGGGTCACCGTAGGCACCCAGGAAGAGATGAACAAATTCCAATCGGCCTTCCAAAAAGTCATGAAGGCATGAGAACAGTACCAGGCTGCCCCACTTCTGGCTGTCTTGCCAGAAGTTTTGACTGCGTAGGCGATAAAAAGCCGTGAGCGACGCCGTCCGCATCGGCATTCTTGGCGACTTCGACCCCGATTTCCCTTCCCACCACGCCACCACCGACTCCTGGGCAGGGTCACATCCATCCGAGCAGGACCGCGACTCCGTAGTGAAGCGCCGGGATTTTCCTCATCCCAGCATTCCCCGCACTGCCTCCCAAAACTCCGAACAAAGCTCTCCCACCGGCCGATCCCGCGCGAGCTTCGCCGACTGCCCCGCCCAGAGCTGCATCCGATCCGCATCCCCCGCCTGTAGGGCGGCTTCTCGCATCGCCCGCGTCAAACCACGTTGCACCGGATACGACGTCGCCCGAGGAGCATCCGCATCACCCGCCGCTCGCGCATACGCAGTCGCCACACTCCGTCCCGGACGCCCGCTGAACGCGCGTGTAATCATCGTCTCGTGAGCCTCGGTCCTCGCCAGCCGCTCAACATACGCCGAATGCGTCTTCGCCTCCGGACACAGCAAGAACCCCGTCCCGATCATCACCGCGCTGGCGCCCAAAATCAGCGCCGCTGCGATGCCCCGCGCATCGCCAATTCCGCCGGCTGCAATAGTCGGAACCGAAACTGCATCCACAACCTGCGGCACGAGCGAGATCAGTCCCACCATCTGGCGCTCAGCCTCCTCAGCACGAAACGCTCCGCGATGTCCTCCCGCCTCCATGCCTTGCGCGATGATCGCGTCCGCGCCCGCCGCTTCTGCGGCCCTCGCTTCAGCTACGGTCGTTGCCGTCGCAAACCATAAAATCCCCCGCGCTTTCATCTCCGCCACGAACCCTGCCGGATACAGCCCCATGATCGACGAGATCGCCATCGGAGCTGCATTCAGCATCGCCTGACACTGCGCGTCGAAATCCGGCAACCGCGCATCTCCCGCCTCGGCCTGAACCGCGGGTCCCCAGTTCGCCAGGAATTCGCGCTGCCGTTGTTCCAACTCGGAATCGCGCAGCGGTGGAGGGTCGGGAATCCACAAATTGATCTGAAACTTTCCCGCACTGCCTCTGCGAAATTCGTCACTCCATGCTTTAATTTCCTGGGGCTGCATCGACAGAGCCCCGCAGGCCCCGAGCCCACCCGCGTTGGCCACTGCAACCGACAGCGACGGGGGACAAGCCCCCGCCATCGGCGCCAACAGAATCGGAAACCGAATGCCCACCCACTGCGAAAAATCTGCAGCACGGACTAAAGGAGATGAATGCTTTTCGCTCGTCATGCTGCTTTGGATTCAACACCACGTCAGAAGAAGCACCGACCCGATGGTGGGGGCCCGCGGAGGCTCCTGCCTCCGCGATCCCCTTACTCGGTCCGCTCCAGCTCGCGGATGTACTCAACGACCGCCTCGCTCCAGCCGTCGATGTGCGTCCACTTGCCGTAGCCGACGCCGTTCTTGTAGCTGGCTACGTTGATCAAGTATCCCTTGCCTTGCGGCGCAGGAACCGTGTCGTGCGCCTGCTCGTCGGTGATGACGATCAGACGATCGTAGCCGTGTTTCTCGTTCAGGTCATTCACGGCCGCGCCGAGACGCGTGCTCGAGTGCGGCTGCGAGCCGTCGATCGCATCGCGCAACGCGAATCCGCGACGCGATGCGACCTGGACCAGCGAGTTAGAGAAGCTGAACACAGCCACCTTTTCGCCGATCTCGCGCAGCAATACCGCGAGCCCGTAAGCGGCATCGGTTCGCTGCATCTCCGAACGACGAGACAGCGGAGCAGTCATCGAGCCGGAAACGTCAACCAACACGACAGTCTTGCCCGTAAGCTTCTCTGCTGCCGCAACGCAGTTGAGCATAGCCTGCTCGAGCGCCTCTTCCCACTGCGGAGCGTACCGCGCCGCGGCCAGGAAGCGGAAAGGCAGCAGGCGCGCCGTGTTCATCGATCCGAGCGCGGCGAGAACGAGATCTTCGTTTACGGCAGCGTCCTGCAAGTTGCGCAGGTTGCGGAGCAGAGCCAGCGCCCCGAGCTTCTCCTCACGGAGCAGCCGCTCCCAAGCCTCGCGCTTATCCCCGCCCGAGCTCAGGGCAACCTCCCAAGTGTCAGGAGTCGTGAGCTCTCCCGCGATGAGCCGCTTCCACACCTCGGCCTGGGCCTCGTCCCGCGGCTTGGCGTGCGCCAGGAACAGAACGTCGCGCAGCTTGATGGGACCGTCGCGGTTGTACTTCGCGAGCGCATACTCATCAAACTTCGGGAAGGCCGCAGCCAGCCCCTTCTTCACCTGCGCAGAAAGAGGCACGCGACCGTCCTTCCAGTAGATGGCCACGAACTCCGCGAGTTCGTCGGCACGCTGGATGACGCGCACCAGTGTCTCGGCCACCAGCCCGCGATGCGAGGCGTGACGCGCCATCTCACGCACGAGCAGAAGCGGCGCATGACGCAGTTTCATTTTCTCGCGCGCCTCAACGGCGATCGCCGCCACCTTCTCGGCCGCAACCTTGGGAACGAGTTCCGCGATGCGGCCCGCGATCTCGACTCCGTCTTCGTAGAACTGGCTCTCCCACAGCAAACAGGCCAACACCGAGCGCCGCAGCTCGAGCTCCGTGGAGATGTTGCGCGCAGGCGCGCCTTCGTGCGTATGGAAAACGTTGAGGTTCCGCAGATTGAGTTGAGCCATTGTGCCTCCTTTCGAGTTATGAACAGTGAGCCCGGAGCGGTGACCCGAGAACTTCTGGCTGCTGAGCCGCCGGGTAGAGCAAATTACTTGTTATTGCGTGCGAAGCGAGGAAGCTGCTGTGCTGCCGCAACTCGCGGTCTTCCTTTTCCGCACGACAGCTTTACAACCATCGAGTTCTTCGTTCTGGCATCCTTTTGGGCTTGTTATGATGCTTGTCTCCTCCTTTTCTGAGGTCACAAATTGTGATCTCAAGTTTGGTGACTGATGAACAAGACTGCCATCGTTCTTGCCAAAAGAGTAAGCTCCAAGATCCTGGTTCTGCGCAATCAGAAAGTCATCCTCGATGGTGATCTTGCTGAGCTTTACGGGGTTCCGGTTAGGCAACTCAACCAACAGATAAAACGAAACCTTAACCGCTTTCCGGCAGATTTTCGTTTCACAGTGACCGCTGCCGAGTACGAAAACTTGAAATCACAAAATGTGATCTCAAGTTCGACTCATGGAGGACGCCGTTATCTGCCCAACGCCTTCACCGAACATGGCGCGATCATGGCGGCAACCGTCCTGAACTCGAAGCGCGCCATTGAAATGAGCATCTTTGTCGTACGCGCGTTCGTGCAGATGCGCCAGGCGATGGCGATGAATCAGCACATCGTCTCAAAGCTCGCTGAGCTCGAAGCACGCCTCGACAGCCACGATGCTGAGATTCAGGATCTCGTCGAAGCCATCCGCGAGCTCGTCACCCCACTGCCGGCCAACAATCGCCCGATGGGATTCGAACTGCCATCGGAATCCGCGAAGCCCCGGACGAATGGGTGAAGGTTAGGCGCTCACCTTCTTCTCCTTCTGCTTCGCACAAACCGGCCGGAGAATCTGCGACTGCGGCAGGTGAAGCTCGAATTTGCGGCCACGGTTTTGCTCCGCCTGCCCACCTACACTGTCCCGTGAAAGATGCGACCGGATTCGAACCCGCGACCCTTCGAAGGAACCGTTAACTTCACCACCGGCGAAATCCGGTGGCGGTATTACGAATTCACCGACAGCAGTTCCAGATCCTCCACGTCTTGCGGGGCCTGCACCGCGACTGTCGCGCCGCCGTGCAGCCCCACAGACCCTTGCGCAAGTTCCAGCAACAGGCCCTGGAAATCAGCCATCGTCTCGGCCCCAGCGTTTGCCTCGACGAAAGCCAGCGCTTCGAGCTCACCCGCCAGCGGCCGTCGAGCACGTTCAGCAGGCCCGACATCGTTACGCCGAACTTATCCGCCACGGACTTCTCCTCCGGTTTGTCAGGCGGAACCCCTCCTGGTTTCTTCTCGGGATCACGTCGCGCCTTGGTCGATGACATACAGTCGATGTCTTCGAAGAGCACGATCGATCCCTGCGGCACATCGTTGATCGCTGTCATCAACGTACGGTCGATGAAGTCGGTCAGGTTGATCGCATAGATCGACATCGCGAACTTGCCCGCCATCGCCGAGACGAGCGACGTCTTTCCCGTTCCAGGCGGACCGTACAACAGATATCCGCGGTGGTAGGGCACGCCGAGGTGACGGTAGCGCGACTTCGAGGCCTTGAACTTCTCAATGTCGGCAACCATGCGCTCACGCTCGCCCGCCTTCAAGATCACCGAGTCCAGCAGTCGAGGGGTATATCCCTCGACGCGCTCCCAGTAATCTGAGTACACATACAGGAAAGACTGGACTTGCTGATGCTTCCTGTGACAGGAAGCAACCTCGCTAACGAATGCCTTCAGCAAGGCCTGATCGCGACCGATCGTGCGGAACCTCAGCGACTCGCTGCGCTTCGGCGTCCACCCGCGAGAGTCCTCGCTGCGATAGAAATCGATGCGAAACGGGCGACTGCGGTACCAGAACCAGTGACGGCCGGGCGCTGGAATCAGCGCGAGTTTCTCACCGCGTACGGTCGTATCAAGATCGACACGGCGAACGCGCCGGAGAAACTTCTGCTCGGTGAACCACTGCTTCACCCAATGGAATGCTGCGTCCTCATCCTTGACCGTAATCGACATGGTCGTCTGGTCGACCAACCACTGCCAGATGCGAGCCGGGATCGCGCGCATGTAGGCTCCTAACGCGCCGATCACCATCAGCAGCAATCCGCCCGAAGCAAACTGGTTCTGGCCGCTCAATACGTGCTTGAGAAATTCGATCATGTTGTTCGTCCGTCATTCCAGGGGCACGATTTCAAGTTCGGCCTCCTGTTCCACTTCCGGGTCCGCCTCGTTGGAGAATCCGACCTGGCGGTTCACATCTTTTGTACGAATGATCCAGGCGATCTCCTCCATGTCAGCCTTGCTGGGCACACGCTTGTCGTTGTAGTCCGTGCAGTAGCTGACCTTGAACGGCACAGCGTGTGGTTGCCGCAGAAAGGCGCAGAGGATGACCTCCTCGCTTTCTGCGAATCCGCGCTGGATGTGAGCCCAGTAGCACGAGTTGCACAGCGCCTCGCTTGTCTGCTGCTTTCCGCTTCGGATGATGACCGGCATAGATTTCTTTCTAACCGGGTCTTACCCCGGAGTTTGAAAACCCATCAGCCGGGAATCGGCGACAGAGGTGTAGGTGCTGTATCCGCTGAGCTACACGGGCACCATTCCGCGTGGCAGGAATCGAACCTGCAATCACTCGCGTATGAGGCGAAGTAACCCGTGTCTTCACCCCGGTCCAACTCGTTCTATATGCTGCTGTCTTCAGGCCTGTCTTTGCGCTTCCCATCGTCGGTCACACTCGCCGGGGAATAGGGAGACGAGTCGAGGCTGTGTTCTCCCGGTACTTGTGCTCGGGACTACGCCCCGTCCCTGAAGACTCGCACCCCGGCGGGCTGCGCATAGCATTTGGCGCGAAGTAACTCTTCTCTTCACCACCGGCGAA
>Ga0123356_10002537_pt1 | contig 19524 bp, 16 predicted proteins | sample TergutEmb28metaG_2_FD_92546 | JGI IMG/M metagenome (GOLD analysis project Ga0123356, IMG submission 92546) | Embiratermes neotenicus P3 segment gut microbial communities from Petit-Saut dam, French Guiana - Emb289 P3 | ecosystem: Host-associated > Arthropoda: Insects > Digestive system > Gut ...
CCTGACGGATCTTCTGCTTGATATCCGTGATGAAATTCAATTGTAATTCTTCAAATAAAGCTAAATCATTGGTATTCATATTATCTCTGTTTACGTTTATACGATGGCAAAGATATATTTTTTTTCAAATCAAATCAAGATGTCAAAGAGCGCGTAAGAAGTTATAAGAGTTAAGGAGTTAAGGAGTTATAGGAGTTAAGGAGTTAAGGAGTTAATTATTAATTGTTCATTAATTCCACCCCCTTAATCCCCCGCCAGCGGGGGAAATTGTTCCACCTCCTGCACTCGTAGAGTGCAAACATAATTAGGCAGTAGCCTCAGGCTACTGTACCTGTCGTATCGAGGTGCAGCCCGATGCCTCGTTTTCGAGGCAAACCAAACGTTGCAGCCACAAGTGGTTCGCCTGCTACGCAGGCAAGTTTGAGCGCGGGGTTTCGCTTGGTACAGTAGCCTGAGGCTACTGCTTACACAGGTGTGCGCTCTACGAGCGCCCCCAACCTTTCGCGAGTGTGTACGTGTCATTCCGAGCGGAGTCTTTAGTTTCATGCGAGTTATAATTTAATAAGTTATTCCGTTTACGGTCCCACCGCTAATAATAATTGAGTTACCGCTGCCACCAATACCACCGCTACCACCGTTACCACCATCATTACCACATCCTCCGCTACCACCGCTACCACCGCTACCGCCGCTATTGCCTGCTCCAATATTAACCTCAGAATTTCTGCCATCATCACCGTCTTTGCCCCATATGCACTCTTGACCACTGCCGCCGCCGCCGCCAGCACCACCTATACCAGCACCTCTACCACCGCCGCCACCGCCACTACAAGACTCCCCCAAGAAGGTACCACCACCTTCACCACCTTTACCATAGTTGCCACCAGTTGCTATTATTGTACCGCCATTGATATTGATTGCACCACTATTACCGCCATTAGTACCCGCTTGCGATTTACCATCACCACCACTACCACCACCGCCGCCAATACCTGCACCTGCACCTCCACCTCCATATCCTGAACCAGTACCCGGCCATATAGTTTCTCCCCACTTTCCATCAGCAGCATTACCACCAGTTGCGGTAACTATTCCGCCATTAATGGTTATTATACCACCGTTGCCAACTCCGCCAGGATAGTTATCGCCGCCACCAATACCTGCGCCACCACCAGACATACCATTACCAGGTGCCCCTGTTGCAGTTATCTCGCCACCATTAATAGTGATAGTGCCTCCATTTTGACTGCCACCACCTCCAATACCAGCACTTCCATCGCTACCGGTAGCAGTTATTTTGCCTGTCCCTTCATTTTGGGCGTAGATGGTCAGGCTGTTTCCCGAATTAACGCGGATACCGCCATTGTTGATTATCCAATCGCACCCATCTTCCAAAATAAGATGTACATCGCCGTAAATAGTTAGCGTTCCTGCCGTGAATGGTTGCTGCTCTTTGCTTAAACTATACCATCCTGAATATAAATCTCTTGATCCACCCGTTGTAATTCGATTTACGCAGGTCCATAGCAAAATTCCGTTTTCATTTCTGTAAGATGTAAGGTGTTCCGAGCCGCAGGCTGTTTTAAATCTTATTGTCTTCCCATAAACCGTTCTTTCGTCGGTTACAGCATAAGGGCGAACGTAGTACTCAGTTCCTAACTCCAAATCGTTTAAAATTTCAGTAAAACTTCCTGCGCCACTATAGTGAGAGATTACAATATCTTCCATCGTAGACTCCGTATTTTCAAAAGAAAAGCAAATTCCTTTTTCTAATACTTCAGGCTCTCCGGTAACGGAAACATGAAACGTTGCGCTTGTTCTGGTTACATTGATGGGATCACTTATATCTATGCGTAAGCATTGGTTCTCGTTTGCTAAGGTTTTGATTGTTTTAAAACTTGAAATCTTTGTTCTGCCTGCGTATTTAATGTAGGATGCCACATAATATTGCGTATTGGGAGTCAAGCCCGTAATGGAGTCCGAATAACTGTCCTCATTTACCGGAACAGATAATTTATGTGGAAACGTGTCTAATCCGGAAATGGGAGGAAATGAATTGGTTGTCCAAACAAAACCGTATTCGTCCGGTATGGTTTCCCAAGAACTTGAGTTTCTTGCAAAATCAGCGTTTACCATCATAGAATTAATACAAACATTATACGGTGGATAAATATTTGGATACAACACAGGAACTGCAAAACTGTATATTTTTCCATAATAAGTTCCAGAATTATTTTGCGCGTATGTTCTGTAAAAATAGGTTTTATTCTCCTGCAAACCGGTTATTTGACTTTGAAATGGACCTAATCCGCCACCTGCAACCGGTATATTGTCAGTTAAAGAAGTAGAATAAAGCCCCCATTCAAATCCGCGCCCGATAACAGCGCCAGAGCCTTCATTAGTAACTTCTCCTTTTAGCATGGCTGCATCTCCTATCACGGAAGTGGGAAATGTGGTTACGCGAGGTCTATTAATAAAGTTTCCACTTGCTATAAAATATTCAGGAGATGAAAAAGGAGTCGGACTAAAATCTGCTCCTATCTTAATACCACAAAACTCCAACAGTTTTAATTTTATTCCTGTTTTTATTTTATAACTATGAGTGAGCTTCCATTGTGGCTCAGCAGGTTGAATTTCGAAACGGGGTCCCCATTTAAAACTTACATAGCCCTTTAGCATATCTATGCCATAAGGCATCACTTCTAATACAGGACCTATTTTTAAATCCACGATGAAGTTTGAAATTTCTATACTTTCAGGCGGAGCCATCCATATAGTAGGATTAAATTCCCATACTGGCTTTGTTTTACCATCTTTATGATGTACGCCTGTTTTTGCGGTAATTTTACCATTAACACCTCCCACCAATTCAACACCCAGCCCTGCTTCAAAATCAAGTTTAAAAACTACTTGATTAACAAATACGAGAGGTATTCCCAAAATAGGTATGGCAATACTAGGGAGAGGTATTGGTGGAGATATTTTTATGTCTTCAAATTTGCGCCCTAAATAAACTTCGGTTTTTAAGATAGCATCTAAGTCAAAATGCGCTATTAATTTAAATTCATCTAAACAAGGATAAGGGACAATAAACCAACAAGTTTTAATTTTGACAACAGTTTCCAACTGTACTTTTCCTTTAAAAGTAAAATCTAAGGATAATATGTCCTTAATTATTTCCGCATTGATACCGAACGACAATTCGCCCAATTTGGTCATACCTCTAGTTCTTATTCCGTTTACACCAACTAATGCAAATTTTTCTTCGCCTGTTTCTTCATCTATTATGGTTTCAAAATCGTAGAGCCTGTGAATGGATAGTATGTCAAAAGCACTATCTAAACTGGCGATTCTGGTTTGAAAAATCATCAAACTGTCATTCTCCGTTTGTGAAATCAACAAGCGCAAATACCCATACGGCGATTCGTGCGATATGCCCCCGAAAAGAATATCCCCCACCTTATAATTCCGCGTAGAGTCACTGATTCTGAAAACAATTAAATCATCTTCTAAGTTTTTTAAATCGGCATCGTTGGTTTCCTGGGAAACGATAATGGTGTTGGGTCCCAGCACCGCTTCATCGTCGAATTGCGGGTAAACTACGGCATGTCCCGGGTACTCGGCAATCAGTTGGTCATTTTCATCGTAAACTCTTATTACAAGTTTATCGCTTTCGTCTGTTTCTGTACGTATGGCATATTGAACGCCATCTTGCAAATTCAATATTTCGTAATCATCTTCGCTGTATTCAATTTTTAAGAAGCGGTTTATTGGGGTTTCCTGGGCAGATACGGTTTGGACGAAAAGGGAGAAAAGGGAAAAAAAAAGGAGAAAAGGAGAAAAGGAGAAAGGGAAAAGGGAATAATAGAGTTTTTTCATATTGTTGTTGTTTGTTAATATTTATGAATATTTTTGTTATGATCCTACTTGAAAACAAGGCACAAAAAAACCGTGAACTTTCGCTTACGGTACCTAAGGTCTTCGACTACCTACTAATCCAATAATGAAAGCCCACGATTTCTCGCGAGCGTTCATGCTTTCATTTGGATTAGTTTTAACTTGTCGAAGGTTTTGGTACCAAATCAGCAAAACGCTTTATCTTAATTTTTTTTTGTGCTATTTCGCACATATTTTCCTACGTCATACTGTTAACCTTTTGGTATTAATATATTTAAGTGCAAAAGTAATCTTATTTTTTCAAAGAAAAACCAAAATAGGCACTCCTTTTTAGCGATAAAACTACTTGCGGTTGCAAAAATAGGTTTTTCTTTATAAAAACAAATAGGCTGTTTATGGAAAAAGTGTATTCGCTGGAAATATCTTTTTTTTTATGACGAAAAAGGAGGATGGATCGAGGGGGTGAGAGGTATAGCCTCAGCCGAACACAGGCCAAACTCAGACCAGGTAATTTAATTAAAGCATCTCATTTTCCAAAAAACTATAATAATCTTCCTTGCAAATAATCACATGGTCAAGCAATTGAATGGATAGCAAGTACGCCGCTTCTTTTATTTGTTTGGTTAATGTTATATCATTTTTACTTGGGTGAAGCGACCCTGAAGGATGGTTATGGCAAATAAATAGCCCTGTTGCTTTTAATTCCAACGCTTTCAACAGAATGAGTCTAACATCAACGGAAGTAGAGGTTAGTCCGCCTCGACCGAAATTCTTCACTCCCAACAAAGCAGAGCCTTGATTCACAAAGATTACCCAAAATTCTTCATATTCTAAGCAAGCATTTTTCGTTTGCATTAAACCTACTAAATCAGTGGCGGTTTTAATCTTGCGCTTTTGTTCCACTACTGCCACCCGAGAACGTTTTCCCAACTCGAAAGCAACCAAAAGCGTAATGGCTTTTACTTTTCCTATGCCATTGATTTTTAGCAGGTTGTTAATTGACATCTCGGACAATTGATTCAAATTGTTATTGCATACTGCCAGTAGATTTCGAGCCACGTCAACCGCGGATTCGCTTTTTGTTCCGCTTCTTAATAATATGGCAATGAGCTCCGCATCTGAAAGCGAAGGGAAACCTAACGATAAGTATTTTTCACGTGGCTTGTCTTGTGTAGCCCAATCCGGAATAGTAAGTTTTAAAGGAGGTGTTGCGTATTGTTGTTCATTGATCATTGTTTTCGTTTTAGCAAGTAGGGGATGAGTATCTGTTCAAGTCCGCGATGTATGTCCACCGGTATAAGGTCAATTTGGTATTGTCCGCATTTTAAATAAAGTTCCTTAAAATATTCTCCAATGGCGGCTTGGTAGTATTCTCTGATATGGTTGGAATGTAATTTTACTTCTCCGCCTGTCTCCATATCAATGAATTTATAAAGTCTATTCTCATAAGCAAAATCAAATTCTAATTTTTTATCGTAGGTATGAAACAATAATACATCATGTTTATTATGGCGCAAATGTTGCAATGCCAGCATAAGTTCTTCTGTTTTAGCTTGAGATTCAAACATATCGCTAAAAATTACCACCATAGATCTTTTATGAATTTGCTCTGCAATTCTATGTAGCGTATCGGTAACCATAGAGTTGCTGCGGGTTTCTTTTGAGATGGGCTGTAGAATTTTTTCAAGCTCGCGGTAAATCATTTTCAGATGTGTTTCACCGCCCCGTGCTCTTGTATGTAGTTCCAAAGTATCTGAGAAGACGCTCAAGCCAACGGCATCTCGCTGCCCTTTAAGTATTTGTGTGAGCGCTGCTGCTGCATAAATCGCATAAAATATTTTATTAGGACTTTTTAGAGAATATTGCTCCCGAAGTGGAAAATACATGGACGACGACCGGTCAATCACAATTTGGCATCGCAGATTGGTTTCTTCTTCAAAGCGTTTCACAAACAATTTGTCGGTTTTCGCGTAGAGTTTCCAGTCTATATGTTTGGTTGGTTCGCCGGCGTTGTATTGCCGGTGTTCCGCAAATTCAACGGAGAAGCCGTGCAGCGGGCTTTTATGAATGCCGGTAATAAACCCTTCAACTACTTGTTTTGCAGCCAATTCAAGATTTACATATTGCGTGAGTTGAGTAAAATCAATCGTGTAGTTCATATCTCTTATTTTCGGCAAAAATAAACATTTAGTATTTCACAAAAATCAGCGCTCCATAAAATTTTTTATGGTTTGAATAAATGAAGGCGATAAATTCCCCATCAAATCTGCTATCATGTACATGGAAGAGAACACTTCTACATGTTGTAATTTTTTATCGAACAGCAGTACCACAGGGTTTGCTTTTTGTTCAAGTATGCGCCTTGTAGCAGGATTAAGCTGTTTCGTATCCATAAAAAGCGGCGTATATTCGGTTTTTAGAAAAGCGCTAACTTCTTTGATATTCTCTTTTTTCATAAGATAAGTAGAACAACCGGGCGTTACATTATAAATTTCAACATTAGGTGAAGTAGTATTAGAAAAGTGCTTCCAAAGCGATTTTACACAAGCTAAACATTGCGGATGTTGCGAAATTATAAAAATTGCTTTCTCTTTTTGGATATCATTTAGAGAGAAAATGTGATCATCATAATCTAAAAATTGAATGGAATCAACAGAAATATAATTTTTCATGAAACGATAGGTCTCAATTTTTGAGACAGGTTCGTGGTCTCTATGATATAAATTCTCCTCCTGTTGAAACTCTTTTTGCGTTTTATTTTGCCATGATACGGTAGTGCCTCGATTAATTTGAGTAATGTACTCGTTTAATTGTGAAAATATTAAATTGGCTTCAGTATAGTGTACTAAAAATGGGAACTGGTTTTCTCCAAACTTCTCATTTTCATGCAAGTGTATAGAATATGGCTCAACTATAGTAGTTTCTCCGATAATTTGAATGAAGTAAGGAGCCCTGAAAGTTTTTGCGTCAAGGGCCATCATAAGAAAACGTTCGCAGGGAAATACATAAAAAGTATTCATAAAGTTACTCTCATATATTGAAAATTTGGAGAAAGCATAGACCCTCTCTGTAATATCTTCAATAGCATTCAGTTGGCGTGTTGTTTCTTCGGGAAGCCTGCTCCAGTTGGGAATTTCTAAAGTATAATTTGTCAACAGTTCTCCGGTTAATGAATATTTTTCAATAACAGGCTCATTTTGTTGCAATAGATAGAGCGCATTATTGTTCATAGCAATTATTTGGACGGGACCAATTTGAAGGAAAAAACGATTATTCAACGATAAAAGCCTGACATTTTTTATTTCATAATTTGAGAGATTGATTCTAAGCCAGTTGAACCCATCATCATGCCCCACAAAGACATGTAAATCATTATTCACTATTTCTAATTTTGATACTTGTTTTAAGGAGATAGTCTTTAAGTATTCATATTGGCTTGTATCAGTGAGTTGGTACATCCAAATTCCTTCATCTGTGGCAAGGATTAGTAGTGAATCGGAGGCTGCGAGCGCCCAAGTCCAAATGTGATTTGTTCTTTTTAAAAATGCAGGAGCCGGCGGAACATAGTAGGTTTCTTCTACTCCGGTAAAAATATTGAGTTTGGAAATTTTGGCACGACCTGCTGTTCCTGGGGTTCTGTTTCCGAATCCTTGTTTATTCATAACGAAAAGCATGCTGTCGTGGGTAGCGTAAATATTGCTGTTAATTCTAGTATTAAATTCGGAGTGAATAGGTGAAGATAATATAGCCTTGAACAACTCTGAAATGTGTGGAGGTTGCATATTGTTTTGACTTTTGGCGCTACATATTAATGTGAGACAAATAAATAAAATGCAGTTTTTTTTCATTGAAAGTAATTTTTGATTTGTAAAAAATGGAGGAGGGTGCACGCCTCCTCCAATTGAATAGTGTAATAATTATTGGTAGTAGAATGATTAATCATTGGGTGCGTTGTGGTTGTGGAGATAGTTTTTTAAAGAGACTAATCTCTTCCTGTACTTAATCCAAGGTCGTTTGTTTTTGAAATGGTGATTTCTGCTTTGCCATTGTAATGTCTGATAGGGTCATTATCCCAGTTCATCATAAAAAGGATATAAGATGTTTTACCGTTTGCGAGCGGATCGGGAAATGCAATTTTCTTTGTTATAGATCCACGATGCTCTCCGGCGATAACTCTATCTTCATACTCTTCATTGATTTTTCCGTAGGTACTTTCTACTAATTCGGGAGAAATACCTCTTGGCATATTTAAAATCCTTTTTGCCCTACATAGTTTCCAGCCCCTGCCTTCACAGGTTAATATAACACCGTTAAGTGTATATTCTTCGGTTACAGTTTGGTAAAAAGGTTTCCAAAATATCCACCACCAAGGCGCTAAAAGGGGATCTTCCATCTCCTCGTCGGCAATGAATTTGTTAACAGAGATTTTGGTAAGAATTTCGGTGCCATTAGTTGAATTTTGGCTAAAAGCAGATAAAAAGAAAACACTTAAAAGTGTTAATAAAAAGATTTTTTTCATAGTAATAATAGTTTTTTTGAGTTAAAATTAGTTGATTGTTAATTTCACTGTCGCAGAATTACATAGTTGTAAAAACAGCGCTTTTTTTTCTTATCTTGTAAGAAGTATCTAAGTGATTTACATGTTTGTAGGCATCGGTTTTTTATTTGTTATTCAATCATTTTGTTGACCTGTTGTTTTGCATAGTTGGATTGCCGGCCCCCTTATGCGTTCATTTCAACACCGCAAAAATACCACTCGCCCTCCCCGTTTGTCAAGTCTTTTGAAAAATTTTATTATTCTTTGCGCCAACATAGTAGAGGAAATAAGATTTACAATTTGATTTTAAATGTAAAAATAGGGGTCATTTTTGGAATGGGTTTCGGCTTTTGTAACATTGCCGCAAAAATAAAACAAGCCCCAACCTCGGAGAAAAGGATAGAAAAAAACGGCACGAATTTGTCCTGAGCACTAAATCCGGTTTGCCATCCCCGAATACTTTGTAAAAAAACTGGGTCAGGTAGAACTGAAAATCTTAAACATTGAATATGGAATAATGAATATGAAATAGCGCCCATTCCGAAAATAGATCAGGTGCAAAAAGGAGTTTATTGTACGAATGTGGTTTCTGATGGAAAGGTGGTGGGGAATAGGAAAATTGTAAAGCAATGAAATATTAGCAGGTTGCACCCTACTTTACCCCTAACTCCGCCTTCACCTTATCCGTCAAATCATTATCCGGCGAATAAAACATCAGCGTTGAAGTGTCGAAAACATAATTGTAATTGCTCACTTTGGCTACCTTTTTGATAGCGTCTAACAATTTGGTTTGAAACGGCTCTAACAGTTCCAATTGTTTATCTTGAATATCCACTTCCATAGATTGTGAAAACTCCCGAATGCGCTGTACCATGGCACCTAACTCATCTTGCCTTATTTTTAAAATTGCCGGTGAAGTATTGGGGGTAGCTGCCAACCTATCAAAAGCAGCTTCTTTTTCTTTAAACTCTTTTACCATTTGCTCGCCAATAGATTGCAACTCAGCTGCATAATTCATGGCAATGATTTGAACAGAATCAATACCGGGCATGTTTTTCATTACCTCGCCGTAGTCCACATGAGCAAATTTGGATTGCGCCGAACTACTGAAGGGGAAAAGGAGAAAGGAGAAAAGGAGAAAGGGTATGAGGTATGAGGTGCGAGGTTTGAGGTATGAGGTTATTTGCTTCATAACTATAATTTTTAATTCTTAATTCCTAATTTTTAATTCCTAATTTCTTCTTCACCAACGGTGTTACATCATCTCCACCATCGTAATAAAGCAGAATTTGGGTATCGAAAATATAGATGTATTTGTGCTCTTTGGCTACCTCATTGATGGCATTTTGCACTTTTTCCTGAAAAGGAGCGATCAAGCGCAATTTCTCGGCCTCAACATCATCTTGGGCATTCATGCTAAATTCTTGTATTCTGTTTTGGATACCGATCAATTCATCTTCTCTTAGTTTTCTTACTGAAGCCGACATAGTACCTGCTTCTCTATCGAATTTCTCTCTTTTTGCTTCAAACTCATTCATCATATTTTCGTAAAGAAGCTGCAATTCTTTATGAAAATCCATCAATTTTATTTGGATAGAATCTATGCCGGGCATTACCTGCATGATTTCATTAGAATTTACATGCCCATATTTTTGCGCAAAGGCAGAAGTCATGCAAAATATGCATGCGATTAAAACTACTGTAATTTTTCTCAATCTATATTTATTATTAAAGTTAATCTTTTACTACAATTCCCAAACGCTTCATGATCTCGTCATTCAAATCGAATTTGGAATCGGCATACACAATGGTCATAGAGCCGGCCGTATCAAAAACAAACGCATATCCTCTATCTTTGGCATATGTTTCAATGGCGTTAAAAACTCTGTCTTGAATGGGTTTTACCAATTCTTCTCTCTTTTTAAACAGGTCGCCGTCTCTGCCAAAGCGTTTTCTTTGCAATTCTTTTGCGTCTTGCTCCGCCTTAATGATCTCTTCTTCTCTTTTAATTCTAAGATTGTCAGGCAACGTAATCGCCTCTACTTGAAAACTTCTATACATCGAATCAATAGAAGCAAATATTTTTTCAATATCTTTCTGCCAGTTGGCGGCTAATCTATCCAGTTCTCTTTGAGCTTCTTTGTATTCAGGAATATTGCCCAAAATATATTCGGAATCAATGTATCCGTATTTTTGGGAGAATGCCGATAACGACAAACAGAGGGTTAATGCTGTTAATAAGAGGATTTTTTTCATGCTATTTAAAATTTATTAAATTATCAAATGTTAACGTTCCTTAGAAACTTTTATTGTTTTACTACTTTTATATACTGAAACAAAATCATATATTTTTGCCGTTGAATTTTTACATATTTCAGTTTGTGCTAAAATATGCTACGATTTTGAAAAAATATCTACCCATGCCCACATTTAAAGATTGCCTCTCCACCCTCCCCATATTTCGTTTTGTATATGATCAATTATTTCTTTGCTCGCCGTTGGGAAGAAAAGAGTTGCTGCAAACGCCTTTTATAACAGATGCCGCCACGCTCGAAATTTGTTTCAATGAAATTGAAAAAGTATTATTATGGCAAAAAGACAACATAGATAATATGCTCAAAATTAAGCAATTGCTTTCCTCCATGCAAGATATTTCCGGTACGCTTTCCCGATTAAAAAACAACGATGCTTTAGATGATGTTGAACTTTTTGAAATCAAAAAAAGTGCGCTTATTATGCATGATTTGGATCAAATATTGAGATCAACTTCTTTCCCGATTTTTACAATGTACGATGTAGATAAAGTGATTAAAATTTTAGATCCTGAAAAAACTTCAGTACCTCATTTTTACATATATTCTTTGTATAGCAAAGAATTAACTTCTTTGCGGCATAAAAGTAATACGACTACTGTTTCGGAAGAAAAAGAAGATTTGTTGTGGCAAATTTCCAAATTGGAGAATATAATAAGGCAGAATTTGGCAAAAAAACTTGTCTTTTTTGCTGATGATTTATCGCATAATTTGCACTTTATCGCAAAATTAGACCTATTATTGGCAAAAGTAGCATTAGCTTTGGAATGGAATTGTTGCAAACCGGAAATTTCCAATTCAGGAATTTCATACACAGGACTTTTTCACCCGGTGGTTGTTCAACGATTACAAAAAGAAAATGCAGCATTTCAGCCTGTTCATATAGAATTGAAACAAGAGCCGTGTTTAATTACCGGCGCTAATATGACCGGAAAATCTATTTTTCTCAGGGCTATCGCTTTTAGTCAGTGGATGTTTCAATTTGGATTTTATGTGCCGGCACAAAAAGCATTTCTTATTCCGGTAGAGAAGATCCATTTTGTTGCCGGCGATAGCGATACGGAACATACAGGATTATCTTCTTTTGTGAGTGAAATTTTTCATATTCATCATATTCTTCAAGAGGTGAAAGCGGATAAAACGATGTTGGTTTTGGTGGATGAGTTTGCGCGCACAACTAATCCTAAGGAAGGTAGCGCGTTGGTAACCGCATTGCTGGAAATGATGAGTCATAAAAAAACAATCTGTTTGGTAACCACGCATTATTCTAATGTAGCAGGAAATTTTCGCCGTTTGCGCGTAAAAGGGATTCAATGGGATAAGATTGAGTATATTAAAACTCAACCGCAAGCCTTGAATCAGTATATTGATTATCAATTAGAAGATTGCAATGAAAAAACCGCTCCGGAAGAAGCGGTTAAGATTGCAGAAATATTAGCCATTGATGATGCTTTTATTTCTTTGGTTAAAAGATATTTGTAATTATTTCTTTTCTTGAGGTTTCGGCAACAGGAAAGGAACAGGAATTTGAAAATAGCAACGCACTACTTCACCGTTGTTTTTTCCCGGAGTAAAGGTATTATCCAATTTGGCAATCGCCTCCAATGCTATTTTATCTAATTTGGGATGAACCGATGAAATTACTTTAGGGTTGGTAAAAGAACCATCTTTTTCCACAATAATTTGAACGATCACAATGCCTTCCACCTTGTCTTTCAATAACTCAGCGGGGTAACGTACATTTTTCATCACCTGAACAAAAAGCGGATTTTCCCTGTCGTTATACACCGGCATTTCGGCAACTGTGAGAAAAGGATCACCAGGTTCATTAATTTCGATCTCTTTTTTAACAGCAGCAGAGCTCTCTACGGAGATTTTTGCCACCTGAGCAGGATTTCCATCAGGATTTTCCTGTGAAGGAGAAGTATTTAACAATTTGATGGTAACATCGGGAGTTTTTTCCTCCTCTTTTACTGTTGTTGATTGATTTTGAGCCACTCCGGCTGCAACAAATAACATTGCTATGGCAAACAATGCGATTGATTTAAAAGAAAATAGTTTTGAATTCATATTCGATATATTTTTAATTAATAATCGTTTTTAGCGGCACAAAAATAGTAAAAATATAATATGGTGGTTTTTAAAAAAAAAAGTGAGTTAAATTCTCAAATGTTAAAATTGACATCAGGAATATTAATGTTAATGAAATAACTTTCTTCATTTTTTTAATGACTTATCTATTACAGAGTATAGGTTATTTATAATAAATCTTTTATCTTTAAACTCAGAGCCACCGTCTAATGCGATTTCTTTATTTTTATCAAAAACTACTATATGCGGTACACCTCTAATTCCTAATTTATTAGCAGTTGCCGTGTCTGTTTTAACTACAGGGAATGTAAAATTTTGTTCTTCAATCCATTGTAATCTGTTTTCTAAATTTGCATTTTCTTCCTCTTCACGATATCTTGGTATATAAACAGCATAAACAACAACATCTTTATTATGATAGTGATTTTTTATTTTTTCTAAATCAGGAAATTTTTCAAAACAGTAACGACAATATAGAGTCCAAAAATTAAGAATAATAACTTTGTTTTCTATTTCATCTAATTTTATTTCGTTACCTGAAAAATCCCAAATTTTTATATCCGACAATTTTTCTGTTTTCGTAGCATACTTCTTATCAAAAACATAGTCAAGCCAATTATACATAAAAATATATCCTCCTCCAATAAATAATAAAAGATACAGGGAAGCAAAAACGATTATTTTCTTTTTAAAATATTTTAAATACAACAATTTGAACCCAAGGCCTAAAAATGTGTTAATAATTGCAATAAATACTATGGGATGTACGTGGGCTAATGGTTTATTAAACAATCCTTCATATAATACGCTTCCTCCATATACTAAAAGAAAAGGTGATAAAAGGAATAATATGGTAATCCATTTCTTTATTTTGTTATCTATTAAAAAAAACGTACTTACAAAAAATGCAACTCCAACAATAATAAATTGATTGATCCAATTAACAAGACCTCCAAATATTGCGATAAGTGAAACCACAATGGCTATGATAATTTTTTGGTATAATTTCATTGATTTTGTTTTTTAATATTATTATTTGAAAGATTTCTTGCAGACAAAGACGAACAAATAGCTCTATTGAAAAAGATGCTGGAAATGAAATAGTTTTAAAAATCAATCATTTTTCGCCCTTCTAAACATTCTATTCCAACGTATTTTGCCTTCGCCAAACTTTTTGTATTTGTCTAACGACAACCAAACAAACCATACTTTTCCGGAGACGTGGTCTTCGGGAACAAATCCCCAAACGCGCGAATCGGAGGAGTTATGGCGGTTATCTCCCATCATGAAGTAATAATTTTGTGCAAATGTGTATTCTGTGGCATGTTTGCCGTCAATAAAAATTTGTCCATCTTTCACTTGTACATCGTGTAGTTCGTAATTATGGATAATTTGTTTGTAAAGCACAATGGTGGAATCGTTTAGCGCCACCGTAGCGCCTTTTTTGGGAACGGTAATCGGTCCAAAGAAATCTTTATTCCAATGAAAACGCGGGTCGTGCGGAAAAATACTCAAATCTCGTTCTCCTTTTCTGTCTATTAACTTTTCCACTTTCAATCCCATTTTCTCTATTTCATCTATTTGTGCCTGGTGCAAACTGTAATATGCAGTGGTCTCATTCACTTTTCCCCACTCTTGTTCATTAATATTCAATGCTTTTCGTTTTTTGGAGTTGAGACCTTTTCCGGCAGGATCCGTAACAAGATATATAAACTGAACGCGTCTTGGATTTTGCATCGGTTGGTCGTCAATATATACTTGAGTATTAATAATTTCTAATTTTTCTCCCGGCAATCCGATAGCACGTTTTACAAAAAACTCGCGTTTATCAATGGGCCTTGCCGTTACATCATACTTCTTTTTTACCATTTCTCTACCTTTTCCGGGGTACATGGCTTCAAATTCCCGCACTATGGCGTAATAACTCTCTGCCTGACGTTGCAAAACCACCGTATCTCCATCGGGATAATTGAAAACCACCGCGTTGCCTCTTTCTACCGAATGAATTTTCGGGAAACGCATGTAAGGCAATTTTACCCATTCTACATAAGCTTTTGTAAACTGGGTTAATGGAAGTGTGTGATGCACAAAAGGAACCGCTATGGGCGTCATGGGAATGCGGGCGCCGTAAGAAACTTTGTCAACCGCCAGGTAATCGCCCACCATGAGCGAGCTTTCCATAGAGGAGGTTGGAATAGCGTACAACTCAAACAAAAATGCGCGCAGAATATAGGCGGCGGCAACGGCAAAAATCAAAGCATCCATCCAATCGCGCAAACTGCTTTTTTTGAACTTTGGAAGATCTGCTAACCTTGTATAATGTTCATTTTTAGAGATTCCGAGCCAAGGCAAATAAATGAAGAAGAAAAATGTGCCCGGCAGAAGATACCCATAGCTTGTTTTTCCGAACAGCCGTATGGTTTTCCAAACCATTAAATAAAACATAAAAATGCCGATAAACGGAAAGATAATCAGCAACATCCACCATTTTGGACGCGACAACACTTTGAGCCATACCCACATATTATATATGGGAACGAGGCTTTTCCAAGGTTTTTCTCCGGCTTTTTTAAAAATAAACCATAAGCCGATTTGGAAGCCGATAAAGGCAATGATGGAGATAACGGTTAAGGAAGTTGGGGTAAAGGTGAGCATGTTGCGGGGTTTTAATCACTTGTAAACGAAAAAAAAGAGGAGAAAGTATGTGAGAAATCTTTAATATAACGTTTTGGATTCGTTGCAATTTTCCAAATGGTGTTTATGGAAAATTGTCATTTGTACGGTTACCCAAGTTAGGCGTTCGGCAACTTAGTAAGCTAGCTTTCGTTTTTTTAGTTTTACATTAAAATAGACGGTTGCACCTAATGCTTCAAATACTTTTAGTACCGTTGGCTACCCAAGTTACAGGCTGTGCATGCCATTTACCTTTTCTTTCTCTTTCAGCTATAATTTTCAATATCCTCTTTTCATTCTTTCGATTTCTGCAAAAAACAAATGTGTTTGTTGTATCTGTTAAAGAGACAGCGCAACACGGAAACCCACAGCGTTGCTGCCGTGATTGCTCGGAAAGTGACAATCGCCACGAAAAGACACACGACAATACGTCGCAGAATTCCACCATATGTCCGTTGAATAACACAAGTTGTATTTTCCATGACGAAAAGCGTCCCACAAACAACGATAAGGGGAATTTTGAGGCAACGAAACTACTAAACAATTGGTATCTAAAATAATTTTCATTATTTGTATGGTGTTCTATAATGTGTATTTAAGATTTCGTTTAATTTATCATTATTCATCTCATTATCTTTCCACCATTTATCTGTTGCAACGTCCAACTTTCTTTGGATATAGTCAAGATAAAAAGAAGTTAACTCTTCTCTATCCTTTTCATTTCTTGTTACTGCGAACGTTTGCAATACAAATATTTGAGTATCATTTAACGGCTGATTTAAAACTACTGCTTCCATATCTTTATGATTTTGAATTATGGCGCGAAAATACGTTAAATCTTTCAATTGCACAAATGAAAATAAAATTGAGTGTAAGTTTTCAGAAGTGGTTTATGAAAATTTGTCATTTGGGTGGCTTTTACCGCCAACGACCCCACACGCCCCGGCATTGCCAACAACGTCCCAGCGGCTTCGCGAGGTGGCGGCTTTACTAACGTTCCTGCGGGGTAGTAACTTCCAAATTCGCACTGCCGTTTCAAGCGGGGGTAGACCTTTCTATTTAAATCTGAATATTAAACCTGCAGATGTTGTAAAACCGTGTACTGCCCTTCCGTCCATAAATGAGAGCATATATTTCGGCTCTAAGTTAAAAAACACTATCTTGGAAAGTTTGACATCAAAACCTGCACCGAAGTTCATACCGAAAATGGCTCGATTATCACTTACACCGAATGCTGATGCTGTTATTTTCATTCCCGAAACCCTTAAACCTATCAACGGATATAATAAAAATTTATCGCCTTTAGTAACAATCGTTTGCATATTTAGGCTAAAATCCCACATAGAGATTTTCATATCTATCCCATATAATTTGATGGTTTTTGGGAAATTATATGTAAACGAGCTTTCCAAACGAATAGGTTTGGCAATACCAACCCTCGCCTTTCCACAAAGTCCGAACATAAAAATACCCGGTTCCACATAAATTACTGGGCTCAAACCTATTGACACCTGCCCCGGTCTGTTGAATTCACTACTATTTCTATTTTTTGACACAGTGCTGATAACTTCACGCTTGCCGTTTGCGTAATTAATAAGAAATACATCATTTTTTGCCAACGTTCGAGTGGGACCATCAAGATGTTCAAACGCTTTATATTTTATTTCAGATGGCGTAATTTCTGTTACTTTTGCTTTAACTTCTTGTCCGTCTTTCAGAAGAATAACATCATAAGCGTTTGTTGTAACAGTATTGATAACTTCTTGTTCCAACGTCACTTGATTTTCAGTAGAAATATTCTTAAATACCTCTTTTCCTGTTTTATCAATTATTTTCCAATCCTGTTTTATCCTTACACGAGTCATTCCGTTTGAAAAGTCTCTTGCCTCATCATATTTAAAGGAAATTATAGGCATGCTATTTTTATTAATAAAACCCCATTTTCTGCGAAGCCTTACACGAGCCAATCCTTCAGAAAAATCGCCAGCACCATCATATTCTCTAGAGGTTACCACATTACCATTTTTATCAATAAAAGACCAAACTCTAGTATTATCAAGTTCGGATCTATGGCGTACACGAGCCAATCCTTCGGAAAAATCTCCAACATCTAAATACCTGAACGGAATTATTTCTTTACCTGTTTCATCAATAAAACCCCATCTTTCATATCGTAGTTGTACTGCTGCTAAACCTTCTGAAAATTCTCGTGCCGCTTCATACTTAAATGGAATTACCTCTTTGCCTGTTTCATCTACAAAACCCCATAATTGGTTTAATCCTCTTACTGGTCTTAATTCCTGTCCGTAAGAATAGATGCTCACAGCCATTATAGTAACTAAGATTAATAAAACTTTTCTCATAACAATTTCTAATTTTTTCCCTGCTCTTACGGCTTTACAGGTCTTGCCACATCCTCGCCGTTGTCTGCTATCTTGCCAATACCAAGTTATGGGCAGGTTTGTTCACGCATCTATCTCATTTTTAGTTTTTTACACAACTTTTCTCTAAGTTGCAATAAAAAACTGTCTTTCCGGCGTTACTTTTTCAACTTCTTCGTATCTTTTTTCTCCGGTAAGAAGTTACTTTCCGAAACTACGCTTTCCCCTGTCTTTAACTCCAATTCCTTTCGGGCGTTTCCTGCAATTTTACCGCCTTCTCGTGCCGCCTGCTTATTTTGTACAAATCCTTTGGGATTTTGTGTGCGAACTATCGCGGTGGTAGAAGCCTCACCAAGCATCGAAAAAATGAGCTCAAGATCGTTAAAATGGTCGCGAAGATTCTGACTTTTCAATCCTTTTACTTGTTTGTATTCTGAAGGAGTAAGTCCAAAGGTCGCTTTTGAGATTTCTGCGGTAAGAATGGCGTACTCTATTTTTTCTTTTACACCGTGATTTTTCCATTCGTCTGTCAATTCTTCTCTTATAGCGATGCTCCGCATACGTTTTTCAATCCAATCCTCCGGATATCCTTTCAATTTGTATAATTCTCTCGTTCGTTGCGTAGCAATTTCCGGATTTTCAATTTCTTCAATCCGTTCACTTCCCACCTGCGCTAACCATCGCTTAAATGGCTCCGCTTTCGGAGAAGGAATAGATTGGATAATGCGGAAAATTCCTTTTAGGTCGGCGCAATTCATTCGTTGCTTTCCACCCATAGTTTCTACTGAAAGGGTAGGTACAAATTGTACCCATCCTTTTGATAATTCATCATCGCGTTGGCGTAAACGTTTAATATATTGCTTTGGGTCTTTACTATCGGTTAAAATGGCAACAACATCTTCTACCACGAAATACCATTTTTCTTCCGCTTCACTCCAAGTTGAACGAACTTGTTTGTCTTCAAATAATTTGATATTACCCATATTGCATATTTTTTAGTTTACAAAAATAGTTTTTTTATCTGTAATTCGTGTAGTTGTATGATTTTTTAGTATTTTTTTCTGTTCATTATTGGGTGGCGGGCGGGCAACAAAAAGAAAAACGGCTAATCCTGTGGGCAAATTACCGCTTTCCAATGCCCAGGTTATGGAGGTGATGCCTATAGCTGAAAGAGTTTCACTATATGCATAATCTATTACGCAAGAGGGAAGCGTTGCAGTAGTGATGACAGGAGCTCCCAAAACCACAATGTCAATAATAATTCTGTCGGATAATTTTCAATTGAAATAATGGCATCATTTGTCATGGTTACTTCGTAAAAACCGGGATTGTGAAATACGATTTTTCCGTTGGTTACCGTATAATCATTCGCAGGTGCAGGAACATCGTTTTTGGTAACGATGTAATCAGTATATATTCCGTTAAATATGGATTGATCTTCAAAAAGTTCTGTTCCGGGATGTACAGATCGCGGGAATAACGTTTGAGTGCCAAATATACCAGGCGAAGCTAACATTGTAGATGCCGCAAATAAATCAGTTAGAGGAATATGATTGTCGAAACAGATAATATGTTCTAATTGTGTATTATTGCTCACATCTAATGCGGTTAGTTGATTATAAGGACAAGCCAA
>Ga0123356_10002538_pt1 | contig 19522 bp, 20 predicted proteins | sample TergutEmb28metaG_2_FD_92546 | JGI IMG/M metagenome (GOLD analysis project Ga0123356, IMG submission 92546) | Embiratermes neotenicus P3 segment gut microbial communities from Petit-Saut dam, French Guiana - Emb289 P3 | ecosystem: Host-associated > Arthropoda: Insects > Digestive system > Gut ...
GGAAGCTGAACCAAAAGACCAGTTTGATAAATGTGCGTAATTGGGAAGGGAGCTGCCAAGGGGTAAGAATTCATTGCAATTTGATAAATCCCCTTGACAAAATACATAGGAGTTTCACGGAGTATTAAGAAAACTCCGTGTCCCCTGTGTGAAAAACCCTCAATAAGTCATTTACGAACTGTGAGGTACCCCCTTGACAACATCTTATTTATGCACTAATATTTGGTGCATAGCATGATTAAATCAAATCACATGATCACAAGAAAAAACTCAAATATGAACTTTTATATATCATGTCCTTCATCAAACGCAGGTTATATAAAAAAGTATCTTGAAAAGCACGGTTGTATACTTTTTGATGATGGACAAGAATGGCTAAGCGCAAAGGGATTATTTTCAGATCGTACGCCTTCCAATATGCTTATCGGGGCAAGAGGGAAAGAAAATATTACACAAAATAAACTTTCTGATTTAACTGGTATTCCCAGAAGACACATCTCCGACATGGAAAACGGCAGACGCCCCATAGGAAAACAAAACGCCATAAAACTGGGAAAAGCTTTGAATATCAATTATCAATTATTTTTATAGAATCTGCTATTTTACCAGAGGGGTGAAATTATCACAAGTTAACTACAATCTTAAAAAACTTCTTGACAGGTATTGCAAAATGCAATACATTCATTTGTTGTCTACGCAGAGTGCGGGAAAGATACTCGCCTAATTACTGCGCGAGAAGCCGAAAAACACGAGAGGAGAAGTTATAATGGGTATTACCAAATCGACGGTAAGGGTTGGTCAAAAGCCACCTATTGTAGAATTTAGAAACATAAAAGAAATGTTCTTTATTATACTTATTATTATCTTACTATGCTTTGTAGGGGTAGTAATAGGTATTAATATCGATTCTAACCGTGAGAAAAAAATAGTAAATGAAATTAAAAAAGATCCTTTTGTTTTGGATGCTGAACTATTTTATTTTGATGAGGTATTAAGCGAGACATTTAACATAGAAATCAAATTTAAAAACGAGGGTAATTTACGTATATATAATATTAGTAAATCTGGAAAAGAAGTAAAAAACAGGCTTATGAGAATAGATACAGTCGATGGATATAAATTAACTTTTTATAGTCTAAATGAGGATAATATAATTTTTAATGAAGGGTTAGAAATCTGGTCTGCTGCCATAAATATACAATTGAATGATATATTTGATGTTGTTAGATATTATTCAAAAATTAGTGAGTATGTGGAAAATTGCATAAATCTATCAAATCATAAAACGGAAGGCGACGTTTTTTTGCAAACTCTACGAAAAGTAATTGCCAGTGAATTATTGACTAATAAAATAATGATAAATGAACAAGAAATATTTTTACTTAAAGAAGCACCATCAACAAGATGGCCGTTTTTTACAACAGAGAAATACGCAGAGATAAATAGATAAATCATCCGTGTCCCCTGTGTGAAAAACCCTCACACCCCTATGCGTTAAATCTGTTAACCATTAACGGCGGCTGGTGGGTAGCGTCAAGTGTATCGCGCCACAGGCTGCTTTCGGGGTTAACCATGTTGCGATGGGAGATTACAGTCTTTATCGGCAGGTGAACAAACCTGTTGTTTACAAGGCCGATGATCAATTTTGTTTTTCCTGCCATCGCTGCGTGCGCCGCCGCGTTGCCTAAACGTTCGCAGTAAATTGAATCGTCGGGATTTGCGGGAGCAGAACGAATCGCATAACTTGGATCGATATACTTTAAGTTAATTTCCATGTTTTTATCTTCAAAATATTTTATGATTCTGCTGCGAAGATAAATTCCAACGTCCGCCATTTTAACATTGCCGCCCGCATCGAATTTCTTTTCCGTTAAAAGCTGATCCTGCATTGCGCCTTCGGCAACAACAATTACAGCGTGTTTGCGTTTTTTAAGCCGCTCTTCCAGATGGGTCAAAAAGCCGTTGTAACCTTCAAGGTTAAAAGGCACTTCGGGAATCAACACAAAGTTTACTTCGTGACTTGCAAGAGCAGTATGCGCCGCAATAAAACCGGAGTCCCTGCCCATAACTTTTACAAGGCCAATGCCGTTAATTGCAGACGCCGCTTCCATGTGCGCGGCAGATACAACTTCTACAGCTTTGGCTACCGCCGTGTTAAAACCAAAAGATCGATCTATAAGGGCAAAGTCATTATCTACAGTTTTTGGAATACCAATAAGCGCGATTTTCAAATTTCTCTTGTCGATTTCTTCGGCAATATCCATAGTACCGCGCTGGGTTCCGTCTCCGCCGATTGTAAAGAGCATATTCAAATTGAGTTTTTGCATTGCGTCAACAATCTTTACAACTTCTTTACCGCCGCCGCGCGCGCTGCCCAAAAAGGTTCCGCCAAGTTTATGAATATCATCAACAATTTCCGGATCAAGCTGTCTTACTCCAAACCCCGATTCCGGCAGGAAGCCCCTGTATCCGTAACGAATACCCGAAATCCTGGTAACTCCGTAACGAGTCCACAAACAGCGTACTATCGCTCTGATAACATCATTAATTCCCGGGCAAAGACCGCCGCAGGTAACAATCCCTGCGTGTACATGGGCAGGCGTAAAATAGATATTTTCCCTGGGACCGGCGCGTTCCAAAACCTGCTTTTTATCAACAGTGTCCTGGGGGCCGGGCATTATAAACGAACTTAAACGTACAAATCTGTCATCGGTAACAAAATTAGCCGCTTTATCTCCTTGAGTTTTAGACATTTCGATCGGCGATGAAACCGACGCCTTTCCAAGTTCTTCAATGGTAAAATCATAATCACTCATAAAACAACTCCTTTTAATTCATTATAGTACTATTACTTGAGTTTTGTAAGGGCACATAGTATACTCATACTATGAAATTTACACCACCAAACATGGGCAATTTAAGTCCCAAAAAACTGATTATGATTGTTGGCGGAATACTGCTGCTTATCTTGCTTGGAACCAGTATTTTTATTGTTGACCAGGCAGAACAGGCGGTTATAACCCGCTTTGGCAGGTATGTTACCACAAGGGGTCCCGGTCTTCATGTTAAACTGCCCTTCGGTATCGAGCGTAATTATACTGTAAATGTAAAAAGCATACAGACGCAGGAATTCGGCTTTCGTACAAGGGGCGGAGGGTTTCAGTCACCCGCCAATCAGACCGAGTCCGCCATGCTTACAGGCGACCTTAACATTGTAGATGTTCAATGGGTTATTCAATACCTGATATCCGATCCAAGAGCATGGGTATTTCAGGTAAACGATCCAGTAAGAACGATTCGGGATGTATCCAGATCTGCCGTTAATATGCTTGTAGGCGACCGCGCAATTATGGATATTATGGGTATCGAGCGCAGTTCTATCGAAGAAGCGGCGCTTGTATTTATGAACGATACATTCCGCGGATACGGTATTGGTATCAGTGTTATAGCTGTAAAACTTCATAACGTAACCCCGCCGGCCGGCGTGCAGGAAGCTTTTGAAGATGTAAACAAGGCTATGCAGGATTTAGAGCGGCTTGATAACGAAGGCCAGCAAAGATATAACGAAGAAATTCCAAAAGCCAGAGGCGAAGCTTTGCAAATGGTTCAGGTAGCGGAAGGCTATCGCTCGGAACGCATTAACAGGGCGCATGGTGATGTTGCGCGATTTAATTCCGTATATGCGGAGTTCAGCCGCGCGCCGGAAATAACAAGACAGCGTTTATATTATGAAATGATAGAAGAAGTCTTTAAAGACGAAGACGGTATGACAATTATCGATCGTAACCTGCGAAATTTCTTACCTCTTATGAACATGGGAGGAGGCAGATAATGAAAAAAACATTTACAACCCTAATCGTAATTTTTGTAGTTTTTCTCGGCATTATAGTAGCGGGTCCTTTATATGTAATTAATGAAGGAGAACAGGCGGTAATTGTACAATTTGGAAAAATAACCAGAGTTGTTACCGACGCCGGCCTGCATGTCAAAATTCCATTTATAGACGAAGTAGTCCGTTATCCAAAAAAGATAATGACTATGGACGGAGCGGGCGCTGCAAGAACTATGCCGACAGCCGAAAGACAGCAGATACTGGTAGATATAACAGCCCGCTGGCGTGTTGCAGATCCCCAAAAGTTTTATGAATCCGTTAACAATGTAGATACAGCTTTATTAAGACTCTCAGAAATTATCGATTCTGAAGTTCGCACTGTCGTAGCGGAAAATCCTCTTATTGAATCGGTACGAAATTCCAATATGATTCTGGAACGTTCCTCCGATGATACGCTCAACCTGGGCGATAATGAAGAAGATATGATTGGTTCTGCAGCAAGAGAAATGACCAATGAGCCGATTACACGCGGACGCAGGCAGCTTGCAGGAATAATTCTTGAGCGTTCACAGCGTATGGCTCCGCAGTTCGGTATTGAACTAATCGATGTTGTAATACGTCAGATTAGTTATTCTCCGGAAATTACATCGAGTGTTTACGAACGTATGAAAAGAGAACGCAATCAGGTTGCTATGCGTTATCGTTCTGTAGGTGAAGGCCGCAAAGCGGAATGGCTTGGAAAAATGGACAACGAAAAACGCTCGATACTTTCTGCTGCTTATAATCAGTCTCAGACAATTATGGGAAATGCTGATGCGGAAGCTGCAAGAATTTATACGGCTGCATATAATGCGCCCGGCAGAAGGGAATTTTATCAGTTTTGGAGAGCGATAGAATCGTATCGTCAGACCATGCCAAAGTTTGATAAAACTCTTACAACCGATATGGAATACTTCCGTTATCTTTACAACCCAAGATAACAAAAAACAGGAATCGAGATGGAACAGCGTATCCATATTTCCAATGTAGAAAACAGCCCGTCCATGTGTTTCGACACCGGGCTGGATCCGCGTTCTTTTGCCAGAACAAAAATGTCACAGAGCCTTATTGAACAGGGCTATGTTGTCGGCCCGGACGGCTCACATCAGGAATGGAGAGCTTCGGGTGTCTGCGAAAGAAACGGCTACATGAGGGTTTTTGGATCGCCGTTCCAGGGTAAAAGACTGGATCTTCTTATTAACGATCGGGCGCAATCTTCAAAGCAGACTGCATTGGAAGCGCTTGCCTGCTGGATTAAAGCAAAATTATTTCTGGGCGACACACGTTCAGCTTTAAATCCCGGCGCATCGTTCATAGGCACGGACGGCAGCGTTTTTTTTGCCCCTGAAAATTTATCAAACCGTTGTCTCTTTATGGAAGGATCTCAACTGGATACTTACAACTGCCCGGATCTTGCAGGAATAGATACTGCCGCTTTTTGCGCCGCTGTAATGTTGTACAGAATACTGACAGGCGTTCATCCGTATCCGTCCGCGGAAGTTTATCAGGATATGAGAGAAGGCGTTTTTCTTCCCATTCAGCTTGCAACTCCAAACCTGAACGAAAAACTTGCGGGTTTGATTAATTCCGCGCTTCTTTTACCTGTTGCAAAAAAGAGAACCGTAAATAATGCCGCGGATATTCTTTCGGGTTTTTTGGAAATATTAACAAACAAAGAAAACGGCATTAACTCTGTTTCCCTGTTGTTTAACACTTTACCCGCAGAAAAAAAGGAACAGGCGGAAAAAGAAAAAAAGATTTTTCTGTTAAAACAAAATTCTTATATAAAAACAAAACGTTTTGTCCTGCGCAACAAACATCTTTTAATAGGCATATCGATAGGAATTTTATTTCTGCTTTTTGTTGTGGTCAGTACAGTGCAGGGAAATTCAAACCGTCCTACAACAAGAGGAATGTCTCCTGCCGTTGTAATCAAGGAATATTACGAAGCGTTCAGTTCCCTTAATCATCCGTTTATGGAAGCCTGTATAATGGGAGCCGATAAATCCGATATAAAAGCGGCGGCAAATTTATTCGCAATTGTAAGAACAAGACAGGCCTATGAAATGACAGCAACCCCGTCTATTATTCAGGCAAGAATCTGGAGAGAAAGCGGAGGGGAACTGCCGTCGCCGAATGTTTTCGGCGTTACGGATCTTTCCGTTGATTATATGAGCGGCAGCGAAGATTCAGGGTTAATTATTTACCGCGCCGAGTATATGCTGTGGGCTCCGGATGAAAACTTTGCAAGAAACCGCAGCGATATACTTACACTAAGACCCGACAGACACAGAAACTGGCGAATCATAGAAATAATACGAACAGAAAGGTGATCTTTTACAGCGTCCCGTTGAGCCAGTTATTTATTAATAAACGTGAAAGAGAACCTTCGCCGGGAAGTTCGGGCAGATCATCGGAAGTAAACCATCTTGCATCTTCTATTTCATCTCCGTCCGGCTGAATCGTTCCGGATAAATATTCTGCCTTAAAACCAAGCATTAAAGAATTGGGAAAAGGCCACGGCTGGGATTTTATATATATGACATTTTTAACTTCGATATTTATTTCTTCGCGGATTTCCCTTACGACAGTTTCTTCCAGTGTTTCTCCCGCTTCATTAAAACCGGAAATATGACTATAAACTTTGGAACGAAACCTTTTATTGTGAGCAAGCAAAATTCTGTTATTAGCATCGGTAATTATGACAATGATCGCAGGGCAAATCCTTGGGAACTCTGTCCGTCCGCACGCGGGACATCGCCGCTGCGCCTGTTTGGGGACATCGCCGTTTTCTGCGCCGCATGTTCCGCAAAAACGGGAATCCTGTCTCCACTGCGCAATATGACAGGCGCGGATAATTTCGGCAGGGTTTTGGCCTGCGGTTCCTGCGCTGAACATGGCAAGAATTTGGCGGACGGGAATACTTTTCCAGTTATTCGGCAAAACAGTCTGCAAAGGAATCGATATGCCGCACATTACAGGGTTGTACCCGGGAGACAGATTATCCAATAACGGGATTTCGAATATATCCGTTTTATCGAACTCATTTGACAATTCAAACGGAAGCCCGGAATCTATCCCGGAATCGGGAAAATCGACCGGCAAGAGTAAAGCGTCACCCTGAAAGAAAAAAGCGCGTTTTTCCAAACAATTCCCCCTGCCTAATCATACTTAAGAAATTGTTGTTAATCAATGTTAAATAATTTATATTATATATGAGGAGAAACACATGGATAAAATGAATTATCTGGAAATGCTGCCTTTAAGCAGTATCACAAAATATGCAAAAGGGCAGCCAAATGACGGCGTTCCTTTTACAGGGCTCCCAAGAGTGCACCCTTCCGATAAAAGCAAACTTATAATTGTAAATGATCCTTTGGGAAACGAACCAAAAGCAATGGAGTTCAAGCTTGAGGATATTCTTTTTGTAGAAGAAATTCCGTCTGCTGTAACAGAATCAGGCGAGGGTGTTCCTTTGGTAAAACTCTGGATACAGCGCGGCGCTGTCGGAGTTAAGCTTGTGCCGTTCGAGGTAAAATGATTCCTTTATTTATGACATCCGCCGCGGAAAATGTCCGCTGCAGTCTTTGTCCAAATAACTGCGAAATAAAAAGCGGGGATTTCGGCGCGTGCGGTATTCGCGGCAACAAGGGCGGAAAGCCGATAATTCCTTTTTACGGATATATTTCTGCATTGGCTTTAGACCCTATAGAAAAAAAACCTCTTTATAATTTTAAACCGGGAACAAAAATACTTTCCCTTGGTTTTGCAGGCTGTAATCTTCGCTGCCCTTTTTGCCAAAACTGGCGTATTTCACAAAATACCGATATAGGTTCGGATAGCCAGGGTAAATGGATACAGCCCAATGAAATAATTACCGCTGCTCTGCAATGCAGCTCGCCTTCCATTGCATACACATATTCCGAACCTCTTGTGCATATAGAGTATGTTATGGAGTGCATGACTCTTGCAAAAAAACATAACATTGCAAACGTGCTTGTAACAAACGGCTGTATAAACAAAAAAGCAGCCGCTGAAATTTTAAAACTTACCGACGCCGCAAATGTCGATTTAAAATGCTTTTCTGCAGAAACTTATGAAAAAGTTTTAAACGGCGGCGTTTCCTGCGGGAACCTGCTGGAAACTGTAAAGGATTTTATTAAACTTTGCCATGAAATGAAAGTTCATTTGGAAGTAACTACTTTGGTGGTGCCGGATTTAAACGACTCATCTGAAGAATTAAACGCAATTATCGATTTTATAGCTTCTATCGATAAAAATATTCCCTGGCACCTTACGGCTTATCATCCCGATTTCCGCTGGAACGCGCCGCCTACAAATCCCGATTTTTTAAGAAAGACAGCCAAAGAAGCGGGAAAAAAGCTTAACAATGTTCACACGGGAAATATATAATATGTTATAATGTAACATAAGGAGATTAACATATGCCAGATCAAAATAATCAATCTTGTCCGTGCACATATCCGTGCAATCGTCACGGTGACTGCAAGGCGTGTCAGGCGTACCACTTAAAAACAGGTTCAAAAACGTGTTGTGGCGCCCAAGAAAGCACGCGTAAGCGTGTGGATGAAAAAAACTAACAAGGCGTGGCGCACATTAAAGTCAATGGGATGAATAATGCGCGAGGGATTTATCCCGAGCAGTGCGCCCGGAAAAACAGGTAACGAGAAAGAAGAAAAATAACCTTACATGAAAAACATTGAACTGCTTGCGCCTGCGGGCGATATGAACAAACTAAGGCTTGCAATTAAATACGGATCAGACGCGGTTTATTTCGGCGGAAAATACGGATTGCGGGCAGGCGCTTCCCTTGAAGAGCCAGGCAAGCGGCATGAAGATCTTTTGGAAGAAGCCGTCTCTTATGCTCATTCGCAAGGCAAAAAAGCCTATGTCACGGTAAATATATTTGCACGTAACGCCGATTTTGACGAAATTAAAACCTATGTTAAACTGCTTGAGGAAATCGGCGTTGACGCTGTGATTGTCTCTGACCTGGGAGTATTAAGGCTTGTTCGGGAGAACACATCTCTTGAAGTACACATTTCCACTCAGGCCAATGTAATAAATAAATTTACCGCGCAGGAATATGTTAATCTTGGAGCCAACAGGATTATTCTTGCGCGCGAGTGCAGTTCTGCCGAAATAAAAGAAATTACGGATCACTTAAAGGGTAAATGCGACATAGAAATTTTTGTACACGGGGCAATGTGTGTAAGTTATTCGGGGCGGTGCATGATTTCCAATTACATGACCGAACGCGAAGCAAACAGAGGCGAGTGTTCGCAGCCCTGCCGTTATAAATATTTTCCGGCAGACTTCGCCGCAGGATCGATAGTGGAAGAAAAAAGGCCTTCCCAGCACTGGGGCATTGAAGAAGATGTTCACGGCACATACATAATGAACAGTAAAGATCTTTGCCTTATACATCATTTAAACGATTTAATTTCCTGCGGCGTAACAAGTTTTAAAATAGAAGGCCGAATGAAGTCAGATTATTATGTAGCTGCGGCAGTAAACACATACAGACAGGCTCTGGACGGAAAAGATTTTGATTATCAAAAAGAAATCGATAAAATTGCGCACAGACCCTGGACAACGGGATTTGTTTTTGAAAAAAACGATAACTTATTTATTGAACACACAAATGTTATTTCTACACACGAGGTTGCCGCCATGTGCCTTGGAGGGCAAAAGATCCTGCAGCGAAATGTATTCTGCGAAGGAGACGAACTGGAAATATTATCGCCCGGCAAAAATCACAACATGACTTTTAATGTAACATCGATTAAAGACGAACAGGGACAAATAGTCACACGGGCAAACAAAGCAGGCGCGGTTTACTACATAGAATCGGGCAGCCTTACGCTTGAACCGGACGAGTTTCTAAGAAAGAAAATATAAGTTTTTTTATAACATTTTCTAATTCTTGTTTAATATGCCAAGAAGCATGATTTTATCGGAACTGGAAAATAATATTTTTTTTCCGGGTTTATTAACATTTACAATATAATAACTTGCTGGCATTTCATGAATGAAAGGATGTGCATTTTCATTATAATAAGGGGCATCTGATATAAACCAATTAGAATAAATTATTCTATTTTCGTCTATAATTAAATAATCAAAATAATAATTCTCTTGATAAGGCAATGTTGAATAAGCGCCGTCATCCAAATTGAACAGGTTAAGGCTTGTATTGTTAAAAATAAATGTTTTAGCGGAATCATCATCTATAATTATTTCTACATTGGTATATTTATCATATAATATTGTGTTGTTTCTAATTGTAAAGTTTATGACATATTCATCTATTGCATTTATTGTATTTTCTGCAATATCATATAAATATAATTTTTTATGTACGATTTCAGAAATATCTGTATAACCGGAAAATATTATTTTATTGTTATGAATATAAAAAGAAGTCACGTAAACCTGTTCATCTTCCGGCAATAATTCATTAAAGTTTATAATTGTTTCATTATTGGTTTGTAAATTATGCAAAACAATATAGTTTAATTCTTTATTATGTTTTTCATTTGATTGTTCTATATAATTCAACAAATATAAATCATTATTATCAATAAAAAAATCATAATAATATACACCTGTTTGGAATATTTCTGTCATAATAAAATTATCCAAATTAATTTCATACATTTTCGTTGTTCCGCGATACAGACTCCTTTCCAGTAAATATACATTATTATCATTTTCTTTGTAAAACCATCTATGTGAAAAATTCCGGCTATTAATTGCCCCGCCCCGCAGTATCTCCATTTCAATTCTGTGTTTTTCTGTTATTCTCCCTGTTTTAATATCCAATTTACAAATTTCATTCGTGTCAAAGTTATAATAAATTAGAAATTTATCAATATTTCTTAACTCTTGTAATTGTAAATATACAATTACAAGAGCAATGATAAATATAACAATTCCACTAATGTAAATTTTAACTTTCAAATATTTACCTTACCGTAAAATTATAACCGGTCGGAGCATTATCGACAGCCAGCGTTGTAATATTCCATTCGCCGCCTGCAGGTCTTATAACAATCATTAAACGGTATTGTCCCGCTCTTACAGAATCGGGTACTCTGCAGTTACTTATATTGCTGCTGCGCGTTGAGTTAATGTTTAACTCGCCCCAATTTACGGTTCTGACAACTTCTACGATGTTTCCGTTATTATCAACTAACGCTACGCCCAATTGTCCGCCGGCAAATGTACCCGTGCCGACATTTCTTGTTCTTACAGAAACGGAAAACACTTCAGGGCGAAGTATGGAAACTTTCTCAACAGTAAAATCCTGTAACGCCAATCCGTAACCGCTTCCCGTAATTCCTCTTTCTGCCGTAACAGTAAAATTAACAGCATTGGGAATACCCGGGTTAGCAAGAGTATTGATTCTCCAGACTCCGTCTGCAGGTCTTGTTACAATCCTTAATCGATATTGCCCCGCTCTTACAGCTGCCGGCACAAAACAATTTATGGTGGAAGTACGCGATGAACCTACATTTATCGAACTGTAATTAATTAATCCGACAAGCGATACGATATCTCCGTTATTATCGACTAACGCCGCGCCCAGCTGACCGCCTGCAAATACTTCCAATCCGCGGTTTCTTGTAACCACACGAACAGTAAATAATACATTTTGAGGTATAGACGCATTGGCTGGCGTGAATTCTTCCAATACAATTCCATACCCGCCGCCCGGCACTCCTCTTTCCGCCTGATTAACAGTAAAATTAACAGTATTTGGAATACCGGAATTAGCCAAAGTATTCACTCTCCAAACTTCGCCTTCCAGCCTTGTAACAATTCTTAAACGATACTGCCCTGCCCCGACAGTCTCAGGTACAAAGCAATTTATATTTGACGCGCGCGATGAACCTGCGTTTATCGAACCATAATTAACCATTCCTATAACCGATACAATGTTTCCGTTATTGTCAACTAACGCAGCGCCGATTTGACCGCCCGTAAACGCTTCCTGTCCGCGGTTTCTTGTTCTTAACACAACGCTGAATAATTCATTTTGAGCCGCAGATGTCCGGCCTGGGCTATATTCTTCCAATACAATTCCATATCCGCCGCCCGGCGCTCCTGTTTCTGCGGTAACATTTATATTTAATAAATTGGGAACATTTTCTGCAATTGCAGAAATCGTAATAATTTTCCATTCTCCGTTTTCGGGTCTTGTAACAACACCCAACCTGTATTGTCCCGCTCTTACATTTTCATTGATAAAACAAATAATTTCTCTTGCAACAGCCGAACCCGGATTTCTCGCGCTTAAATTGGTTGTTCCGATAATTGCCGCAATCGTATTATTATTATCCAGCAAAGCTACGCCTGCCTGACCGCCGGCAAAATAACCTGCACTCCTTATTCTTGCATTAACCAAAAATAATTCATTTTGCTGCACTGTATTTTTTGCCGCAGAAAATTCTGCTAACGCCATTTCGTGGCTGCCAACGCTGCCGCGATCCGGCCTTATATTAATTATTATGGAATGGTTTCGATCATAATTGCGCACACCCGGAGTTAATGCGTTAAGAGAATAATAGCCGTCAAACCGGCCACTCCATCCCCAGTTAATGTGAAATCTGCCTACGCTGTCATATCCGTCTACGATAAAAGCGTGTCCGCCGCCTTCTCTGCCGCCGGAATAATATACAGGTAAACCATTATCCAATTGAGATCTTATAAGCGCTTCCCAATCGGAATCGGTGTAAAATGAACGCTGATGACTTTGAATCGATCTGTCATATCCAAAATTTTCAACTAACGATCTAAGACTGCTTCCTGTTGCGCCTCTCGCCGCAGCAACATGATACATTAATGTAGCGACAGCATTTCTCTGCCGCTCGTTACTTTCTCTGCCGTCACTGCGATAACTGTTAAGCATATTAGCCCAATCATAGGCGATATTAAAATTCACGGTAGGGACTGTTATGTTATGCGGACTAAGTCTCGTGCTTTGCCCGCTTCCCCGCACAGGATGTCTGTGAAAGGCCATTAACTGAGCAAATGCAGTAATGGAACAATTTGTTACCGGACGCTGACCATTAACAAGAGGAAACATATTATTATACGGACTGGGTTGATTCCACTTTGTTTGAACTAACGATCTGACGACAGCATTCGGATTATGTACCGATGTCAACAGCGCCGCAAGCTCATCATCATTGGGAACTATTGCAGTATCGATCGCAGCTGCTTCCGCCGGCGCTTCTATGTCACCTGCCTCTTGCGCATACAGATTGATACCAAAGGGAAAAGCCAACAGACAAACTACAAAAAACGCAATTAAATTAAGCTTTATTTTCATATATTACCTTCCTTATTCAAATATTTCTTTAATTAATATTTTTTTGGGATTATTATTTGCTGCCAATATTTTAACAGTTTCACCCTGTTTTTTATATTTGTTAAAATAATTAATGTTATGTTTATTTTTAATTAAGGAATATCCTTTTTTATACGCAACATTATCTATAGTATAATTAAAATACACCCTTATTCCGGTTTCTGTTCCGTCTTGTCTGGTTATATTATATTTGCCGTAATAACCCAAATATTTTTCTATTTGCGCATTTACTTCCATACAATTTTTAAGAAAACTTTTAATATTATATACTCTATAAATAAATATTAATAAAAAAACAATTGATATTACCGGCATAAATATGAATGTTTTTGCAATATTAATAAATACTTCCATATTTATAATATTAATTTTTTTATAAATATCGATCATGCCAGAAATGACAATTAACGCAAACATAATAAATAAAACAACAGAAAACACACAAAGCACATATATGTAATATTCATTACGAACATGCTTTTTAAGTGAATAATTCATATTTTTATCTCCTGTAGTTTATATTATAAATCCACAAATATGGATTGCGCGTTCAAGCCATGATTCATAACGATCCATAAATACTATTTTTCCCTGGTCTTCATGTATTCTTTTACTTCTTCAATTTTTTCTAATTCCTTTAATAATTCCTGTATTGAATTTCTTGATATAATCCATATTCTTTCTGCCAGTATTTCTCCATAATCATGCGCTAATTTATTTCTTAATCCAATTATATTTCCCCATGGAACATCTTTTAATATATCCTGCGTGTCTTTACTTATTTTATTTGCAGCTTGTCCAATTATCTCCAATTGTCTTTCTACGGCTAATTTTCTCATTTTATCTTTTTCAAATTCATCAAATCTTATACCACTTGTAAATTCATTAATATCAAAAATACAGTCAATCATATCGATTAGAAATGATAAATCATTTTCATTAAGCGGCATATATTATCTCCCGAGTTGATAAAATTTTATTTTTTCGTATCGGATTTTTTAAAGATTCTCTTTCAACAACATCAACTTTTCTATTCAATAATTTAGTAAATTCATTTTCTATCTCAATTATATCAAATAACGTTATATTTGAATTCCGCTCAAATGATACTAAAATATCAACATCACTATTTTCATTGAAATCATCTCTTAACGATGAGCCAAATATGGATAATTCAACGACATAATATTTTTTACATAGTTTTATCACGTCATTATAATTGAGAAAAACACCATTTTTTTGCAATTTCTCTATTGTTTCCACAAAAATACCCTACAAACCCATTATATAATAGATAGAGAGAATTATCAAGTCCTTTTTTGGTATAACAATCTACTCCTGATTTTTTTACATCCCAGTCAGTTTTATTCTCCCCAGTCTCCTTCTCTTCCGTATTTATTAATTATATGTACATTCTGGAAATTACTAATCTATCCTCTGTACCAACAGTAAGCCAAATTATCCTAAAAGAATCATTTTCATTATGTGCATTCAATATTCTATTCGTTGATTCTGTATTGTGACGATTATTTAAATTACTACGATCGTGTTCATTTATATTATATCCATTCAGCGTAAGTTCATTTATTAAATTTTCAATAAGATTATTTATATTTACCGCAGATAATGTATTACCAAACCATAAATAGTGCACCATTACTATTCTATCATTCCTTACGCTTACAACAACATCTGACCATTGAAAATTTAAAAAATCAGCATGTATTTGGGGTTCATTTACTCTATATAATCCCGATCCAGGAACAGGTTCATAAAATGACTGTGGAAATGCAGAGCCTAATAATGTTTCTAAGGAAAATATATTTGTCAAATTTACATTCAGAAAAAATAAAATAAACAAATATATCACCTTTCTGCTTTTATTCATAATTAACTTTATATTTATAATAGAAATTTGTCAACTATTTCAATAATACCTCTTCCAAGATTTTTACCATATCATTCATATTCTATCCATTCGCCATTTTCGAAAAATCTTCCTTTTTTGGTATGAGCAATAAATGAGATGCTGCCGGATCCATTAATTGAAAATATATAATCTTCCTCACTGATGGGACCAGCCCCTGTCAGTGTTATTATAACTTCATTATTTATTTTTTCAAACGAACAAAAATTATAGAAATATCCCCTGTTACCATGTTCGTTTTCTTCTGTACTTAACCGATCCCCAATTATTATTTTTTCATTGTTAATATATATTATAATATCTTTCCTTGAGTCAAAATGATAATTGGCAGCCGCCCTCGAAATACGATACTGGAAATAATCATTTATTCCGTTTCCGTCAATATCACAAATAAAAGTTTCTTTTGCAATATTACCGCCGAATATATATCCCTCTATATTATTATATTTAATTTCATACCAACATGATGTCGTACTATCTATTCTTTGCTGATTATGAACATCTTGTATAACTATTATTTTTTCATGAATATTTATATTTCCAATTTTTTGCGAATCTGAATTTGGATGTTGATAAATAAATGTATCTGATAATAAATAATATTCTCCAGGTTGAAAAACCCAGCTTGAATGATATGATCTATTTAATTCTTCATTGCGAAACGGACTTTCCGGATAAACAACATTTTGCTTATCTTCTTTTGTTTTACAGGCAGGGAATAGAAATATAATTATAAAAAATATTATACAAAATATTTTCAATATTCTCTCCGTAATTTATATAACTTTAACTATCATTTTTTTCCAAATCACAATATTGTGCTTCGGTTTTGAGTTTTTTTGTACTATTATAAAATAATAGTATTCCAACGGACAGTAATACTAAACCGGATAAAGTAAACCATATTGGCTGAAATGATACAGGTTCTGCTATGTTAAAACCTTTTATCGGTATTACATCATTTAATCTAAACATTATTACTGCTCCTGCATTATTCAGGAAATGTATGTATATACATAACAGTATCGATTTTGTTTCAATGCAAATCCATGCCAGTACAAGTCCAACAATAAATCCTACAACAAACTGCCAGGGATTTAAATGAACCAATCCAAATAAAAGTGCACTAATAATTATTGCTTTCTTTTTAGAATAATTTTTTACAAATCCATCTAAAATCAACCCTCTAAATAATAATTCTTCGCAAAGCGCTGCTATTAATCCAATATAAATTAATGAAATAAATAATGGCTGATCCTGTAATAATGTGCTAAATAGTTCGCTTAGCCATTCAGGCATTGGTAAAATAAATAGAATTGCATTATTTATTTCTGACATGACAATAGCTAAACCGATTGTCATAATTGTTGCAACACCCCATAAAAAAGGTGAAACCCTGTTTAATTTGAATACTTCATTAAAGTTTAGTTTTGTCTTTTTAAACCCAATAAATAAAACTATTCCAAAAATTATTAAATCTGAAATAATATATATAACACCCATTACAGGTGAAGCATCAGAAATATCTAATATTAATTGATATATAGCAAAAATAATACCAAACCCAATTTGTATTCCCAGGAACAAAAGACATAATAATATAGCGTTTTTTATTTTTGGATAAATACTATTTTCCATGATTGCCTCCATAGCAAAATATTTCGTTTATTATATCATAATATTTATTCCATGTTTTGTCAAACGGCACGACCTCAAATGTCATTTTTTCCTTCAAATTTCATACTCCTTTCTATATTAACTGCTTTTAAGCAAAGTTGTGCTTAATTATTTTTATTCTATTTTATTCTGATATTTATTTTGCTAAATCTGAATACAATATTTTGATTGTTTTCCATTATTTACTTCCCTGGTGATTATACTATGTACTTTAAATTATTTCAAACAGTACCTTGACATAACCACTATACTCTGATTAAGTAATAATATATGCGACCATTCGAAGTAGTATCACCGTTTAAACCCGCAGGCGATCAGGGCGAAGCAATTGCCGCGCTTGCAAACGGCATAAAAGGCGGAGACAAATACCAAACACTGCAGGGCGTAACAGGCTCGGGAAAAACTTTTACCATGGCAAAAATTATCGAGGCTGTTCAAATGCCTACGTTAATCGTCAGCCATAACAAAACGCTTGCCGCGCAGCTTTACCGCGAGTTTAAAAGTTTCTTTCCGCACAATGCAGTAGAATATTTTGTTTCGTACTACGACTATTATCAGCCGGAAGCATATGTCGCAAGCCGCGATTTATACATTGAAAAAGACGCATCGATAAACGCCGAGATAGAACGCATGAGACTCTCTGCGGCGAGAAACTTAATGGAACGCGAAGATGTAATCATCGTTGCAACTGTTTCCTGCATTTACGGAATGGTAACGCCCGATGTTTACAGAAAAATGACAGCCACTTTTTCAAGAGACGAAACCGTAGATGTCGATTCATTAATCCGCCGCTTTGTGGAATTACAATACGAGCGCAATGATGCAGTCCTTGAACGCGGACGTTTCCGCCGCCGCGGCGACACATTGGAAATTTTCCCCGCTTACATGGAAGAAGCATACCGCGTCGATTTAGACTGGGACAAGGTCGAGCGTATCCGCCGTTTTAATCCCGTCTCCGGTGAATATCTGGAAGACATCGATCGCGCGTTAATTTATCCTGCAAAACAATTCGTAATGCCCGCAGAAATGATACACAATGCCATGGATACAATCAAAAGCGAATTAAAAAACCGCCTTGAACATTTTCATAACAACGGAAAAATAATGGAAGCCGAGCGTCTTAAAACGCGCGTTGAATTCGACATAGAAATGCTAACAGAATGCGGCTATTGTTCCGGTATAGAAAACTACTCTTCTCTTTTGGCGGGACGAAAACCCGGAGAATCTCCCGATACACTTGTAGATTATCTTCCAAAAGAGCACCTAACATTTATCGACGAAAGCCATGTAACCCTGCCGCAGCTTGGCGCAATGTACGCAGGAGACCGCAGCCGCAAGCAAAGCCTTGTTGATTACGGTTTTCGCCTTCCTTGCGCATTGGATAACCGCCCGCTTCGCTACGATGAATTTGCCGAGCGGCTGGACAAAACAGTTTTTGTTTCTGCTACTCCAAGTAAAACAGAAATTGAACAATCAGTTCGGGTTGTACAGCAATTAATCCGCCCCACAGGTCTTTTGGATCCTGAAATTGAAGTGCGTCCAAGCGAAGGACAAATGGAAGACATTTACGGCGAGGTGCAAAAACGCATAAAAGCAGGAGAGCGTTCGCTCATATTAACGCTTACAAAAAAAATGGCGGAAGATCTTACCGACTACCTTACAGGCCTTGGCCTAAAAGTCCGCTACATTCACAGCGAGGTAGAAACCATCGAACGCGTAGAAATCCTAACCCAGCTTCGTCAGGGCGATTTTGATATACTCGTAGGAATCAATCTTTTGCGCGAAGGTATCGATCTTCCGGAAGTTTCATTCATAGCGATTTTAGACGCAGATAAAATCGGATTTTTACGTTCGCTTACAAGCCTTGTGCAGATAATCGGGCGCGCTGCGCGTAATGCCGCAGGTAAAGTAATAATGTACGCCGACCGCATGAGCGACGCAATGGAAAAAGCAATTGCAGAAACCAACCGCCGCCGCGAGATTCAAATTGCATATAATAAAAAACACGGCATAACTCCCGCAACAGTAAAAAAAGCAATTGCAGAAATTTTAACGCGGCATATCGAAGAAGCGGATATTGCGGCAGGAACAACTATCGAAGTATTAAAAAAATCCTACAATATATTAATTCCCGCGCAACGCAAACAATTAATTAAAGCGCTTGAAAACGAAATGCTGGAACATGCAAAAAATCTGGAGTTTGAACAAGCCGCTGTAATTAGAGACGAGATAGCTGCTTTGCAAAGCAAAGCATTGCAGAGCAATACTTAATTTGCAAAGCAAAGCATTGCAGAGCAATACTTAGCTTGCAGATATTTATCCGCTGATATTTTTTTCCAGTTCTTCCAAGAGTGTCTTAATTCTCTGCTGCGCATTATCAGTATTACCGCCGGAAATTTCTTTATTGCATTCTGTCAATTCCGAAATTGTTTTAATTAAAGTATCCTGCAGCTTAATAAGCTTTTTTTTCTGGTTTTCTACAAGTAAATGCATTTCTACACGTTTAAGTAAAAGCATTGGCTGGAATGGCTTTGTAATAAAGTCTACAGCTCCAAGAGTAAGCCCGGTATATTCATCATCCGGATTTGTTTTTCCGGTTAAAAAAAGCACAGGAATATCCTTGGTATCCGGCCTGAATTTTAAAACTTTA
>Ga0123356_10002539_pt1 | contig 19514 bp, 20 predicted proteins | sample TergutEmb28metaG_2_FD_92546 | JGI IMG/M metagenome (GOLD analysis project Ga0123356, IMG submission 92546) | Embiratermes neotenicus P3 segment gut microbial communities from Petit-Saut dam, French Guiana - Emb289 P3 | ecosystem: Host-associated > Arthropoda: Insects > Digestive system > Gut ...
AAGAAATAATGGAAGTATAATGGATAATGTTATCCCTGCTCATGTAGGCATTATAATGGACGGAAACGGCCGTTGGGCAAAACAGCGCGGCCTTGTCCGTACGCAGGGACACCTTGAAGGGTTAAAAGCGGCTAAACGCATTGTTAAAGCTGCAAGTGATCTGGGCATAAAGTATTTAACCCTTTATGCATTTTCTACAGAAAATTGGAAACGCACTGCCGAAGAAACTGGTTTTATTATGCAGCTTGTTAAACAATATCTGCGTGCAGAGTTTGATTTTAGCAGGCAGAATCATATCCGAACCCGTTATTGCGGTGATATATCAGGGCTTCCTCCTGATATACAAAAAGAAATAAACGATTCCATAGCCAGTACGGCAGGATTTGACGGAATGCAGGTAATATTGGCCATAAATTACGGCGGCAGGGATGAAATTATCAGAGCTGTTCGTAAGTATACCGAAGCCAATAAAACAGCGGTTAACATAAAAGAAGATGATATATCCGTTTATATGGATAATCCTGATATACCTGATCCTGATTTAATTATCAGAAGCGCAGGTGAGTACAGAACCAGCAATTTTCTTTTGTGGGAAGGAGCCTATTCAGAATTGTATTTTTCTGATAAAATGTGGCCAGACTGGGATAAAGAAGATTTAAAAACAGCAATAACAGATTTTCAAAAAAGGGAGCGCCGGTTCGGCGATGTTACTGGTGATGTAAAATGAAGAAACTGATTGAACGTTTATTGATTTTTTTTATTGGTGTACCCGCAGTTTTTGCTTTGGTTTATTTTCTGCCTTTTTATAACAATCTTGCTTTAAATCTTGTAATTGTTTTCTTTTCCGGTATCGGAGCGGTTGAATTTTCTTCCATGCTTGAAAAAAAGAATATCAAACTGCCTAAAGCCGAAAGTTATATCCTTGGAGCATTAGCGCCGTTTGCCGCTATGCTTTATATCAGTTTTGATTTACCTTCATTGTTAATTCCTGTAATTCTTATGATGGGTGCAGGATGGGCTTTATTATCAAGAATATTCTCCCGTTCATCGGAAATTGAATCTATTACCAGCAAAATTACCGGCTGTTTATCTTTACTTGTATACCCTGGTCTTTTTATGTGCTGGATTATATTTATGTGCAGTTGGAATAATCCAGGTGCAGTTCTTTTATTCCTTTTTATTACATTTGCAAATGATTCCATTGCCTGGCTTTTTGGATCATTATTCGGCGCAAATAACCGCGGAGTAATTGCTGTAAGCCCTAATAAAAGTATTGCAGGATATATCGGCGGATTAACTGGTTCTGTTCTTGTTGCAATCGGCGCTGTATTTTTATTTCCCGGTGTTTTTTCCATAGGCGGCGAACCTACCTCTGCTCCGCTTCTTTGTTTTGCTGTTATTCTTTCGATTTGCACAGGAATTGCCGCATCGTTAGGCGACCTTGCAGAATCTGCAATAAAAAGAAGCTGCGATTTTGTTGACTCCGGTAATTTTATACTCGGCCGCGGCGGCGTACTTGACTGTGTTGATTCTATCGCTATTGCGGCTCCTGTTTTTTATATTCTCTTTAGCCTGCTTTTTAACTGCTGATGAAAAAAAAGATTGCTGTCCTTGGAGCGACTGGCTCTATTGGAAAAAGCTCTCTGGATATTATATCGCGCGATACTGATAATTTTGAAGTTGTTCTGCTTGCTGCTAAATCCAACCGTAAAGAACTTGATATTTTATCGAAACAATACCCTTCTGCTGTTAAAGTTTTAACAGATGATCCAAACGGCGAGAACAATCTTCTTTGCGCTATAGAAAATGTAAAAGCTGATATAACAATAAACGGTATATCAGGGGCTGCCGGTTTAAAACCTTCTATTGCTGTTATTAATTCCGGTTCTCATTTAGCTCTTGCCAATAAGGAAACAATTGTAATGGCAGGAAAACTTATTATGGATTTAGCAATAGAAAAAAATGTAAATATAATACCTGTAGATTCCGAACATTCAGCAATTTTTCATTTGTTAAAATATTTTTCAAAAGAGCATATCGCAGAAAGAAAATACAAAACTTCAAACTCTTCTTCCCTCTGCGCCTCTGCGCCTCTGCGAGAGGAAATTCCCATAAATTCAATAAGCGAAATAATACTGACTGCATCGGGGGGGCCGTTTAGAAATTTAAGTTTACAGGAAATGGAAAAGGTAACGGTAAAGGAAGCGCTCTCCCACCCTACATGGAATATGGGGCCAAAAATTACTATTGATTCTGCTTCCATGGCAAATAAAGGTTTGGAAATTATCGAAGCCTGTGTTTTATTTAATAAACCTTCCAATTTAATTAAAGTTGTTGTTCATCCGCAAAGTATTATTCATTCGATGATCCGCCTTTCTAACGGCGTTATTTATGCACAATTATCAAAACCTGATATGCGTCATCCTATTCATGATGCAATTTACTGGCCTAAAACTACTCCATCAGCTCTTGAACCCATTAGTTTTGATTCTCTTACTCTTGAATTTTTTAAACCGGATACAGAAAAATTCCCCATGTTAAATCTTGCATGGGAATCTGCAAGGCTTTCGGGGCTTTACCCTTGTGTTTATAATGCGGCTAATGAAATTGCAGTTGCTGCATTTTTGGAGCAAAAAATTAAATTTACGGATATTCCAAAAGTTACAGAATATGTTCTAAAATCTGACTGGAGCGCAGATTCTTTAACGCTGGAAACAATATTAAATGCCGATAAAAAAGCACGTAAAGAAGCATTATCTTTTTTTAATTAATATGATATTATTCAATAAGGAATTTTTATGACAATAATTAATATACTTCTTGGCCTTATTGGTCTTGGAATTGTGGTTTTTTTCCATGAGCTTGGACACTTTCTTGCAGCGCGTTTTGTGGGCATTAATGTAGAAGCTTTTTCCATCGGCTGGGGAAACCCGATTCTTAAAAAAAAGATAGGAGCTACGGAATATCGCCTTGGAATGTTTCCGCTTGGCGGTTACTGCAAGATGCAGGGAGACAGCGATTATAATAACGAAGCTTATGTAAATCTGGAAAAAGGAATAACGCCGGAAAAAGGTTCATATCATGCGGCCTCTCCTGCAGCAAGAATGCTTGTTTGTTTTTGCGGTCCTTTGTTTAATTTACTTTTTGCATGTGTTGTTTTTTCCGTTATTTGGGGTATTGGCTTTACAGTTTATACAACAGAAAATAAAATTATTCTCGCGTCTCAGTTTGATACTAGCCAGACAGAACCCTTTCCGGCGGATATAACAGGGCTTAAAACAGGCGACCGTATAATCGAAATAAACAGAAAAAAAACAGAACATTTTAATGATATACAAAAAGTCATTATAAGAAATCCCGGCAAAGAAATGCCGGTAACAATAGACAGAAACGGAGAAATTTATCATTTTAATATTACGCCGTTTTTGGATAAAGACACCGGCGCAGGCAGAATTGGAATTCTTGCCTGGAGAAACCCAATAATTTACGGCGTAATAGAAGGCAGCATTGCAGAAAAAGCCGGTCTTAGAACCGGCGATTTAATTACTAGTGTAAACGGCATTCCGGTATTTAACAGCGAAGATTTTAGACATTTAAGGCAGCAAAATACAGATAACTTTATTGTTGAATATGAACGTTATGGAGTAAAAGGAGAGGCTGTTTTTTCTGCTGAAGAGATAATAGGCGAACTTGGTTTTTACTGGCCGTTAATCAGTTACCGGACACCAAGGCTTTCTATTCCCGGAGCAATTGCAACAGGAGTATACGAAAGTTTTGAAACTCTTTATGAAACAGTCAGGAGCTTAAGACTTTTATTCAGGGGTATTAATCTTAAAAACGCAGTCTCAGGTCCGGTTCGGATAACTTATATGATAGGCGATACTGCAACCCAGGGTTTTGGGCAGGATATTGGAACAGGTTTTTTAACTATCTTTAATTTTATAGCTTTAATTTCCATTGCACTTTGTGTTATGAATCTTTTACCTCTTCCCATTCTTGACGGCGGAATGATAATTCTTTTCTTTGTAGAAATGATCCGCGGAAAACCAATCCCTCCAAAAGCTGTTGCAATATTCCAGACATGCGGTTTTGTAATTATTATTAGTTTGATGGTTCTGGCAATTTTCGGCGATATAATGTTCTTTGCCGGCAGAGGTTAAGGGGGTTTTATGAAAAAAAATATTATTTGCCCTTGCGGTACCAGTATTCAGATGGAATACGAAGAAGAAGTGGATATTGATAACCGGAAAGACAGTTTAGAAAATATTTTTAACGGAACATTCATGAGTTATAACTGCTCCTTCTGCGGTAAAAAACATAAACCAGAGTTTAAAATTTCGCTTGTCTGGAAATCCAAAAATTATAAACTTGAAGTATATCCTGAACTTGAACGCGGAGAGTTTTACAGGAACAAAAAAGAAAATTCTTCTTTTGAAACTGTCATTAGTTTTCCGGAAATGGCAGACAGACTTTCTGTAATTAATGATGATCTTGAACCAGTTGTCATAGAAACTTTAAAATCTTTTCTTCTTGCAAAAGCTGCAGAAAATTATCCCGATAATGACATAAACGTTTGGTACCATAATAAAGGGTCAAACGGCATTGAATTTCATCTTGACGGAATAAGACCGGACGAAGTTGCTGTTATGAGAATCCCAATGGATATGTATGAAAAAACTCTTGACGATTACCGGAAACGTCCAAAAAACGACATTTTCACTTCGTTAAGAGTTCGTTCATATTTATCTGTTCAAAATATACTGCGGCCGGATGTATTAAAATAACAAATGCAGCGTACAACGCTAGTCATGAGAAGGATTCTTTTTTACCTTCTTTATAGCCTGTGTTACTGCCTGTTTTACGCTGTCTGCATAAGCCTGTTCTGTCATTGCCTGAGAAGCGTAAAGCGTACCCAATAGAGAAAAACGGTATAACGGTTTTACCGAATTTAACGAAATTGCCGCAATATCAACGATACACTCGTTACACCGGCACATATTTTTTTCGTTTTTAAGCTGCAGCTCCATCTCGCGCAGAACAAGAATTTCCGCTTCATTTTTTAACAAATCAAAATCATACTCATCTGTAAATGCCATAATTTTCCCCCTCATGTATAATATCAGAACAAAGTAATTTTTGCAAGTTCAACTTTTATATTAACCATCCGGATGTTCTTTTGTTAAAGGAGCAAATTTTGCGTATTTTGCCACCATTTCCAGTTTTACAACCCCTGTAGGGCCATTCCTTTGTTTGGCAATTATAAGATCTGTAGGAATATGATCAACAGGTCCTGGTTTTTCTTCTTCTTTGTCTTTTCTGTTTTTTTTGGGCTGTTCCCTGTTTAAGAATAAAACTAAATCCGCATCCTGTTCAATGGATCCTGAATCTCTTAAATGCGCAAGTGTTGGAGCTTCCCATTGCGCATCGCGGGTAAGCTGACATAGAACAACAACAGGTATATGCAGTTCGCGCGCAAGACTCTTTAATGAACGGGAAATACTGGAAATCTGTTCATACCGCGGCAGCATACTGTTTTCATGTCCGATAAGCCCCAAATAATCAATAAAAATTATTTCTATCTGCTGCTGGGAACGCAGTTTTCTTGCCTGCGATCGCAGATTAAGTAAATTCATATTTGGAATATCTACTATATGAAAAGGAGCTTCATAAATTAAGCTCATAACATCTATAATTTTTTTATAATCTCCGGAACTTAAAAAACCGCTTCGTAAATTCTGCGCCTGAACCATTGCTTCACTGCTTATAAGACGCTGAACAAGAGCTATATCTGACATTTCCAGCGAGAAAAACGCTGTTGGAAGTTTCTGATGAAACGCCATATTGGAAGCCATGTTTAACGCAAGCGCTGTTTTTCCCACAGATGGCCTTGCTCCAATAATTATAAATTCATCTTTCTGAAAACCGGAAGTCATTTGATCCAATTTTTCGAATCCCGTAGAAATACCTGTAATGGGATTTTTAGATTTCATTACATTATCAAGAATGTAAATGGCTTCTTTTAAAACTTCTCCGATTTTTCTGGAAGAAAAAACCTGTCTGTCATCGCTAAGTTCAAATATGTTCCGCTGAACTTCTTCCAGTAATTCATTTGATTCTTTTGACTCATCATACGCATTAATTCCAATGTTGGAAGCAACTTTTAGAAGCGATCTTTTTAACGAGTAATTTTTTACCATTTGCGCGTAATAATCGATATTGGCGCTGGATGGAATTACAGTTGTAAGGCTTGAAACATAAGATGCACCGCCGGCTTCATCCAGTTTACCCATCTGTTTTAATTCCTGAACAACAGTCTGGATATCCGGACGCAGTCCTTTTGCGTCCAGCGTCATTATAGCTTCGTAAATACGGGTATTTGCACGGGAATAAAAATCCCCCGGACGCAGATGTAATTGAATTGCGGCAGTTACAGCTTCGTTATCTGCCAGCAAACTGCCTAGTGCAGCCTGTTCCAATTCATCATCGTGAGGAGGAGTTTTATCCCTTAACGATTGAGCCATTCTTATTCAGCAGCAGCCGTTTTAGGCTAAAGCCTCGGCTGGCGCAGCGGCAGATGTTTCCTGTACACTTTCTTCTTTTCTAACAGGTTCATCTCTTCTGCCTTTGCGAGGCGCAGGTTTGGAAGAAGTTTCTGTTTTTATTTCCTGAGCAGCAATAATTACAGAAATTTCTGCAGCCTGGTTTTCATAAAGTTTAATTCCAGCTTTATATTTACCGGTACTTTTAAAACCATTTCCTGCAAGTTCAATTCTTTTTCGTTCAATCTGAAAACCATTTTTTGCAAGTTCTTCTGCAATAGTCTGATTCGTTACAGCGCCGTAAAGTTTACCGTTTGCTCCGGCAGGCATTAGAAGAGTAAGTTCAAAGGAATCTAACTTTTCTTTAAGACTCCTTGCATCTAATCTTTTTTGTTCTTTTTTTGCTTCAATTTCTGCTCTGCGCCCTTCGATAATTTTTATCATGCGCGGAGTATAAGGCAGGGCAATTCCCCTTGGGAACAAGTAGTTGCGTGCATAACCTTTTGCAACTTCCTTTACATCCCCTTCCTCGCCAAGAGCAGCAAGATCCTTGTTTAAAATAACTTTCATACCAAGCTCCTTAATAAAGGTTTTCCGAAAAGTCATACGGAATACCAAAAACAAAATTCAGCCGTAAAAAAACAGCTGTTAAGGACATTACGGCTTCGGAGTAGAAACCTGCCCTTTTGATAATCTAAATTGCCAGAAATTTTCTGCAATACCCAAAATTATAAGACCAATAAGAATAAATACATTCATTGGACTAAACAAAGCAAAAATAAAAGCAATATTGGCAGCCAAACGTAATCCATGCTGCCGCTTTGAAAGCCAGAATGAAATAATACCAAGGCCTTGCGCAAGAAAGATAATACAGCCTATTACAAAAACATTCCATGAAATAATCTCGATTATTTCAAGCCTAATAATGCTTGCTGTAATAATAAAAGCCAATGATCCTATAAGCACCCAAAATGTGTTTTGCGGCGCAAAAAAAGCATCCAGCCCTTTATCTATCTTTTGCTTTTTAATAAGGTAAAATATACCATAAGAAATATTGCGATTAACATACAGAAGAAAAATAGTACATGATAATGCTCCGCCCCTTAACAGAAAACCTTTGAACATTTCCACAATTGCTTCAGAAGAAAACAATTCTTTTAAATGAGGCGAGGATTCAAATATATTTGAAAAATCCCATGCCATCATACCAATACCGCTGTAAACATTTGATTGTGAGTTATTAACTGTAAATAACAAAGCTGCAGCTCCTGCCGCGCCTGCCAAAACAATGCGAAACAGTGATCTAATATTTTTACTGCCCATAAACCAGGAGAAACAGAACATCATAGATGTAAGATAAAAAATACTTAACCATTGAAGCGATCCGCTTTCTGCGGAGTTAATAAATATAAATCCCAAAAAAATATTTATTACAGCAGTAATTACAAATGTTACAATATATGAACCGGATAACAGAACAGCATAACCTAAAGGCGCCAGATAAAATAATGACAAAAAACCTGTCCTTGTAAAAAACAGACTAATACCTGTGCAGACAAGAACTGTTAATAACATATTCTTTTCTATTTTTACGCCGGGTATATAATTTTTTGCAGCAAAATCATTCTGCAAAGCGCTGTCTTTTAGGATATCATCCTTAGGGATGTTATCCCTAGGAATACCTTCTTCTTCCTGAATCATATAAAATTACTTATTCAGCTACATAAGGAAGTAATGCAATACTTCTAGCCTGCTTAATAGCCAAAGCTAACGCGCGCTGATGCTTTGCGCAAGTACCAGTAATTCTGCGCGGTAAAATTTTTCCGCGTTCTGTAATAAACCGGCGGAGCGTATCAGCTTCCTTGTAGTCAATTTTCATTTTTTGAGCGCAAAATTTGCATATCTTTTTCTTGAAAAAAACTTTTCCGCCTTTTCCGCCGCGGCCGCGATCATCTCCATCGCGGTCATCCATTTGCATATCCATTCCCCTGTCACGGTCATGACGGGAATGATGTTCGTTATCGAAATATTTATCATCAGACATATTAGTCTCCTTTAAAATGGTATATCGTCAGTAAAGCCATCATCTTTTGACGAACTGTATTGAGAATTTTGCGATACATCGCGCGACTCGTCGCGTGACGCATCCCGTGAATAATCGCTATTGGATGAATTATTCTGGTAGTTTGAGCGTTCATTCCGTTCACCTGAACCGGAAGACGAACTGCCGCCCAAAAGCTGAAGATAATTTGCAATAATCTCCACTTTTGACCTGTTTTGTCCATCCTGCTGCCATCGATCCTGGCGAAGTTCACCGTCTACACCCACCATCTTGCCTTTTACAAGATAAGGATGCAGAGATTCGCCCTGCCTGCCCCACAATACAATATCAAAAAAGTTGGCTTCATCTTCCCACTGATCCCCGTTTTTTTTCCGGCGGTTTACAGCAATGGAAAACTTACAGACAGCCTGACCGCCTGCGGTATATTTTAATTCTGCATCTCTTGTAAGACGTCCAATTAAAACTACATGATTAAGATCCGCCATATCTGCTCCTATTCCTCGATCCTTACGAAGAGAAATTTAAGAAGATTGGCGTTTAGTTTAAAAACACGGTCAAGATTGGTAATTTTAGACGGATCGGATTTGATTACCAAAAGAACATATCTTCCGCGCTTTCTTTTATTGATTTCATAGGCAAGATCACGTTCACCGATTTCATCGGTTTTTTCGATCTCGACTCCGTTAACCTGAAGGTCGGAATGCAATTGATCCCGCCCGGCTTTGTGCTGGTCTTCTTCCATTGGAAAAATGACAGTAAGTTCATATCGGCGCATATTTCCTCCTTATGGCCTTATGTCCGGTCACTAAATCATGGATTTACGGCCGGAAAAGAGGTTTGCTTAAAAAGAGATTTAAGCACTTTCAGAATATCAAAAATATAAATTAATTACAAGCCCTTTTCTTTTACCAGTCTCCGGCAAAGATAATTTCCGGTTCAAGAATAAATCCGGTTTTTTGTTTTACACAGGATGTTATCTCATTTACAAGTTCATAAACATCATTTGCCGATGCATTTCCGGTATTAATAATTATATTTCCATGAAACGGAGCTATTTGAGCTCCGCCCTTTTTTAATCCTTTTAATCCAAGTTCGTCAATTATCTGCCCTGTTGGTTTTCCAAAATCACGATTATTCTTAAAAGCAGATCCCGCGCACGGAAACAGATAATGCCCTTTTTCCTGTCTGTCCTGCCTGTTTTCTTCCATTTTAAGAAGTATTTCTTCCTTATTACCTTTTTTTAACTGAAATGCCGCGCTGAGTATGAGACAATCCATTTCCTGAAAAGGACTTTTTTTATAGCCAAATCCAACACCTTTGCCGTTATTTATTCTTTTTACAGAATATTCACTTTCACCTTTGTTAATTGAAATTATCTCTGCCCAGGATAAATTATCAGATACTTCGCTTCCGTAACAGCGGGCATTCATCCATACCGCTCCGCCGATTGATCCCGGCATACCAGCCAGATACTCAAGCCCGGAAAGCCCGGATGCTAAAGCAGTATCTGCAGCTTCGTCAATGCTAGTTCCGCTTTTTAAAACAAGTTCATCTTCGCCGGTGCATAACGACCAAACGCTTTCTCCGTTCCATGCACACATATCCAAAACAATGCCTCTTATACCTTTATCAGAAACAACGATATTGGCGCCGCCGCCCAAAATGAAAACAGGAATTGAAGCAGCTTTTGCATTGTTTAATAAAGTAACACAAAAAGAATAAAAACCTTCACCGTCCGGAGCAATCCAGTAATCGGCAGGGCCGCCTATTTTAAATGTGGTATGTTCGCTCATCGCTTCATTGCAGCGGATTGTTACTTCGCACGGGCTTTCCATTAAACACTTTTCTATTAATATTTGAATGTTAACATCGGGTGATTCAATCATATTATTTCTAACTCATTCTTCCGGTATTTCAATTCCAAGACTCTCCGCTGTACGCCGCGCCCTTCTGGCTATACTTTCATTTCTTTCCCTTGCAAGGGTTATTATTTCTTCTCTTAAATTTCTTAAATTATTGTTTAACGCCATATCAAGACCGTATAGTTTTTCTATAGCAGTTCCGCTTTGCATAAAACGCCGTGCTAAACCTTCAACATCCGATGTATTGCCTTCTACAACTGCTTCTCCTACAACCCTTAATAAACCATTATAAAGCGATGTCTGATTCCTTGTTCTTGATTCTTCCAGTTCTATCATAAACTGATTAAAATGTCTTCCGCCGGCATTTTTGGAAAGCATATCAGCGGCTAATATACGTACCCTATCCGGATTTCTTCTTTCTTTAAATAAAGTTTCAAGGATTTCTATTGCTTCTGCTGTAGCAATTGCGCCAAGAGCGCGGATAGCTTCATCTTTTACATTCGGTACATCATCTCGTTCAGCGCGGAATCTTAAATAAGGAACGGCAGAAACAAGCTTGCGTTCTCGGCTTGCCTGTGCTGCCGCAAGACGCGTGCGGTAATAAGAATCTCTGAAGCCGTCTAAAATTGCGCTTTCTACAGCTGCGCCTGAAAATGGCCCAAGAGCAGCAACCGCAGCTGAACGGACATTGGGATCATTTGTGCTTACACACAAAAGAATTGCATCAAGACCATCTGGATCTCCTATTTTTGAAAGCGAGTCCAGCGCCGCCATTCTTATGGGAATACGCTCATCAGTATTGGTTGCTATATCAGTAAGAAAAGGAACACCAACAGAAGAACCGGTTGCGCCTATGGCATTAATAATAACACTGCGGTTATCTCCCGGTTCTCTGTATAAATAATAATCTACAAGGAATTCAGCCGTTTCATCTGCAGTAGTTTTATCCGCTGAACTTGCAAGTCCGACAGCCCGGAAACCAACGCTTAAAAAGCGCCTTTCTTCGGTATCCAGAAGACTTAAAATAACCGGCACTGCTTCTGCAGATTTCATACGTCCAAGATATTCCATTGCAGAAATTACAGTTTCATTTGTTTCGTCATCGCGTTCTGTTATTGCTTTCATTGCGCGTTCTTCCAGACCGCTTTTTTCACGCTCTCCGAAAAAACCAAAAACACCTGTTAAGATTCTTTGGTTCCTGGATGTTTGAATAAGATTTATAAGTTCATTATCAAGGTAATCTGTTTTTTCCGCTCTTAAAACCTGAATAAGACCTGTTATTTCAGTTTCTGTGCCGTACTGAATAATGTCACGCCGCGCTGCTTCTGTATCCTGCTGGGAAAATAACGGGAATGAAATGAAAAAGATAATTAGACAAAAACCTGTCATTTTTTTAGTCATCTGAATCTCCCCTGTTATATCTTGATAAAAACTCTTTTTTATACTCTAAAAACCTGTTACCGGCAATTGCGTTACGGCAATTTATAATCAGTTCATTTATAAAGTAAAGATTATGATAACTTGCAAGCATTGAACACAGTATCTCTCCGGTTTTGAATAAGTGGCGCATATAGGCGCGTGAATATTCTTTACAGACTTTACAGCCGCACTCTTTATCTATCGGCGAAAAATCGAGTCTATTTTCGGTCTTTTTCAGGGAAATTGCTCCATTACGTGTATATACCCTGCCATTTCTGCCTTCTCTTGTTAAAAGAACGCAGTCAAACATATCAATACCGTGTTCAATCGCGTTTAATATGTATTCAGGCGTTCCAATACCCATGACATAACGCGGTTTTTCTTCCGGCAAAAAGGCGGCAGTATAAGCCATTGTTTCATAAAATAATTCGGGGGGCTCACCTACAGAAAGCCCGCCGATTGCAATACCTGGAGTTCCAGAAGCGGCACAGATTTCTGCGCTTTTTTTTCTTAGATCGGGAAAGAAATTGCCCTGTACTATGCTAAAAAGACAGCCTTTATAAATGCCTTTTAAAAGTTCGTTTTCCCATGTTGTTTTTGCCCTGTCCAGCCATAGTGATGTAATATTCAAGGCGTTCTCTGCTTCTTTTCTTGAAGCACCCCAATGAGAACAGTAATCAAGCTGCATCTGAATATCACTGCCGAGTGTTACCTGAATTTCTACAGCTTTTTCCGGGCTTAAAAAATGTTTAGATCCGTCTACGTGTGATCTAAACCATGCGCCTTCCTGTTTAATTTTTCTTAGAGCAGACAGAGAATAAACCTGAAACCCGCCGGAATCTGTTAAAATGTTTCTGTTCCAGTTCATAAAACGGTGAAGCCCGCCGGCTTTTTTAATAACTTCTTCGCCGGGTCTTAAATACAAATGATAAGTATTAGATAAAATTAAATTATAACCTATTTCTTTTAGATCTCTTTCTGTCAGAGCTTTTACTGTTCCATTTGTGCCAACCGGCATAAAAACAGGAGTATTCACATCTCCGTGTGTCAGATGTAAAATGCCGCATCTTGCTTTACAATTGTTATCGCGGTCTGTAATAGAAAATTTCATTATGTTTTTGCGCTCCTTACAAGCGATATACCGATAAAAATAAAAAGTATAACAGGAAACCACGCTCCAACAAACGGATGGATATAATTAAACCCTGCCATTGTCATACTTAACATTTCTGTTATATAAAAAACAACAGCTGCAACAAGGCTTGTAAAAAGGCTCATTAATAAAATATTTTTTCTGAATCTGCCGCCCATTGAAACAGATAAAATCATTACAACAAACGAAGTTGCAGAAAATGAATATCTGTGAAAATAATTTGCAAGTTCACTGAAATACGGAAGCCCTGCTGCCCGCAGATCATTCACAAGAAGCCGCGCTTCTTTAACCTGCAGTTCCTGTATTATAACAGCTCCCCTTCTAAAAATATCAGGATGTTCATTAAACTCGGTTGTAAAAGGTAAAGGTTTTACCCGCAAAATTCCATTTTCATATTGATAAATAACTGCATTTCTAAAATCCCAGTATGTTTCTTTCCATTCTGCAGAAGGCGCCCTTATCTGCATAAGGAAGTCTCCCTTTTCATTTCTTTCTACTATATTAACTCCGTTAATTATCTGATTGCTAAAATCAAAATAATCGACAGAATAGATAAGCATTCCGCCTTTTGCTTTAATGACAATATCTGAATTTCTTTCTGTAACATGCTGGCGCAAAGCTCGTCTTGAAAGTTCATTTTTCATTCTTAATGTAGGAATTACAATTTTATCATCAAGATAAAAAGAAAAAATAGAAATAAAAAAACCTATAATCAAAAGCGGAATGCTGAACCGCCAAAATGGTATGCCTGAAGAAAATACGCTTGTAAGTTCATTTTTTGCATAAAGGTCTCCCAGAGTATATGCCGCGGCAAATAATAGTGAAATAGGCAGGGAATAAGAAATGCTTTTGGGTATGTAATAGAGGGTTATTCTCAGCATGGTACTTACAGGAACTTCATTATTTAAATACCGGATTAAATTAGTAAATAAATCGATTAATAAAAATAAAAAAACAAACATGGAAATGGCAATAAAAAAGAAAGGTATAAATTGACGCAGTAAATATCTGTCCAATATCATTAATCTGTTCATTTTCTTACCTTTATTACCGCTAAAACAACACCGATAGAAAGACAAATAATATTCGGCAGCCACATTGACAAAAACGGAGGTGTTCCAGCGCGCAGCCCCATAGCCTGCCCGATAAAAAGCATACACCAGTATATTACTGCTATAAGATTTCCAAAAATAAAACCAACAGTCTGCCCGGATTTTTTTGCCATTAGTCCAAGGGAGACTGCCAAAAAAACAAAAAAGAAGGCTCCGAAAGGAACAGAAAATTTTCTGTATAATTCGATTATATAAATTGTCAAATTTCTATCACTTTGAATTGCCCTTATTGCTGCAAGTTCGCGGTTTATACCTGCAGTATTCGCCGTTCTTCTGTTCCAGTTATCAGAAACCTGCCCTGCTCTTAAAATATTTTCCAGTGAAGCCGCCTGATTTAGCAGCCTAATCCTTCTGTCATTTTCCCTTTCCGATAACTCGGCGCGTCTTTCAAAAATTGCAGAGCGCACATCTCTTGAACTCATTTCTCTCGGCGTTATGCTGAAAGTTGCCTGAATAATATCTTCGTTGGATACCCAATACTGTAAATGTTCTGTTACGGCATAATCGTAATCTTCTCTTACAATTTCTTTTGAAGACTGAATAAATGCATCATTAAGATTCAAACTTAAACCTTCTCTTCCGCCGTCTTTTAATTCTGCGCTATTTGCCATAATTATCCGGCGTTCGCCGTCTTCTGTTTTATCAAGAATTAACAGATTATTTATAACATTTCCTGAAACACCGCCTGTTACAATAACTGTATCCCTGAATCTTTTTACAGAATTTGCCTGCAATTCCAGTGCAGGCGTAGAAACCAGTATTTTCCGCCATAGTTTGTTAAATTGCACAGTACCTGCAGGAAGCAAAACATCATTAGTAAAAAAAGATAAAATGGAAATAATTATTCCCATGGTAATTGCAGGAAAAAAAACATTCTTATAGGAAAGCCCGGATGACAATAAAACCAAAATTTCGTTATCAGAAGTAAGACGCCCTACTGTCATTAATGTTCCTACAAGACAGGCAAAAGGAGCGGACATTGCAATAACTGTAGGAAGTGAAAATAAAATTAAAAGCGCAACCTGATTAAACGGCACATGTTTTTCCAGCACATCTTTTGCAATAAGCAGTATCTGGTTTACAAAAAAGATAAAAAAGAAAAAACAAAAACAAATAAGGAACGAAAAAAACATTTCAGATAAAATATAACGGTAAATAAGCGGAGAAATAAAACGTCTGTTTTCCATTATTATACTCCGGTAGATCCGAATCCGGCGCTTCCCCTTTGACTAACAGAAAGAGAATTTGATTCTTCAAGAAGAGCATGGCAAACAGGAGCTATTACAAGCTGGGCAATCCTATCTCCGTCTTTAATGGTTACATTTTCTGCACCCAAATTTATAAGAATTATTTCCAAATCGCCGCGGTAATCGCTGTCTATGGTTCCAGGAGAGTTTAATACAGTAAGCCCGGTTTTAATTGCCAGACCTGAACGCGGACGCACCTGCGCTTCATATCCCGAAGGAATTTCCAGTTTTAAACCTGTTGGGATTTTTTCTCTGCCAAGAGGCGGTATAGTAATATCATCAATTAAAAATGCACGCAAGTCCATACCGGATGCGCCTTCGCTTTCGTACTGAGGAAGAATGATTCGGGGATCAGCTTTGAGTATTTTTAATAATACTTTTTCCACTGCCCCCACTTTTTCAACGTCTTGGACCGTTGTTCCTTGGTCTTTCATCTCTGCGGCTGCTGTTATTATCACTAGCTGGAGCGCCGTCAGGATCAATCGCATCGATATATGAAAGATTAAGCCTTCCCTGTTTGTCAATTTCTAAAAGTTTTACAGGAATTTGCTGACCTTCTTTTAATACATCAGTAACCTGCGCAATTCGCTGCCTTGAAAGTTTACTTATGTGAACAAGCCCTTCTTTTCCCGGCAGTATTTCTACAAATGCGCCAAAGTCCATTATACGTTTTACAACACCGTTATAAACTTTATCAATTTCCGGGTCAGATGCAATACCCATAACTGCAGCTTTTGCATTTTCTGCATCATGAGAGTTTTTGCTGAAAATGGTTACAGTGCCGTCGTCTTCTGTGTTAATCTTAACGGAATATTGTTCACATAACGCTTTAACATTTTTTCCGCCGGGCCCAATAAGCGCACCGATTTTATCGATATCAATGCGGAGTGTAAGAATTTTCGGCGCATATTCGCTTATCTGTTCGGCAGGTTTGGAAAGACATTTATCCATAATGGAAAGAATATGAAGTCTTCCGCGTTTTGCCTGTTCAAGCGCTTTTTGCATTATTTCCCTGCTAACACCAGCAATTTTAATATCCATCTGAAAACCGGTAATGCCGTTTTCTGTACCTGAAACTTTAAAATCCATATCTCCAAGATGATCTTCTTCGCCAAGAATGTCTGATAATACTGCAAATCTATCGCCGGGTCCTGCTTTACCCTCAGTTATTAGCCCCATTGCAATGCCCGCAACAGGTTTTTTCATTGGAACCCCTGCATGAAGCATTGCTAATGTGCCGCCGCAGACAGACGCCATAGAAGACGATCCATTAGATTCCATTATTTCTGAAACCACACGGATTGTATAAGGAAACTCTTCTTTGGAAGGAATCATCGCTTTTAAAGACCTAAGAGCAAGATGCCCATGACCAATTTCGCGGCGGCCTGTTCCGGTTCTGCCAACCTCTCCTACAGAATACGGAGGAAAGTTATAATGCAGCATAAAGTTTTCACGCTTGTCACCTTCGATATCGTCAAAAATCTGTTCATCAAAAACAGTTCCCAAAGTGGTAACACAAAGAGCCTGAGTTTCTCCGCGTGTAAATAATGCAGAACCGTGCGTACGCTGTAAAATATCAACTTCGCAGGAAATATTACGAATGTCTTCTAAACCGCGGCCGTCAACACGCCTGCCATTATTCAGAATGGAAGTTCGCAGAATTTCATACTGCATATCTTCGAATAAAACATCGAATAATTTTTTTTGTTTTTCATCCTCAAGCTGGGCAGAATAAAGCTCTGAATATTCTGTTTTAACAGATTTGATACCCTGGCGTCTTTCGTGTTTTCCAGGTAGGAAACATGCTTTTTCAAGCTTGGGATAAGCGGCGGAACGAATGTTTTCTTCGTTATCCAGTGAATAAGACAGAACTGTAAGCGGTAACTTTTCTATTCCTGCCGCTTCGCGCAGTTTATCCTGCAAAGCACAAAAGTCTTTTATAACGGCATGCGCCTTATCAAGCGCTTCCAGCATTAAATCTTCGGAAACTTCTTTTGCGCCGCCTTCTACCATTGTAATTCCGTCTTTTGTTCCGGCTACGACAATTTCCATTGTAGACTTTTCTATTTGTTCGTAAGTAGGATTTACAATTAGCTGGCCATCAACCTGACAAACACGAACACCGGCTACAGGACCGTTATACGGGATATCCGAAATATGAACTGCTGCAGATGATGCTATTATTGCCAGTATATCAGGCGGATTTATCTGATCTGCAGACATTGTTGTAGGAATTAATTGAATTTCGCGGCCAAAACTTTTTTCGAAAAGCGGGCGCATCGGCCTATCGATAAGACGGGAAACAAGAATTTCCTTGTCTTTTGGACGGCTTTCCCTCTTTATAAAACCGCCGGGTATTTTTCCTGCGGCATAATATTTTTCGTTGTATTCAACTGTTAAAGGCACATAGTCCATGCCCTCTACCGATTCTGATGAAGCGCAGACAGTAGCTAAAACGGCTGAACCCGCATATTGAGCAAAAACAGATCCATTTGCCTGTTTTGCAATCCTGCCGGTTTCAAGAGTTAATTCTTTACCAGCTATATTGAGTGTTACTTTATGCATAATTATTTACGTAATCCCAACTCTTTGATTAACTTGCGATAACCTTCCAGATTGGTTCTTTGGATGTATTTTAACATCCTTCGTCTTTTTCCTACCAGAATTAACAGGCCTCGCTGACCCGATTTATCCTTTTTAAACTGCTTGCAGTGCTCTGTAAGCTGATTGATACGTTCAGTAAGCAGTGCAATCTGAACTTCCGTTGCGCCTGTGTCTTTTTCGTTTTTTCCGAACTTGGTAACGATTTTTGCCGCGCTTTCTTTGTTTAAAGCCATTTATTTTCTCCTAATTGGACACTCTTTTAAAGTAGAATTCTGTCATAAAACGGGAAAAATGTCAACAGGTCTAGTGTCCTGTGTAGTTAAAACACAGGCATATTTCCATTTTTCGCCCTGTTTTTCGATAATTGCAATCAAAACATCTTCAAAAAAGACTGCAGTTGTACTTAAAGAAGAATCGTTAACAGAAAGGCGCTGAGACATGAAGGAAAAAGGAGGTTTCCCATGGAAAATTGATTCTGCTTCTTCCCTGGTAACCTCGAACCAGGGCATACCAAGATTGGTAATTACAGTTTTATCAATTGGAATAACCTTAAAATCATCTTCTCTTTTCTTTTGTGTCTCTGGCTGATTAATATCCGAATTAATCTCAAATTCTCCAACTTGTGTTCTTTTAAGCTCACATAAATACGCCCTGCTTCCCGATGCGAGCGCTATATCACGGGCAAGGGATCTGATATAAGTGCCGCTTGAACAATGAACAAAAATTTCCATATAGGGAGGTTCCCAGGAAAGAATATCCAGTTTATAAATAGTCACAGGCCGTTTTTTCATTTCTGGTGTTTCACCCCTGCGGGTTAAGCTGGACGCACGCTGTCCGTTTATATGGATAGCAGAATAGGCAGGCGGCATTTGATCGATACAACCTCTGAACTGACAAAGAACATTTTCGACTTGTTCGCGCGAAGGCAAACCAGCTTCTGATATTTTTTCTCCTTCCGGATCCAGGGTATCAGTTTCGAAACCAAAATGAATTTTACCTGTATATTTTTTGCTGCAACCGGAAAACCAGCGGCTTAATTTTAGCGCTCTTCCTGTAAGAACAATTAAAAGACCGCTTGCGAATTTATCCAGCGTTCCTGTATGTCCGACTTTACCTGTACCAAGAAAACGCTTAACATCCCGTAAAGCATCAAAAGAAGTAATTCCTGATGGTTTATTTAAAAGTATTAAACCTGATTCCACAGATTTCTTTTCATTATTGGTTAAACATTTGCACATCTATTAATTTTATATCATAGTTAAATGAATTAATCAATTTTTTATTTTTAAGGGGAAGCACATTATCAGGCAAAACTCCTTCTATTCCAGAAATGTATATATCCATATTATCATATAATGCAAATAAGATCAATAGCCGTAACGTTTAGCCCTAGCAGGTTCCGGACGGCGAGTGTCCTGTAATATTCAAATGATATAATGATTCGTTAAGTTAAATTCTTACGAAGTAAGGATTTAACGCATTTTGTTTTCTTGCAAACCAAATATTACAGGACACT
>Ga0123356_10002540_pt1 | contig 19511 bp, 17 predicted proteins | sample TergutEmb28metaG_2_FD_92546 | JGI IMG/M metagenome (GOLD analysis project Ga0123356, IMG submission 92546) | Embiratermes neotenicus P3 segment gut microbial communities from Petit-Saut dam, French Guiana - Emb289 P3 | ecosystem: Host-associated > Arthropoda: Insects > Digestive system > Gut ...
CATCTCGAGGGCCGCCGCATCCCGGTGCCGCGCGGCAAGCTGCTCGGCGGCTCGTCCGCGATCAACGGCATGCTCTATTCGCGCGGTCATCCGCGCGACTACGACCAATGGCGTCAGCTCGGCAATAGCGGCTGGAGCTACGACGAGATCCTGCCCTACTATCGCCGCGCCGAGACCGATTGGCGCGGCGAGGGCGCCTATCACGGCGGCACCGGACCCTTGTCGGTGACGCGGCACGACACGGCGCACAAGCTCTACGATCTGATCCGCGACGCCGCGATGGCGGCAGGCCACAAGGAGACCGCGGACTTCCACGGCGCGCAGCCCGAAGGTTTCGGCGTGCCCGACTTCACCACCAAAGGCGGCCGGCGCGGCAGCACCGCGGCGACCTATCTGCGGCAAGCCTTGAGGCGGCCCAATCTCACGGTCGCGACCAACGCCCATGCCGTGCGCGTCGCCCTCGAGGGCGGGCGCGCCGTCGGCGTCGAATATGTCCGCGCCGGCCGCAGCCAGGTCGCGCGGGCGGCGCGCGAGGTGATACTGGCCGCCGGCGCCATCAATTCGCCCCATCTCCTGATGCTGTCGGGCATCGGGCCCGCCGACGCGCTGCGCGCCAGCGGCATCAAGCCGGTCGTCGATCTGCCCGGCGTCGGGCGCAATCTCCAGGACCATGCCTCGACCGGCATCGATGTGCTGTTGCGCGCCCCGATCACCTTCGTCAACCAGCTGCGGGCCGATCGCGTGGCGCGTTCCCTCGTCGAGTGGGCGGTGCGCGGCACCGGGCCGCTCGCCGGCCTGCCGGTGAGCGCGATGCTGTTCGCGCGCTCGCGCGAAGGGCTGGAGCGACCCGATCTGCAGTTCCTGGTCAGCCCGGTGCGGCTCTTCGCCAATGTCTGGTTTCCGGGCTGGCGCAAGCCGGACGGACACTATCTGTCGGTGCGCGCGGTGCTCTTGCATCCGGCGAGCCGCGGCTGGATCGGGCTGCGCTCGGCCGATCCGATGGCGAAGCCGCGCATCACCTTCAACCTCTTGTCGGACAAGAGCGATTATGTCCCGCTGCGCGTCGCCATCCGGATCGCGCGCGAGCTGGTCGCGCAAGGCGACCTGGCGCGGCTGGTCGAGCGCGAGGTGATGCCCGGCGCCGCGGTCGGGACCGATGCCGCGCTCGATGCTTTCATCCGTTCCGATGTGCGCACCGCGTTTCATCCGGTCGGCACGTGCCGCATGGGGATCGGCAAAGAAGCCGTGGTCGATCCGGCGCTTAAGGTGCGCGGCGTCGACGGCCTGCGCGTCGCCGATGCGTCGATCATGCCGACCATCACCGGGGGCAATACCAACGCGCCGACGATCATGATCGCCGAAAAGGCGAGCGACATGATCCTCGGGCGGGTGGCGCCGGTGCCGGCGGGAGGATCGGGCGATGGCCGATAGCGTGCGCGCGGCCGAAGAGACGCTGGCACGGATCGGTGCCTGCGACGACCCTGCCATCTTCACGACGCTGACGCGCGAGCGCGCCATGGCGGAGGCGCGGGCGGCTGCCGGCCGCCTCGAGGCCGGGCGGCCGCTCGGCCCCCTCGACGGCGTGGCGGTGGCGTGGAAAGACCTCTTCCAAATGCGCGGATTGGCGACCACGGCGGGATCGTCGGTGCGCGCGGGCGGCCCGCCGGCGGAACGCGACGCCGCGGTGGTGGCCAATCTCGCCGCCGCCGGCATGGTCTCCGTCGGCCGCACCAACATGACCGAGTTCGCCTATTCCGGGATCGGCCTCAATCCGCATTTCGGCACGCCGCGCAATCCCTACGGCACCCCGCCCCGCATCCCGGGCGGCTCCTCCTCGGGATCCGCGGTGGCGGTGGCGCGCGGCCTCGTCCCGATCGCGATCGGCAGCGATACCGGCGGCTCGGTCCGGGTGCCGGCGGCGCTCAACGGCGTGGTCGGGTGGAAAGCAACGACCGGACGCTATCCGATGGCCGGCGTGTTCCCGCTGTCGCCGACCCTCGATTCCCTCGGCGTCTTCGCCCGCTCCGTCGCCGACGCGGTCCTGGTCGACGCCGCGCTGCGGGGGGAGACGCCGGCGTCGGCGACGCCGCAATCGCCGGACGGGGTCCCGATCTTCGTGCCGACCAATCTCGTCATGGACGATTGCGAGCCGGCGGTGCTGGCGCGCTTCGAGGCGGCCATCGCCCGGCTGGCGCGCGCCGGCGCGGTGGTCGAACGCGGCGTGCTGCCGGCCTTCGATGCGCTCCTGCGGCTCGGCGAGAAGCGCGGCGCCATCCTCTCGGCCGAGGCCTACGCGGTCCATGAGGCGCTGCTCCGGAGCGACGCGGCGGCCCGCGTCGATCGCCGTGTGGTGGCGCGGCTGCGGGCGGCCGCCGACATCACCCTCGCCGACTATCTCAGCGTCACGTTCGCCCGCCGGCAGCTCATTGCCGAAACCGCGGCACGCTTCGCCCGATCCTTCATCGCCTTTCCGACCACGCCGATGGTGGCGCCGCCATTGGCGCCGCTGGCGCATGACGATGCGCGCTTCGTTGCCGCCAATGCCCGGGTCCTGCGCAACACGTCGCCCGGCAATTTCCTCGATTGGTGCGGCGTGGCGCTGCCCGACGGCCGCGACGACGCCGGCATGCCGACATCGCTCCTGCTCTCGGCCATGCCGGGCCGGGACGATGCGCTCCTGGCGCTGGCGCTCGGCGCCGAGGCGGTGATCGCCGGCGACTGACGCCGCTCCCGGCGCCACCCCTCGCGGCTAGCCACGCGCCCGGCGCCACGGCGCCATGCCGGCAGTGTGACTTGCGGCGCCGTTGCCTCGCTCGCTAATCTCGGCCCCTCACCGGATCAAGGGAGGAGCGCAATGCCGGATGTCACTGTTCGCGCCAAAGATGGCGGCCAATTCTCGGCCTATCTCGCCACCCCCGCAGGAACGGGGCCTGGCATCGTCGTGATCCAGGAGATCTTCGGCGTCAATCCGTGGATCCGCCAGGTCGCCGACCGCTATGCCAAGGCGGGCTATGTTGCCATGGCGCCCGATCTGTTCTGGCGCATCTCGCCCGGCATCCAGCTCACCGACACAGGCGAGGATTTCCAGAAGGCGCTCGGGCTGATGCAGAAGCTGGATCAGGACCGGGCGGTCGAGGACATTCAGGCGACGATCGACGCGCTCCGGGCCAATCCCGCCTGCAATGGGAAGGTCGGCGCCGTCGGCTACTGTCTCGGCGGACGGCTGGCCTATATGACTGCGGCGCGCACCAATAGCGACGCATCGGTCGGCTATTACGGCGTGATGATCGACGCCCTCATCGGCGAGGCCGGCAAGATCGCGAAGCCGCTGATGCTCCACATCGCCGAAAAGGACGGCTTCGTGCCGCCGCCGGTGCAGGCGAAGATGAAGGAGGGGCTCAAAGGCAACCGCCTCGTTACGCTGGAGACCTATGCGGACCAGGACCATGCTTTCGCCCGCGACGGCGGCGAGCATTTCGATCAGAAGGCGGCGGCCCTCGCCAACGACCGCACCGCCGCTTTTTTCAAACAGCATCTCGCCTGAAGGAGGCCGCGCATGGTTCACGTCATTCGTTTCCACGAGACCGGCGCGCCGAGCGTGTTGCGCTGGGAAGAGGTGCCGCTCGGCAAGCCCGGCGAGGGCGAGGTCCGCATCCGGCATACCGCGGTCGGCCTCAATTTCGTCGACACCTATCAGCGCAGCGGGCTTTATCCGATGCCGATGCCGAGCCCGCTCGGCGGCGAGGCGGCCGGGGTCGTCGAAGAGCTCGGACCCGGGGTCAAGGATCTGAAAGTGGGCGACCGCGTCGCCTACGGCGCCGCGCCCCTCGGCGCCTATTCGCAAGCGCGTCTCATTCCGGCCGCGCGTCTCGTCAAGCTCCCCGACGGGATCTCCGACCAGACCGCGGCGGCCATGATGCTGAAGGGCCTCACCAGCGAATACCTCGTCAATCGCTCTTACGCGATCAAGGCCGGGGACACGGTGCTGTTCCACGCCGCGGCCGGCGGCGTCGGCCTGATCTTCGGGCAATGGGCCAAGTCGAAGGGCGCTACCGTCATCGGCACGGCCGGCGGCGCCGCCAAGGTCAAGCTCGCGCGCGACCACGGCTATGACCACGTCATCGACTACGGCAAGGAGGATTTCGTCGCCCGGGTCGGCGAGATCACCAAGGGCGCCAAATGCGCGGCGGTCTATGACGGCGTCGGCAAGGACACGATCATGAAGTCGCTCGACTGCGTGCGGCCGCACGGCTTCGTCATCAGCTTCGGCCAGGCCTCCGGCAAGATCCCCCCCTTCGATCTCGGCATCCTCGCCGCCAAGGGCTCGCTCTATATCCAGCGCCCGACCTTGCAGACCTACGGCGCCCGGCGCGAGGACCTGGTCGCCATGGCCAAGAACCTCTTCGACGTGGTTCTGGCGGGCAAGGTGAAGATCGCCGTCAATCAGACCTATCCGCTGAAAGACGCGGCCAAGGCGCACGCCGATCTCGAGAGCCGCAAGACCACCGGCTCGACGGTATTCCTGGTATAGGGGGCGCGGGTCGCGTTACTTGAACGCGACCCGCACCACCTCGTAGGAGCGGGCACCGCGCGGCGTCGATACTTCGACGCTTTCGCCGACGCCCTTGCCGATGAGCGCCCGCGCCAGGGGCGATGTCACCGAGAGCCGGCCCTTCGCAACATCGGCCTCGTCTTCACCGACGATCTGATAGACCGCCTTCTCTTCGCTTTCCTCATCCTCGAGCGTGACCGTCGCTCCGAACGTCACCTGTTTGCCGGAGAGCTTCGAAACATCGATCACTTCGGCCCGCGCGATCTTGTCCTCGAGCTCGGCAAGGCGGCCCTCGATGAAGCTCTGGCGCTCGCGCGCGGCGTGATATTCCGCATTTTCTGATATGTCGCCATGGTCGCGCGCCTCGGCGAGGGCGCGGATCACGGCAGGCCGGTCGGTGGCCTTCAGCCTGCGCAATTCCTCTTGGAGCCGGTTGTAACCGGTGGCGGTCATTGGAATTTTCGACATAAGGAAAACTCGTCCCCGATATTATGGAAGAATGATTACCGGACGGGATTCTACCCGGAGCTCGCCCACAATCTGGTGCGAATTAACCAACACTACAACATCGCTGCCGTGGGCGAAGTGTCAAAATAGGATTGCAGCGAGGCGACTTCAAGGCTGGCGCCGCGCAGCGCGGCGATTGCCTGGACCACGGCGCGGCTACCCGCGATTGTTGTATAATAGGGAATGCCGACAATCAAAGCGGTGCGCCGCAGGCTGAAACTGTCGGTCTTGGCCTGGGCACCTTCGGTCGTGTTGAAGACCAGCTGCACACCGCCCGAGAGCATGCGGTCGACGATGTGGGGGCGCCCTTCCAGCACCTTGTTGACGGTCTCGACATCGACGCCTTCGGCGCGCAGGTAGTCGGCGGTGCCGCGCGTTGCCAACATCTTAAAGCCGAATTCGAGGAGGCGCCGGCACGGCGCCACCATCGCGGGCTTGTCCTTGTTGCGCACCGAGACGAAGACGGTGCCGGCGAGCGGCAGCACGATGCCGCCGCCCAGCTGCGACTTGGCAAAGGCGCGGCCGAAATCGCTGTCGAGTCCCATCACCTCGCCGGTCGATTTCATCTCGGGGCCAAGGATCAGATCGACGCCGGGAAAGCGTGCGAACGGAAACACCGCCTCCTTCACCGCGACGCGCTGCCGCCCGGTCCGGGCGAGGGCGAAGGCCGCGAGCTTCTCGCCGGCCATGATCCGGGCCGCAACCTTGGCGATCGGAACGCCGGTGGCCTTGGCGACGAAGGGGACGGTGCGCGAGGCGCGCGGATTGACTTCCAGCACGTAGACCGCGGCGTCCTTGACGGCATATTGGACGTTCATCAGCCCGACCACCTGCAAAGCCTTTGCCAAGGCAGCGGTCTGGCGCTCGATGTCGCGGATCACCGCCGGCGACAGCGAATAAGGCGGCAGCGAACAGGCGCTGTCGCCGGAGTGTATGCCCGCCTCTTCGATGTGCTCCATGATGCCGGCGATATGCACGGTCCCGCCATCGGCGAGCGCGTCGACATCGACCTCGATCGCGTCGTCGAGATAGCGGTCGATCAGGACCGGATTGCGGCCCGACGCCTTGACCGCATGCGTCATGTAGCGCGCCAGGCCATCCCTTTCGTGGACGATCTCCATGGCGCGCCCGCCCAGCACGTAGGAGGGCCGGATCACCACGGGATAGCCGATGCGCTCGGCGACCGCGGCGGCTTCGTCGGGCGAGGTGGCGATGCCGTTTTCCGGCTGCTTCAGGTGCAGGCGCGCCAGCAATTGCTGGAAGCGCTTGCGGTCCTCGGCGAGGTCGATGGCGTCGGGCGAGGTGCCGAGGATCGGAATGTTCGCGCCCTCGAGCGCCGCTGCCAGCTTCAACGGGGTCTGACCGCCGAGCTGGACGATGACGCCGAGGAGACGGCCGCGCCGCTGCTCGACGCGCACGATCTCGATCACGTCTTCGGCCGACAGCGGCTCGAAATAGAGCCGGTCCGACGTGTCGTAGTCGGTCGAGACCGTTTCCGGGTTGCAATTGACCATGATGGTCTCGATGCCGGCTTCCTTCAGCGCGTAGGCGGCGTGGACGCAGCAATAGTCGAACTCGATGCCCTGGCCGATGCGGTTGGGTCCGCCGCCGAGAATGATGACCTTGTCGCGCGCCGTCGGTTCCGCTTCGCATTCGCTCGCGTAGGTCGAATAGAAATAGGGTGTCAGCGCCGGAAACTCCGCGGCGCAGGTGTCGATGCGCTTATAGACCGGATGCACCCCGGCGGCGGCGCGCCGCCCCGCCACCGCCGCCTCGGCGACGCCGGCGAGCTCGGCCAGCCGGGCATCGGAAAAGCCCATCCGCTTCAAGCGCGCGAGGCCCGCCGCGTCACCGGGCAGTCCTGCTCGCCTGACCTCGCCCTCGACCGCGACGATCCCGGCGACGGCGTCGAGGAACCAGGGATCGTAGTGACAGGCGGCCTCGATCTCGGCGGTGGTGAAGCCGTGGCGATAGGCCTGGGCGATGGTCAGCAGCCGGTCCGGCGCCGGCACGGCGAGCGCGGCGCGGATGGCGTTCTTGTCGCCCGAGGCGGCGCCCGGGATCTCGATCTCGTTGAACCCGGTGAGCCCGGTCTCCATCGAGCGCAGCGCCTTCTGCACCGACTCGGCGAAGCTGCGTCCGATCGCCATCGCTTCGCCGACCGACTTCATCGACGTCGTCAGCAGCGGCTCGGCGCCCGGAAACTTCTCGAAGGCGAAGCGCGGCATCTTGGTGACGACATAGTCGATGGTCGGCTCGAACGAGGCCGGCGTCACTTGCGTGATCTCGTTCTTGAGCTCGTCGAGCGTGTAGCCGACCGCGAGCTTCGCCGCCACCTTGGCGATCGGGAACCCGGTCGCCTTCGAGGCCAGCGCCGAAGACCGCGAGACCCGCGGGTTCATCTCGATGATGACCAGCCTTCCGTCCTCGGGGTTGACGGCAAACTGGACGTTGGAGCCGCCGGTATCGACCCCGATCTCGCGCAAGACGGCGATCGAGGCGTCGCGCATCCGCTGATATTCCTTGTCGGTCAGCGTCAGCGCCGGCGCCACCGTGACCGAATCGCCGGTATGCACCCCCATCGGATCGACATTCTCGATCGAGCAGACGATGATGCAATTGTCGAGGCGGTCGCGCACCACCTCCATCTCGTATTCCTTCCAGCCCAGCACCGACTCCTCGATCAGCACCTCGTGGCTCGGCGAGGCGCGCAGGCCGTTCTCGACGATGTCCTCGTATTCCTTGCCGTTATAGGCAATGCCGCCGCCGGTGCCGCCGAGCGTGAAGGACGGGCGTATCACCGCCGGCAGGCCGACCTCGTCGAGCGCGTCCCGTGCCTCGGCGAGGCTGCGCACCAGCTTGCTGCGGGGCGATGCGAGGCCGATGCGATCCATGGCTTCGCGGAACCGCAGCCGGTCCTCGGCGGTGGTGATGGCGCGTTCGCTGGCGCCGATGAGCTCGACGCCGTGGCGCTCGAGCGCCCCCGAACGGGCGAGCGCCATCGCCGCGTTGAGCGCGGTTTGCCCGCCCATGGTCGGCAACAGCGCGTCCGGCTTCTCCTTGGCGATGATGCGCTCGACGAATTCCGGCGTGATCGGCTCGACATAGGTCGCGTCCGCCATCTCCGGGTCGGTCATGATCGTCGCCGGGTTGGAATTGACGAGGACGACGCGGTAGCCCTCCTCGCGCAGCGCCTTGCAGGCCTGGGCGCCGGAATAATCGAACTCGCATGCCTGGCCGATGACGATCGGTCCGGCGCCGATGATCAGGACCGAGCGGATATCGTCGCGCCTCGGCATCTAGCGCCCGCCCGCCCGATCCGGCGGCGCGACGATCCGCGCCAGCGCCCTCAGCACCGGCGCTCCTTCATGAGCGCGATGAAGCGGCCGAAGAGATAGTGGCTGTCCTGCGGGCCGGGGCTCGCTTCGGGGTGATACTGCACCGAGAATACCGGCTGGTCGGTGACGCGCATGCCCTCGTTGGAGCCGTCGAACAGCGAGACGTGCGTGACGGCGGTGTTCGCCGGCAATGTGTCCGCGCGCACGACAAAGCCGTGATTCTGGCTGGTGATCTCGACCTTGCCGGTGGCGAGGTCCTTCACCGGATGATTGGCGCCGCGATGCCCGATAGCCATCTTCTCCGTCTTGGCGCCGAGGGCCAGCGCCAGCAGCTGATGCCCGAGGCAGATGCCGAAGATCGGCATGTCGCCGGCGAGCAGCTCCCGCAGCACCGGCACCGCGTAGGCGGCGGTGGCCGCGGGATCGCCGGGCCCGTTCGAGAGAAAGATCCCGTCGGGCTCATGCCGCCGGATCTCGGCCGCGCTGGTGTCGGCCGGCACCACGGTGACCTGGCAGCCGGCGGTTGCCAGCATGCGCAGAATGTTGCGCTTGGCGCCGTAATCGACGGCGACGACCCGGTATCGCGGGTGCCGGAGCGTGGCGTAGCCCTTGCCCCACAGCCATCGGGTCTGGTCCCAGCGGTAGCTTTGCCGGCACGTCACCTCCTTCGCCAGGTCCATGCCCTCGAGCCCCGGCCATGCCCCGGCCGCCGCGCGCAGCGCGTCGATGTCGATGCTGCCGTCGGCGGCATGGGCGAGGGCGCCCCGCGGCGCGCCGCGCTCGCGGATGGACCGGGTGAGCGCCCGCGTGTCGATGCCGGTGATGCCGATCAGATTCGAGGATCTGAGCCAGCCCCCGAAATGCTGCAAAGCGCGCCAGTTCGAGGGCTCGGTGATGGCGGCGCTCACGACGAGGCCGCGTGCCGCCGGGGTCGCGGTCTCGATATCGTCGTGATTGGCGCCGACATTGCCGATATGGGGAAAGGTGAAGGTGATAATCTGACCGGCATAGGACGGATCGGTCATGATCTCCTGATAGCCGGTCATGCCGGTGTTGAAGCACACTTCGCCGACCCGCGTGCCCTCGGCGCCGATGCCATGCCCCCAAAAGACGCGGCCGTCGGCCAGGACGAGGGCCGCAGTCGGGCGCGGGGGCATCAGCGTCATCGGGAGCGACGAACCTTCGGTCAAATGGGCGTTGCTGCGCGCCAAAAACGCGCCCGAACAAGGATCCGGGCGCGACGGCAACCGTTTTGCGCGGCTAGAGCTTTCACATAGTATGCGCGCCTTAGTCGCGTCAACCCCGAGGGGGAGGACGCCCCCTCGGACGATGGAGAGGTCGATGCTGCGCGAGCAATTCAGCGATGCCCTGAAGACGGCGATGAAGGCCAAGGACGCGCTTGCCGTCTCGACCGTGCGCCTCATCATCGCCAGGCTCAAGGAGCAGGATATCGAGGCGCGTGCCAGGGGCAAAACGGCGATCGACGAGGTGCAGATCCAGCAGATGCTGCAAGGCATGATCAAGCAGCGCCGCGAATCCATCACCCTTTACGAACAGGGCCGGCGCGAGGATCTGGCGGCAAAAGAGCACGGCGAGATCGCGATCATCGAACGCTTCCTGCCGCAGCAATTGTCGGACGAGGAGGCCGAGGCCGCGATCGCGAAAATCGTCGCCGCTGCCGGGGCGCGCTCGCTCAAGGACATGGGCAAGGTGATGGCGGCGATTCGCGACCAGCTGCCGGGCCGCATCGACAATGTCAGGGCAAGCGGCATGGTCAAGAAGCTGCTGGGCGCGCCATGAGCGCGATGCGCTCCCTTGAAGGCGGCTGCCATTGCGGCGCCGTGCGGTTCCGGATCACCGCCGACCTGGCGCGCGTCACCGACTGCAATTGCTCGATCTGCCGGAAAAAGGGCTTCCTGCACCATCTGGTGCCGCCCGACCGCTTCGCGCTCCTGTGCGGCGCCGACGCCCTCACCACCTATCGCTTCAACACCGGTGTGGCGCAACATACTTTCTGCCGGCATTGCGGCATCCATCCCTTCTATGTGCCGCGCTCCGATCCCGACATGATCGACGTCAACGTGCGCTGCCTCGACGCGGTCGACCTCGCGGCGCTGACCCTCGACTATTTCGACGGCCGCAACTGGGAGGAGGCGATCGCCGATTGGCATCACGGCCGCTGAGCGGCGGCGATGATGGTCACGCGCCCGGCGGCCGCGGGCCGCCGCCACTGCGCCTCAGCCTGACGAAGCGCAAATAGCCGGGCCGGCGTCCGGCCGCCACCGCCTTCGCCTCGTACCGCGTCGCCGGCCAGTCATCGGGGCGCTCGCGCCAATCGCGGGGGCGCCGTGCCAGCCATTGCCATTCCGGCGTCTCAAACGCGTCGATCAGCATCTGACGCAGGTAGTCCGCATCGTCGGTGGCAAGCCGCAACTCGCCCTTGTCGCGCATCGCCCGCGCCAATTGGGCGAGGGTGGCGGGCGAGACGATGCGGCGCTTCTTGTGGCGTGCCTTCGGCCATGGGTCGGGAAAGAGAATATAGGCACGGTCGAGGCATTCCGCGGGCAACGCCGCCAAGAGCAGGCGCGCGTCGTCGATCAGAATGCGCACATTGCCGAGGTTGCGCGCCGCGATCGCCGTTACCAGCTTCGCCACCCCGGTTTCAAAGATCTCGACGCCGATGAAGCCGGTTTCGGGCGCGGCCGCCGCCTGCCATGCCAGGTGCTCGCCGGCGCCGAATCCGATCTCCAGCGCGACAGTGCGGCAGCCGGGAAAGAGGAGGCCAGGGTCGAGGACACCGTTTTCCGGCACGGCGAGACGCAGACGCGGCAGCAGCGTTGCCATCAGTCCGGCCTGCGCCGGGCGCAGCTTCCGGCCGCGGCGCCGGCCGTAGATCATGCGGTGCCGCGACGATTCATCGGCCATGGTCGAACCACGAGATCAGGGTCGCAAGAGAGCAAAACGCGAAGGCCCGAGGCGCCGGTTCCCGCCGCTTCGGCAGCCGGCGGGCGGCCTCATCGGGACAGCCGAATTGTCGTCGCCGGTCCGGGCGGGATCGGGCGGGTCCGGGCGATCCGGTCGCCGCCCCGCGACCGGTCATCGCCCGGTCGCGCGCAATCCTTTCCCGGCGCCGTCGCCCGTGGCGCCGGTCTCGAGGGTGGCAGCGGCCCCTTGCGAGCGCCGCCGTCCCGCGCGAGGCATGGGTGCGCTCCGGCGACGCGCGCCCTCGGCTATGGCAGGCGCGGTCGCGGCACCGGAGCCGCCCGGCGCCCTATGAGGGCACCCGCTCGGCGACTTCGACGGGCGTGACGGTGTGCGCGTTGGCAATCGCCTTGACCAGCTCGAACAGGCGACGCCGCGTCTGCGCGTCCGACACACGATAATAGGCTCTGACGAGCTCCAATGTTTCGCGCCGCATCATCGGATCCGGCTCATGCGGCGCCGGCACCGCGCCATCGTTCGCGCCCGGCGCGGTCTCGTCGACCGCGGCGGTGACAACCGGATTGAGGTCGTCGAAGAAGAACGACACCGGCACGTCAAGCACGCGGGACAGGTCGAACAGCCGGCTGGCGCCGATGCGATTGGCGCCGCGTTCGTACTTCTGCACTTGCTGGAACGTTAATCCAATGGCATTGCCCAGACGTTCCTGACTCATGCCTAACAATGTCCGACGCAACCGTACGCGCGATCCGACATGGACATCGATAGGGCTCGGCTTGTCCGACTTACGGCGCCGGCGCCGGCCATCGTTTGCTTGTTCATTCATCACAATCTTAATCTTCCGTGTTGCCTCCGGTGGTACCCCGTACGGCCTTGTTAAGACACGTATTGCGTGAGGTCAACACACCCAGAAAGTTCAATTCGCGACCATTTTGTGACGCGAATTTATCTATTGGTTAACAACATGTTAGTTGCGGACGCGACGATAGCCGACGGCCAGTCCGGTCGCCACACCGGCGATGAGCAGCAGCCAGAACCCGGCGTCGCCGGCGCGGCTGTAGAGGGTGGGGGGCAGCGCCGCCGGGAGCGGCACATTGAGCACGCCGATGGCGTTGAGATTGAGCCGGCTCAGGACCCGGCCGTAGGGATCGATGGCGCCGGTGATGCCGTTGTTGGCGGCGCGCAGCAACGGCAGGCCCTCCTCGACCGCGCGCACGCGGGCAATGGCGAAGTGCTGGAAGGGCCCGGAGGTGACGCCGTACCAGGCGTCGTTGGTGATGTTGAGGAGCCAGGCCGGGCGCTGCGCGGCAGCGACGATGGCGCCCGGGAAGATCGCCTCGTAGCAGATCAGCGGCGCGACCGGGGGCAGGCCCGGCAGGGTCAGGGTTTTCGGTCCCGGTCCTGCGGAAAAATCAAGCATTCCCGGCGTGATCTTGCGTATCGGCAGGATCGCGCGCAGCGGCACAAATTCGCCGAACGGCACGAGATGCGCCTTGTCGTAGCGGGCCATGAGCTCGCCGCCGCGCCCGATCACGAGGAGAGAGTTCCAGATGCTGGTGGGTTGGGCGGGCGCGGCATTGGTGCTGACGCCGCCGGTCATCAGCAGCGCGCCTCCCGGCATCGCCCGCGCCAGCGCGCCGCGCGTTTGATCGTCGCGGTCGAGGAAGGGCGGCGCCGCCGCCTCCGGCCAGACCACGGCCGCCAGCGGCGTTTCGCTCGGCGCGGTGCTGAGCGCCAGCAACCGGCGCAGATTGTCGGCGGCCGCCGTCGGATTGTTTTTGAGGGATTCGGGAATCGACGGCTGGACCAGCCGGATGGTGATGCCCTGCAGCACGTCCCCCGCGGCGCGGTGGAGCCGAACGGCGCCGCCCGCCATCGGCACCAGGATCAGCAGCACCGCGGCCACGCCCGCCCAGCGGCCGCGGTCGAAATCGCCCAGCCGCGCGACGAGGCAGGCGGCGGTGACGGTGATGAAGGAGAGGCCGTAAATGCCGACGAGCGCCGTCAGCTGCAGCATGGGCTCCGAACCCGGGAACGCCCCCGACCAGGCGTAGCCGATCAGGTTCCAGGGAAACCCGGTGAGGATGTGGCCGCGCAGCCATTCGGCGACGCACCAGGCGGCGGCGATCATCAGAATGCGGGCGGTGCCGGCGAGGTGGAGCCGCCGGTTGACCTCGTTTGCCGCGAGGAGCGCGGCGCCGGTGATGAGCGCGAGCGCGGCCGGAATGCCGAGCACCGCGAACGGCATCAGCCACCAGAACGCGCTGATATCGACGAGCAGCGCGGCGCCGATCCAGTAGAGCCCGGCAACGAAGAAGCCGAAGCCGAAGCTCCAGCCCAGGACGAACGCGTCGCCGCGCCGCGTGACCGCATCGCTCAGCCAGACCAGCGAGGGGAAGGAGACCAGAAGCAGCGGTGTCAAATCGACCGGCGGCAGCGCTGCCGCGGCGAGGGCGCCCATCAGCACCGCATAGAGATGGCGCCGCCATCCGCTCAGCCCGCTCGCCCAGGTCGCCCAGCCTTGCAGCGGCGCCAGCGGACCGGTGGCGCGGAAGAGGAGCGCCGCAGCGGGTTCGTCGCCGGTCATGCGTCGGTCGGCTTCGCCGCCGGTTGGGCGGTCCGGACGCGCAGCCGCTTGATCCGGCGCGGATCGGCGTCGAGCACCTCGAATTCGATCCCGGCCGGGTGGCGGATGATCTCGTTGCGGCCCGGCACGCGGCCCGCGAGCATGGTCACGAGGCCGCCGAGCGTGGTGACGTCTTCGTCTTCCAGCTCGGCGAGCAGCGCCGGCGGGATCACATGGTTTTCGAGCGACGACAACGGCGTGCGCGCGTCGGCGATGAGACTGCCGTCGGGACGCGCGATGATCATCGGACGATCGGCGTCGTCATGCTCGTCCTCGATCTCGCCGACGATCTGCTCGATCACGTCTTCGATGGTGACCAGCCCGTCGATGCCGCCGAATTCGTCGACCACGAGCGCCATGTGGACGCGCGAGGAGCGCATCTGCAGCAGGAGATCGAGCACCGGCAGGGAGGGCGCGACGAACAGCACCTTGCGCACGATCCGCCCGATCGGCACCGATTTGTGGTCGACGGCATAGGGCATCATGTCCTTGACGTGCAGCATGCCGACGACATCGTCGAGCGTGTCGCGGTAGACCGGCACGCGGCTGTGGCCGTGCTCCATCATCTGCCGGGTCGCCTGCTCGAAGGGCGTGTCTTCGGCCAGCGCCACGATGTCGGCGCGCGGCACCATGATCTCCGCGGCGGTCAGATCGGGAAGCTTGACGAGGTTGGCGAGGAGCCGCCGCTCGTGCACATCGATCGGCTCTTCCCCCTCATGCTCTTCGATCAGCTCTTCGAGCTCGTGGCGCAGATCGCCCTCGGGCGCGTCGCCGCGCCGCCATTGCCGCAGCCAGTGGCGCAGGCCGGACAGCGGCTTGTCGTGATCGGGGTCGGATTCAGCCATGGTCGCACCGGTCCGCGACGCGATAGGGGTCCGGAACGCCGAACGCGCCGAGAATGCGGCGCTCGCGGCTTTCCATCCGCACCGCGTCGCCTTCGGCTTCATGGTCGTGGCCGAGGAGGTGCAACACCCCGTGGACGATGAGATGACGGAAATGATGGACGAGAGGTCGGTTGCCTTGCTCGGCCTCCCGCACCACGGTCTCGAATGCCAGCACCACATCACCCAACATTGGCGTTTCTCCGGTGGCAAACGACAGGACGTTGGTCGGTGCGTCCTTGCCACGCCAGCGCCGGTTCAGCCGCCGCATCTCGCCGTCGTCGCTCAGCACCACGCTCACTTCGGCGGCGGCGATGGCGGCGTCGGCCAGAACCGCCCGCGCCGTCTCGCGCGCGAGACGGGCCGCCGCGGGCAGCTCGCGGCGCCAGGCGGGACATGGCATCGCCACATCGACAATCAATGCCTTAGCTGCGGGTGCGTCGTTCATCGTCGGTTTTGGCGCGTGCCGCCGCGCGGGCGCTGCGCTGCTGGTCGCGCCGATCATAAGCCCGGACGATGCGCGCGACCAAGGGGTGGCGCACGACATCGCTGTCGTCGAATTGCACGGTGGCGACCCCCTCGGTGCCGGCGAGCGTGTCGAGTGCATCCTCGAGACCGCATTCGGCGCCGGCCGGCAGGTCGATCTGGGTGAGGTCGCCGGTCACCGCCATGCGCGCATCCTCGCCGAGCCGGGTCAGGAACATCTTCATCTGCACCGGGGTGGTGTTCTGCGCCTCGTCGAGAATGACGAAGGAGCGGGCGAGGGTGCGCCCGCGCATAAAGGCGAGCGGCGCGATCTCGATTTCGCCCGAGCCGATGCGCTTCATCACCTGGTCGCCGGGCAGCATGTCGTAGAGCGCGTCGTAGAGCGGCCGCAAGTAGGGATCGACCTTGTCCTTGAGATCGCCGGGGAGGAAGCCCAGCCGCTCGCCCGCCTCGACCGCCGGGCGCGACAGGATGATGCGCTCGATCTGGCCGCCCATCAGCATGTCGACCGCGGTCGCGACCGCGAGATAGGTCTTGCCGGTGCCGGCAGGGCCGAGCCCGAACACCAGGTCATGGTTCCGCAGCGCACGGATATATTTGGCCTGATTGGGACTGCGCGGCGAGATGCGGCGCTTCTTGGTGTGGATGTCGTCGCCGTGCTCCCAGCGCGCCGTGCCCGGGGCCGCGGCATGGCGCAGCGCCGCGTCGAGGGCGGCGGTGTCGACGGCATGCCCGCGCTGCAGCCCGCGGTAGAGATTGTCGAGCGCGCTGCGCGCCACCTCGGCGTTGTTGTCGGCGCCGGAGATCATCAGCCGGTTGCCGCGCGACACCAGGGCGACGCCCAGCTTCTCCTCGATGCGCTCGAGGTTCCGGTCGCGCTCGCCGAACAATTCGGGCAGCAGCGAGTTGTCGTCGAACTGCATCTGCACGGTGATCGCGCTCTCGCGCGGCGGCGTCATGGCGCGACCTCGCCGGCAAGGCTGTTGGCGCCGAGCGCGGTCACCCGGACCGTCGCCAGCGCGCCGATCAGGGCAAGGGGGGCGCGCGCGTGCACCGCCTGGAGATAGGGGCTGCGGCCGACGAGCTGCCCCTCGTGACGGCCGGGCTTTTCGAACAGCACCGGCAGTTCGCGCCCGACGGCGGCACCATTGAAGTCGCGTTGTTGCGCCGCCAGCAGCTCCTGCAGGGCGGCGAGCCGCGCCGCCTTCACCCGATCGGGCACCTGGCCCGTCATGGCCGCCGCCGGCGTGCCGGGCCGGGCGCTGTACTTGAAGGAAAACGCCTGAGCGAATGTGACATCGCGCACGAGCCTCATGGTGGCGTCAAAATCGGCATCGCTCTCGCCGGGAAAGCCGGCGATGAAATCGGAAGAGAGGGCGAGGTCGGGCCGCGCCCGGCGCAGCCGGTCGACGGTGCGGCGATAGTCGTCGGCGGTGTGGCGCCGGTTCATCGCCTCGAGCACCCGGTCGGAACCCGACTGCACCGGCAAATGCAGAAACGGCATCAGCGCGTCGATGTCGCGATGCGCCGCCACCAGCTCGTCGTCGACCTCGCGCGGATGCGATGTGGTGTAGCGGATCCGCGCCAGACCGGGGATGGCGGCGAGCGCGCCGATCAGCCGCCCGAGGCCCCAGCCGTCGCCGCGATAGGCGTTGACGTTCTGCCCGAGGAGCGTGATCTCCCGCGCCCCCAGTTGCACCAGCCGGCGCGCCTCGGCAAGGATCGCCGCCGGCGGCCGCGAATACTCGGCGCCGCGGGTGTAGGGCACGACGCAGAAGGTGCAGAATTTGTCGCAACCCTCCTGGATCGAGAGAAAGGCGGCAACGCCCGGCGCGGTTTCGGTCGGCGGCAGAAAATCGAATTTTGCCTCCGCCGGGAAATCGGTGTCGAGCACGAGCCGGTGGTGCCGCGCCGCGCGCGCCACCATCTCGGGCAGGCGGTGATAGGCCTGGGGGCCGAGGACGATGTCCACTTCGGGCGCCCGGGCGCGGATCTCGGCGCCCTCGGCCTGCGCGACGCAGCCCGCGACCGCAACCAGCATCCGCCCGCCGCCGTCGCGCTTGGCCGCCTGGAGGGGACGCAGCCGGCCGATGTCGGAATAGAGCTTCTCCGCCGCCTTCTCGCGCACGTGGCAGGTATTGAGAATGACGAGATCGGCATCCTCGGCGCTTTGGCTGACGGCAAAGCCGAGGGGTGCCAGCAAGTCGACGATCCGCCCCGAATCATAGACGTTCATCTGGCAGCCGTAAGTCTTGATGTGAAGCTTGCGGGTCTGTGGGCGCACTTCGGTCATGAAACGCGAATCGGTTGCGCCAGCCGCCGCTTCGGGCGCTGACGGCGCGTGGCGGCGGCCGGCATAGTCTTGCGCCCGGCGATCGATGCCGCCACGCCTTCGCTGATGACGCGATAGCAGTGTGCCGCCAGCTCCTTGCGCGAGGCGAACTGGTCGATCGTCACCGGCGGAAAGAAGGTCATCTCGACCGTCAGCACGCCCATGCCGAGCGCGGTCCACAGATGCGGCGCCAGATCCATATCGCCATACCAGGCGAAGAACGGCCGAAACGAGCGGCCGAGCGGGATGCCGTCGAGACGCGTGTAGGCCACCGCGATCGGCTGCACCGCGATCGCCACGCCGTCGCGCCGGTATTCGGCAACGCTGAACAGACTCGATTTGAACGGCAGGACATGGCCGCCGTCGCTGCTGGTGCCCTCCGGAAACAGGATCAGCCGGTCGCCGCGGTCGAGCCGCTCGACAATGGCGTTGCGGTGGCCGCCGGCCGCCGCGCGCGTGCGCTCGATGAAGACGCTGCGCTGCAGCTTGGCGAGCCACCCGAACCACGGCCAGCTCGCGACGTCGGCCTTCGAGACGAATGAGGCCTCGAGCGCCGCGCCCAGAATCTCGATGTCGAGATAGCCGGTGTGATTGACAATGTAGAGCGCCGGCTCCGGTTCGACCGGCTTGCCGTCGAACACCAGGCGGATGCCCAGCACCCGGCACGCCTGGCGGTGATACCAGCGCGGCAGGGTGCGCGCGAGCCTGAGGTTGAGCGCGACCGCGACTGCCTGCACCGGCATCAGCGGCAGCGTCAGGCCGAGATAGAGAAGGATGCGCGTGAGGCGAAGCAGCTGCGCCGTCATTGCTTGCCGTCGATGGGATACCAGTTCACGCCCGCATTCTGCGCGCGACGCGCATAGCTGCGCAGGTATCGCTCCGAGACCGCGGCGCACTTGACCACGATCGAGACATCGGTGGTGTTGAACTGGTGATCGATCACGGCGCCGTCGCCGATGAAGCCGCCGAGCCGCAGATACCCTTTGATGAGGGGCGGCAGCTCCGCCTCGGCCGCCACCGGGTCGTAGCTCCCCGGCGCCAGACGGTTCATGTCGACAAAGCGCCCGGCGACGGCGCGCGGCCGCAAGCCCGGCTCGGCGAGACGATTCTGATAGAGCCAGGACAAGGGCGCCGCCAGCTTGTCGGGATCGGTGCCGGGAAGGCTGGCGCAGCCGAACATCACATCGATCTTGTGGTGGAAGACGTAGGCCGCATTGCCGCGCCACATCATCTGCAAGGTGGCGTGGTTGCGCGCGTGCGTGTCGACGCAGGAGCGGCCCAGCTCCAGGATCTCGCCGGGGAACGCGATGATCTTGGAGACGTCGAATTCGGCCTCGGAGTAGAAGCGCCCGAGCGTCTTCGCCGCCGGCCGGCGGATATAGCGGTAGGTGCCGATCACCCCCTCGGGCCCGTCGCCGAGCGCATGATCGATGGCGATGAGGTGGTCGCAATGGGCGTCGAACTCGTCGAAATCGCGCCGCCGCCGCGCCATCTCCGGCGTCGGCTGCGCTCCCATCTCCTGGTAGAAGACGCGATAGCGCAGCGCCTGTACCGCGTCGATATCGGCGGCGCTCTCGGCCAGGCGCACTTGCAGCGAACCGGAGCGAATGTCGACCGGGCGCCCGCCCTCGGGAGCGCGTTCCTTCACCACTGCGACGTCGCTCATTTCTTGGCCTTGGCCTCGGACCTATCAACGCTGCCCTTCGCCTGGGGCACGGCATAGAGCTCGAGGCGGTGACCCACGAGCGCGTAGCCGAGATTTGCGGCGACGGTGTGCTGCAACTTCTCGATCTCTTCGCTGCGAAACTCGATGACGCGACCGGTCTGCACGTCGATCAGATGATCGTGG
>Ga0123356_10002541_pt1 | contig 19494 bp, 21 predicted proteins | sample TergutEmb28metaG_2_FD_92546 | JGI IMG/M metagenome (GOLD analysis project Ga0123356, IMG submission 92546) | Embiratermes neotenicus P3 segment gut microbial communities from Petit-Saut dam, French Guiana - Emb289 P3 | ecosystem: Host-associated > Arthropoda: Insects > Digestive system > Gut ...
CAGGCGGCCTGGCACCATGGCGCGGCCATGACCGCACCCGAACCCGAGGTCGAACGCCACCCAATCGGCGGAAGCGACGGGCGGTGCGACCACGTAGATGTCGAGCCCCGCTACGTTGCGCATGCCGCGCCGGCGGCTGAGGCTGCGCGCCAAGGCCGCGGCCTGCGTCGACAACACGGCCGGGTGATACGCCACCGGCACGGCCGGCATCACAGTCATGATCGCGCGCCACTGCGCGGACCGACCGAGTACAACCCGGCCACTTCCTCCATTTCGCCCTCGGCCTCGCGTGCAGCGGTGATCCGTCTGCCCGCGTCAACCTGCCGCTGCAACGTCGAGGCGCCGAGCGAATCCCGGGTTGCTGTGGCAAAGGCACGCTCGGCACCGCGCCTGGCATCGGCGCACGCCGCTTCCCGCCGCGCCGCCTGTACGGCGTTCTGCCGCAAGCGTTCGGCATCGGCGACCATTCCCGCCAGTTGTGCCGCCGCCAAACGGAGCTGTTGGCCGGTCACCGGGCCCGCGGCGAGTGTTCGTGCGAGGGCTGCCTCCTGCACACGACGGTGCGCCGCGAACGAAGTCACGGCTTCGTCGATCCTGCCGCGCTGTGCCGCCGCCCGCGACAGAGCTTGTTGCGCCTGCACTAAGGTACGCTCCGCGGAGCGCTCACGCGCCCGGCGGATCCGCAGCAACAGAGCGAGATCGTCAGTACGCATCGGTCACCGGCCCGACGCCATCTGCCGTCTCGAGCCAGAGACGTACCTGATCGTCCGGCATCGGCCATTCCAGGTGGCCTCTGTCGCGACCATCGGGGGCCTTCGACGAATGGCCGATCATCCCGCAAGCTCCGACAGCCGCCGGCGCGTGTCTGTGATCGCGGTGGCATCATCGGCCGTCTCGCGCAGAAAGTTCCGGATCGGTTCAATTTTCTGCAGCGCCTCGTCGGCCAGCGGATCACTCCCGGACTGATATTCGTTAATGCGCACGAGCAGCTCGATGTCGCGATATCGGGAGAGCAGCCGGCGTATGTGCATGGCGGCTTCGCGGTGGCGGCGATCGACGACCTGATCCATGACGCGGCTGGTGCTCGCCAGCACGTCGATCGCCGGGTACTGGCCGGCTTCTGCCAAACTGGATGACAGGATCACGTGACCGTCGAGGATCGCCTTTACCTCCTCGGCGATCGGATCGTCCACGAGCTCACCTTCCACCAGCACGGTATAGAAAGCGGTGATGGTGCCGGTTTCGGTCGATGCCGCACGTTCCAGCAAACGCGGCAATGCGGCGAAGACGGACGGAGGGAATCCACGCCGTGCCGGCGGCTCGCCGGCAGCGAGTCCGATTTCACGCCAGGCCCGTGCCAGCCGTGTCAGGCTGTCGATCAACAGCACGACCCGTTGTCCGCGATCGCGAAACCATTCGGCGATAGCTGTGGCGACCTGTGCTGCCTTCACGCGCTCCAGGGCCGGGCGGTCCGACGTGGCCACCACGGTGACGGCCCGGCGGCGGCCTTCCGGACCGAGCGCGTGATCCAGGAACTCCCGCACTTCGCGCCCGCGTTCGCCGACCAGCGCTATGACGAACACATCCGCCGCGGCGTGCCGCGCGATACGCGCAACCAGCCGCGACTTGCCGGAACCAGGGCCGCCGAAGATGCCGGTACGCTGGCCCTCCGCACAGGTCATCAAGCCATCGATCGCGCGCGTACCCACCGAGAACGGCCGGGCGATGCGCGCTCTGTCGAGCGGCGCCGGTGGCATGCCATCGATCGGAATGATGGCTTCGATCCGCGGTGTCTCGCCCAGGTGGTCCAGCACCTGCCCGAGCCCGTCCAGCACACAGCCGCGCAGCGCTGCGCCGACACCGACGCTGAGACGGCTGTGGGATGGTTCCACTTCGGTCTGCGAGGAGAGCCCGGAGACATCGCCGATCGGCGTCAGGAAGGCGCGGCCTTCGGTAATCCCGACGACCTCGGCTTCGATCTCTGTGCCGTTGGGGTCGCGCAAGCGGCAGAGTTCACCGACGCGTACGCCGCGGATGCGGGCATCAATCATCGTGCCGCTGATCCGCTCGATGCGCCCGCGCAGGGGCCGGGTGCGGCATTGGCGGATGGCGGCGTGCAGGCGTGGCATGAGCTCACTCATGCTCGGCCGCTGCGGTGAGAAGTGCGGCCCGGAGCGTTTCGATTTGTGCGCTCAGTCCGGCGTGCACGAAACCAGCCGGCGTCTCCAGAACGCAGTTGTCGGGCGCCAGCCGCTGATCGGCGAGCACCCGTATCAACGCGCTGTGGTTAGCGAGCGCCGCGCGGGTCCGCACCTCCGCCAGCGGATTGACGCGGATGACGACCGAGTGGCGCTCGGTGAGCTCGGCCAGCGCTTTTTGTGCCGCGCGCGCCACGGCTTCGGCGAGATCGACGCCACTGATCACCTTGGCGACACCCTCGGCGATCGCAGTGGCGATCTCCGTCGGCAAAAGAGCGAGGCAGCGCCGTGCTTCGGCGACGGCCGCCACCAGAATGCGCGTTGTCTCGCGCTCTGTTTCCTGCCGGGCCATAGCAAGCAGCTCGGCGCGGTCTCTCTCGGCGTCGCGCATGGCCGCGGTGCGGTGCTCGCTGGCTTCGGCTTCCGCATTGCGCAGGGCCGTTGCGGCATCACGGTAGAGCCGCACCTCGTCCGCCTTCAGGATCCGCCCAAGCGGCGCTGCTTTGGGCTCGGCCAACGCCGGCGTCATGCGTTCGGCCGTCCGGGCGCGGCGCACGTTTCCGCGGCCAGCGTGCGGACGATCCGCACGGCGGGCGCCTTGCCCGCGTCGGGCAGAGGCGGCAGAGGTGGCGCTCGCCATTTCAGCCGCACGCGTGCCGCAGCCCAGGCGGGCAGCGTGTCGATCCAGGCCGCGACACAACGCCGCCCGTCATGCGCGATGTCGGCCTCCAGTTCGTCCAACTGTCCGCCGAGGGCCGCTGCATGATCCGGTGCAAGCCCGGCGTGGCGGAGTGCTGCCTCGCGCGCGGCCTCGCCGCAGCGATGGCAGAGCGCAGCGATGTCGGCTCCTAACACCACGGCGCGTACTCGGCGCGCGTGCCACACGGCCCCGGCCGAGAACGCCATCGCCTCAAGGGCATCGGCTGGCGCCGCGGCAAGCGCGCCGTCGAGCGGATCGAGTGCCTCAGAATTGCCATCACCCAACCGCGCGGCCAGTAGCTGCGAGGCGCGCACCGCGAGCCGCGGCGAATGCAACAGCCGCCGTGCCGTCTCTGTCTGCAGGCCGGGAACGATCAGCGCCGCTGCGCCAGCCGGATCGGCCCACGCGCCCGGGTCGTGCAGGAACGCCAAGCTCGCCTGTCCGGACATGGCGGGCTATCGCAGGATCAGACCGCGGCCAGGCATGCGGCGCAGCAGGCGATGGCGCGAGAGCCAGGCCAGCCGGCCGCCCAGCCCGAGTAACAGCACCACCAGGCCCGCGACGGAGGCCAGCACCAGGCGAAGTGTTTCTGCACTGCCCGCGTACACCCAGATCCCATAGACTTCCTGCATCCCGATCTGCGTGGCAGGCGCCGGCGGCAGCTCCGCCGGCACCAGCACGACGTCCACTTTGTCATAGGACAGGCCGGACACGCCGCCCGAAACCAGCATCTTTATCTGCGGCACCAGCTCGTTCACGTGCGAGCCTTGCTTGTATTTGACGAACACGGATGCCGAGGCCGGCACCGCGTCGCGACGCAGCGGATCGTTATCGGGGATGACGATCTGCACGCGGGCTGCGAGCACGCCATCGATATCCGAAATCGTATGCGACAGTTCCGCGCTCAGCGCGTAGATCATGCGGGCCCGATCTTCGGTGGGCGACACGATCAGACCGTTGCCTTTGAAAACCTCGGCCATTGAGTCGTAGTGTTGCCGCGGCAGACCGTGCGCCCGCAGCAAGTCCACCGCGTCGGCGAACCGGCTCTGCTCCACCCAGACCGTGAGCGTGTTGGTCTTCGCATCGATCTCGCGGCTGGCCGGAATGCCGTTGCGCAGCAGCAGCGCGGTTTCCTCGTTGGCCTGTCGCTCGGTCAACCCGCTATTGAGCTCGGTTTTGCATCCGGCCAACAGGACGAGCGCAAGCAGCGTCAGAACAGAACGCAGCGACGACCGGGTCATTGGGTTTTTATCAACGTGTTAACCGAGCTGGTAAACGTGGTCGCCGCATTGCTGACCAACGTGGCTTCCAGTGCGAAGCTGTAGGTTTGCATCATGACGCCCATCGACTGGCGTTGCAGCACGTCACCTTCCTGCATCGCCTGGGCCGCGGTGAGCGGGCGCGGCACGCCCGGATCGGCAGACGATGCAGAGTCGGTGGTGGTGCTGGCGGCCGGTGACGACTCGGGCGCCGTCGCTTGCGCCACCGTGTTGCGGAATTGCGCGTCGCTCGCGTTGAAACTGTCGATGCCGGATAACAGGGCCTTGCCGATCGCATCAGGACCGGCATTCAGAGCGGCGCCGGCCACGTTCATCGCCGAGCGGAACACGTCGATCTGCATCGGCTGTGCAGACGGGGCCGGTTGAACGGGCGGAAGCTGTGTCAAGGCTGTCATTGCGACCTCAGCGCGGAGGGAGAAATGCCGGTGGCTCAAACCCGGCCACCGGCATTGGTTACCGACGCTCAGGCCCCCAGCAATCGTGCTGATGGGCCTGCTGTGGCATCATGCCGATTGCGACCGCCGCTGTTGCTGTGACATCATGTGCTGCAGCTCCTGCATCATCATCATCGAGTAGAAGCTCTGTCGCTGTTGGCCAAGCATCGCCATCAACTGCTGCTCGAGCTGCTGCGTGTCCTGCGATGAGCCAGTGGCGGACGGATTGCCAGCCAGGCCGCCGCCCGTACCATCGAGGTCAGTCGGGCCGCCACTTGCGCTAGGCGTGATCTCGCCGCCCATGCTGCCATTGGCGTTATTGGAATAAAGATTTCCATTCGCGCCGAGCGTGACGTCGGTGGCAGTCGGCGTGTTGTATAACGCGCTCTGATACTGCCCGTCATGCATGACGCCAGAGGTGTTGACGCCGTCCGCGAAACCGTTTGCCCCGGTTCCGCCCATCGTCACCGCCTGGTTCCCCTTGGTAACCGATACCTGGCCGATGTGCGACACACCCTGGCCGTTGGTCGCGGTCGGCTGAATGTGGACGACCGTGCCATCCTGCAACTGAATGTTGAGGTTATCCTTCTGGAAATCGGCGGTGTTTTGGCCGTTCACCTTGATGTGCGGATCGCCCCAGACCTCGGTGCTCTGGTGGGTCTGGTTGTTGGTAATGGTCAGCGAGCCGTCGTCCTTGGTGCTGCCGGTGATGGTATACTCGCCGGTATTCACCGAATTGCCCGACTGGGTCAGCCCGCCACCGGCGGATGGGGTGTTGCAGCCGGGCGACGAGTCGGTCGGGTCGCACTGCGTCGTATCGGACTGTGCCGGGTTGCACTGTGTCGGATCGGATTGTGTAGGATCGGACGTCGACGTCTGCATCGGCGCCGGCGTGCCGGTGTTCTGGGACGCCGGGTCGCTGCCTGCTGTTGGCTCGCCAGCTTGATCCGACGACCCGTTGCCCTGGAGCAACGCGAGCGCTTGCTGCAGAAGCTGCATGCGCTGCTCCGGATTGTGCGTTTGGGCGGCCTTCATGATGTCGCTCATGGCCTGCTGCTGGGTCGATTCCGTACCGTCGGTCGACGGCCCGCCATTGCACCCCGACATCGCGTCGCTGCCCGATCCCCCAAAGCCATTGAGGTACGGCGAACCGCCACATCCGAACTGGGTGTCGAGGCCAGGCTGAAGTGATATCTCGTTCATTAAGTTTTCCCCTCTCCGAACAGTCCGGATGCGACCGAACTGCGCGACTTAACCGAACTGCGCGACTTACAGGAAGGCCGCGACGATTGGCACCACCTCGCCGGCGATCTGCGCAATCTCGCTTCCCGTGCTGCTCGAGCCGCCGGCGTTGCTGCTACCAGAGGCACTGCTACCAGAGGCACTGCTGCTACCAGACGCGTTGCTGCTGCTCTGGCTCATGCCCGCCTCGAGCACGTTCATCAGCTCGCTCAGGAAATTGCCACCGCCGCCTGTCGTACCAGCACCCATCTCCCCGACCAGTCCTTCGATGGCGCCCAGAAATCCACTCATCTCCTCTCTCCGTTCCATTGCGGTCGATTGTTGCATTGAAGACGCGCTCGACAGACCGCCGTCGACGCCTCCACCCCCACGCACGAACGATTCGGGGGCACAGTGTCACGTGCCTCACGCACTATGATCAGCGCCGCCCTCATGGGCTCGACGCAGTGCCGCGAAACACATGTACTTCGGTGACACCGTTCTTCGCGCCCGCCGCGAGCGCAGCGAGCGTCTGATCCACCAGCATGGCGTAATGGGGCGGTCCGTCGACCGCCGCGACGCCGGACGCGGTCGCGATTCGTACGGGCCACCGGTCATCGCTCACATCCAGTTCCTGCAAGGTCGCTTCGAGCTCGTTGGCGCTGACCGGACCGAGCGGCATGACCTTGGATACGGCCTCATCGTACGCTGTGACAAACACGGTCCGGTCGTCGTAGTACCAGTCGAATCCATACAACCCGCTGAGGCGATCGAGCATGCTAGCCGCCGGCGCAGCAGGCAGCCGACCATGCACCTGGCCGTGTACGTGCGAACTAATAACGGCGCGCAGCCCAAGTTGCGCGGCAATGCCGGCGATGACGTCGCGCAGATCCTGGTCCACCACAGAGTAGCTGACCACTCGTTGCGCACCCGGCAATGATGCGGCATTGGCTTCAACTGCGACGAGCAACGGGCCGATTGCAAAGACCAACCCGGTTGCAAGCAGCACAGCAAGGCGGCTCTGAGTAAGCATCACGCCTTCCCGTTTCGCGTTAACTTGCAGCCGCAAACGCGCTGAGTGTCATTTGCGCGCGCCAGGTAGCAAACTATGATGTTGGCTCGACTTCTGCTGGCATTCCTTTAGTCGACAGCACACGAATTTTCCCCTCCGCGTTTTCTTTGAGTAAACAGCAGCATGTTGGAAGCGCACGCGCCAATCACCATGGCGCGAGAGGTTTCGTTATGTGTGTGATCATTCGATGATCGGCGCTTTGTGAACCGATCTTTGTGCACTCGGTTGGTATTCGTCGTTGACGAGTTGCATACGCGACGGCCACCATAACTGTGGTCGGTGATCAGAGTGCGGCACGTCTTGTAAATAGAGGCCGCACCAACCAACGGGAGGGAGCTGGTTAGTCAAAGAGCGATACACCTCATCACAAGTCGAGGCCGGTTGGATCGCGGATGGGCGGCGTTGCGCCATGCCCCAGGCATCTACGGCGTCGCAACCACGCCGGTGGCGGCATCCAGCCGCGGACGGCATAGCAGAGCGTGCAGCAAACGAAGCTGAATACGCGAATCGAAACTGAATACGCGACAAAGGAGACAGAAATGTCGGGAAGCTTGAGTTCGGCACAGCTCCAATCGCAGTTGGATACGCTGCAGGATCAGATGAACGCCAAGGAACTGCAGATGTACAAATACTCTGCGAATGCGAGCTTCAACCAGTCGATGGCGCAAACGCTCGGCGAGCTGGCGACCAACGCGGCAAAGGCGAAGCCCCAAGTCTAGGTCTTCGGCGCTACCGTGACGATCACAGGGTGCTGGCGCGACCGCCGGCTCCTGTGCTTCGCCGGCTATCCAAAAGGAACGCGCCATGCAGCAGACAGCTGCGGAGGAGAGTGGCTGGCGACTCGAGATCGCCGATGGCCCGAATTCAGGGGCCGTGGTGTCACTTGCGCCAGGACGCTATCAGCTCGGCTCTGACACGGGCGATGATATCGTGCTCGCCGACCGCGATGTCGTGCCATCGCATGCCGTGCTGCAGTTGGGCGCAGACCACGGCGATATAACGCCATTGGCGGGCGGCGTCGTTTTGCAGCGCAGTGTGCTCAAGACGGGCCAGCCGAAAATGCTCAAGCGCGGCGCAGTGATGACGATCGGGGGCACGCGTATCCGCGTGGCGGCAACCGCAGCCGCTCATCGGCCGCAAAGACGAACGCTCGTCACGGCGTGCCTGGCTTTGCTCGGTGTGATGGGTGCGGCCGCGGTCTATCACGGCGCAGTGCCGGTGACTGTTGGGGCGACGGAGGTGAGTGCGCCGGCAGCGCCTGCGCACGCCCCGGCAACGCTCACGCAGGCGGTGGCAGATTTTCGGCGCTATCTCGCCGGCACGGGGCTGGCGCAGACGGTGCAGATCAACGCCAGCGGTGACGTCGTGGTGGCAAGCGGGACTATCGCGCCAGACGATCGCGGCAGCTGGCTCGATGCACAAAAGTGGTTCGACGGCCATCAGAGCGGCCGGTTTGCGTTGAGAGACGCTTTGAACGTTGTCGGAGCAGTCAATCCGCCACAGCTTGCGATCGCCGCGGTCTCGATGAAACCGGTGCCGAACATCGTGACCCGGGATGGTCAACACCTTGTTGTCGGCGCGGTGCTGCAGGACGGTTGGCACGTCGACCGTATCACGCTGAACGATGTCATCCTGCGCCGCGGCGGACGCGAAGTCCGTATTACGCTTTGAACCATGGCAACCGAACCGCTCGCTAACAACGTTGCGCGGATTCCGGGAGATGGCCAGGTTGCCCGCATTCCCGCGACCGAGGCACGTAGCGCCGATCGCATTCCCGATCGCACGGAGTCCATCGACGCCGTCCAGGCGTTACTTGAGCTGGGCGACGAGCAGGAATTCACACCGTCAGCCAGCCTGGCCGAACAACTGCTTGCATGGATCGCCCCACGGCCGCGCAATCCTACCACGCTGACACAGTCACGCATTGCGCCCCTCTTGTCGGTGGCTGCGGACATGCTGTCCAACGCTGCCGATTCGTCGGGTGAAATCGTCGGACTGGGCGCAACGGCTCTGGCACAGGAGCTTCGCATGCAGCGGACGCTGGCGGACCGGCGCGCGACATTGATCGCGGATCAGGGCCGATGACCGACGCAACCACCGACGCCATCGATCTGGTACACTGCCTCGGTTACATCTACCTGCGTCACGGCCAGCCTTATCGCGCCGTGGTCCTGTTGATTGTCGCAGCCCAGACCGAGCCGGACAGGCCGGAACTGCTGCGCACTTTATCTGGCGCCTTGATCGCTTCCCGCATGGGGCCCCAGGCGCTTGACGTGCTCGACCGGCTCGCCGCGCTGCAGCCAGAGCAGGCCGACCATCCCATGATGCGGCTGATGCGCGCGCGGGCGCTGTTGTTGGTCGGACGCACCGACGAAGCGCGCACGGTGTTTCGCGGGTCGATCCCCGAGGCCCCCCCTGAGACCCCCTTGGCGTCTCCGCACGGGAAGGCCGCGTAGCCGTGCTGCGCCGCCTCGCTTTCCGCTCTGATCTCGCGGTCGTTGCGGTGCTGATCGCGGCGATCATGCTGATGATCGTCCCGATGCCGACGCTGGCGGTGGATGTGCTGCTCGCGTTCAATCTCGGCGTCAGCGTGCTGCTGCTGATGGTCGGGTTCTATCTGCGGACGCCGCTCGAGTTTTCGACTTTGCCTGCGGTGATCCTGATCGCCACCGTTTTCCGCCTCGCGCTGTCGATTGCGATTACCCGCCTGGTGTTGGTGCAGGCCGATGCGGGCGAGATCATTCGCACCTTCGGTGAGTACGTGGTGGCCGGCAACATCCTGGTGGGACTGGTGATCTTTTTGATCATCACGGTGGTGCAGTTCATCGTCATCACCAAAGGTGCCGAGCGCATTGCCGAAGTAGCGGCACGCTTCACGCTGGATGCCATGCCCGGCAAGCAGATGGCGATCGATGCGGATCTGCGCAGCGGCGACATCGACCAGGCCGCTGGTCGCCAGCGCCGCAGGCTTCTTGAGCAGGAAAGCCAGCTCTACGGCGCCATGGATGGCGCGATGAAGTTCGTGAAGGGTGATGCCATCGCCGGGTTGGTCATCATCGTCATCAACCTCCTCGGCGGTCTCGTCGTTGGCTTGTTGCAGCATGGAATGTCGTTTGCCGAGGCCGGTCGAACCTACAGCATCCTGACTGTCGGCGACGGGCTTGTCGCACAGATTCCCGCATTGTTTGTTTCGATCACCGCCGGCACGGTCGTCACACGCGTCGCCGGTGGCGATGCCGACAGCCTGGGCGGCGAGATTGCACAACAACTTGGCGATGACAGCCGGGCCTTGTGGGCCGCCGCGGTAATCGCCGTCATGATCGGCTTCATACCCGGCTTCCCCACCGTGATCTTTCTCGCCATCGCCGTCGGGCTGGCCTCGCTGGGTCGCGCTGCGGCCCGCCGGCGCGCCGCGGCGATCGAGCTAGCTCTGCCGAAGCCTGGCGTCCCGCCGCCGCCGTCGCGTGTGCAACTGGTGTTGTCGCACGCGCTCGCCGCGGAATTCCCGCGCGAAAGGCTGCAGATGGTGATGGCGCGTGCCGCCGCTGCACTGGCCGGGGAACTCGGCCTGCCGGTGCCAGCGGCCGATATCACCCTCTCGCAGCTGCCCGAGCGCGGCTTTCGGATCGACCTCGATGGCGTGCCCTTGGCCGAGGGGACGGTGCCAGCGGATAGCCTGCTGCTGCGCGACGATGTGGAAAACGCGACGCTTGCCGATGCCGTGACCGTCTCGGGGCCGTCACTCCCTGGCATAGATGAGCCGTTGTGGATTGCCGTCGAGAGGCGCCAGCAACTGCTTGCGAGCGGTGTCGGGTTCATGGAGCCAGTGGACGTACTGGCGCAAGCGATGGCTAACGCGCTCCGCCGCTACGCGGGCCAACTCGTCGGCGTGCAGGAAGCCCGCCAGATTCTCGCCGCCGGCGAGTTGCAATGGGCCGAACTGGTGCGCGAAGTCCAACGTATCGTGCCGCTGCAACGGGCCGCGGATCTGTTCCGGCGCCTGCTCGATGAGGGCCTGATGCTGCGCAATCTGCGCGGCATCCTCGAATCGATCCTGGAGCATGCGCCGCGCGAACAGGATCCGGCGATGCTGGCGGAACTGGTGCGCGCAGGCATGCGCCGGCACATTTGCCATACCTATGCCGACAAGCTGCGGGTCATCGGCGCCTATATCGTCGATGCCGAGGCTGAGGCGCTGCTGCGTTCTGCCATCCAACAAGCCGGCAACAACGCCCATCTCAATCTTACCGAAGGGACGACGGCAGCATTGGTGGAACGCGTGCGGGCGGAGGTGAGCGCCTCACGCGGTCCTGGCCCGGTGGTGCTGACCGCGATCGACCTCCGGCGGCACCTGCGCGCCCTCTTGGTGAACAACGGCGTCTACACGCCAGTGCTTTCATTTCACGACCTTCTGGCCGATTTCACCGTGCAACCACTGGGTACCATTCGTCTCACCGCCAACGCGGCGACGACGCCGGCCATCACCGAGCCGCGCAACGAGCTACAACAACCTGCCGTGGAACGGGCGGCGTGATGCCCACCGCAACCATGCTGTCGGCTCTGGCCGGCGCAGCCAAGCTGCCGCTCGCAGCCTTCGCGCTGGGCGTTGCGCGCGGCATTGGCCTCCTGCAGATCCTGCCGCTGTCCACCCGGCTGGGATTGACCGGCATGCATCGTGCGGGAGTTGCCGGTGCGCTCGCGTTGCTGCTGACGCCGCTCTTGATCACGCAGCTCGCCGCATCACCACCCAGTGGCGCCCGCCTGGCTCTGCTCGCCGCGAAAGAGGGCCTGATCGGCTTTCTGCTCGGTGTTATCTTCGCGGTGCCGTTCTGGATTGCGGAATCGACCGGCGCGTTGATCGACCAGCAACGCGGCTCGCGTAGCGCTGTCACGCCCGACCCCTCCGGCGCGGAATCGAGCGGCATCACGGCGACACTCCTGGTGCTGACGCTGACCACGATCTTCCTGGTCTCCGGTGGCATGCACTGGCTGATCGAGGCGCTCTATCGCAGCTATGTGGTCTGGCCGGCCGGCGTCTTGGTGCCGCATCTCGCCCCCGGAGCGGCGATGCAGGTGTTGGGCCTGCTCGACAGTGTGCTCGGTTCCGGCCTGTTGCTGGCAGCACCGTTGGTCGTCGCAATGGTGATCGCCGAGCTGTCGCTCGGGTTCATCAATCGTTTCATGCCACAGCTGAACGTCTTCGATCTGTCCATGTCGATGAAAGGCCTGATCCAGGTCATCGGATTGCCGATCTACGCCATCTTTCTGATCGGTTACCTGCGTGGCCATCTGGCACCCTTGCTGTACATCCAACACGAATTTCGCCTGCTTTCCGGACGGTGAGCCATGGCGAACGAGCAGACTGAAGAAAAAACCCTCCCCCCGTCGCGCAAGAAACTGCGTGATGCACGCGGCAAAGGGCAGGTCGCCCGCAGCAAGGACATCACCTCGGCCATGTCATTGGCGGGCACTGTGGGCTTCCTGCTGCTGGGCAGCGGCGCGATCACGACGGCAGCGCGGAACATGTTCGAAACCGCCGGCGATGTCGGGTCGGGCGATTTCGCAACCGGGCTGCGCACGGTGCTGGGGGCGGTGGAGCATGCCGCGCTCAGCGCGGTGTTGCCCGTGCTGATCCTCTGCCCGCTCCTGGTCGTGCTGAGCGCGCTGGTGACGCTGCAGGGTATTCCGTTTTCGGTCGATCCGCTGGTACCGCGTGCGGAGAAGATCAATCCTGCCGAAGGCTTCAAGCGCCTGTTCAGCCTGCGCTCGCTCGTGGAGCTGGTGAAGTCGCTGGTCAAGGTGCTCCTCATCGTCGTGCTGACACTGGCGGTATTGGCCGTCGGCCTGAACACACTGGTGCTGATGCCAGGTTGCGGGATGGGCTGCGTGACCGAGGAGCTGCGCGCGCTGGGATTGCCGTGGCTCACGGCGATCCTGGCGATTTTTCTGACCGCGGGCACGGCCGATGTCGGGGTGCAACGCTGGCTGTTCCGGCGCGACCAGAAAATGAGTCCGACTGAGGTGAAACGCGAGCGCAAGGATATGGAAGGCGATCCGCATTTGCGGCGCGAGCGCCGGCGCATCATGCGCGAGGCGGTTCGGCTCGCCGCTGGCCTCGGCCTGCGCCGTGCGACGATGGTCGTGCATGACGGTGACGCGCTGGTGGTCGGCGTGCGCTACCGGATCAACGAGATGCCTGCACCGGTTGTGGTTTGCCGGGCGCAGGGTCCGCGCGCGGCCTCGATGCTGGCAGAGGCGCGCGAGGGCCGGCTGCCCTCCGCTGAGGATGCTGACCTGGCAGCCGGCCTTTATCGCGTCGCACCCGGACACGGGATTCCGGAACACCTGTTTCGTCCGATGGCGCTCGCGCTGGCGCGCGCCGGCGTGGTCTAGCGATGTCGGGCGCGGGGATCGACAACGGCTTAGCGCTTGGCAATCTGGTCCATCCGGCGCAGGCGGAGGGGCCGAAGCAGCAGAGCCATTCGGCGGCAGACCTCACAGCGCTTGCCCGTTTGCCGGCCGCCCCTGCCACGGTCGCAACGGTCGCGACGGCCGCCTCGACCGACCCCACGGCCGGCGACGCGGCGCTGAATCAGGTTTCGCCTGGGGGATTGCTGGCGGCGCCCGCTCGGACCGGTGGCGCGCTGCAGCAGACCGCGGATGCCAACGGTGTTCCCTCCGGCGGCACGACCGATCCCGCTTCCGCTGCCAATGCCATGCGGACGGTTGATCCGTCGGTGGGCGGACAAAGCCCGGATGGCGGTCCATTCCACTCGTTGCTGACGCAGGGTCCCTTGCCGCGCCAAGTCACGGACGTGCTGGCGGCCTCGGGCTACAACACGCGAAGCAGCAGTGGCCGGGGCGCGGAGGCCAACGCCCCTGGTCAGGCTGCACTGCCAGCTGAGCCAACCGCGACGATCGGCGATGGAGAGCCAGCCGCCTCGCCTTCGGCGGCGTCGCCTCTGCATCGCACAGAGGTCGCCTCCGGCGCACCGGATCGGGCTTCGGCGCCTGGTGCCGCGGACGACAACACAGAGAGCAGCAATGGCGAGACCATAGAGGCCACCGCGGACGCCCAGTCCGGGCCGGTCCCGCCGCCGTCCGCGTCAACCCCGGCCGTGCCCGATCCCGCCGGCAGTCCTGGTCAGGCAACACTGCCAGCTGGGCCAACCACAGCGATCGGCGGCGCACAGCCCGCCGCCTCGCCTTCGGTGAGGTCGCTCGCCTATGGCACGGCGGTCGTCTCATCTGCACCGGATCAGGCTTCGGGGCCCGGTGCCGCGGAGAGCGTGCAACAAGCGTTAGCCGCGACGGCACCAGGACTGCCCCAGGCTGCGGCCGTCGCCGCCGCAACGCCAAATGCCGCCCGCGCCGCGGGGGCACTCTCAGGACCGTTGCAAGCTGAGTTTGGCGGCGTCGCGACCCCGAGCGTCGGGGATTTGGCCGGACTCTCGCCCCCGGTCATGCCGACCCCGATTGCGCCGATCCCTGGTCTCCCTGGCACGGCGTTCACAGTCACCGACACCGGGTTGGCGGCCAGGACAGCGATGCCGCCCGGACCGGGGAATGCTCTCGGGGCGCTTTCCGTGCCGGCCATCGGCACCGCGAACGCATCGCAAGCCGCGGTGATGGCACTCGATCGCGCGGCAGTGGCCGGCCTCGCCACCTCATTCCTCGCACCTTCGACGACGTCCGGCCCAGCCTCGTCAGCTGGCGGTGCGACCGCCGCGCGTCCCGGGCCGAGCGGCGAGCCGAACAACATCACATCCATCGCGCCGATACCGGGCAGTCTCACGCCAGATCGTCCGGTCCCGGCCCAGATCGCGCCGGCCAATCCCGAACCGACGGCCGAGGCCGGCACGGGCGCTTTGCCGCCCGGCACACCGCTGGCGCAAACGACGCCGCTGCCAGGCCTGACAACAAATCCGTACCCGTCGTCCGCTTCAGCCAACCCGATGGCAAGGACGCCAGCCATTCCGACAGGCCTCCCCGCCGGTGCCTGGGCGTACGGCTTTGGGCCACTGCCCGTGGCGACGCCTCAGGCGCTCCTCACGCCCGGCATCGCGACATCGGCTAACAGCCGGGGACGGCGCTCGGCCGAAGGTGGCATGATCGCCTATGCGGAACACCGGCCTGTGTTGCTCGACGTCGCCCCGGTTGAGCCCCAGGCGCCGAGCTGGCGCCTCGATGACACACAGACGCTCGTAAGCATCGGACCGGGCGGCCTCGCCTCCGCGCGCGAGCGCGCCGTCGCCCTCTACTCGGCCTTGATGGATCAAGGCGAGGGCCTCGCCGCAGTGCGCCCGGGCGAGGGATTTGTGACCTGGGACGGATCGCCACTCTGGTTGTCGCTGGCCGGGATCGCCAAACCGGGACAGTTTGGCGTTTTGCCCAATGTCGCCGTTCCGGGCCGCGTTCAGGTGCTGCGTACGGTCGCGGGCGAATGGCTGGTCGAGCATGCCGGCCGCCCTTCTCTCCCATCGCGACCACTGCGCCACGAGGCCGCTTCGGTGGATGACGATTCTCTTTTGTCGGACGTGCTCTATGGCGTGACCGCCCCGCGCGGCGACAGCGATCGGTCGCGACGCTTCGAGCGCGCCTTGAGTGCGCTTCGTTTTGCGTTCGGATTGGCGCCGCCGGCGCGGTGGCGCAGTGCCGAGGCCTGGGCGTCGGTCGCGCGACTTTGCGCGGTAGCCGCGATGCAAGTCGACGACGCTCTCACGCCTCCGGCGGAGACCGCACTGCAGGCGGCGTTGTCGGTGGTCGTGTCAGGTCTCGCACCATCGCCTCCAAGAGATGCGCTTTTTGTACCGCCCCTGTCGCGGGAGCGGTTCCTCAAACTGGCTCTATCGGGCGATGCCGGACAGATCATTGCTGCACTAAAGGGATTGGGCCGCAGCGTCCTCGACCGCCTGCGCCGGGGCGTCGTCGACGATCTCGATCGCCTCGACACGCTCGCTCTGGCGGTGTGTCTCGGACGATTGGCCCGCACCATCCCGGCCTCCCCACCCACCGCGGCGGCGCCGTCCCGGCGCGGCCCAGGACCAACCGTGCGATCGGCGCTCGCCCGCTCGATGAATGAAGGAAGGCGCTGGTGAGGAACGCATCGCGCACAAGGACCGCCAGACGGATCTGGCAACTGCTCTCGGTGCTTGGATTGGCGTTGTTTTTATTGGCGCGGACAACCCGAGCCGCACCACCGCCCGCTCCAAGTGAGGCCGTGCGGCGGGAAATCACATTGATCGAGTTTTACGGAGGCGGCTCAGCGCTGACGGCGGAGGAGAAACGCGAGGCCGCTGATATGCTGCAGCGGAACTTCCAGACCGCGGCAAAGGCCGAGGCGGCGGCCGACGCCGGCGCCCAGAAATTGCTGCAGGTTCTGCAAGCGGCACCACCGCCACTGATTGCATCCGTGCGTGAAGGCACGCGGCTGAACGTGCAGCTGCATTTGGCGGTCGACCCTGCGCTGAAGGATCAGCAACTCATGGAGGCGCGGATCATCGAGGCGCACGATCCGGTTGTCGTGTTCGATCCGCAGCACAAGGAGCTCGTCACGGTGCAGACACTGCTTGCCCTGCAGCAAGCAGATACATTCGGTGCGACTCTGTTTGGCGTGCCTCCGCCCGGCGCGGATTTCGTTTCTCAGATGCGGCGGATCGTGCCCGGGGCCTGGAGCAGCATGGATAACGGCGAACAGGAAGCGTTGGCACATGCGGAGCGGGACCTGCCTTATGCAGCGGCATTCCTGCAGGGCATCGATCCGGGACGGCTGGCAGGTTTTGTGAAGGAGTGGCGGGGGAAAATCATGGCACCCAAGGATGCCGGGGCACAACAGCTCAACCTGGCGGAGGTGATGGCCGTCATCGGCATGACCGCATTTCGTCACAGCCAGTCGGGTAATGGGAACATAGCAGGCCAGCTCGCGTACCGGTTGCAACTGCAAGACCTTGTAAACCGCAAACTACAGGAGGCGGTCCGATCCTATTCGCCAAACTGCAACGTAACGCGGCCCGATTACATGCAGCACTGGGCGGCGTGCCACCCATGAGACCCGATCAGCTTCGCATTCCACTCGCAATCTTCTGCCTGGCTCTGCTGGTGCTCGCATGCAACGCCGCACTCGCACAGAGCGAACGGCGCGGCCTCGTGTCATTGAACGTCAGCGAAGGCCGAATGCTGCAGCTCGATCAGACCGTGACCAATGTGTTGATCGGCGATCACAGCATTGCCGATGTTCAAGTGTTATCGCCGCGGAAGATCTACCTCTACGGTCGCAAGCCCGGTCAGACCACGTTGTCGGCAACCGACAGCGACAGTGGAGTCGCGGCTCAACTCATCCTCCGCGTGCAGCGGAGCGGTGCAGCGGCGCGCGCAGCGCTGCCCCCCGGCAGCGCGGTCGCCGTGGGCTTCCAGGGCAATCGGCTTGTCGTGCGCGGGCCGGTGGCCAATCTCGGCCAGGCGCTCGAGACCCAGTCGGCAGCGCAGGCGTTCAATCCCGGCAAATTGCCGCCGCTCGATCGCACGCAACTCGCCGGCGCGCAGCAGGTGACATTGCGCGTGCGTATTGCCGAAGTGTCGCGCACCACGATCAACCAGCTCGGCCTCAATTTGAACGTGCTGGCCAATCCGGGCAGTTTCACCGTCAGCCTGCTCACCGGCAGTTTCCTGGGACAGGCCGCCGGCAGTGCGCTGTCGACGTCGCTCACCGGCACCAGCACGACAACGACGAATTTCGGTCAGGCCAACGTCGGCATCAACGGCGCGCGGGTCAACGCCAATGCTTTGCTCAATGCCATGCAGAACGAAGGGTTGTTGACTGTCCTGGCGGAGCCGAACTTGACGACCCTTTCGGGCGAGACGGCGCATTTCCACGCCGGCGGCGAGGTGCCGATTCCCGTACCGCAATCGTTCGGTGTGACGACCATCGAATACAAGTCTTTTGGTGTGGAGCTCGGGTTCACGCCGACGATTCTGCCTGGCAACCGCATAGCAATGCGCGTGCATCCGTCCGTCAGCGAGCTCAGCTCGGCCAACGCGGTGACGATTTCCGGCGTCTCCGTGCCGTCCTTCATCGAACGCGACGCCGAGGCGAATGTGGAGATGGCGAGCGGGGAAACGATGGCGCTGGCTGGGTTGTTTCAGCGCAATGAGCAAAATAATATTAACAAATTCCCGTTCCTGGGCGATGTGCCGGTGTTGGGCACGTTGTTCCGATCAACGGCTTATCAGCGCGACGAGACTGAGTTGGTGATTCTGGTAACGCCCTATCTCACGCAACCGGTGACCAATCCCGCCGCGTTTCCGCTACCGACCGAGCAGGCGCCATCGGCTGGCGTGGTGACACCACGCGTCACGGCCGGCTTTGTGGCGAATTGACCAATGCAGAAGAGACATCTCACCCTCATCCTGCTCATCGCATTGGTGAGCTGTGCGCCCGGCGCGCCGCCGCCGCCCTCGCAGTACCGGACGACCGCAATGGCAACGCGGGTGCCGGTGCTGTTCGCGCCCGGAACAGCGCGGGTCGCGAAACCGGACCGGGCGCGGCTCGGCGCCATGCGATGGTTCCTGCCGGCACAAGCCGTGGCAACACTGCAAGCATCCGGCCCATTCGCGCTGCCGCGCGTCGAGGTGGTGGCGCAGCTGCTCGATCGCCCCGTGCAGCTTGTCGCGGCGGAACCGGGCATGCCGGTGGATCAGACGCTGCTGCTGATCTCCACCCCTGCGATTGTCGCGGATGCCTGCCGCGGGCCTGGTGAGCGAGGGCTCGGTTCCATCTGGCCAGGCAACGATGATGTTCCCCCGCGGTATCTTCCGCCGGGTTGCGCCACGGCGGCCGCAGTGCAGGCGCAGATCGTGGAGCCGGCCGATCTCCTGACCGGGCGGCCATTACCGCCAGGTGCCGCGACGCCGTTCGCGGCGGCGATTGAACGCTATTACCACAGGTCTGATGCGGCCCAATCTACGGCGGGCCAATCTACGGCGGGGGAGAGCGGGGGTCAGGCGACGGATCAGTCGGGCTCGTCGTCGACGGCGACGGCCGGAGCACCTGGTTTGCTTGTTGGGCCACTTCCGTCCGGCGGGCAGGGTGGGTCACAACCGTCCGGCGGGCAGGCGCCGACGCATTAGCAGCAGGCGACCGCGCGCCCGATGCCGCGCCAGCGGGTGGGGCATCGGTCGGCGCGGGAGTCGCGAGCGGCGTTGCGGACGTGGTGGCGGCGGTCATCAACCCGATGGCAATGGCCCTGGCCGGAGCGGTCGACGCAGTGCGAGCCTGTTGCGCACGGACGAGCAAATCGTGGGTTGCCGCCGCACCAATCGTGCTTTCGCCCCGCGCTTGTGCCGCGACATCGTTGCCGGTGAGCGCCAACACCAGGACAGCGTTGGCGTCCTGGCGTGGATCCGGATTGGGCGAGGCGATGGCGGCTTCTATTTCGCGCAGCGCGTCCATCCCCTCACCGCTCAGCGCCAGCGACAGTGCCAGATTCCCATGCAGATCCGCATCAATGGGTGCGTAGCTCAGCGCCTTGCGGTAGATCGCCTGGGCCTCGGTCTGGCGTCCGAGCATGTCGAGCGCGGTCCCTTCCGCTCG
>Ga0123356_10002542_pt1 | contig 19494 bp, 15 predicted proteins | sample TergutEmb28metaG_2_FD_92546 | JGI IMG/M metagenome (GOLD analysis project Ga0123356, IMG submission 92546) | Embiratermes neotenicus P3 segment gut microbial communities from Petit-Saut dam, French Guiana - Emb289 P3 | ecosystem: Host-associated > Arthropoda: Insects > Digestive system > Gut ...
ATAAAAAAGGTCTGGATTGCTTCGTGCGCTCGCAATGACGAGAGACGTAAGGGTTCTTAACAAACATGTAAATACTGATTTTCTGTTGTAGAATATTTTGACCCACGTTTACTTGACACATACATACATGAATGTTGAGTTGTGTTGACATAGAGCTTATGGTACAATGAACAAGGCAAATAATTGAGCAATAAGGTTTAAATGAATAGGAATAATAAGTTGAGAAGAAAAAGATTAGGATGCTTTGGAACCTTCCTTATCATCCTTCTGGTAGCGGTTGTAATTGCCGTTGCAATTCTTATTGATAGTAACACAAGACTTGTGACGACTGAGTATGAGCTTCGTTACAGCAATCTACCTGAAGCGTTTGACGGATTTCGGATTGTTTTGCTGGCAGACCTGCATGGAGCGGAGCATGGTGAAGACAATAAAAAGCTTGTCGAAAAGGTAAAGGAAACAAACCCCGACATTATCACAATAGCGGGAGATTTAATAGACCGATATCAGCCGGGGCATCCCATTGAAGACCAGCTCGAAATCGCACAAACACTGGCAGAGCAGCTTGTCAAAATCGCACCGGTATTTTATGTGACCGGCAATCACGAATGGGACACCGGCGGAATGGTACACCCTTTGATTGAACTGCTTGAGGAGACAGGAGTTTATGTACTGCGAAATCAATCCGTAAGACTACCGTCAACAGAAAACAGCAATATTATCCTTGCAGGTATTGAAGACCCGGGCGGACCTGCCGATATGGTAAAACCGGAAGACTTTATTAATAGCATTACTCAAAGCGAAAATCCTGATTTTTTAATAGTGATGGTTCACAGAAACTACAATTTAAAGCTCCTGAGCGGACTCGGAGTTGATTTAGTCCTGAGTGCTCATGCACACGGCGGAATGGTACGCCTGCCGCTTACGGACGGATTGGTCGGACCCTCAATGGAAATGTTCCCAACCTATACAAGCGGTGTATACACAGAAAAAAACACAAGCATGGTAGTAACACGGGGATTAGGCAATCACTTGGGATGGACACGTTTTTTAAACAACCCGCAGGTAGTGGTTGTGGAACTGAGAGTGAAATAAACAATGATTCAATTCGACGATTATAAACATAAAATAACAGCTCTGCGAGCAACACTTGATACCATTAAGCAAGCATTAAAGCTCGATGAAGCTGCCGGTGAATTGCAAAAGCTTGAAGAAGAGAGTACAAAGGACGGATTCTGGTCAGACCTGGAGAATTCGCAAAAAGTGCTGCAAAGAACAAAGCAGCTGAAAAACAAACAAGCAGGTTATGAAAGGCTCGACAACGCTTGGAGTGACTTGATTACGCTTTGCCAAATGGGAGCAGAGGAGAATGACGAAAGCCTGTTGCCTGAGTTAGAGGAAGAATATATAACATTCACGGAAGCCCTTGAAACAGCAAGGCTTGAAACACTGCTATCAGGCGACTATGATAATAACTCTGCTATTGTGTCATTTCATGCAGGAGCAGGTGGAACAGAAGCACAGGACTGGGCACAAATGCTCTATAGAATGTACACACGCTGGGCGGAACGTCACGGCATGAAATACAAGGTGCTCGACTGGCTCGACGGTGAAGAGGCAGGCATGAAATCCGCATCAATCCAAATAGACGGCGATAACGCTTACGGCTACTTAAAAAGCGAAAACGGAGTCCACAGACTCGTAAGAATCTCGCCCTTTGACTCCTCGGGACGCCGCCACACCTCATTTGCCGCAATCGAAGTCGCACCGCTTATTTCAGATGATGTTGAAATCGAAATAAAAACCGAAGACCTGAGGGTAGACACCTTCAGAGCCTCCGGTGCAGGCGGGCAGCATGTAAACAAAACAGAAAGTGCAGTGCGGATAACCCACTTGCCGACAGGTCTTGTCGTAGCATGTCAAATGGAAAGAAGCCAGCACCAAAACCGCGAAGTTGCAATGCGCATGCTCCGCTCAAAGCTGATAGAAATAAAAGAACGCCAGCATCTCGACAAGATAAGCGATATAAAAGGCGAACAAATGAAAATAGAATGGGGCAGCCAAATACGCTCCTACGTTTTTATGCCCTACACCCTAGTGAAAGACAATCGCACCGGCTTCGAAAACGGCAACATCTCCGCCGTCATGGACGGCAACATTGACGGCTTCATCGAAGCCTATCTGAGCATGGGGTAGATATTACTGCTATTAACCTCGTTTTACTCCTCAACCTCTTGGCTGACTTCAACTATCGCCTCTTCAATTAGGTCAATTATTCTTTCCATGACAGCTTTGCTGCTGCCGGATAAGTCCATAAAGGCTACCTTGGGTATTAAGCCGCCTGCCATGTATTTGTGACCGCCGCCGTCGCCGTTTACTTTTGCGAAAGCGGTTTTTGCTATTTTCCCCGCATTAAGCGTAAAAGTCTGTGACCTGACGGAAAAATTATAGCCGTTAAAGCATTTGCTGTAAACAACAACAAAAGAGATATCGGCAAGAGAAATCAGCTTATCCGCTAGCTCTGCCAAGGATTCCTTCGGCTTATCATCACCTGCGAAGCTGTAGGCGATATTTCCTTTTATTGTAAGGTTCTCATAAGCGACAATCGTTGTGCTGATATCCTCGGGGCGAATGCTGTTTCGTCCTATGTTTGACAGAATTTCCAAATTTGCGATTTTATATAAATCAGCAAAAATATCAATATCATACAAATACTTTCTTCTGCTCAAATCATCTGTATCAATACGAATGCCGTAAATCAGCAAAGCGGCTTGCACAGGGCTAAGCTGATAATTAAAGTCCTTTGCATATTCAGAAATCATGCTTGAGCAAGCACCGTAGTCGGGACGGATATCCGAATAAGCATATACATTTTCCGAAAGCTCGGGGTGATGGTCAATACAAGCGATATATTCAGCCTTCAGGGGAGCTACGTTGCTGTTTTCCTTTTGACAGTCAACAACAATAATCTGGTCATTTTCGTTAATCAGGTTCTTGTTTGTATCAGTATCGAGCCGAATTAATTTAATTCCAAGATTATTGATAAGCTCGGTAGTCTCAGGCTTGCTTATAACACCTGTGTAAACAATCCCCGGCTCAAAGCCGACACTTGTTAACATGTCGGAAAGCACCGACGCGCATGCAAGACAATCAGGGTCCGGCGGCCGGTGCATTTGGATATAAAGCTTTTTATTTTTATCGATTACAGATACAAGTTCGTTAAAACCCATTTAGTACCTAACCTAACATACCTACAATATTTTGAGGCCTTGCATTTGCTTGTGCAAGCATTGCGGTTGAGGCTTTTTGGAGAATGTTTTTGGCGGTCAGCTCTGACATCATTTTTGCCATGTCTGTGTCGCGAATGCGGCTTCCTGCTGCAGTGGCATTTTCAGCTTGAATGTCGAGTGCCTGCATTCGAAACTCGAGGCGGTTCTGCATTGCACCGAGCTCTGCACGTTGTGTTGAGATGTCGTTTATTGCATTATCAACGGTTCCTAGTGCTGATGAAGCTGCTGCACTTGAAGCAAGGTTTACATCGGTATCGGCATTGTACTCGTCAGTGTCAAGTCCGAGGAGTGACTGAGCAGTCATGCCGGAGATGTTGATATCGACTGTGTCGTCTGCGTTTGAGCCGGCTTGAATCGTAATCGGGTCTCCTGTGCCGTCGAGAACGTTCATGCCGTTAAATTGTGTGGTGTTTGCAGTGTCATTGACTTCTGCAACGATGTTGGCAAATTCGCCTTGGATTGCGTTGCGGTCAACCGCATCGTCGTTTGTGCCGTTTGCCGATTGAATCGCAAGCTCGCGTGCACGCTGCATCATGCCTTGCATTGAAGCTAATCCGCCCTCTGCTACCTGAATCAATGAAATAGCATCTTGAGTATTTCTTGATGCTGCCATTGAGCCGAGGATAGAAGTGCGGATTTTCTCAGAAATAGCAAGACCCGCAGCATCGTCCGCAGCCTTGTTGATTCGCTTGCCGGAACTGAGCTTCTCGAGTCTGTTTGAAACGGCGTTATTGTTGTTGTTAACGTTTTTCTGGGCGTTTAACGCACCAATGTTATTATTGATTCTCATAGTAATCATCGCATCCTTTCATATCAGATCCGCACCCTCACTAATAAAGTATTTATCAGCCTCCAAGAGAGAACAGACCAACCCATTATCCTTAATGGAAACATTATACTCCCAAGTGTGCTTTATGTCAAGGAAAATAAGCAAAATATAGTATAAAAAGAATGATAAAAAGAGGCTGCAAATATGCAACCTCTTTTTGTATGAATTATAGTGTAGAGAAAAATCTTAGTATTTACCGAAATCATCTCCGCCTGCTGGCTCGTAAACGTCTGTGTCTGCAGAAGCCGGGGGCAGTGATTCTGCTGCTTTCGGTGATGGTCTTGACGGCAGGGTTTGTGAGCCGAAGGTTTGGCTCTTGAGTTTAAATTGTGAAATGAGTTCTTCAAGCATTGTTGACTGGCTGCTCATTTCCTCGGAAGCTGCTGCGGATTCTTCTGCTGTTGCACTGTTTTGTTGTACAACCTGTGCGACTTGGTCGATACCTGTGTTGATTTGTGTGATACCAAGTGCTTGCTCTTCCGATGATGTTGCAATCTCGCCTACAATTACGCTGCTCTCATTAATACCTGATACGATATCTGCGAGGCTTTCTGCTGTTTCGCCGGCGATACGTGCACCAAGCTCTGCTTTTTCCATTGAGTTTTGGATGAGACCACCGGTGTCCTTTGCAGCTTCCGCACTCTTTGCTGCGAGGTTACGTACTTCTTCTGCAACAACTGCGAAGCCCTTACCGTGTTGTCCTGCACGTGCTGCTTCAACGGCTGCGTTGAGTGCGAGGATGTTGGTTTGGAATGCAATGTCGTCGATAACTTTGATAACCTTGCTTATGCTTTGGCTTGCTTGGTTGATTTCCTGAACGGCTGTGGTCATATCGCCCATTTGAGAACTGCCTCTTTCGGCGTTTTGCATGATAACGCCTGCAAGAGTTGCTGCACGTTCTGCTTTTGTTGCGTTTTCTTTTGTTTTTTGTGCAATCTCGCCGATTGATGCGGAAAGCTCCTCAACCGATGCAGCTTGCTCTGTTGAGCCTTGTGCAAGTGATTGTGCACCGTCTGCGATTTGCTTTGAACCTGTAGAAACTTGGTTTGATGCGGAGTTGATTTCACCGAACATGGTGTTAAGATTATCAAGTGTTCTTTGCATTGAGATTGCAATGCTGTCTTCATCTGATAATGCATGAACGTCTGTGGTGAGGTCGCCGCTGGCGATTTCCGCAAGATTCTTTTCAATTTCTGCAAGATGAGAAATGATACCTTGGAAGCCTCTTGCACAGTCACCCAACTCGTCCTTACGTGTTGCTGTTTCGTTTGCCGCTTGTGTTGTGGCAGCATCAAAGGTGAGCTTACCGCGTGTGCCGATTTGTGAGAATGCTCCGGCAACAACTTTAAGCGGTGTTGCAATAAGTCCGGAGATGTAGAATGTCAGGAATACGGCAATACCGATTGCAATAAGCAATACGACAATAATTATTGTAAGCAACATTGTTGCTTCGGCATCAGCAGCTTGATATGATGCTTCACCATAGTCAATAAGCATATCGATACAAAGGTCAAACTCTTCCATTATAGCATTAGCTATACGAATACACTCGGGAAGTAAGGTGCTTCTGAGATTGACTAAGTCCTCGGGTGTGGCAGATTTTGAACCATTGTAGATATTTGTGATAACAGGAACAAGGTCGTTGTTAAAGGAGCGCATTGCATCATTAAAAACTCTTAAAACATTATCACTCTCGATATAGCTGACAAAAGTGCCTGCATATTCACTCATGTTATTTAACTCGGCATTGGCATTGCTATAATAACTCTCGACGGCGGCTTGGTCATCATCCATAGCAGCAATAACCATTTGACGTACATAGACTCTTGCACTTTGCATGTTCTCGGAAACTTTACCGAGATACGGGATTGGCTTTGTGATTGTGTAGTACATTTCCTGTTTGGCTTCATTAACATTGTTCATACCAATGATGCCGACAACACCTACTATTGCGGTAAGCAGAATAACCATCGCAAAACTGACAATCAACTTCATGGACACTTTCATATTCTTCATACAGATTCTTACTCCCCCTAAAATATAATTAATTTTTAAGATTTCTTTGATTATCAAAAACAACTATACCATAAGAAAATACAAAATGCTACATTAAATTTTGCATAAATTAAAAAAAATGAATAAAAAAGAGAGCAGAAGCACAACAGATAGTTGCACACCCTGCTCTTTGACACAAGTTATTTAGCTATTTTTTATTATTTAGTATTTTCCGAAGTCATCACCACCGGCGAAATCCGGAGCATTATAATGATTTGATTCCGGTAATTCTGCTGGTGCCGATGGTGCTGAGCTGTGCATACTTGTCGGAAGTGCCGCCTGCCCTGCAAAGCCACTGCTGCTTTTTAGCTTAAATTGTGCAATAAGCTGCTCAAGCATTGCCGATTGACCGCTCATTTCCTCGGACGCAGCCGCACTCTCCTGCGCAGTTGCACTGTTTTGCTGAACAACCTGTGCAACCTGGTCAATACCGGTATTTACCTGAGTAATACTGATTGACTGTTCCTCGGATGAAGTCGCAATCTCTCCGACCAGCTGCGTACTTTCATTGATTCCGGAAACAATTTCCGTAAGGCTTGTTGCAGTTTCTTCAGCAATACGGGCTCCAAGCTCCGCTTTCTCCATAGAACTGGTGATAAGCCCGCCGGTATCTCTCGCCGCCTCCGCCGATTTACCGGCGAGGTTCCTTACTTCCTCGGCAACAACCGCAAAGCCTTTACCGTGCTGACCTGCACGAGCTGCTTCAACTGCGGCATTAAGAGCAAGAATATTTGTTTGAAATGCAATATCGTCAATAACCTTTATAACCTTACCGATGCTTTGACTTGCCTGATTAATTTCACTGACGGCATTTGTCATTTCATCCATTTGACGACTGCCTTTTTCCGCGTTATGCATAATAGTATTCGCAAGTGCAGCCGCACGGTCTGCTTTATCTGCATTCTCTTTTGTTTTTGTTGCAATCTCGGAAATTGATGCAGAAAGCTCCTCAACCGATGCCGCCTGCTCTGTTGAACCCTGAGCCAGAGCCTGAGCACCGTCTGCAATTTGCTTTGACCCGGACGCAACCTGTCCTGTGGACATATTTATCTCTGACATTGTTGTATTTAAATTTGAAACTATATTATTTATTGCATCTCTTATAAGTGTAAAATCACCTTCAAACGGAAATGTACAATCGGACGACAAATCACCATGTGCCAGCGAATCCATTTTAGATTGAATCTCACCGATATAGCCCTTTAGCTGATTATATGCCTGCTCCAAGGTACGAGCCATCATACCGACCTCATCAGAAGAATGAACTGCTATTGTTGATTCGCTTGACTTGGAAAGTCCCAGCTCACCGGTCTTAATCTTATCAGCAAACACTCCGATTTTCTTAAGCGGTCTGCTTACAAGGAATATACATAATATAAATATCAATATAGCAGCAGTAACACCTGCAACAATTGAAATAATAATGATAAGATTCATCTTTGCCTGTTGACTGCTGAGCGTGTATTCAATATTAGTACCGGTAAAGAGAATACCAATCGCCTCCCCGTCAACAATCAGTGGAGTATAATAACCTTGATATCTGTGCCCGAAGAGCTCAATTCGTGCAGTGTATTCCTGCTTTTGCCCCAGCACAATATTGGCAACCGCATCACCAATTTCCGTGCCGACAACACGCTCACCGTCTTCGCCGACAATGGTTGTGCTCATGCGGACTTTTCCGTCAAAAATAGTAACCTCGCATTCGCCCAGCTCCTTAACCTCATCAACATATTTTTCAAGAGATAAGTTGTGACCTACCGTGACGGCTGCGATTATTTCACCATTTGCATTTTTTATTGCGGCACTGCCTCTTGTAGACAACCCTACGACACTTCCTTTTTCTATTGTCGCAATGCCGGCTCCCGTTGAAAGTGCTACTGCCAATGCTTTTTGATTACCAACATTGTCGCCGACAGTATCATTATGTGTACGTGCAAGGACATCCCCATTGGTATCAGCCAATGTAACGACATCAACATCATCGGCATACACTGATAATGCAGTTCTTATTGTATCGGTATCTCCACCCTCAATGGCAGCAATAACCGCGGGGGAGCGGGAAATGATTGTCGCAGTGCTGTACGCCTCGGCTTGCAGGTTTTCGATTGACTGTGCGAGAATATTATTTGAAGTAGCAGCCTGTGTGCTGACAAGGTTGTCAATCATTAAGTCTGTTTCGGTTTTAACAATCAGAATTAACGAGACGACAATTGCAGCTATCATCACAGCAACCAGCAGTGAGATTTTTAACCCTAAGCTTTTGATTTTCATACTGTTTATCCCCCTTATAAGCATTCAAAATAATCTTGTGCCGCAAATCCTCGGATTCGCTGCATATTTCACGAATCTTAGCATATAAGAAGCAAAAATAACATCAAATTAACACCAAATGTCGCTTTTATAGTGCGAAATGTTGCGAAGAACACGAAAGTTTGATAAACTCAAATTATGTTTAAGCTCATTTCCAAAATCAATCATGCCCGCAGGGGTGAATATGCGACAAGTCACGGCGTTATTAAAACGCCTGTATTTATGAATGTAGCAACTCAAGGAGCAATTAAAGGTGCACTTTCCGCTGATGACCTCAAAGCAATACACTGCCAAGTGGCTCTTGCAAATACTTATCATCTGCATATCCGCCCGGGTGACGAATTGATTTCACGCCAAGGCGGACTTCATAATTTTATGCAATGGGACGCTCCGATACTGACCGACAGCGGCGGATTTCAAATATTTTCACTTGCAAGCTTGCGAAAAGTAACCGAAGAAGGCGTTGCATTTAACTCACACGTAGACGGAAGAAAAATTTTCATGTCACCCGAAGACAGTATCCGCATACAAAAAAACCTCGGCTCAGACATAATAATGGCATTTGACGAATGCGTAGAAATACCCTCACCACGCAAATACGTCGAAGAATCCTGCGAAAGAACATATCGCTGGCTGGTAAGATGCAAGGCGGAGCAGGAGAAGCAGGGAAAGCAGGGAAAGCAGGGGGACAGGTTTTCTGCTTCTACATCCCCCGACCTTTTTGGTATAAATCAAGGAACAACCTTTCCCGACCTGCGTATCTCCCATATGCAACGAATTGCGGAGCTTGACCTGCCCGGGTATGCAATCGGGGGGCTTGCCGTCGGTGAGACAACACAGGAGATGTATGACACTATCGACGCTGTTGAACCGTGCATGCCAGGGGATAAACCCCGCTATCTGATGGGTGTCGGGACACCACAGAATATTGTAGAGGGTGTCGCACGGGGCATAGACTTTTTCGACTGTGTAATGCCCGCAAGAAACGGCAGGCACGGCAAGCTCTACACATGGAACGAAGGCAGTATCAATATTAATAATGAACAATATAAAGAGGACGGCAACCCGATAGATTCGTCGTGTGACTGTCCGGTCTGTACTAAATATTCAAGAGCATACATAAGACACCTTTTCAAAGCAGGAGAAATGCTCGCAATGCGACTCGCTGTAATGCATAATTTGTACTTCTACAACACCTTGATGGAACGGATAAGGGACGCACTTGACACCGGCACATTTGAAGAGCTCAGGAGGAAAATCAATGCTATTGATTAAAAATGATATAGCCGCAGACATCCTTATTATTAACGATAAAATCGCACAAATATCCGAAAGCATACCGATTCCTAATACTAATAATATACAAATTATTGACGCAAGCGGATTAATAGTTGCACCCGGACTTGTAGACATTCATGTACATTTTAGAGAACCGGGATTTGAATACAAAGAGGACATTCAAACCGGTGCAGCAGCAGCGGCAGCAGGCGGCATCACAACAGCCTGTTGTATGCCGAACACATCACCGGTTGCAGATAATGAGGAAATCATAAAATACATTTTCGATAAAGCAAATCAACTAAAAAAAACAGAAGACCTGTCCCTGTGCTCCCCTCCGATTACCGTTCTGCCGATTGGGGCAGTGACGGTGGGGCAAAAGGGTGAAGAGCTGACAGACTTTGCAGAGCTAAAAAGAGCAGGAGCAGTTGCACTGTCCGATGACGGTTTGCCGATAAAAAGCGATGAAATAATGCGAAAAGCTCTGATTGTAGCCGATAAAGAAGGCATGCTGCTCATCAGCCACTGCGAAGAAGAAGAGCCGATGGTAAAGCGTGACATCAAGCTTGCCGCAGAAACCGGCACAAGAGTACACATAGCACATGTCAGCACTGCCGAAGCAGTCGAAACAATACGCAAAGCAAAAGCAGCAGGAGTCAAAGTAACAGCCGAAACCTGCCCTCATTATTTTTCGCTGACAAACGAAATGACAACACAAAAAGGCACAAACGCAAAAATGAGCCCACCCCTTCGTACTCAAAGAGATGTAGAAGCAATAATCGAAGGACTATGCGACGGAACACTTGACGCCATAGCAACAGACCACGCACCGCATTCACAGGAAGAAAAAGCCCAGCAGTTCGACAAAGCACCAAACGGCATAATCGGTCTCGAGACATCACTCGCAGTCACACTTACATACCTGTATCATACAAAAAAAATGAAGCTAAACGAAATAATAAACCTAATGTCATCAAATCCCGCCAAGCTTCTGGGATTGAACGCAGGCACACTCCTCATCGGCGGCACAGCCGACATAGTAATATTTGACCCAAACGAAGAATGGACAGTCGACCCGACAACATTCAAATCAAAATCAAGAAACACACCATTCGAAAACATGAAACTAAAAGGAAAAATTAAATACACAATCTCAAAAGGCAACGTGTCAGAGGGACGGTTCTCCTGACATTTTTAGCAGCAAAGTATTAAAGCGGAGGTATAAACATGTCATTTGCGAGATTACAGGAAAAAATCGACAAGCTGCAAAACCCTACCGTTGTGGGATTAGACCCGGAATTATCCTACATTCCGACACAAATCTTAAAGAGATATTATGATGAACATGGTGAAACACTTGAAGCCGCTTCGATGGCGGTAGTAGAGTTTAATTGCGGACTCATTGATGCTGTTTGCGACATAGTTCCGGCAGTAAAACCGCAATCGGCGTATTATGAAATGCTGGGACCGTACGGAGTAATGGCATTGCACAAAACATGCGAATATGCAAAACAAAAAGGTATGTATGTAATAATTGACGGCAAACGCAACGACATAGGCTCAACAGCAGCAGCCTACAGTGCAGCCTACCTCGGCACAGTAAAAGTCGGTGAAACTGAATACATGCCATTTCACGCAGATGCACTGACAGTTAACGCATATCTCGGCTCAGACGGAATAAAACCATTTATAGAAACAGCGAAAATGCACGACAAAGCAGTCTTTGCACTCGTGAGAACCTCAAACCCGTCAGCAGGCGAATTGCAGGATAAAATTATCACAAACCCAAAAACAAGTACAAGAGAGCCATCTCCCAGCACTTACTCCGACAGCCTAGTGTCTCAAACCCTTTACACCGCGGTAGGCGACCTTATGGAAGAAATATCAAAGGACACAATAGACAAGTACGGTTACACCTGCGTCGGAGCAGTGGTCGGGGCAACATATCCCGAGGAGTCGAAGCTCCTCAGAGAAAGACTAAAAAACACCTTTTTCCTCGTACCCGGCTACGGAGCACAAGGCGGCTCAGCGGAATCAGCGGCAAACGCCTTCGACAAAAACGGCAAAGGAGCAATAATAAACTCCTCAAGAGCAATAATAACCGCATGGAAAAAAAGCGGCGATGACTATACCACCGCCGCCCGAGAAGAAGCAATTAAAATGCGAAACGAACTACAAAAAGTGTTGAAAAATAAATAACTTAAGCCTCGATAATTCCCGACATCATTGTTGTCTCGACACCGCTTTTTGCCCATTCCTTTGCAATCTTATTCAAACCTAGCGAATCGCTTGACATATGCCCTGCGATTATTACGTTTCCTATGCCTTGCTCTTTAATTTCCTTTGCGTCTTTTTCGGGAATATGCATCATAACCAAAGTGCCGACACCCGCTTCAATATATTCCTTTAGAATCTTTGCACCGGGACCTGTTAATCCCGACATCAGCACATAGATTTTACCGGCGTAGCTGTCTTTCCCGCCAACACGAATAATAGGCTTTCTCGCCGAGTTTTTATACTCATCAATTCCCTCCAAAGCTTCAACAACATCCTGAACAGTCGCGTCGGGCTTGTTCTTAAACTTCTTATCCAAAAATTTTTGCACAATAGCCTCACCGATAATATCCGCCGGTGTATGTATACAGATAAACGGCATTTTCAAAAGCTTTGCAGCACTTTCAGAGCGTCTTGAATTTGAAACATGTTGATTATAGCTCAGCTCATCTTTTCTCTCAGCCAGAAGCTTCTGGCTTTTATTTTTAGGCACACCCAAAGCCTCAAGCTTTAAATAATGGTCATGCAAAACATCAAGCATTTGAACATTTGTATTTCTCGGATGATGGCTAACCACGCAATCAAAGCCAAGGTCCTTGGCAAGCATAAGCTCGGCAGTGTCCATATCAACACCCATCAGCACCTTTTTAATGTTCTTACCATCAACAATAACCCCGCAATCCTCGGGCATTTCAGCCAGCCCTGCAGTTTTTAATGCACTGTCCATCAATTGTTTTGTTGTCATAATCCTTACCTATCCTCTCTAAATTCTGTTTTCTTATCACGAGAACCGTCCCCTTGACACCTTTAAATTCTCCAGTAACGCTTTTAGCTTTTCTTGCCTATCACGCTCTGCTTTTACTACATTTTCGGGAGCTTTTGATACAAATTGCGGATTTGACATTTTTTTCTCTATTCGATCAATATCTTCCTCAGTCTTAATAATCTCCTTATCAATCCGCTCACGCTCCTTGGCAACATCAACAAGCTCTGCGAGCGGCATAAACAGACGAGCGTCATTAGTTACCACTGTTACTAAGCTGTCCAAATCCTCTGGAACATCACCGGTTATAATCAAATCACTTGCAAACGCAAGCCTTGCGATATACGCCCGCCCTGCTTCAAAGATACCGGGTTTATCTGTAACAACAGTTAATGAGGACTTTTTCGACGGAGGCACATTCATTTCTGCACGACGGGAACGAACAGCACGGATTGCAGCCATAACCGATTCAAACTCAGCTTCTTCTTTTGGGAAGTTAAGCTCCTCCTCATTTCTCGGATAAGGGCGAACCATCAAAACAGAGCTTCCCGTAGGCAAAGCCTGCCAAATTTCCTCGGTGATAAAAGGCATAAACGGATGAAGCAACGTAAGGATTTCCGCCAAAACATACAGGAGCACTTTTTGTGCATTATCGGAATCTGAACAATCTTCCATCACATTGTCCGGGTTGTCACGAGAACCGTCCCCCTGACAACCTCCCAGCCTCGGCTTTGTAAGCTCAATATACCAGTCGCAGTAGGTGTCCCAAATAAAATCATAAATCTTTGCGGCAGCGACGCCAAGCTCGTACTTGTCAAGGTTATCACAAACCTCATGAACAAGAGAGTTGAGCTTTGACAACACCCACATATCCTCAAGCTCAAGCTTTTCCGGCAGCAAGCAATGCTTGCAGGCGAAATCACTGTGGCTGCAAGCCAATTCGCCGTGGTCGACAGTAAGATTCATCATAACAAAGCGGCTGGCATTCCAAATCTTATTCGCAAAGTTCCGCATTGCCTCGCATTTTTCCGCATAAAACCGCATATCATTACCGGGAGCATTCCCCGTAATAATATTGAAACGCAACGCATCGGCACCGTACAACTCAACAATCTTAAGAGGGTCGATACCGTTACCGAGCGACTTGCTCATAATACGCCCCTGGTCGTCCCGAATCATTCCGTGAATACTTACGGTATGAAACGGAATTTGCTCTGTAAATTCAAGTCCTGAGAAAATCATGCGGGCAACCCAGAAGAAAATGATATCAATTCCGCAGGAAAGAACATCCGTCGGATAAAAATATTCTAAGTCAGCAGTCTTGTCAGGCCACCCCAATGTCGAAAACGGCCATAAAGCCGACGAAAACCATGTATCCAAAACATCCTCTTCCTGCCATATGGCAGATGACTCGCACTTCCCGCAAGCAGAAACATCCTCACGGCTGACCGTTATAAACCCGCAATCGCAATACCACGCAGGTATTCTGTGCCCCCACCAAAGCTGACGTGAAATACACCAGTCACGGACATTTTCCATCCAATGAGTATATATTTTCGCAAAACGCTCAGGAACAAACTTGATTGTCTCGTCACGAACTACATCAATAGCCGGCTCGGCAAGCGGCTTCATCTTAACAAACCACTGCTCCGAAGCAATAGGTTCAACAACCGTGCTGCAACGGTGGCATGTGCCGATATTCATTTTATGCTCTTGTGTCCCGACTAAAAGACCAAGAGCTTCTAAATCGGCAAGCACCTCACGGCGTGCATCATAACGGTCAAGCCCGTTATACTTGCCGCTGTTGATAATGCGGGCTTCATCGTCAAGAATTAAAACATTCTCCAGCCCGTGCCGCTGCCCGATTTCAAAGTCATTCGGGTCATGATACGGCGTAACCTTAACACATCCCGTACCAAACTCCATATCCACAAATTCATCGGCAACAATAGGCATTTCCCGCTCCATGAGCGGCAAAATAACAGTCTTACCGATAAGATGGGAATATCGCTTATCCTTTGGATTTACAGCGACTCCGGTATCACCGAGCATTGTTTCGGGTCGGGTTGTAGCCACAACAAGAAAGTCAGATGAACTCGAAATAGGATACTTGAGATGATATAGCAAACTTTCTCTTTCCTCGTGCTCAACCTCAGCATCGGACAAAGCCGTTGTACACCTTGGGCACCAATTGATTATGCGTTTTCCCTTATAAATAAGCCCCTTCTCATAAAGCCGCACAAAAACCTCACGAACCGCCTTGCTGCAACCCTCGTCCATGGTAAAACGCTCCCGGCTCCAATCGCACGAGCTGCCGAGCCTCTTAAGCTGCTGGACAATACGGCTGCCGTACATATCCTTCCATTCCCAAACACGCTCAAGAAACTTCTCACGCCCAAGGTCATGCCGCGTCAGCCCATCAGCCTCCCGCAGCTCCCTCTCAACCCTTGTCTGCGTAGCAATCCCCGCATGGTCGGTACCCGGAACCCAAAGAGCAGCAAAGCCCTGCATACGTTTATAACGAATCAGAATATCCTGAATTGTATTATCAAAAGCATGCCCCAAATGAAGCTCACCGGTAACATTCGGCGGAGGAATAACAATAGTAAAAGGCTTCTTGGTAGGGTCGATTACACCTTTAAAATACCCGCCATCCTCCCACAGCTTATAAATCTTATCCTCAACCAACTTCGGATTATATACTTTTTCTAACTCACGCATTTTCATAACTCCTATGCTAATTTATACTATTGCTTTTATTGATGTGCTCCGATAATTTTTTAAACTGCTCGTTATCATTATAACAAATAGAAAAGGTATCTCTAAGAATTTTTGCTTTTTCGAGCTTACCGATACTGACAAGAGCGTACCCGTAGCATTCAACCAAATCATAAGTAAAACTGTCTTCGGGATTTGCCCCTGCATTAAGAGCCTTTTCAAAAAAATCACATGCCATAGGAAAGTCCTTATCAATACAAAAGTATCTCTTTCCAAGCTGATAGAGCAAAAACGGATTCCCCGGGTCCTTAATTAACTCATCCAAAAGCACCCGCTCACTGAACTCCGACATAGACTCTAAATTTTCATCGATCATTCAAACATACCTCTTTGTAATTGTACACTACTTGAATAACATATAAGCAAGCTTCTTCGCATTTCTTTTCCAGTCATAATATTTGTTTGCATATGCAAGTGCTCTGGGTATATGACTTTGCATACCTTGCTCATCCGCTGCACTGCACATTTTTAACAGTGCTTCCGATAACGATTTTATGTTACCGCGCTCGTATTTGACTCCAAGCTCTCCGTAATTAATTATATCATCTGCACCGTCAATTTCCGATGTTATAAACATACAACCGTGGAAAAGTGCTTCGGAATATACATTTGGTGTGCCACTCTCCGACCTTGAAGTTAAAACAAACACGTTCGCTTTTGCGTATTCGCCATAGAGCTTTTTCTTGTCATTGATTGCTCCTGTAATAATAACACGTTCCTTCATATTAGGAAATTCCTCAAAGTACCAATCTAGAAAAGGCTGGAAACGCTCGTCAACCGGTCCGACTAATCGCAGCGTCCAACTCGGCAGCATATCTGCAACCCCTGCAAATGCTGATAACAACTCTTCATTGTTTTTTTCGATTGTACCAATTCTGCCTACAGTAAGTATAACATTTTCTTTACAGTTTACATCTGCTACTACCTTAATATTTGTGGGATTATAGAATCCGTTAGTTATCCAACGGCAGGGGAACTGTACATCCTGAGTCCTGTTGAGGATGTCACGCATCAGACGGCAGGATGTAGCAACAACATCGCATTGATGAGCGAATTTCCTTACAGACACACTGTGCCAGTCAATATGCTTCATCCAATGTGTGTTCATATCAATGCTGCAGTAAACTTTCCCGTCGGGACGGGCAAGACGGTATGCCTCTAAATAACCGGGAGATTGTAAATACATACCATACAATATAAGTATATCCATATCTGCACTGTTTTCTAAAAGGTGCTGCACATAAGAATCTGCAGGATCCTCATCAGGCTTGCGGTATAATAGTTCCAAGCCGGGAAGCGATGACAGGAAGGGATATTCTACATCCGTAGATCCGAATAGCATAACAGGTTTTGCACCGATTTCATTCGCAAGTAAATATCCGGCAAGTCCGGAATCCTTTAATAAATGGAAATTACACCAAGCATTGTAACTATCAAGGTATGGAGAGAAGATTTTTAGGTTTTCACCAAAATGATCAAACGGAGGCAGAACATCTATAATACGCTCAAGAACCTTATCTTGAATATCGCAAATTCTAACACGCAGTTCAGGGTCAATCTCCCCGATGAATGATGTTGCAGCTTTAGCAGCGTCATCAAGCAAATCGTAAAGCTCTGCAGCAGTGCTAAAGGATAAAGAATCAAGCTGCTCTACATATTGCGCTGTTTCAAGAAGAAAATTATTTAAATTTATCGAGTGTTCGCTATTCATGTGACCAATCTCCCGTTAAAGACCACTCTACGCATCAATTTCTGCAAGCCGCACCAAAGCAGGTTCGTATTCACCGCAGCTTTTATAAACAGCAATTGCATCCTCAATCATACCGACACATTCGAGAATAACACCTATATTATAGTAAGAAAGAAACGACGTCAGCCCTTCGGGGTCAAACATATCAACACCCAAGCAACTCTCATAAGCCTCAACTGCTTCTTGAAGCAGACCGTTATTTTGAAACACATGTGCCGATAAAAATCGAAACTCTACCTTTACATTATAATATTGTGCATACTTAGAAATTAACTCCAATGCCTTTTCATACTGTTCTGTGTTTAATAATGAATACCCATAATACTCAACCGTCATATAAACATATTCAAGACGATGGTCTTCATCCGCTCTTAAAGCCCGCTCAAAATACTCACACGCCTTTGACAAATCATCGCCGTTGACATAGTAGCATTTACCAAGCTGAGCGAGGGTATAAGGGTCATCGGGATTTTCGACTAAAGCAGCCTCAAGCATGCGTAAGTTTCGCTCAAATTTACCTTTTGACTCCTTCACTTCAGGAGTATAGCCATAATGGTCTGCAACTATTTGCAATGGAACAATAACCTTCTGATGAGAACCGACAGGCACAAGCTGCTCGTGAATATTCCCATCCCACGTATAATATTTTCTGTTATAGAATCTGGAAATATTACTTGCACTTGTCCCCGGAAGTGAAACAATCTTAACTGCTCCGATACAATACAGCTTATCTTTTATAAATGATTTAATCTCATTCTTGTTAAAATCGGTAACAATCTCATCGGCGTCCATTGCAAGAACCCAGTCATACTTTGCTTTCTCAGTTGCAAAATTTCTAGCGGCAGAAAAATCCTCACACCACACAAAATCAAAGACTCTTGCTCCGTTCTCCAAAGCAATTTCTTTTGTCCTATCCTCAGAGCCGGTATCAACTACAACAATATCATCAAAACCCAACACAGTTTTAATACTTTTAAGAGAAGCATCCAAAAATGCTTCTTCGTTTTTTGCAATCATACATAAACTAATCGGAAGGTTATCTGCCATAAAAATCCCCTTAATTTCATATAATAATAGCATAAAATCAGGTAATAAACAATATTTCTCAAAAAACCCTAAAGTTAAAAATAAAAGGTGCGATATACTTAGCAGAAGGGAAAACGATCATCAAATTCAAACAGGGAACGCACGCCCCGGATGAATTTATGAAATAAAAAGAAAAAAACAACATTAACACCGAGGAGTAAGGAAACTCCCGGGCAGAAAGAAAGGAATCAAAATCATGCGTATCAACAACAACATTACAGCAATCAACAGCCACAGGCAGTACGGAATCAACAACAATGCAATCGGCAAAAACGTCGAAAAACTCAGCTCAGGCTACAGAGTAAACAGAGCAGCAGACGATGCAGCAGGACTCGCAATCTCAGAAAAAATGAGAACACAAATTCGCGGACTGAACATGGCATCGAAAAACTCGCAAGACGGCATCTCCCTCGTGCAAACAGCAGAAGGCGCAATGCAAACAGCACACAACATCATGCAAAGAATGCGCGAACTCGCAGTACAATCAGCAAACGGCACCAACGATATATCCGTAGACCGTGCAGCACTAAACCTTGAGTTCAGCCAACTGCAAATGGAAATCAGCCAAATTCAAAGCACAGTCAAGTTCAATGACATGGACATCTTCGGCACAACATTTACACTCCAGTCCGGAGCAAACAAAGGTGACGAAACAGGATTCACAATCGGTAAAATTGATGTCCTAGACGGAAACATTAAAGAACAAGGCACTGCATCTGCACAAATCGAAATAATGACAAAAGCAATAAACAGCTTATCAACAAACCGTGCAGAACTTGGTGCAATCCAAAACCGTCTCGAGTTCAAAATCCAAAACCTCGACAACTCAGCCGAAAACCTCGCAGCAGCCGAAAGCCGCATAAGAGACGTCGACATGGCTAAGATGATGACCGAATTTACTAAAAACAACATCTTATTCCAAGCATCAACGGCTATGTTAGCACAAGCAAACGCTCTACCACAAGGTGTTTTACAGCTCTTAGGCTAAGCTTCGCCGACCAACGTCGGCGGGTACTCGGAAAATTAATTAGCCGCAAGCTACTGCCGCGTTGGCAACATTGTGAAGCAAGCTTCACATCAAGAA
>Ga0123356_10002543_pt1 | contig 19483 bp, 12 predicted proteins | sample TergutEmb28metaG_2_FD_92546 | JGI IMG/M metagenome (GOLD analysis project Ga0123356, IMG submission 92546) | Embiratermes neotenicus P3 segment gut microbial communities from Petit-Saut dam, French Guiana - Emb289 P3 | ecosystem: Host-associated > Arthropoda: Insects > Digestive system > Gut ...
GAGATATTGAAGTCGACCATGCGCTGGATCGATCCGGTGACCGCAGATATCTGTGCCTTGAGCTGCCCGAAGATCCCCGTGTAGAAGACGACCCAGAACAGCGCCCCGTAACTGGGGTCACGGTAAAGCATCCATGCGATGTTTCCTAAGATCAAGAGCAGGATCGCATACGTGAACAGATCGAACACCCACTGTATGCGCACCTCATAGGAGGTCTTCTCGGCTCCTTTCGCGTCGACCTCTGCCGACTTCTCATCGATCTGGTCGGCGAAGTAGTCCTCAGCATCAAGCTTCTTGATCGAGAGGGTATTGTTCTGGATGTCGCTTACCATCGCGCGATAGCTCGCTCCCATCGAGAAGTACTCTTTCGAAAGCTTGATCTGCTTTTTCATCAGCATTGACTGGATGATGACCGTCACCGCGATCAACGCGAGAGCGAGCACCGCGACCCACATTGATTGACGTGAGAGCGCGATGGTGAGGACGACCAGACCGACGATCACGTTGACGACCGAGGAGAGATAGTTCGAGACGATCTGGGCGAGCTGATTGTTCGCATCGGTCACGATCTCTTTGATATATTGCAGACCCAGGTCGATGATCTTTTCTGAAGGCATCTTCAGTATCGTCACCAACGAACGACGGCGCAGACTCCTTTGGTAGACACGCGATTTGCGTTCCCGATACATCTGGAGCAATCCATTGCCGAGCGCGAGTAAGACATAATAGCCAGCTAGTATCGCGATAAAGGTCAAGAGGCGTTCAAAGGTGAATTCTGCACTGAAGAACTCAGCGGTGATCAGAGAATAACCGTAGGTCAGCAGCTGTACGAGCAGACTGATGAAAAAGAGTAGATAGAATTTGTTCTCGACAAACTCATTCCAGATGCGTTTAGCCACAGACACTACGTGCACCCTCTCTTATGTCGTGTGCATCATGTGAAAACTCGCTCACTTTTGTGCGCTAGCTACGTAGTTCGGCACCCAGTTCCTTTTTGAGCTTCTCCAAGACCTTCTCATGGATGCGCTCGACCTCTTCGGTGGTCAGGGTCCGGTTCTCGCTGCGATAACCGAGGCGATACGCCATCGACTTCTTGCCTTGCGGCACTCCTTTGCCCCGATAGATATCGAAGAGATCCACGTCGGTCAGGGCACTCTTTTTGCCCAACGCACGGATCCGACGCTCGATATCGCTGTGAGCCACATCTTCATCGATGACGAGCGCGATATCCATCTCGATACCGGGATAGCGTGGTGGGGTCGTAAAGTCGCGATCGGCCTTAGCAGCTTTGAACGTCTTGCCCACATCGAACTCGAAAGCCACGACCGGATCGTCGATCTCAAACTGTTGCGCTACACGGGGATGTATCTCTCCGAGCCAACCAATCGGAGCATTGCCGAGCATCAACACTGCCGCTTTACCTGGCTGCAACCAAGGTAGCGAATCTTTCTGAGGCTCGACCATGCGTAAGCGATCGATGTTGAGCTCATCCATCAGTGAGGTGATGATCCCCTTCGCGTCGAAGAAGTCGATCGGCTCTGAGGATACGTTCCAACCGGCACGATTCCACAGGCCACTGAGTACTGCCGCGATCCTCTCGGGTTCTTTAGGAAGCTTGCGCCCCTTCTTGGTCAGAAACGCCTTGCCTCTCTCGAACAGATGGATGTCGCTGACTCCACGACGCTTGTTCAGCGAGACGCTGTTGAGCAGACCGGGAAGTAACAGCGGGCGCAAGATCGCTTGCTCGCTCGACATCGGATTATGCAGCATCACCAGCTGATGGCCCTCATCAGGCTCAAAGGAGAGCTTTGCCAGATCGGCATCGTCGGAAAACGGGAGCGTCATCGTCTCGCTAAGCCCCAGAGATCGTAAGGTCTTGTCAAGAACCCCGCGCAGCTGTTGGGTGCGCGTCAGCCCTCCCAGTCGCTCGCGTCCTCCCGGAAGTGTAGCCTCAACGTTTTCCATCCCCCATAGACGCAAGACCTCTTCGACCAGGTCGATCTCGCGCTCGAGGTCGGGTCGATAGGTCGGCACCGTCACATTCAGCTCATCGTTACCGCTCTCCACGACACAGCCGAGCTTTTCCAGGTAGGTCTTCGCGGTGTCAAGCGAGATATCTTCTCCGATGATGCGCGTCATCAGCTCGTGGCGAAGCGGAAGGGTGAGTTTTTCTATCGGCGCGGCCATCACATCGATGGCCCCAGCGACGACCTGCCCTCCCCCTACCTGCGCGATCAGAGCGGCAGCGCGATCGAGAGCCGTTATAACGTTGTCGATATCGACCCCACGCTCGAAGCGTAGCGAACTCTCTGAGATGAGCTGAAGCGCACGTGAGGTCCTGCTCACATTGGCAGGATCGAATTTGGCTTCTTCAAGTAGGATGTCTATGTTGTAGTCCTCTACTTCGCTGGTCAATCCACCCATAACTCCCGCAAGTGCCACCGGACCTTCCAGATCGCAGATCAAGAGGTTCTCACTTCCCAGCTTTCTGTCGAGCTGATCGAGCGTGGTCATCTGCTCGCCGTCATGGGCGCGCCTCACGATGATCTTTGCCCGCCTGTCACCATCCTTGGCAAGACGGCCGAGGTCGAAGGCATGGAGCGGTTGGCCCAACTCATACATGATGAAGTTGGTGATATCGACCACGTTGTTCACGCTACGCGTTCCCGCAGCAGTGACGCGATCGGCAAGCCACTGCGGAGAGGGGCCTACGGTGACGCCTTTGATGACACGTGCGGTATAGCGCGGACACAGCGCGGGGTCCTCGACTACGACAGTCGCAATATCGTCGATATTCTCGTCTCCCTCGACCAGTTCGATTACTGGTTCAAGTTCACGTTTCGGCTCAACGTCGAATACCGCACCGAACTCACGCGCCATACCGACCATGCTTAGGCAATCGGGCCGGTTGGGGGTGATCTCGAGATCGAGAACGGTATCTCCTGCTTTGTACCAATCGGAGAAGGGAACACCGATCGGTGCATCTTGGTCCAAGACCATGATCCCTTGGTGGTCATCGCCCAGTCCCAGCTCGCGCATACTGCAGTTCATGCCGAAGCTCTCGATGCCTCTGATCTTTGATTTCTTGATGGTGAAATCCTTGCCATCATCGGTTGCGTTGGGAAAGACCGTGCCGACCATGGCGACCGGGACCCGATCGCCTTCCTCGAAATTCTGGGCTCCGCACACGATCTGAAGCAGACCATCCTCGTCAGCGTACTCGCCTCCCGCCTCGCCCACATCGACGCGGGTCAACCACAGATGGTCACTGTCGGGATGAGGCTCCTTACTTTTTATCTGACCGATGTAGATTCCTTCGGGCGTCTGCCCGGTCTTCTCGACCGCTTCGACCCCTGTGCCGGTCATATCGAGGCGCTCGGTCAACTCCTCTATCGGTATATCAGCTAGCGCCCCTTCGGACAGCAATTCTTCAAGCCAATTGAGCGAAACACGCATGGGATATCGTCCTCCTAGAACTGACGCAAGAACCGCATGTCACCTTCGATGAGCATACGGATATCGGGAATATCATAGCGAAGGAGCGCGATACGCTCCACACCCATACCGAAAGCGAATCCGGCATAGACCTCAGGGTCGATATCAACAGCACGAAACACGTTGGGATCGACCATACCGCACCCCAAGATCTCGACCCAGCCGACCCCACTGCAGAACCGACAGGTCACGCCATCGATCTTGCCACTTCCATCGCAGATGCCACAGCTGATATCGACCTCGGCGCTGGGCTCGGTAAACGGGAAGAAGTGCGGACGGAACCGCGTGCGGCGCTCCGGTCCAAATATCGCTTTGACGAAGTAGTCGAGTGTGCCTTTCAGATCGGCGAACGTGATGCCCTTGTCGACGACCAACCCCTCGATCTGGGTGAACTGCGGAAGGTGGGTCGGATCGGCCACATCGCGCCGATAGGTCTTACCCGGTGCGAGGATATAGATCGGCAGCTCACGCTCCTGCATCGCACGCACCTGTACCGGTGAGGTGTGGGTGCGCATCAACACGTCACTGGGCTCGGGGCCTTCGAACTCTTCTCCGCTCATGTCATGCACGTAGAATGTATCGCTCACCGAGCGTGTGGGGTGCTGGGGACTGTGGTTGAGCGCGTCAAAATTGAAAAAGCTCAGCTCGACCTCAGGGCCTTCTGCGACCTGATAGCCCAGCCCGATGAACACCTCGACGATCTCGTCTTCGATCTGACTGATCAGATGCTTCGAGCCTATCGGTCGTGCGCGACCCGGCAACGTGATATCGAGTTTTTCCTCACCTATGCGCTTGTCCAGCTCGGCGTTGGTCAGCTCGGCCTTGCGGTTCTCGATCCAACCTTCGAGCGCTTGCCGTACCTCGTTGGCTTGAGCACCTACCACCGGTCTGATCTCAGCATCGAGCGATCCAAGGGTGCGCATGAACGCAATGAACGGACTTTTCTTGCCCAGGGTCTCGACGCGCAGCGCATCGAGCTCGGCCAGAGAGGTCAATCCTTTCAGGGTCGCCTGGACTTCTTGAGCCTGTCTGATAAAGGGAACCATCACCGCGGTGATGTCATCTATCACCTTCTTGTCGGTGATACCGGCCTTATCGAGATGGGCCGCAATACTGGCTTCTATCGTCGTCGAATCCAAGCTTTCCAATACACTCATAGCGCAACAATCCTTTGCTTATCGTAGTGTTTTTAGTGTACTACAACCTGCCCGTCGAACAAGCTCCCGCTCAGCACTCCCCCACCAGCTCGAGCGTCCCTTCGAGCCTTGCCTCAGACACCGCCCGTCGCCTGCCCGAAGGACGGGCGAGCCTGACGAGGTGCGCTACAATGAGAGCACGACGGATACGGAGGGATCGATCATGACAGCTCAAGAAAGTGCATTGAATGCTGAGCAAAAGCAGGCGACTGAGGCGACCACGAAGGAGAATGCGCGTTACTTCTCCTTCCTCGATTTTGCTGATGAACGCGAGTATGCCAATGCGACTAGAGGGCTGATCGCCGCGCCCGCATCCCTCGATATCAGATCCGATGATGGCAAGGTCATCTGGAGCCAGGACGCTTATGGCTTTTTGGGCGATGGCGTCGGGGTCCTGATCGACAAAGAGGTGCCTGACACCGCTAATCCCAGTCTGTGGAGAAACACCCAGCTCAACCATTTCTACGGCTTGTTCGATGTGATCGATGGCATCTATCAGGTGCGCGGTTACGATATGTCCAACATCACCTTCATCAGAGGAGATGAGGGTTGGATCGTCTTCGACCCGCTCATCAGCGCCGAGTGCGCGAAAGCCGCCTATGAGCTGGTGACCGAACACCTGGGCAAACGTCCGATATCGGCGGTCGTCTACAGCCACACCCACATCGACCACTACGGTGGTGTTGAAGGCATCATATCTGCCGAGGATGGCGTGCCCATCATCGCGCCCGAGCACTTCATGGAGTTCGCGATCAGCGAGAATCTTTTTGCGGGCACCGCGATGGGCCGCCGCTCGACCTACCAGTACGGAGCGTTCCTTGAACCTGGTCCCTGTGGATGCCTCAGCCTCGGCATCGGTATCGGGCAGTCCAAAGGCACCACCTCGCTTCTGCCCCCGACCATCACGATCACCGAGACAGGCCAGACCCACACCATCGATGGGGTCACCATGGTCTTCCAGCTGACTCCAGGCACCGAAGCGCCGGCCGAGATGAACACGTTCTTTCCCGACATGAACGCTTTGTGGATCGCGGAGAACTGCACAGCGACGATGCATAACTTCTATACGCTCCGCGGAGCACAGGTGCGCGACGGCAACGCATGGGCCAAATACCTGATGGAGGCGTTGAGCCTCTATGGGGATGCCGAGGTGGTATTCTCAGCACATAACTGGCCCCATTGGGGTAATGCCGATGTGCGTGAATACATCATCAACACGGCGACCATGAACAAGTTCATCCACGACCAGACCATGATGTTTATCAACGAGGGATACACCCCCAATGAGATCTCGCACAAGATCGCACTACCCGCTCCACTGGAGAAAGTATGGTACACCCGCCAATACTATGGCACACTCTCACACAACGCACGCGCGGTCTATCAGAAATATATGGGGTTCTACGATGCCAACCCGGTCAACCTCAACCCCTTGACACCGGTCGATGAGGCGCACAAGTTCGTCGAGTATCTGGGAGATACCGATGCGGTGCTCGCCAAAGCACGAAAAGACTATGCCGAGGGCAACTACCAGTGGGTAGCACGCATCACCAACCTGTTGGTGTTTGCCGATCCCCAAAATGTCGATGCCCGTCTGTTGTGCGCCGATGCGCTCGAGCAGCTGGGTTACCAATCCGAGTCGGGACCGTGGCGTTGTTGTTATCTGACCGGAGCACTTGAATTACGCCACGGTATCAATACCGATCGCAGCCATATGGTGGAAGGCTCGCGAAAGATCCTGAAGTATCTGGACGCACCGATGCTTTTTGACTATCTCGGTATCCTGACCGACGCGAATGCGGCGCAGGGACAAAATATCAAGGTCAACATCCACTTCATCGATCCGAGCGGCTCAGCTCGCGAGAGTTGGATCTTGCAGATTCGCCATGGGGTGGTGCTCTATGAGCCAGGGACCGCTGAGAAGGTCGATGCGACGCTGACGATGCCCAAGATCGCATTTTTGCAGCTCTTCTCAAAAGAAGCGCTGGCCAACCCAAGAGGTATAAAGATCGATGGCGACGCCCAGATACTTGAGAAATTGACGAAGCACCAGGTCGCGTTCGACCCGTTCTTCAATATCATCGAACCGTAATATTCGCCTTACCGATCCCTGCGCAGTGCGACACTCCCGGAATTGCTCGGGTGTGCTCGCTAGGCGCGAGCCTTCTTGATCGCGCGAGCCCAATCTTTCTTGCGCAGTTTGACTTCCGCCTTATCCATGGCGGGCGTGAAGGTCTTGGTCTTCTTGTCCGCGATCCGCAGCAGCTGAGCTTGGTCATCCCAGATACCGGTCGCGATACCGGCCACGAACGCCGCACCCAGGGCGGTCGCCTCTACCATATGGGGACGTATGACATCGACTCCGATCAGATCAGCTTGAAACTGCATCAAAAAGTCGCTGTTACTCACTCCACCGTCGACTCTCAGCTCGGTGATGTCGGTGTGCGAGTCCTCGACCATCGCCTCTAACACGTCGTTGACACGAAAGGCGATACTTTCCAGGGTCGCGCGCGCGATATGCTCGCGGGTCGAGCCTTGGGTCAGACCGGTCAGGGTCCCGCGCGCCTCGCTGTCCCAATACGGCGCACCCAGCCCGTTGAAAGCCGGGACGAAATGTACCCCGTTGGTATCGTCGACCGCAGCCGCCAGCTCGTTGACCTCGGGAACCTTGCGGATCAGGTGGAGCCCATCGCGAAGCCATTGCAGCGCTGATCCGGCACTATAGACCGAGCCTTCGAGCGCATAGGTCACATTGAGCTCGTCGCTTCCCTCCTCTTGCCAGGCGAACGCGATCGTGGTCAGAAGGCCCCGCTTGGAGGTGACCGGCTCGCTACCGGTGTTCATCAAGACGAAGCTGCCGGTCCCGTAGGTCGCTTTGGCTTGGCCCTTGTCGAAGCAGCACTGCGCAAAGAGCGCGGCTTGCTGGTCTCCGACCACTCCGCAGATCGGGACCTGCGGTTTTGAGCCCGTCTCGTTGACCCCGAAGATATCGAATGAGGATTTGACCTCTGGAAGCATCACGCGCGGTATATCGAAGATCTCGAGCAGCTCGTCATCCCACTGAAGCGTATGGATGTTGAACATCATCGTGCGTGATGCGTTGGTGTAGTCGGTGGCGTGCACCTCACCGTCGGTCATCTTCCAGATCAACCATGAATCGACTGTGCCGAACAGAAGGTCTCCGGCTTCGGCACCCTCACGAGCATCTTTGACATTATCGAGGATCCAGCGCAGCTTGCTCGCACTGAAGTACGCGTCGGGGACCAAACCGGTCTTGTCATGGATCATCTCACCATAGCCTGCCGCGACCCACTCCTCGATCAGAGGAGCGCCACGGCGGCATTGCCAGACCGGCGCCATACAGATCGGTTCGGAGGTGTGGCGGTTCCACACGATCGTGGTCTCACGTTGGTTGGTGATCCCGATCGCTGCCAGATCGGATACGGATATCTGCTCTTGCATCAATGCTTTCGAATACATCGCGAACTGTGATGACCAGATCTCCATCGCGTCTTGTTCGACCCATCCAGGATGGGGGAAATAGCGCTTGATCTCTTCGGCAGCTTTGGATACCACGTTGGCGTTGTGGTCGAATATGACACAACGTGAGCTGGTCGTACCCTGATCAAGGACCGCGATATACTCCATCTTATCCACTCCTCATGTACTCCCGACTACGAAGCACGATGCTTTCCGCGCAGCTTGTTTGATTCCTAGCGTAGCATATTTAGGCAGTAGTCAAAGAGCCTTCCTCGACGGCTACATAACGGTCGAGCCATGCCAAGATATCATCGTAGACCGCCAGACGGTCCGCCTCGTTGAGCACCTCATGGCGATCGTTGGGATACAGGATCATGGATACATCCTCGACGCCAGCCGCTTGATACTTGTCGAGCACCGCTTGTACCTGCTCACCGTAACCACCCACCGGGTCCTGCTCGCCACTGATCAGGAGCAGAGGCACCTCTTTGGGTGTGCGAGAGAATGCCTTGTCGCTTACCACATAGATGATGTTGGAAAACATATGCTCGAAGCCGTTCATGGTGAAACGAAAGCCGGTCGACTCGTCTTTGTTGTACGCCTCGACCACGCTCGGCACGGTCGAGAGCCAATCGAACGGTGTTTTTGCATCCTCTATCCTGCGGTTATAGGTCCCGTCGACCATGTTGGCGATCATCGGCGAGCGGTAGCGATCTCCCTTGATCGTCCCGATCAGACGCGACAGACCCAATCCCAGACCGAGCAGACCGCCGGAAGGATTACCGGTACCCATGATGATCGCTCCGGTCAGCTCTCCCCCATACATCGTCAGGTATTCGCGCAGCAAGAACGAGCCCATCGAGTGGCCCATCACGAAATAGGGCAGACCACCGAACTGCTCGCGCGTTATCACGGTGAGCTGATGCATATCCTCGACGAGCAGATTCTTGTTCTGGAATGGTCCGAAGAAACCGTAATCCTCGTTGCTGGCTTTTGACTTGCCGTGTCCGAGATGATCGTTGCCGGTCACGACATAGCCGTGAGCAGCAAGAAACTGGGCAAAATCATAGTAGCGGCTGATACGCTCAGCCATGCCGTGGGCGATCTGGACGACACCGCGCACCTCACCTTCGGGCTCGAGCCGGAAAGCATGGATGGTCGATCCAGGGTTGACGCTGGGATAGGTAAACTCAGTCACCGGTAGCCTCCAATAAGAACTTCTGGGAATCGATGACCTCACCGCTGGTCGGCTCCAGACAGTATTTGCCGTCGGCCTCCATCTCCCAACGTTTGGTCTGCTCGCCCAGTTTGAGATCGAGTATGCGGCGGACCTTCTCGCGCAGATCGGTATCATCGACCGGGCCGGCGATCTCGACACGGGTGTCCAGGTTGCGTGTCATGAAATCAGCGCTGCTCAAATAGACCTGCGAGTCCTTGCCCTGGCCGAACCAATAGATGCGCGAGTGCTCGAGGAACCGCCCGATGATCGAGATGATACGGATGTTGTCGGTGTAGCCGGCAACTTTGGGGCGCATACAGCTGATGCCGCGGATGATCATATCGATCTTGACACCTGCTTGCGAGGCGCGGACCAGCGTATCGATCAGCTCGTTATCGGTCAACGAGTTGATCTTGATTGCGATGCGCCCTTTCTCGCCGAGCTTGATCTGCTCGTCGATCGCCTTGATGATGTTGGTGCGCATGGTGGCCGGGCTTGCCCACAGACGTCGATATTCGGCATCAGTATAGTTGACCCCCACGTTGCGGAAGACCTCTGCGGCATCCCGACCGATCTCCTCATCAGCGGTCAGAAGAGAGAGGTCGGTATAGACATGAGCAGTCGTCTCGTTGAAATTACCGGTGCCGACGTGTGTGATATAGGCAAGCTCAGTTCCCACCCTGCGCGTGATCAGCGCAAGCTTCGAGTGCACCTTGTAGCCGTCAAGACCGTATGATACGGTGCACCCCGCATCTTCGAGCTTCTCGGACCAGTTGATGTTGTTCTCCTCATCGAAACGCGCGCGCAACTCAAGCAGCACTGAGACATCCTTGCCGTTCTCGGCCGCACGCGAGAGATAGTCGACCAGTTTGCTTTTGGAGGAAAGTCGATAGATCGTGATGCGTATCGAGAGCACGCTTGGATCATCTGCCGCCTCTTTTATAAGGTCGAGGAAGAAGTCCATGGACTCATAGGGGTATGAGAGTAGGACGTCTTGCTTGCTGATGTATCCCATCGGGGTCATGCCCTTTTTGAGCTTGGGTGTATGCACTGGATCGAATGGGGTGTAGAGCATCCGAGCAGCCTTTTGCTCGGGAATGTGGCGTATCAGACCACCCAGGTAGTTCATGACCAGCGGTGTCTTGGTGTAGAAGACGACATCTTTGGATATTCCCAGCTTCGTGATCAAGTACTCTTCAAGCTCGTCGCTGGGTTTTTTGACGCACTCGAGCCGTACTGGCGCCAGACGCTTGCGCCGTTTGAGCAGACGCTTCATGCGGTAGCGGATATCCTCATCGACATCGTATCCTTCCTCGGCCGGATCGATATCGGCATTGCGTGTCACGCAGATGACATTGTCTTCGACCACTTCGAAGTTGGGGAAGGTCTCAGCAAGGAAAGCCGAGATAATACGTGAGAGACGGACATAACGTACGGTCTCACCACCTGAAGGCAAAAAGACGGTGTAGGGGGTGTCATCGGGCATCGGGATCAGCCCGAGCATCGTGCGATCCTCATGCTTGATCAGTGCGACCACGTACGGTTTCTTATTGTTCAGATGCGGGAAGGGATGATGCGCATCGACGACCTGGGGAGCTAGGACCGGAGCGATCGCGCTGTCGTAGAACTTGCGGATGAAGGCACGGTCATCTTCGGTCAGCTCATCCATCTCCAGATTATAGACACCCATCTTGCGCAGCTCGGTCTCGACCTCCTCGTAGGCTTGATCGCGCAACGTATAGAGCGGATGGACCTCCTTATAGATCTGGTCGAACTGCTCATCGAGCGTCCACCCGGTCTTCGAGTCGATCAGCTTGGGATTCATCAGCTGGATATCAAGCAGGGACCCGACGCGCACCATGAAGAACTCGTCGAGGTTCGAGCCGAATATCGAGATATAGCGCAAGCGTTCAAGAAGGGGGTTCTTCTGGTCGAAGGCTTCTTCAAGCACGCGTTCGTTGAACTTGAGCCACGAGATCTCGCGATTGAGCATGTAGTGATTGCGCGCCTCGCGCAGACGTCTTGCCTCCTCTTCGGTCAGAGTCTTCTCATCGACGGACTCAGCTGAGATCTCAGCTGCTGTCGAAGTCGCGTCAACAAGCTCGAGAGCCTTGCGTTTTTTCGGCTTTGAATCAGCCATCGATGCCCCCTTGCTCGATCAGATGGATAAGGTAACCTTCACGCACACCCCAATCACTGGTCACGAATGTCTTCGCGCCCACCACCTTGGTGATGGTTCGCAAGATGATCATACCGGGCAGCAAGGTGTGCAACCTATCGGGAACAGCACGTGCCAAGCGCACGATCGACTTCTTTTGATCGGGATCGAACGTATGGATCAGCTCTTTGAGCTGCTTGGTCTTGATGACGGTATTGGCCAGATCGTGCTCGAAATGCGCGTTGGCCAGTCGCAGTGCAGCACGATTTGAACCTCCGACACCCACGATCACCTCACGATGGGGCGGACCCTTCTTCCAATGGTTGTCCAGGTGTCCGGCGACCAGCTCCTCTATCGTATGACGGTTCTGGCGAGTCGGGAGAAGGTAGTCCACGTTGGCAAGATACTGGTTGAGCGAGCCGACCGGGATCGAGGTCTCATCGGTGTTGATCGGACCATCGCAGACCGAGAGCTCGGTGCTGCCTCCGCCAATATCGACGACCATGAATCGATCGACTGCACCGATCTGGCCGTTCTCCATCCCCCATCGGACCGCCTTGCTTCCGTAGTGGGCCTCTTCGGTTCCGCTGAGCAAGATGAGCGAAAAGCCCGAACCCTGCTCGATAGCGGCGATCGCCTCGGCGGTATTGGCCACGTTGCGAAGCGAGGCGGTCGCGATCACCGATACGGCGGGATCGCCGACATTATCGAGGATATGGCGGAACTGGAGCAGCGTATAGATCGCCTTGTCGATCCCGCGCTGGGTGAGGTTGCCGTATTCGTCTATCTCAGCTGCCAGTGCGGTCAGGGCTTTGCGCGAAAAGAGAAGAGAGATGTCGTCATGCTCGGTATCATACATGGACAGGCGCATCGAGTTCGAGCCTATGTCGATAATGCCTTTCATGGCAACCTTTCTCTCGTCTTTATAGTAGCGAATCAAGTAGTAGTGCGCTACTATTAAATCCCAAGTAAAGTGGCCACCTCGCCCCTGCGCGAGGTGCTTTTAGCTTGATAGGAATGCGCGTGCGCACGAACTAGAAGGAGGAGATGGAAACATGACGACATCTGGCATTGAAGAGATCCGCAACGTCGTTTTGGTCGGACACGGCGGTGCGGGTAAGACATCACTCGCTGAAGCTTTATTGTTCTTGAGCGGGGCGACCCCTCGCTTAGGGAGTGTTGACGCAGGACAGAGCATCCTTGACTACGACAGCGAGGAGATCAAGCGCCAATACACCATCAACCTCTCACTTGCTCCTGTCAAACACGGAGATTACACCATCAACATCATCGACACCCCCGGCTACGCCGACTTCATCGGCGATGCCATCGCGGGTATGGAAGCTGCCGAGGCAGCCCTTTTCGTCGTCGATGCGGTATCAGGACCCCAAGTCATCACCGATCGCCTCTGGAAGGTCGCCGGTGAGATGGGCATCCCCCGTGCGATCTTTATCAATCGTATGGACAAGGAGCACGCTAACTTCGACGAGACGCTGCGCAAGCTCCAATCAAAATATGGCGAGAAGATCCGCCCGGTCCAACTGCCCATCGGCAAAGAGGACGATTTTAGTGGCGTGATCGACCTGGTCGGTATGAAAGCCGTCTATTTCGATGGTAAGAAGGAGAAGATCGAGGATATCCCCGCCGATCTCATCGATGCCGCTGAGGCTGCCTATGATTCGCTCGCCGATGTCACCGCCGAGGCTGATGATGACCTCCTGATGAAATATCTCGATGGCGAGGCGCTGACCAAGGAGGAGATGGCTTCATTGATCAAACCGGCGTTCGTCAAGAAGAAACTCATCCCGGTATTTGTGGGAAGCTCGGTCAACCTGGTCGGTATCAATGCGCTGATGGATCGCATCGTGCGCTTCTTCCCCGATCCGTCCGATCACGCCCCCATGCTCACCACCGAAGACGAAGAAGTCGAATTCGATGTCAGCAAGCCCTTCTCTGGCCATGTGTTCAAGACCCTGTCCGACCCCTATGTGGGACGTCTGAGCTTCGTCAAGATCGTGACCGGCGAGCTCAAGCCGGGCACTGAGATCATCAATACCCGTACCGGGGATAAAGCCCGCATTCCGCAGATCATGCGTGCGGTCGGAAAAGAGACCGAGGCGCTCGATGCTGGTGCGAAAGCTGGAGACATCATCGTGCTCTCTAAGCTTAACAACACGCTGACCAACGACACGCTCTCTGCCGGACACAAGGTCCACTACGCTGACCTGCCGATCCCCGAGCCGCTCTATCCGGTCGCACTGGTCGCCAAGACCAAGGCTGACGAGGACAAGCTCGGCTCAACACTGAAAACGATGATCGATGAGGATCCGACCCTGACATTGACCCGCGATGACGAGACCAAGCAGACCGTCATCAGCGCATTGGGAGATACCGCCATCGAGGTCTTGATGAGCCGACTCCATGAGCGCTACCATGTCGAGACCGAGCTGGTCGATCTGCGCATCCCCTATCGTGAGACGATCCGCAAGACCGCCCAAGCACAAGGCCGCCATAAGAAACAATCCGGCGGATCCGGACAGTTCGGAGACTGCTGGTTGCGCCTTGAGCCCAACACCGGCAACGGCTATGAGTTCGTCGATGAGATCATCCAAGGACGCATCCCCCGTCAGTTCATCCCAGCCGTCGATAAGGGTGTGCAGGAGACGATGCTCGGTGGCGTGCTTGCCGGTTATCCGGTCCAAGACGTCAAGGTCGCCGTCTATGACGGAAGCTACCATAGTGTGGACAGCAACGAGATGGCATTTAGAACTGCTGCCCGTATCGGGTTCAAAGCTGCTGCGGAGAAAGCCAATCCCATCATCCTTGAGCCGATGGCCTATCTTGAGATACTGGTCCCCGATGACTATGCTGGTGCGGTCATGGGTGATATGAGTGGTATCCGTGGTCGCGTCATGGGTATGGATGCACCTGAGGCAGGCGTGCAGCTGATCAAGGCGCTGGCACCCTATGCCGAAGTCGTACACTATAGCCCGCACCTGCGCTCATTGAGCCATGGCACCGGCACGTACACGATCAAGCTTGAAGGCTACGAGCAAGTACCGGGTGATCTGCAAAAGCAGATCATCGCGGATTACGAAGCCGCCCGCGAGGCTGCCAATAAATAGTAGCAACTCTTTCAATAACGCACGAAGAAGGGCTCCTTTCGGAGCCCTTCTTGTATACCTATCAATGCTTGGGACTAGTGTCCGATAAGCGCATCCGGCTCTTCGATGCCCGCAAAGATCATCTTTGAAGGTGCGAAGTTGTAGATGTTGGCAAGGTATGCGTGGACAGCAGTGAAGATGAGGAATGCCCACATAATCCAATAGTGGAGAATGCGCATTGGCATCAACGCTCCGCCGCCACCCCAGTTAAACAGTGATGCCCACCAGCGGGTCCCTGCCTGGAAGAAGGGGATCTGTGACGTGGGTCCCCACAGAGCAAAGCCGGTGTAGGCTGCTGCCAGTGTGAGGGGGATCGTCGCGAGATAAGCGATTTTCTGCAGTGATGCATACTTGGCGCTGATCGGATAATCCTTCTTCAAGAACAGATAGTACTTGACCGTCGGCCATAGCTGATGCGTGTTGGCACCTTGCAGACCCCAGTTCTTATAGTCGAGATCTTGCTCTCTGGTTCCGGGCATGTTCGTTGTTCTGACGAAGAACGAAGCGATGATACGGAACAAGAGGTTGAACAGCAACACGAACATCCAGAAGAAGTGCGTGCCGCGAGCAAGACCCATAAGCCCCGGGATAAAGGGGAAGTGGATGTAGAAACCTGAAAGGACCAAGAAGAACATGGCCAGCAGGTTGATCCAGTGGGTGAGTATGAAGGTCAAAGGATGAGCTTCTTTTACTGGTTTATGAGCCATTTACTTCACCCCCCATTTACGAGCGAAGACCGTTCCTGTCTTACCAGTTTCCCGTTCAATCACGTGAACGGCGCAACCGATTCAAGGATCGAAGCTGCGCGCAATACGGGCAGCCATGATCGGACGCTCTACATCTGCGATAGGAGTACCGACAAGGGCCTCTTCCATCGGACCACGAACGCCGTTGTCGTCACGAGGTGACATATCCCACGTTGAGGGAGTTACGACGTTGTAGTTGGCAATGCGACCATTCTCGACGTTGACGAAGTGAGCCAACGCACCACGAGGAGCCTCCCAGAAACCGGCGCCTTCGCCGTCATGGTCGACATACTCTTGGAAGGTCTGTGCATCGCCGGAGTTGATGGCCTCGACCAGCTCGACCACATAGTTGATGACCTGGTCGCCCATGACCTTGGCTTCAAGGACGCGAGCAGCCACACGACCCAGCAATGAGACGAGCAGTGTGGGATCGGTGATCCCCAGAGCGTCCAGAGCGTAGTCGATGGTCCCCTTGATCGCGGGATCAGCACCGGGGCTCAGGTATCCGACCAGCATACGGGACAGTGGACCGACTTCGGCCGGCTTGTCATCGTAGCGCGGTGCCTTACCCCAAGTGTACTGACCATCGAGATCGAAGGTCGAGTCATCCCAGCGAGAGATCGCTTGGGTCTGACCATGTTGTGGATGAAGACCACTTGGTGAGGTATACCATGCATGCTTGACGTCTTCCTTGATCTTGTCGGTGTCGACAGGATCGACCTTGAGGCCGTTGGCTACATCGATGTAGCCTGCGGGGAAGAAGCGGTTATGCATATCAAGATCGGTGTCATTGAACAGTCCGAAGCTGAGGAACTTGCCACAGCCTCCACCGAACTCGAGTGCTGCCGTATAGAACGGTGCGATCGCCAAAACGTCAGGGATCATCGTGTTGTTGATCCAGGCGACGACTCTCTTGAGACGATAGAGAATATCGTCAAGCTTGAGCGAGTCGGGCACGAACGCGGTTCCACCGGCAACTGACGTCATACCATGGGGGAACTTACCACCCAAGATGGCCATGACGCGTGCTGCCTCTGCTTGCATCTCGAGAGCCTCAAGATAGTGGGCAACACCGATGAGGTGAAGCTCGGCAGGCATATCGGGATTGTAAAGCTCGGCATCGATCTTCTCGGCATCCGTGATGGGATTGAGCCCCCACCAGCCGTTGGAGAAGACTGAGAGGTCGCCACCCTTGACCAGATCGCCGACGCGCTCTTGCACGGCAGCGAAGTCAGAGATACCGGTGCCTGCTGCTTTAGCAAGGTCGACGGTATCGCCGATATCGGCACTCAGAGCCTTGGCAGGATTGACATAGTCAAGCGCGGCAAGGATGTAGAACCACAGGATGTGGCTGTGCAGATTCTCAGCACTCTCATAGATGTTGCGGACCAGACGGGCGCCGTTGGGGATCTTGATACCATAAGCGCTCTCGACGGCCATTGATGACGCATGACCATGAGAAGTCGGGCAGACACCACAGATACGCTGAGTGACGTAGAACGCATCTTCGGGCTTGCGGCCCTTCAAGATGGTCTCGACACCACGATACAGGGTTCCAGTCGCCCATGCATCAGTGATCTTTCCATTTTCGACCACCGCCTCGACACGAAGGTGACCTTCGATACGTGTTACGGGATCAAGAACAATATTCTCAGCCATTATGCGGCACCTCCCTTCTTAGCATGCTTTGTCTCCCACTCTTTGCATTCCTCGGTCTTCAGCGTGGCGTTGCTACCAATTCTCTTGGCAGCTTTCATGCCGAAGCCGTGAGCGATCAGAGCTGCACCGGCGATACCACCGATAGCAGCAGCTGCAATAGCGGGATCCACGCCACCTGAACCAAGGACTCCAGCGCCTACACGGCGGAAGCGTCCACGGAACGGAGCATTTTGGTCGACCCAGTTCCAGTTAGCACAACCGATGCAGGGTCCACCTGAATCGACGCACCAGGATACTGAGCTGTTCCAACGGATCATCGGACAACGACGATAGGTCTGAGGTCCTTTGCAGCCAACGGGATAGAGACAGTAACCCATGGCCTCTTCGTCGCTACCGAACTCATAGACGAACTCGCCATTCTCGAAATGACCACGACGTGGGCAGTTGTCATGAATAGTTGAGCCATAGAGCCACTTGGGACGACCGTTCGCATCAAGACGATTGACGATCGGGCCAAGGACTGGTACGCCATCACTGTCACGATCGGCGAGCAGTAATGCCTCGACAACGACCGAAACGAGCTCCTCGGGATTCATCGGGCAACCAGGTAGGTTGACTACCGGTGTCGCGACTCCCTTGGATTTGAGATACGGTCCAACGCCGGTTCCCTTTGCAGGATTAGGATAGGCAACGACCCATCCACCATCCACTGCACATGAGCCCAACGCGATAACGACTGCTGCCTTTGAGGCAAAGTTCTCAAGCTCCTCGATGAAGGGATGACCACCGACACGCAGCATGTTGCCGTCGAGTCCTGTGATGACCGTACCCTCGATGATGAGGATGTACTTTCCAGCGTGCTCCTCGGCGAATTCTTCATTCCCCTCAAGTGTCTGCACGCCTGCCGACATCTGGATGGTCTCTTGACCGACAAGGTTCAAGAAATCAAGCACGATGTCTGCAACGTTTGGGTAAGTGGCTTGAGCGATCGACTCCGTGCAGCCTGTACAAGCACCGCCATGAAGCCATAGAGCAGGGTAAAGACCTCCTTCGTCTGCAGCGCCGGCGATCTTAGCGCCAATCATGGGTGCTGCAGAGGAGGAGAGCCCAAGCATAGTGGCGGTAGCTCCGCAGAATTTCAGAAAATCACGACGGGACACGCCACGTGCTTCGAGTCTCTCATAAAATGAGGTACCCTTATTCGTCATGCCATACACCTCCTTTTGCGTAACACATCGACATTCGCGAGATACCTCTCAGTTCCCACCAAAAGGGTCTCGCACCTACAAGGATGCATTTGTGTATGGAATTGTGGTGTTGTGTCTGCCCACACGCTACCGTGAACTTTTTAGTACCTGCGCCCCATATGACGACGCACGTTTGTTCAGCAAAACCAAACACATTAATACACATAGATTAGTATATCCTTAAATCATAAAAATAGAGGATGAAATGAGAGAGAAATTACAGTATGAAAACGAATAGATTGGCCATCATGGGATTGTTCGTCGCACTGATGTGTGTCAGTGCCTGGATGAGGATTCCGATCCCGACTCCGTTGGGTATCACCTACCTGACCTTCCAGACCGCGGTCGCGATCTTGGCCGCTTTACTTTTGGCTCCGCACGAGGCATTCTTTGCGATGGCAGCCTATGTGATCTTGGGTCTGGTGGGCTTACCGGTCTTTGCCAACCCCGGTTTTGCAGGACTGGGTTATCTGGCTTCGCCCACCTTCGGCTACCTACTGGGGTTCGTGCTGGGCGCTCCCTTAGGCTCGCTTTATCTGAACCGCCGGTTGCCGGAGGAGCTCGGCGACATCTCCGCGCATGGGTTTCTCAAAGGGTTGGAGCTGACCGGACCGAATGCGGCGGCCAAACGCTACGGTTTTACCCAGTGCCTGCTTGCATCGCTGATCGTGATCATGGCCGTCTACGTGTGCGGGGTCACCTATATCTGGGCCTATGCGCGCTGGATCGTGGGAGCACCAGAGCCCTATCGGTCTTTGATCACGACAACTTCGGCGTTTCTATGGATCAAAGATTCGATCCTGGGAGTGGTCATCGCCAGCATTGCACCACGCCTGCGTGCGATCGTCGACCATTAGTATGAAAACGGGAGTGCGCTGCGCACTCCCATCTGCGGTTTTGTATGGTGCGCGATATTGGACTTGAACCAACGACCTCTTGCGTGTCGAGCAAGCGCTCTGCCATCTGAGCTAATCGCGCACGAAACAGCGGTTATCAACTATATCATATTTGCGTTTTTGACCGACTAGAAGAAATTCATCGGGTTGACGTAGGACCCGTTGACGACCACATTGAAATGCAGGTGGTTACCGAATGAGTAACCCGTCGAGCCCGCATTAC
>Ga0123356_10002544_pt1 | contig 19477 bp, 16 predicted proteins | sample TergutEmb28metaG_2_FD_92546 | JGI IMG/M metagenome (GOLD analysis project Ga0123356, IMG submission 92546) | Embiratermes neotenicus P3 segment gut microbial communities from Petit-Saut dam, French Guiana - Emb289 P3 | ecosystem: Host-associated > Arthropoda: Insects > Digestive system > Gut ...
AATTGGATCTGATTGGTCGGCTCCCGGCTGCGGCTCAAGCGGTCAGTAGTTTCTGTTGCTTCTGCATCAATACGTCCATGCTGAGGTATCGTTTGGTTGACCAGGTGGTGCCGGCGATGTGGCGCAGCCTGGCGGCAGCGAGATTGAGACAGGACTGGCCGTCCGGAAACGCGCCTGAGCCTGAAGCCTGGGGCCGACGCATCGGAAGTGGCGCGGAAATTTCTATAAATAAGTACGCCTATGCCTGATGATGGAAATTGTCAGATGAGTCCCAATGTTTCGACGGACCGCCCTGAAGGGCTCCGTCGGAGTTGTTTGGTTGGCGAGCCCATCCTCTAATTGCTTGTTGAGCTCCGATTCTGCAAGCACGTCGGCATTTGGTTGCGCTCAAAGCAGTGCTTAGCTGGCAGGACGTAGGTAGTTCCGGTCGTCGGATCGATCCAGGGCCAAGGATCGGAACCGAAGAAGACTGGTTTCGAGGACAAATACAACGAGTTCGGGATCGGTTGCGGAGTCCCTCCCGCACCATCGGTTGTCCCGCCGATACCGTACCAATGCTGATTCCGCGTCACCCAGTCCCAGTTGCCTTGGCGAAGCTGGGTATTGATTGTCGAATCGACATAACTCCAACCCGCGGCCTGGTACGCGCCAAAGCGCCACATCTCGACCGCATCCACATTGTTCGCAGCGCTGGCTTGTACCCCAGCGGTAACCTGCTCTAAGAACTTTTGTTGAATACCGTCGAAACACGACTCAGAAGTGTATGGCTCCGTCAGTAGCGTCTGCCCATTAAAGCCGAGAACGTTACCCACAAAGTTTCCATAAAAGGTGTAGGCCTGCACATCAACCGCCTGACGGCCTGTCCAGTCCCCATAAGGATAATGGCAGTTGCCTTGCACGACGATGTAGGTACCGAGAGGCGCGTGGGCGGCGCGCAAGCCAGAAAACTGGTTGCGGAACGCCGTAATGTAAATCGAGCTGCCCCAATAGCTGTCCCCTTTGTAATTTTGGCTATAATTCCCTTCCAGAAGTTCCATATGCGGCGTTGTGAAGTGGCCAGCATTGGCTCCTCCTTCTGAGCCGATCACCGCGGGGCCGTTGTCAAAAGAGTCATCCATGTAGTTGTAAGCGAGGACGTTGCCACCGCCTGTGCCGCGCATGACGACCTCCTTGTTTCCTCTCCACATTATATTGTTTTCGAACAAATTATCGGACGCGCCGGTGTTGAGCCCAGTCAGGTATCCTCCACCGCCGGGATTCGGCCACGATGATTCATGAATGTACGAGTCGCGGAGCTCCGAGCGAAATGTGCCGTAGAATCCTATGGTAGTACCGCGTGCCCACGTTGCTTGTACGTTCTTTACCCAACAATAGGCACAATTCCACATGGCAAGATCGCCATGACCGTCGCCGCCCTGGCCGCCCCACAGAAACAGGTTCTCGATGCCAACGCTCTTGAGGAATGGGCCGCTTGATTGCGTCAGCTGCGCCTGATAGGCGACAGGGAACGTTATATGGAACGGTGTGCTGAAGGTGACTGTCTTGCTGGACCTGTCAACTTCGGTGACCTCCATGATCTGGGATATGGAGCGATCCTGCCGGCAGAACCAGCGCCGTGTACCATCCCCCGGCGGCCCAAAAACCGGACCCCAGACTACATCCGGATCATTGTCGGTGTTGATATCAATGAGTACGTAGTCGCCGACATTGATGTCAGGACTGGGCCAGCTCGCAAGTGTGAGCGTGTTGGTGTCCTTCACCGCATCGGCAGCGAGGTTGCTAGAATTCCCGCCAAAACCCTGAGATCGCGGCTGCACGTACAGGATGCCGTAGGTGGCATTCGTCGCGATATCCGCTTTAACCAATTGCGTAGCCGATGGATCGATACAGTAGATGCTATAGCTGCTTGATTGGGACACACAAGACTCGGTAAACGAATTGCTCGCCTGCACGGTGTTTATGCCGGTGTTCAGCGCTGGGTTGCCTGGGCCAGCCCCGCGCAAGGTGCAGTGAGACGTTCTGAAGTACAAACCATTACCGGTGATCTTGAAGACGCCCGCGGTCAGTTGCACGACTTGGTTGGCGGGGCAGGCATCGAGTGCTGCCTGAATAGTCGCGGTATCATCACCGCCGCTTGGAGAAATGGTCGTGAAAACCGTCGTGCGGTTGGGAATACCACCATTGTAGGTCACGCCAGGGTTCCACACGGTGACGCGATCTCGCGGGATTAGTGCTCCGCCAGACTGCTGCACTGGCGCCGAACAGGACGCGGTGGCCCCACCGTCGCTGGCCGCACACGACCATTTCCAGGGGCCAGTGCCGGTCAATGACGAGGCCGTCCCAGCTGTGCATAGGTCTGTTGCTGGTGCCGTAGTTGTCGGCAAGCCATTGGCGGCACCACATACGCTATTAACTGCGGCTGGTGGCGCCGCTTGATAATTCGCCGAACACGCAGCTGTGCTGCCGCCGTTGTTACCTACGCACCACCATGCCCACGGATGGCCAGTGCCACCTGTCATGGCAGAAGCTGAGCCAGCGCTGCACAAACCGGCGGTCGGGGCAGCGGAGAGGGTTCCGCCATTGGATACACCACAGACCCCGCTTACTGGTGGCGGGGGATCATTTCGAACAACCGCGCCAACCCAGTAGTTGCTGTTATTCCACACTTGATTGGGAAATATGCTGGTCGATGAATAGCTATAAACTCCCGCGCCAACCGCCGCCGTCAATGGACCGGACGTATAAGCCGCATTGAAAAAGCTGCTCGTGTACGCATAATCGACCGTATGATAAGACGCGACGTAGGTCGTGCCCGCCATGATGGCGACGGGCATCGGCAGGTTGACTGTCTGCCAGCCGCTGGCCGTCTCATTTGTGCTCGTTACTGGACCAGCCAAACGCGTTCCGCTCGCCGTCCATAAGCTGACGGTGTGCTTAGATGTGCTGCCGGGAGACTTGAAGAACTTGATCGCCGTAATCGCAACAGCCTGTGCGCTGGAGAACTTTACGCCGAGCTCGACCGGGTCGTTATCATGAGCGTCAAGTCTCGCAGGTGTCCACTGCGAGAACGGCTGCGCCAGAATTGGCGTTGCTGCAGCAATACCAAGCAAAACGATCAGATTAATGCACCAGCGCATCCGCATTTCTACGGCCCCTAATAAATGAAATGTCGGTCTAGAGCACATCTGCGGTGGCCCTGCTCCGGCCGCGGAGCGCGCCATAAATCTCTTCGCGCACCGCGGGCGGGGTCTGAGACTTCGATTGAATCACCACGGCGATGTCAGTTGGCCGGACGCTCCGGATGAAAGGCGCCGCGCTATCCGCGTTGAGCGGGGTTTGCTCCCAGTAAACCCGGCAAAGCGGGTCATCCGAAACGAAAGAGGTGGCCGGCGCACCGGCCACCTCATCGACGTAAACGCCATGAAGTACGCACTCGGAGAAGTCGAGTTGCCCCGCAATCGCGGTGGGCCATGGGCGCCCAGTCGTGGTCGCGACCCGCGCTAACATTTTCCTGACGATCCTCGGGTGCCAGGCAAGAGGTGACGATATGTAGTCCGGATATGGTGGTTGTGCAGACGGCAATCCTAACAATGCACGGGCGACCCGATGCCAGGTCATATGGCGTGACAGCCGCCTGTCGATCTGATCCGGGTTGCGGAAGAACCGCACCGCACCACTACGGACGAACATCTCTGTCGTGAACGGTCGAAAAAAAAGGACGTCAGAATCGGCCAACAGCGCAACATCGGCGTCCGACGCCGCTACCGCCGCCAGCTTGATGACTTGTTGTTGAATCCAACCACGCACCGGTGGTAACGGTCGGCGCAGGTTGATCGTGATGTTGCTGAACGGTACCGGCAGGAATATGCGCGGTAGAAAATCAGCCTCGCAGCGAATCTCAGTGCGCGGACCGGCGAGTCGGCCGAACAGCTTGAGGTCCATCCGTGGCACGATGATCTGATGTTGGACGGTGTCTGAAGAGTTGTCGAGCACCGAGCGATTCAAAGCGGCGCACAGCTCGAAGTCGGGTGCATAGCTTTTAGTGATCACCGTAAGGCGCGTCATCGTTTTCATGCCAGCAAATTAAAAGGTTTGCTCGGAAAGCTCAGATTGGATTGGCGTTCAATGCACATATCTGGACAAAACACGAATGTATTTTGCTTGGTAAGTCGTTGACGGTTCTGTGACCTCCCAGGAATTTGCCGGCCAGCCGAGGTTAAATTCCCGATAAGACTTCATTGGCGGCTGCTGACGTGGCGGTACATTGTTCTTGCGACACGATGCAAACGCAGCCGAACCAAAACATTGATATTCCGGCGTTCCGAAAGGGGCGATGCAGCACTTATCCGTTGAATACTCCGGATTGGGCCCGCCCACGAGATATCCGGGCGGGGGGCCCGGTGTAGTGACGCTGATTTCACTCCAGCGCGTGCCCGGCGCAAACCAGGTGTGAAACATGGTGCTCGCGGAATGTTCCGCGCCCGCAGATTTCATGTTCGTTAGGTAGACAAGGCCGAGCGGATTGACACCATGAATATAGTGGATGTACTCAAGAGCCGCCGAATCCGCAGCAGCTGCGGTGGCGACATCGTGGCAATGCAATGCCAAGAGCTGATATAGTCTTGCTTGCTGTGCCTTCGATCCATTACTGCCCCAGCCGTAAGCATCGATGGGCGAGCGATAAGGGTCCTTGTTATTGGTCACCATAGGAAACTGATCAGCGTTCCTGGTGACGCTCGCAATGAATTTCGTGAATATTGCAGATCTCACCTGTGCGGAAATGCCGGGCAAGCGCGCATAATAAAGCAGCGATTCTTGCCTTTCCGAGTCCCACAGCTTCGGGCCCAAGTTTGGAACGATTGACGTGTAATTCGATTCGACAAAGCTTTTGTAAATTGTGTCGCCGGTTAGTTCGTAGAGATAGACAGCGGCCTCGAATTTCGCAAAAGATCGGTCCGCATCGTTCATTTCCTGCTGGCCTGTAGCAAGTCCCCCAGAGCCTGGCTGCCTTGCGTCATCGTTGTTGTAATACAGGACCCTGGGATTCGCGATCGCCCAATCCCACGCTTTTTTGGCGCGTGTTGCGAGCTCGCTTCCGTAGCGCCTGAGAGGTTCCTCACCTCGCGCTGAATAAATCTTGGCGGCATAGGCAAACACTGCTGCGCCCATCAGACTTGCGGCGGTCGTTGCCGGACCATAGTAGCTCGGGCCGGCCGCGGCGGATGGTGGGCTCGCATGACTCAACCCCTGGACGCAGAGGAACGAGCCATCGATGTTCTGCATACGCTCGAGCCAGTCCAGAGCCCATTTGACTTCATCGAGAATGTCCGGGACGTCGTTGCCTGATTCGGCTATTCCACTGTCGTCGCCGAATGCATTCGGGTTTTCGTCGTAAGCTCGGAGCAAAATAATGACAACGCGGGCCGTCCAACTTGTGTATTTGTTGTAATCGCCAGCGTCGAACCATCCACCATGGAGGTCCTTGATCTCTGAACCACCGCTCTTGGTCCACGAGTGTCTATCTTTCCACGGGCGGGCCTCAGGATCTTGTCCGGCGCCCATATGGCTCGCAGTATCGGCCCAATCGGCTCCAGCCGTCGCTTCGGTTTTTTCAAAGCCAGCGCGCTGGTAGAAGTACATCCTCACGGCATGGCTGAGGACGCTTCGGTACACGCGATCACTGATCTCGAACTCGACTGAGCGCAATCCTTTGTCAAGATCCACGACCGTGTAGGTCCCCGGAGTCGCGACATCAGAGAAATCAAACCACCAGACCTTGTCGCCTGAGACGGTGTCGGTCGCGCCCTCATTCCAAACGCTTGGAGTGCCACGCTTTATGATGGTGCCGGTAGTCCGGTCTACGACTGCGTAGTTCTCCCCTGGGGTAAAATCAACCACGCTATCGTAGCCCACCTTCGGATTCCGGATGACAGCAATTTTGGCAGCGTTGGTCGGATAACCGAACTGGTCGACGACGATCACAGGTATCGGACCATTGACGCCCACCGTTAGGCCTTGGCTCCAAGTCGAGTCGGTGCTTCGCTCGGCGGCCCTATCAGGTGAGGGTGCCTGAAAGAGGAGGGCACCGAGAAGGACTGCGTAAATGCTTTGGGCCACAGAGTAACGGCTCCGTTTGCAACGGTGAAAACCCCAGTTGAACTCCAATTGCGGGTATCCTGGAACCATCAATCATTGCCATGTCGTAACTAAAAAAGTAACAGTTAATTCGAGCGCCATATATTTATCAGCTTATATATCTGCTGTATTGAAATTGACTATTTTTAGCTCGGCAGCTTGATTCGCGTCCAGCTCACGTACGATTGTTCCGAAATCGGGCTACGTTTATCTGGTCTGCACGCTCGCGCAAGGCCGGCGCGCCGTCCTGGCAACGTCGGCACCGCGAGGGGGAGCTCAGGGACACCCGGTGAGTAAGATTGCCAGCGACCAGTTTCGGCCACGACAATCAGAAATATCAACCACACCATATCCATGCCGTGCATCCACGCGCTCTCAAGGAAGTTCGTGAGTATTGCGAAGAGCGCAAGTGTGAGCAGAACCCACGCCCGAGCGGGCTGTCGTTCCGCCAAGCGCCCAATAGCCCGTAGGGATGTGAAGATGAAGATTACGAGCACAACGAGACCCACATACCCGAGGTCCAGATTCGTATCCAGATAGCCGTTGTGGGAAGACGGCAAGGTTTTGATCCACCCTGGAGCGTCTACGATACTTGGCGCATCCAATCCCACGAGCCAAAAGGATTGGTATCCCCATCCGAAGAGTGGCTTACGCGCTATCTCAAAATTCACGAAATTCCAAATATCCGTACGCCCGGACAACGTATAATTCGCATATAGATGCCATGAGATACGACTGATAAGATCACCAACTATGTTGGACAAAATCCAATAGCAAACAGGTATCGATAGCAGAACTATCGTCGGGCAAACGCGCATCCTCCTTCCAATAAATAATGCGAGCCAAGCGAGGAATGGGGCAACAAGTGAAAGGCCAAGCGATCCCTTGGACATGCTTATAATCATAAGATAGGTGGCGATGCCAATAATTATGAAGCCCAACGCGCGTCGCCAGCCGGGATAGAGCACTTCGTGAAGCGACAGCAGGAAAGCTATCGCGGCACATTCTCCCAAAAGACCCTTAAATGAGAAATATCCGGGATAGCCAATTGATACATTCTCCAGGATATCAGGATTCTGGTCGAATACGAAAGGGATATTAAGTATCAGAGCGAATGCGAAGCATAGATACAAGCCACGCATCATGTCGGCCGTTCGGGGCGCCAGCATAGCAGGCAGAACTATAGAAGTAACGATTATCGCCTGCAGAACAAATCTAGTGAATGATGCTTCGGGTTTGAAGGCCCATGAAACGCTTAGTCCAGCCAAAGCAAGATGCGCGAGAAGCCACTTAATGTGGGGAGGCAAAGTAAGTCTGGACCAGTTTCGGATTACCAAAAAAAGCGTGATCGCAGCCACTGTGGGCCAGAATATTTTATTCTCCACACGAGGCGCCATGTTGGCCTGCAGCCGTTCTGCGAGCGATGTGACTTTGAGAGGGGCGGAGGCAAGGTCCATCAACAATGGTGACGCTATTTCGGCGTAAGCGCATACCAAAATGGGTATCATGATTGCAAATCTGCCCGGCGCCGGAGTGCAGGATTTGGACCGCTCCGAGTTGATAGTGTGCCTCAACGCTTGGGACATTCTGGCCTCTGTTGAGCCGAGTAGGATCCCCACCGCTTAACAGGCTGGGGATAAAATTTTACCCTGCCAATCGGCGCAACCCGACCTGATTAACAGCGGGTCTACCATGATGCCGCGACTGAAAAATATATCAAATATTTGTTCCCTTTTCCGACCATTTAATTGATATGCCTGCATTGCTGGATCGTCAAGAGCTCGGACAGGTGCAAAAGGCCAGGGACGCCCTTCGGCGGCCAGCTGATAACATGACTGATTTAAAGCAGGTCTAGCACTGTCATGATCTCCAGACCCCAATCCAATTTTGGAGCCGCCCCACCATTGGTCGACTCTCCAATTTAATATTGTAAAATTTTTCTAATTTCCATTTATTATGGGTTGAAAAAATTAAACCGTATTATATAAATACAAAGCCTGATAAACCTCAGGCCGGGCGGCGCGGCCGGCGTATCGTGTGCGTGGGCCGCTTTCGGGAGCTCAGCTCCGCGGGGGGAAATCATGCCGGCGGGAGAAAGCGTTTATTTTCTTGGGTCTCGCTTCGATACAGGATCGATAGAAGAAGTTGCGCGTAATATTCTCGCTGAGGTGCACGGAAGATTTAGATATGTCGTAACACCAAATGTGCACCATCTTGTGAGAATACTGGAGGACCCTGTTAGGATGCGACCGCTCTACGAGCGGGCGTGGCGCGTGTTTTGCGATAGCCGCGTGTTGAGTCGCTTGGCTTGGTTCAGAGGTTGTATACTTCCCGTCATCACCGGCAGCGATTTGACTGCCGATTTGATGGTACGTGCAGCGGAGCAACATCTTAAGATATCAATTATCGGTCCACGGCTCGAGGCGAGGGCCTTGCTGCAAGACAGGTACCCTGGCCTGAATGTTCTTGTTCATACGCTTCCTATTGGCTTTATTAAATCGGAGCGAGAGATTCGAAAGTGTGTCGACTTCGTTGTTAACACACAAGCTCCGCTGGTATTTCTCGCGGTGGGAATGCCACAGCAAGAGATCCTCGCAAATCACATTGCTAATCACCCCCAGGCCCGAGGCGTCGGATTGTGTGTGGGCGCTTCGATCGATTTTCTTATCGGCAAGCAGCGTCGGGCCCCGGTTTGGGTTCAAAAGGCTGGCTTAGAATGGTTGCATCGGCTTTTGTCTGATCCGCGACGGCTCGCCACACGTTATTTGATTGAATGTCCGCGGATCTTTTACCTGATTTGTTTGGAGTGGAGAAACGCTAAGCGGCCTTCTGTTAGCTAAGGCCCGATCGCCGGTCTGTGCCCCCCGTTCGAACAACCACACCACATCGACGTGCACGAGCTGCGCGCCTGAGTACTTTGAGATCGCCTGCCGCTCCTGGTGCTTATCGAGAGCAAGAAATCTAGTCGTCCAATAGTGAAGCTCGTGACGTGACTCGAGTCGCTGAAAGTAATTCGCACCTGGCTGATTGACCCGAACATATAGAAGAGCGGGCCGATTGTCCGCCAACAATGATATTTACATGATTTCAACGCGGAGCTACCTACTGATCTCGCCCTGCCGAGACGAGGCCCAATACCTTCGCCGGACGCTTGACAGCGTGGCAGCGCAATCGGTGCCGCCAACATTGTGGGTCGTCGTGGACGACGGATCGACCGACGAAACTCCGGCGATTCTCGACGAGTATGCAAGCCGGTTGCCTTACCTGCGCGTGGTGCGGCGCTCCGATCGCGGTCGCCGGCAGGTTGGCCCCGGCGTGATCGAGGCCTTCTACGCAGGGCTAGAAACCGTCACCCTCGGTGACTTTGAATACGTATGCAAGCTCGACATGGACCTGGAGTTGCCGGTTCGCTATTTCGAACTGTTGATGCAGCGGATGGAGAGGAGTCCGCGCATCGGCACCACATCCGGCAAGCCTTGGTTCGTTCACCCGCAGGGCGGCATGCTCGTGCCGGAAATCTGCGGCGACGAGATGTCGGTGGGCATGACCAAGTTCTACCGTGTAGCCTGCTTCAACGAGATCGGCGGTTTCGTCCGGCAGGTGATGTGGGACGGGATCGACTGCCACCGGTGTCGCATGCTCGGCTGGGTCGCTGAGAGCGTCGATCTCGAGTCACTCCGCTTCATTCACCTGCGGCCGCAAGGCGCTAGCCACGTGGGGATTTGGACCGGACGGCTTCGGAAGGGATTCGGCCAGTACTTTATGGGTACATCGCCCTTTTATCAGCTGGCAGTTGCCGTCTATCACTTGCCGGCTTATCCGGTGATCATCGGAAGCGTAGGCATGGTGTGGGGGTATTTCAGAAGTTGGCTCAAGGGGCTGCCACGCTACGACGACCTTGAGTTCAGACGGTTCCTCCGCTCTTATCAGCAATCCTGTCTCCGCATGGGCAAGCGGGCCGCCACGGCCCGGATCAATGCCGAGCAGGCCAAATTCTGGCGAGGCAGACACCTAGTTTCGAAGTCTTGACGAAGCGCCACACCGGTTTTCGAGAGCTTGTGTCTTGCCGTTTCGTTTTTGCGTCGTCGGATCATGTCTTGCCGCTCACCGGGCAAGCGACTGGTGATCGCAGTTGCCCGGCCCGAGGCACTGTGTGCCTATCGGAAGACGCGGTTGCGGTGGCACCATCGGATGAAGACATAGACGGACCAAATCCGCGACCAATACACACCGGGAGCTTTGTCGAGGAAGGCTCTCCAAAGTCGCTCTACGGCCGCCGGGTCAAGCCCGGCAGGAGCAATGGCTTGTGGATCCCGCAGCGTCTGATCCATGGCGCCCTTCAGACCCCGCCTGATCCAGCGATCGAATGGCAGCACGAAACCGCTCTTGGGTCGCTCGAAGAGTGCGGGGTCAAGGCCACGCAACCCGATGCGCCGCAGCATTGCTTTGCGACCCAATGGCTGGTAACGCGTCCGATCCGGTAGGCAGTCCACGCTTTCGAAGATGACGTGGTCTACCAATGGCACGCGCTGCTCTAGCGAGCAGGCCATGCTCGCCACGTCGTTGTCACGTAGCAGCCGTTCGCCAAGGAAAAGCCGCTGCTCCATGACGCTGATAGCCGAGAGCGGCGTGCGGCCCCGGATCTCCGCGGTGATCCGCTGCCGCATGGCGGGAGGAAGTCCATCAATCAGCGCCTCAGCAAAGCCGGGCGCCAGGAGCTCACCCTGAAATCCGGGAAGGAAGAGCGCGTAGGCCAACTGATAGAGCGCTAGCAAATCGTCGCCGTGGCGGACCATGTCGGGCAGCTTGGCCCAACGGGTCTGTGACGGCAGCGTCTCGCCGCGGCCACATACGAACCGGGACGCCAATTTGGCCGCCATAACCTTAATGTCGCGCGGTATCCACGCGGCGCGCTGGCACCAGCGCTGCAGCACCGGAAGATCGCGGTAGGAGGTGTAGCCTCCGAAAAGCTCGTCGCCGCCGGCACCCGACAAGGCCACGGTGAACCCGGCAGCGCGGATGGCATGAGACATGTAGTAAGCGTTCAGGCCGTCGAAGGTCGGTTGGTCGAGGCTGTCCAGTGCCGCTTCCAGGTTTTCGACGAAGTGCCCTTCGGTCAGCACAACCTCGTGATGTTGGGTGCCGATGGCGGCCGCAATCCTCCTCGCAATGGGTCCCTCGTTTAGTTCCTCCTCATCAAAGGCAAGGGTGAAGGTGTGGATGGGGTTTTGCGCCACACGCTGCGCCAAGTTGGCCATGGCCGACGAGTCAACACCGCCGGAGAGGAAAATCGCGAGTGGCACGTCGGTCGCGAGGTGCAGCTTCAGTCCGTCCTCCAAAACAGACGCTAAGTACTCTTCATCCATGCTCGGTTTGGATGCGCCAGAGGGGATGGGCCAAAAATCTTTTCCGCGAATCTCATTGCCCGCGTCATCGAACTCGATCAACCGACCCGGCAAGAGGAGCTCGACTCCTGCCACAGCCGTACCAGGGCCGACCACAAACCCATTCCACACGCCGCTGGCGACGGCCTGCGGATCAAGACGGGGCTTGCCAAGCAGGTTGGAGGCCAAGAGAGCACGAAGCTCTGAGGCGAAGGCTATCGACCAGCCTGCATCGCGATCCAAAGCCCGGGCCAAGTAGAGAGGCTTGATGCCGAAACCGTCCCTGGCGAGCAATATCCGGCGCTGCCTTGGATCCCAGCAGGCGAAAGCGAACATGCCACGCAACCAGTTCACCGCTGCAGGCCCGTGCAAGCCGAGTGCGCGGAGCATGACCGCAGTGTCGCCAGTGGATTTGAATATCTGCCCTTCGGCTATCAGCCGCTGCCGCAGCTCAACAAAATTGTAGATTTCGCCGTTGAAGACCAGCACGTGCCCTGTCACTGGATCCACCATAGGCTGATCAGCGGCTGCGGAAAGATCGAGGATGGAAAGCCGGCGGTGGGACAGCATAGCGCCCCAGCCGCGGGCATCCGGTGTCGAGATCCAGGTTCCGCTTGCGTCAGGCCCCCGGTGAACCATGGCCTCGCTCATTCTCGCCAGGGCGGCTCGATTGGGCTTGTCCAATCGCCCGATGATTCCGGCGATGCCACACATTAACTAGGCCCCTTTAACTCTGAGAATTCTGGCACCCAATTTCCTTGCTTGTATATTTCCGGTTCCGGCGATCCCGGCATATTTAATCCTTACTTATATTGTTTGACTAATATATTTAAATCACTTTTAAACGTTAATTGTAAAGGCTCTTTCGATGCCCAAAGAAGTCGGTTTCGGTGCAGTCGCGGCGCATTTATCAGAGCTTACTGGTCTCTGGCGCGCGCCCGCCGCGTCTGGGTTCGGCGGCCGCGCCCTGTAGTTGGGATTCATTGCTCGTGCCGCGCCTCAGCATCCTCTGGGTTTCTCAAATGCCGGCCATTCCTCCGGGCTTTGGCTCCCAGCCGCGAATGCATGGGTCGAGGGCCAGCTGGCATGATCGGTGATGCTCATTGATGACGAATTCGACGCTAGTGCCGTCGGGCCATTCTGGCCTATTGCCGCGAGGTGGCGCTCGGCCGAAATCCGTATGGTCGGGAAGGCCTCCTCAAGCGATTGCTGCAACTGCGCAGCTCCTTGGCCTCGACGCGCAGCCTTGAGCGGCCGAGGGTTACGTTTCCAGCCCTTGCGGCGGTCGCTGGATCGCATCCTTAGTGATCAAGATGGTGCTGCGGATGGCCAAAACTCTCGACGATCAAAAAACTCGTAGGATTCGATTTCAGCCGTCACTTGACCGCAATCGCAATCTCGCGTTGACCCAGCTCGCGTCTATTTTGCAAGCCTTGCCGGCATCATCGTCGCTCTCGCCGAGGCCGAACGGGAGGGGCAATGCGCGAGCGGATTCGGTTGCTGTGCCGGACCTCGCTGCTGATCGTCGACGAAATCGGATACCCGCCGGGCGTCTCCGGCGGCGGCAATCTGTTCTTCCAGCTGGTCAATGCTCGCTACCAGCGTGGCGCCTTGATCCTTACCTCCAATCGCGGCTTCGCCGAATTGGGTGACGTCTTTGGCGACTCGGTGGTGGCCAAAAGATAGCTACCAATAGGTCGGTAGTCCCGGTCAGGCCAACGAGTACAGTGCAACGCAAAGCCCGATAGCTGTTATGAGAACTGCAGCGATTGGCAGGATCGCGCCGACGAAAATTGCGCTCCAGGTCGGTGCCGCCTTTTCCCAATCGACAGCGAAATCTCCATAGCCAAAATCCATCTGCCCTTTCGAACTACTTGGTGGGCAACCGCGGATTTCGGTCGTCAGGGTTTGCTCGCGCAAATGTAGCATTTTCTTGTCTCTGTAGCTCGGCACGACCAACGAATGCCATTTTATTAAATTTAAATAGAGTACACTTTAATGGCCTTTATTCAAACAAAAATATGAGTTTTCCTATTTTTTCTTCAGCCAACTCGTTTGATGGCCCTTAGTCCGGGCGTCTGACCCAATGCCACACCACACTGTCGAACTCATAGTCATGACGCAAACGATGTACGTGCCTGCCCTGGAGCAACCCTAAGAGCGCGATTGCCAAGGTTGGCCGACGACTTCAACGTCTACATGGTGCGTATTGAGGCGGACCGCAGAGGTGTTACGCTCGTGCTATCGCACTTCGCTCCGCCCTTCGACAGCATCGACGATGAGACCTGGCGTGCCCCGGTGGCGAGGTACTTGAAGGGCGAGATCATTGTCGGCAAGGCGTCCTGATGGGCATGTAACGCAGTGAAGGAACAATGTCGCCTAATGGGTCAGACTCGGAACAGCTCGGGCCGAGCAAAACGAGCCCGCATTGCCGAGCGACGGACATAAGGACATAAGTGCACACGCTGCAGGAACTCGGCGTCGGGCCGTAAGCCCACACAGCCGATTTCCACAGCCGCATTTGATTGGCAATAAGCCCGCCGATCATGCTGCTGGATAGCGATGGCGCAGCCAGCCCGCCATTGTGAGAGAGTCCGAAAACTCTAGCTTCCGGCGGTCCAAAGAATGGTCTCAGTCCACGAGGTGATGGACTCTGCTCATTTTTAGAGGAGCTTGGGGAAGCTGAGATCAGCCTGCGTAGGAAAGAAGAAAAAGTTGTAAATGTACGGATCGCTGGTGCCCCGCATTTGATCTCGGGACTGACAGAACTCGTCGATTGAAGTCAGGTGGCCGTTCTTTAGAAAATAGCCAAAATATTCCTTGTTAGCAAAAAAAGCGAACAGATTCCTTAAGTTACCAGCGCCGTGTCTTTCCTCGCATTCAACCAGAAATATGGGCCGGTAGGCCTCGATGATCCTCAGAGCGCCATTAAGCACCTTAAGTTCGTGACCCTCTACGTCTATCTTAATGAAACCGACAGTTTCCGAAATCACATCGTCCAGTACTATAAGCGAGACTGTTTCCTCTGTGAAAGTGTCGTTTACATTATGAGTTTCTAGCGTGGCGAGTGACGATGCGAGAAGTTTATCTTTTTGAATAGGGGTTCTGAGCGTGGCTGTCCCCGGCTTGTCAGAAACCGCCTGTTGATGCACACACACATTCGGGAGAGAACTGTTACGTAGCAACGTGGCAAGTCTAGTTGATGGCTCAAAGGCGTGAACCGTAGGAGTGAGTTTGGCGAGCGCTGCGGTATAAATGCCAATATTTGCGCCGACATCTACGCTGGCCATGTCGCGCGGGACGATACGGTCGAGGTACGACCACTCGGTTTCTTTGGGTGATCGCCAAATCACCCACTGAGCCCATTGTCGGGGAAGGTTGACCGCAATCCGGTCTTTGATCCAATTTGGTAGCACAGGCGATCCCAGAGATAGAGGCCGACATCATATTATGAGATGGATCGAATTAACACACAAATCTGTCCTGACACCCATCTTCTTAAGTCGAGGATCCGAGATCAAGACGGGCTTCGGCTGGCCAGACGCTCAATTGCCGCAGCTTTAATGATGCGACAAATCATGCACTGACGCCGCTTGTCGGGTTCGCTTTCGAAGCCACGCTTGATTTCGCAATCGCGCGCGCCGCGTAACGGTCCCTGTGCGATAAAAAAACGCCGAGCATGAAGCGACATTGTCTGCTTCCCACGACCCGGAAATCAATTCGGATAAAAGGTTTAAATGCGCCAGATTATTCCTCGGTCGACAACAAATTGGGCCATGATTAGCCTGAGGTCTGTCATTGAGCAATAATTAATTCGAGTCGAGCGTCTCGGGCCTACGACGAAGGTATAAAAAGCTTGGTTTAATGATTTATCACGCGATATTAAATCTTGCTAGTTATGGGTTTTCGCGTATTGATAATAATATATTTAAAAGCAAAGATTAGCTATGGCAGACATAGTGGACCGGCGACAGGACAAGATATTTGAATTTCGGCAAAGGAGCCAAAATGTATGGCGACTTTGCCGGCAGAGAGGAGGAAATGCCGTTGGGCCTTGATCCCAAAGTTTCCGAGGAATGCGTCGACGAGTGGCTGCCAGTTATTCGCGAGTTTCTGCAGATTCTTGCAGCTCGCAAGAAGCGGCAATTCGACCGACGGGTATCGATTGGCGATCTCCTCACCATCGGGAAGATAAAGCTAGAGCGTATGATTCCGATGAGGGCACCATGATGTGCGACAATGTGCCGATGACACATGGCAACTCAAAGCGGGAAAGCGCGCCACAGAACCACAGCAACCCAATCGACGAAATCGCGCCATCGATGGACCGAGAGCATCTCAAAATCCTTTACGTTTCGCAGATGCCGGCCAGTCCTCCGGGTTTTGGAGCGCAAGCGCGGATCCATGGGCTGATGACCCATCTGGCGCGGTGGCACGAGTTGACAGCGGTAATGCTGGCGAACAATGAGTTTGACCTCAAGGAGTGCCACCGAGCCATGCAGGCCTACTGCCGCGAGGTCGTGCTAATCCCATATTCAAACTATGATCGCGTGGGGCTCAGCAAGCGCCTGCTGCAGCTCAAATCACTGGCCTCGTCCCGCAGTTTCGAGCGATCCTGTTTCACAGTGCCTGCATTACAACGGAGGCTGGATCAGGTCTTGCGCGCCAAACGTTTCGACATTGTCAACTTGGAGTTCCCGTTCCTTGGCCACTATCATCTGCGCCAAGCTCCGTCGGGCCAAAGGCTCCCGCGTATCGTCGTGGATTCGCACAACATCGAGTACGAGTTGATGCGGCAGTTCGCCCAGACGAGCGCCAGCCAGACCCGTCGGCTCTACGCTGAGGCTAACTGGCGAAAACTGCGGCGCGAGGAACTGGCCGCCTACCGCGACGCCGACGGGGTGTCTTTGTGCAGTGACGTAGACGAGAGGCGCTTACTTGAGCAAGCCCCCGGGATTCGAACGGCGATCATTCCCAATGCAGCAGATGTCGAGCATTATCAACCGCGACCCACGGACCTGGACGGCCGCACCGTGATTTTCTTCGGCCTCCTCTCCACAAACCCTAATGTCGACGGTGTGGCTCATTTTGTGCGGGATATCTGGCCCCGCATCGCTGCGGTGAGCCCCGAGGCGCGCTGCAAGATCATGGGCGGCCGAGCGCCGCCGTCGCTCCTTGCGCTAGCCGGGCCCAGGGTTGAACTCACAGGCTTTGTGTCGGACCTGCGACCGCACCTTGCGTCGGCCGCGGCTGTGGTCGCGCCGCTACGCGTGGGTGGTGGCACCCGGCTCAAAATCGTCGAGGCCATGGCCATGGGTAAGGCCATTGTCTCGACCACGCTGGGCGCCGAAGGCATCGATGCGGTCCCAGGGCGAGACATACTGATCGCCGATGAACCAGCGGCTTTCGCCGCGTCGGTGGTACGCCTGCTAAATGATCCGTCGCTCAGTGCCCGGCTCGGACAATCGGCCCGCCGCCTTGCGGTGGAACGCTATTCTTGGGTGACGGCGGCGACGAGCCTCGACCGCTTCTTCCATGAAGTAATCAAACGATAGATGGGCATCAAAGCGGCGCAGCAGGTCAGCGACGAATCCTTGCGTGCGGCGGTTTGCATCGTCGGCGCGGGCGCAGCCGGCATCACGCTGGCTTGCGAGTTCGACGGCAGTGGTCTTGCCGTCATCCTGCTCGAAACCGGTGGTTTCAAGGAAGACCCAGCGCACAACGACATCTACGACATGGTCGAGTCGGATCGGGCATGGACCGGGTTTCGTCGCATCCGCTTCGGCGGCACTACTAATATCTGGGGCGGGCGCTGCGCGCCGCTGGATCCAATCGACTTCGAGCGTCGCGACCACATCGCCGACAGCGGCTGGCCAATCTCGCATCAGGATGTGGCGCGGCACTATCCACGCGCCATGCAGTATCTCGATGCAGGACACGACGACTTCACCGTCGCCGGTTCTCTCGCCAAGCCGCGTCCGACGATCGAAGGCTTCGATGGCGCGGGATTGGTGCTGTCTGATCAGATCGAACGCTATAGCCTGCCGACGGACTTCGGTACGCGTTACCGCGCCAAGCTGGAGCGATCGAACAACGTCACAGTATTGCTCAACGCGCGTTGCGTCGCGCTGAAGCGTGCTGCCGGGCGGCTGGAAGCGTTGGAGTTCATCGACGGTGCCCGCAAGCGGCGCCGCGTTCAAGCGACGTCGTTCATTTTGGCCAATGGCGGTATCGAGGCGCCGCGCTTGCTGTTGGCGTCGGATCCGGAAGGCGCCGGTCTCGGCAATGCCAGCGATCGGGTAGGGCGCTACTACGCCTGTCACTTGGAGAATGTGTTCGGACGCGTTGTGCCGCATGGCGCCGCTGTGGCTTTCAATTTCGAGAAGACGCGCGACGGCGTGTACTGCCGGCGCAAGTTTCAGTTCACCGAAGGCGCCCAGCGCGAACACCGCCTGGTTAATACCGCATTCCGGCTGCACTTTCCCAATTATTCCGACGCGCGTCACGGCAGCGCGGTAATGTCGGGGATCTATCTCGCCAAGTCCACGTTGATTCCCGAGTATCGCAACATCCTGCAATACGACGAAGGAAACGCAGGCACGACCTTGGCGCACCTGCGCAACGTGTTGGTGGATTTTCCGCACCTCGTGGGCTTCGGCTACGATTTTTTGTTCAAGCGCGTATTGTCGCGGCGCAAGTTGCCTTACACGCTCGTGCCCAACGTCGACGGCAGCTATCCTCTGGAATTCAACTGTGAGCAGACGCCGCTGGCCTCCAGTCGTGTCATCCTCAGCGGCGAGGCCGATCGTGATGGCGTGCCGCGCGTGCACCTGGACTGGCCGGTGTGCGACGAGGACATCGACAGCGCCTGCAGATGCTTCATGCTGTTGCGGGACGCGATGCACCGCTCGCCCCGTTGCCGTCTGGAGTTCGATGAAGACCGGTTGCGCGAGCGCATGCGGCGTTCCGATACCGCTGGGTGGGCATCACATCGGCACGACGCGTATGGCAGCGTCCCCACGGCAAGGCGTGGTCGATGGCGACTGCGCCCTGTTCGAACTGCCGAATCTATACGTGGCCAGCTCCGCAGTATTTCCCACCAGCGGTCATGCCAATCCGACATTGACCATCGTAGCCTTGGCGGTGCGGCTGGCGGCGCATCTGCGCTGGCGCTTGCAGCCTGCTACGGCTTGAGTACAAAAGCGGACGATCTTAGATGGGCCGATTACGCAAGATAAACGAACTTCGTGAAGGTATGGCCGGCGATCACTTTCTTTGCTCTTCTCGACGAACCGGCTCCTGTGCGAGTATAAGTTCGGCGATGTATGGGAGGATTTTTTTCGCTATGCCTCAGATGGCGCGGGAGGGACGCGCTAGGTCGAGGCGGGCCTGCCGGCGGTTCTGGCGCGATCGACTAAGCAGCTCTTCCCCACAACAACCGTGATTGCCGCCGGAGCGCCGGGACGAATTCAAAGATAGCATGATGGAAATACGCAGCATTGCGAATGAGAGGGTGACCAGCAGCCGCAGTGACATCCCAACGCTGGCGTCGGGCACTGATAGCCATCCCAATAGCATGGAGGGTGATAGGGGCGATAGCCATCGTAGGGATACGTCGGATGGGAGTGGCGGTATGCCCGGCGATAGTATTCTCGATGCACAACATGACGAATCGCGCCGACATCTGTCAAACGGATGACGCCACTTTGGAGTGGTAAAGCAGCGCGCGGAACGGCATTACCGGATGTGACGGAGGCCACAGGCGACATCAAGAGGAGCGCTGTTGCCACAGAATGAATTTTGGATGTCAAGGGCGACTCCATTACTGAAAGGTGAAACGGTCGGTATATTCGTCGCGATTTCGGATTCGGACTAACATGCACTATCCAATGTGCAGTCGAGCTGGGATGTACGGGTCGACAAGAAGATTAACACAACTAACTCGCGAGTAGGAAGAC
>Ga0123356_10002545_pt1 | contig 19476 bp, 17 predicted proteins | sample TergutEmb28metaG_2_FD_92546 | JGI IMG/M metagenome (GOLD analysis project Ga0123356, IMG submission 92546) | Embiratermes neotenicus P3 segment gut microbial communities from Petit-Saut dam, French Guiana - Emb289 P3 | ecosystem: Host-associated > Arthropoda: Insects > Digestive system > Gut ...
ATCAACGGATTGAGTATGCTCAATCCGCCGACTCCTTGAAAATGTTTAGTTTAACCAAACCACAAATCCGAACGTGTCACCAATTCTTACGATGGTGCGGTTCGGATTATTCGGTTTTGGTACCGGCAGCCGGACTTGAACCGGCACGTTGTTGCCAACAACGGATTTTGAGTCGAGTAACCTACGTGGAAGATAGAAGAATATAGAAGAAAATAACGGTAGTTAGTGGAACTTAGAACCCTTGAAAATACAAGGTTTTTAGGTTCTTTTTCGCTTATTTCATTGAGCCGCAACGGCTAGAGGTAAATCACAGGTTTGTCGATTTTTTTGCACAAATAAGAGAACTGTAAGAGAACTCGACCCATTGCAGTAAAATGATCTGTAAATTCCGGTAGTAAATCTATAAGAGAACTTTATAAGAGAATTCCATAAGAGAACTGAACCAAAAACCCAAATTCCCACTTATCACAAACCCAGCATCCCCAACGGTTTCTCCTTCCGGCACTTCCAGAATTCATACAGGATTTTGAATCTTGTACGTTACTTCTACAATAGTAGATTATAACGGAAGATAGTGGAAGATACAAGAAGTAAAACAGATGTTATTTCAAGAGAATTAGTCCCTCGCACTCCCCTTCCCCCTTGCAATAGGTAAACTTCACTAAAATCACTGTTTTTCCGGTTTTCAGAAGAAATAAGAGAATTATAAGAGAACTAGGCAAAAATCACACTAAAACGACAAACACACAATCAGCGGTTTCACCTACCATTGACGAAATATATGAAAGAGAGTGAAACTGTAATGAAAAACCAAGATTTAATTAGCTTCTGCGACAAACTACGAAGCAGATACCCTGAGTATATTAGTTTAGAGCAATTTCGGATTGTATGCCAGATTGCCAAACGTACTGCAAGTTATCTTTTAACAAACGGGATTGTTCCTTGCATTGATACCGGTAAAAAGACATGCCGTTATCGCATAAAGATCGAGGATGTAATTGCATACTTACATAGAGTTGACACAATTAATAATGAAAGAACGACAAGTACAATTAACTGTAAAACAGTATATCCTACAGTATTGCGAAAAACTTATGCCGCTTCCATTTTATCCATCCCAGAAGTTACATTAATTAAATTCCTCGAAGACAAGTACAGCCATTGTCCTGATGTTATGACTTCATCAGAAATGGCTGAAATAACAGGTTTGAATGCCAATACTATTTTAACATACATAAAACGTGGAGCAATCACCGCTTTTAAGATAAATCGACTTCACATGATTCCTAAACCTTACGCCTTCAAGTTTATAATATCCCGACAGTTTATAGAGAGCATTAGTTCTGCGATGTATGTTTTGGGTTTTAATAGCGAGTTGGATGAATGGTGTGAAAAGAATCGTAAAGGAAAAATCCGAAAACAAACAAAATTGCATTGACCACAAATGAGTAAACTCTTTCCAATTTAGAGCAATGAGTTTTTTCATTCATAAATCAAGAGGTCACACACCGTCATACATTGCCATCTATTCAGGCTATATTATACTTATAGTCAATCGTACAATCGACGTGTTTTTTATTAAAGAATATACTATATGGCGTATTTCGCCAAAGCTTTTCCTAATACTACAAAAGAAACAAAGTGGAGCGAACCATTTGGAACAAAACCCCTTCGCTTTGCATATACGAGTTACATATTTCCTTGCTTCCTTTGACATCAATACCCTGCTAGTCTATAGTAAAATTACAAGGATTATTTGTTTTCTCCGTTATATACATACAATAACCGACGAAGTATCTTTCTTGAACCTACAAAAATCTTCTGTGAGAGATTGGATGTGTGTCCTCGAAAACACAAACTGTTACTGCATAAGAACTGTGATAATCTTGCAATCGGTTTCCGAGAATCTTGCAATCGGTTTCCGAGAACACTCTTGAGGTATGCTTTATATTTCTATAAAATGTTTTGACTTCAAATCATATTACGCTAAAAGCCCTTGCCGCCTATGATATGCTGTGCCTAAGAAGAGAATTTGACGTGTGTACAGACGATATGTGGCTTGAATGCGCTTTTCCAACGCCAAAAGATGCTTTTTAAAATGAAAATTTTCAAAACTATATGACGATGTACGCGCATATGCTATTTTAGAAATAATGTTTATGTGTTGTGTGCTGTCTATAATAGCCACAGAACCCTTCTTTAGCTTAACCATACCAAATCTCGACACAACTTTTTTACGAATTGTTTCATCAGTCATAAACCCACCTATAAGCACAATGACCGTCATGAGAATTAAAACCCGTTCGCTACTATGACCTGATGAAAGTAAGATTATATATAGGATTGCAACTATCCCGGAAAATATATAATACGGTGTACTACCTATTATGGTTTCTTTCATATTTGAAAAGAAGGACTTTTTTTCGATATGGACGTTATTAGAAAACCTCCTGACAAGAGCTTTTATGACTGCCGCACAAAAACCTCCTCCAACCGCAGTGAAAAAGCCGCAAAGGAAAACAATCGGCATTGATCTTCCCAACGTCAAAGCGTGCCCAGTACCAGTTTTAATGAATACAAGAACTCCCAACGAATCAGCCGCAGTGAGCATTCGCTTTCCGATACCAGCTTTTGAGGAATACTGCGACACGAAAAAACGTTGATATACAAGCTGGAGTGCAATTGCAAGTAAGCAAACAAAAACGATTTGTTCAGGAGAACCTAGTATCGCTGGTGGTCTCATTAGAGTAATTCCGTCCCGTAAAACAGCTCCGCCGAAGAACGCAGTTGAAACAGAACAGATGAATACTGTGACTCGATTGTACTTTTGCTTCAGTGCTACAAGTCCTCCTCCGAGGCAAAAAGCAATGCACCCAAGCCAATCGTAAATAGTTGCTATTGGTTCTGCGTTCTCTGCATATAGAAAAGTAGACAGCCAGACGGATAAGTATACCACGAGTATTCCGTATAACATTATTACTGCTGTTTGCTTGAATATTGTCCCTATTAATACTTTTCTTCCTTTTTTTGTACGAAGGAAGAACAGTTGGATACCAATGCCCGGTGTTTTAGCTAACCATTCTCTGTCGAACGACATGATACTTCCTCCTTTTAATGTAGATTTTTAGGACACAAAAAAGGCATGGCAAAATAGCTTTTAGCTATCCTGCCATGCCCTATGCCATCTTTAACGGTTGGGTCATGTGTCAGAAATGTGTAATATCACTTGAGTTTCTCACGCCCAAATCATTGTTCCGCTGTAGGTATCTATTATAGCCATCCATAATGAACCGCATTTTGGGCTAGAGCATTTTACTTGGATACCACTGCTCTGTTTGCTGAGTGATAGGTCACTGTTCACAAGAACTATTGATTCACTACTCTCGTGTATGTTGAATAGTCTACCGTATCTGCATACAGGGCAAATGACTCGCTGGGTCATTTCATAAATAGCACTTTTGCGTAGTACAATCAAGGTCAGCCACCTCCTTGCTGCTTACAACCAATCCAGTACGGTACTCAAGGGTGCAATGTGATTCAAACAACTATTCAATCACTTATCACAGTAACGTCGCTTACCATCACCCGATATAATGACACTAAGTTTTTTCTGCGCTTTGCACCCATGACAGAAGATTCCTGATATGCCATGCGCTCATGGGTTCATAGATATGGCACTAACTGTAGTTACCATTTGCAAAGCCTGACTCAGCACCTAAGCACCCGCCGTACTGGCAGTTTTTGCTTCCTGGGTGCCAGGTAATAACCCTTTTACAACCACATACAACAAGAACATCGTTCGAGCGTATGAGTGCGTCAGACACCAAACAAGCTTTGCAAATATTTTTTCAATCATAAGCTCACCCCTTATATTAATAAGACTCAAACTTAGGATTCCTAAAAGACACTTCTGCGAACAAGATTGATTGTTTAGAATCGACATTTTGAATTTGCTGAGGTTTTGGTAGAAGCTGAGCTCACTTCTGACGGGATAACACAGTTTCTACTATCTCTTATTATTCTGAAGTTTTTATTAAGACACACACTATGTATTTTATCTTCTAAATCATGCATTTTCTTAGTATAAGTAAAGCATATAAGCCATTGATTTGCAAGCGATTATTATAAGGAAATGTGTGATAGATTGTGGCACATAACAGGTTACCACGCGCTACGCTCAAATCTCCACAGCATCTTTCACCTTGCCACATTATTCCACAAATTTTAATTATCGTTTGCATTTTTGTGGAATCTTGTGATATGCTCTGTGGTATCCTGATACGAGAAGAAAGAGCGACAACATGAGAATAAATCCATTTTGGAAAAGGCTTTTCAAGGAGATTGTTACGATTACATTTAATCATTATAGTGTTTCAACCAATAATGATTTCACTGTTGATGGCGTAACAATTCCTAGTTCTACAGTCAGATCATGGTTATCATTTAAAAAATCTCTTCCATCTATGAAAAATTTTTCTCTTTTAATCGGCATGCTCGAAAAGGAAATTAAGTCCGATGCAACCGTCCAACATCGAGAATACAAAGAAAAAATTAAAGACATGATACCTGTCATAGTCAAAGAAATGTTGTCTAATAAAGAGGAGTGCGAAAAATATTGTGTAAAATTAGCTAGCAACATAGATTCTGACGACTCAAAGATGTTCTTTGTAAATATTCTTAATTCAATTTATTATAGCAAACAAGATACGATTCCTGCTATAAATAAAAATCCATCTGAAACTATATTGTTGTCAAGAGATGCACAACCACATATCCAAACGCAAGACAGTGGATTATCACAATCTTTATCTGCGAAGGATGTTGTTCATCACATTTTTAGAAGTAATCGTCATTTTTATTATGATGCAAAAAGGGATTATGAAGCGTTTCGTTTTATTATAGGTAATTATCACTGCTATTGCCACCCTACAATATCTGACGAACAGTCAAACATGCTAACGGGATCTTTGTCGATAAAAATCGACAAAGATATATGCCGTGCTACTCTTACTATCGACACAAAAAAGAAGGTTGAAGATACTTCTGAACCATATAAAAAGAAATACAATGGAATTGTCGCAATCTCAAAGAAACGAAACTGCGTTTATTGCATATTGTTAGGTAAGCACGAGGGAGAATTTGTTTTTGTAAGCTTTTTATATATGGAACCAAATGCGACATATTTACGTTGCCGCATGACTAACGTGTTAACCAATGCAGCAGGTAAAGACAATTACCCTGTTGTCCTTCGTATGTTTTTAAGTAGAGAGAGTTTAGACGAAAAGGATTACGGCATTCTTTCGCCGCACCTTAGACTAAATGATTCGAGTATCATCGTTCGCAAAGAGGACTATGATAAAATTAAAGAATCCGATGATTATCGCAAAGTTTTAGAGCATACTGAAGCGCTATTGAAGCCGGAAGAGTTTTACGTCATAAAAGAAAGTTTTTTAAGGGGAAGCGCAGAGCAACTGTCATTGAGCAGAAGTGCTATGCTCGAACTAATAACACGTATGAGAAATAAGTCGATTTCTATTAATCACAGTAAAGCTAGCAGCAAGGTTGATGATACTTTACACGACATCCTTAGAGCGTTTGACTACTATAAGTCTGGCGAAGCAAACTCGGTCACTAAGGCACTTGTGCTTGATTTCGATGGAACCATAACAAATAGTGACTCAAGCAAAACAACATGGGAAGCGCTTTGGGTATTGCTCGGATACGATGTTGAGGAATGTCGAAAGTACCACGCTCAGTTCGTCAAAAAAGAAATAACTCACAGCGAGTGGTGTAGGATAACTCAAAATAAATTCGTTGCGAATGGATTGAATAAATCCCACTTAATTCAAGTGGCGGGAGAGATAACATTAATGAAAGGGGTTCGAGAAACATTCCAGTATTGTAGAAACCTTGACATCAGTATATACATAGTTTCTGGTTCAATAAATTATATTGTCGGAAAAGTGCTAGATAAATTGTGCGAACAAATCAATATTGAGAGAATAGAAGCTAATAAATTTCTATTTCATGAAAACGATGACTTGAAAGAGATTGTAGGAACAAAGTATGATTTTGAAAACAAGGCTACATTTATAAATGAAGTGGCTAAAGAGCTAGGAATACCTACAAGACAAATTCTATTTGTTGGAAATTCAGACAACGATGAGTATGCTCATATATCTGGTGCGCGAACGTTGTGCATTAATCCCATTCCCGGCAAGACCGACCATACAAATAAAACAATCTGGCATAATGCGATTGAAAAATGTGATAACTTTGAAATGATAAAGGAATATATAGAACGGACACTTTAGTGAGATGAGACAATATACTTTCTTTGTAACTAGCTATAATTTTCAGTTCCCTTTTCAAATATAGCTAAGTACTCAGAAAAAGCATATTTTTTATTTCTTTTTCTATCCGGTGTTATGTCTTTTAAAATACCAAGACTACAGAAGTTTTCAATAATTGTACCTGCTGTTGGCGATGTTACATTAAGATGTTCAACGACATGTATTCTTGTGATAATTGGAAATGTAAATAACTTATTAAACAGCGGAAGGTTATTACTCGCAGATTCAATTTTTGATAGCAACTCTATATATTTATCCTTAAGTATTAATATTTTTCTTGCTGTATCAATTGCTTCATCTGATACGTCTGAAACACCTTTGAGGAAAAACTTCACCCAGTTCTCCCATGCACCTTTAAATCTTATATCCATTAGTCTATCGTAATATTCTGTACGATTTAATTTAAAGAAATAACTCAGGTATAAAAGCGGTTGGCTTAGTATACGTTGCTGACATAACCAGAATGTAATCATCAATCTACCTATACGACCGTTACCGTCAAGAAAAGGATGGATTGTTTCGAATTGTGCATGGATATAAGCAATCTTTATTAATGCAGGAATTTGACTTTCTTCATCATGCATAAACAATTCTAAATCACCCATAGCTTGAAGCATTTCGGGAACTGTCGGTGGTATGAATGTAGCATTAGCTAATGTACAACCTTGTGGTCCTATCCAGTTTTGAGATTTTCTAAATTCACCTGGGCTCAAATTTGAACCTCGTGTACCACGTAATAAGATTTCATGTATTTCTCGTATTAATCTCAAACTTAACGGAAAATCATTGAGTCTTTCAAGCCCATGATTCATCGCAGCTACATAATTAACAACATCACCGACATTACTTATTGTCGATTCTTGTTTATCAGTATTATCAATATCTAATACATCTACAAGAGAAGCTTGTGTTCCTTCAATTTGAGAGCTTAATAAAGCTTCTTTCTTTACATACATTGCTATGAAAAGTTCCGGATTTGGAAGTAGCTCAGAGATACCATCCAAACGACCTAACTTGCGATCTGCCAATGAGAGCAGCTCAAGTATTTCCGAATCAATTACCAGCGGTGGATTAGGTGGTAATTTACTTGGAATAAATGATGAATAACCATTTATGTTATTTACATATAACCCTGCTCTGCCTTTCATATCTGCACCTCTTGCTTGCTAATTAAAATAATATTACCATTTTTTTAATTAACCGTCAAAGTAATTTGATTAATTAAAGAACACTTAACTTATGATTATTCCATGTATTATTAAGAATAATCTATAAACAGACGCTTTAATTAGCCAAATTTATTCCATAATAAGGATTAAACACCATTATTAATAACGCAGTTTTATTGACGAGTGTTTTATCTCAATATTTTTTTGTACAGTTGTAGCAAGAAATCGTTTAAAACTTTCCTCAGCTAAATCAGCTTCTATCATAGGAGCAAGTGTTATTTGCTTGAATATTTTCTCTTTTTCACATAATTCAAACATCCATTTTACATATGGAGTAATTACTCCACTTTCACCAACGCGAAAATCAAGGCTTAAGTTTCTATTGCTTGGAAATTCATTATTAATCTTTAATACAAAGCGATACTCCTCTTCACTAGAAAACGCAGGATTCTTGAAAAATAGTTTCTGCTTGTGGATATACTCATATAAATCATCAATAAACATATCAACGAACATATCATTAGAAATAATTCCAGATTGTTCACTTGCATTATACTTACTATATAGATCTTTAAGCTTAGAATATATCATTTCAATTTGTTCGTTTTTATCGTAGATTACCTTTCCGCTGATGAATTCTATATAGTCATTTTCATAATCTGCAAACCATTCTTTGATAAAGTTTATGTCAATACCTATGTTATAACCTCGATAAACTCCATTTTTCACATAATAACTCCACATATTAGCTGTATCTGAGTTTAACGAAGCGCATAAAACATAGTAACGATGATAATCAAATTTTATACGCAAACGATTTGAAGTTTCCGAACATTCTAGAGATTTACCAAGACTCAAGTGTTCATATGGCGATAAAAGAATATTATTAGTAATTTTTTCTACATCATCTGTTAATTTATCATGTTCTTTCCTTATTTTTTTATAAGCCACTTCAAAGGGTTCACGTATATATATTAACTCACCTTTGTCACTTAGATACTGACAATCTGTAAAGCGAAGTGTTTTATTCTTCAAGATATTAAATATTCCACTGGGTGAAGTGTAATGATATACAGTATTGCTCATATAATTTTTATATAATCCCTTCGTAATATTCTTATAGCATAATGTATGTTAATAAGCTATTTCAACGAATTATTAATATCATTTACAGCAGATATCATTTCTACAGCACGTTTAACTTTTCGTTCTTTCTGTTTGGCTTCCTTTCGATTAAAGCTAATAAATATGAATAGTTTGTATGTCAATTTACTGACGATAACACTGACTAAGATAAAACAAACTACAGCTACAGATGGGATCAAATATGGCTTTGCAGCTTCAATAAATATTTGCGCACCACTAATTAAACCTCGTATAAAACTCTCTTGAATTTCATCACTAAAATTATTCAAGTTGTTCACCTTTCATATTTTCATTTTTAATGTTACATAGCAGTAATTATAGATCTATAATATTATCCAAATAATAGCATTATGTTTATGTTATTTAGATTCATAAAATACTAACATATATCACTCCAGCACATCATCAAAGTCGCCGAATTCTATCTTGATTTTCCAACCTTCATGAGTAGGTATATTCTTCTCCAAATCACTCCATGTGTATGGTTTACCGTCAATTATAATATCGCAGGCATCACGTTTGCTGTTGTACTCAATATAGCCAACCGCAATGCCATTTGCAATACGTCCTTTATCATCCATATACTTTATGGACAGTTCCTTTTTCAGCTTATGCTTTAACGCTTTTAGCATTGTTTCAAACTCAATATAAAGTTCTCCGTGGACTTCAGCCTTGTACTTAAAAGGACCTCGTTCAATAGCAGTAAGCATTTTCCCATTAGCAAAAATCATAAATTCGAGGTCAAAATGATGTATTTTTCCTTTATTATCCTTTACAGATAGCTGCTTTGGTATAATGTCTGGCACTACAGTCCCGGTAAATTCAGCCATCAACTTATTGTAACAATCTTCACATAGTTTTCCGTATTCGTCACCACGATTATTGTTTATATGAACTTTTATTGGATTATCGCAAACATCGCATTTATCATAAGGTGTTCCTACAATAACATATCCTACATGATCCGGTTGTGTTTTCATAAGCTCCAGTATACGACGGGTTATATCAAGCGGTCTGAGGTCAACCTTAGTTATACTTCCATCCGGCATCGTAATACCGTACTTTGCCATGTTGTTTATCCGTTTTTGGTTGAGCATTTCATCACGGTTCTTTTCTAGTTGTTTACTATATGCTTCAAAATCACCTTTCATCTTCACAAGTGTAGGTTTTACGTGTTCCGACCTATCTGGCGGTTTGGTTTTTCCTTCAAGAATATCAAAGAATTGAGATTCATTTAATAAAACTAAACAACCTTTCCTGTCATGTTCAACAGCTATCTTATGCTTTTTTGTCATACCATTATGATAAAACTCAACAGCAAAATCTGTGAATGTAGAAATCCTTTCTTCGATTACTCCGTTCACTGTAGTAAGCGCATCTATAGCTTCTCTGCGTGAACATCGTATTGGATTTCCAATAAAAACGAATAATTTATTTTCAAATGGATGTGACATTGTTCTTCCTGCCGATCTTTTTTGTTAAGTAATATTAAAGGTGCGTTTCTCTTAGTATTATATCACATATACTAAATAGGTTGTTATAAAAAGCATATATTTCAATAATAAAACACACCTTCTTTAATATCACATTAGAAAGTGTGTTGGTTATATAGTCTACAAATATTGGTTGGTATAGCTAAGTACGCACCGGGAGAACACTTATCCACTTTCATCGTCGCTGATAAGGTTGAGCTCCATGCGAACTTCTGTTAAAGCCTCAAATTCACGAATTGTCCGAGCATATTCAAGAGCTTTCAACATATCATTTTCTGTTATTCCAATCTCTTGCGGATATCGAGGTTGAACACCATATCGTGTTAATGTGGCACAATTTTTATCAATATTACCAAAGCGTTCGTCAACTTCAGAACACATATCATTTAAGTCAACTAAATCATGTATTTTTGGTGGTTCTACACCTTTATAAATCAAGTATCCTTTTAGGTTTTTCTCTGCTGATTGCTGACAGTGATAACAAATAATTTCAAGCGGTTGTGGATGCATACCTTGTAAGAACTCGGCAGATGTTAAATCCATATCGGCATATTGAAACCATTCAATAATATATTCATGCTCCATATAGCATTGTTCCTTTCTGTGCAATGACTCTTTCAAGAGTTGGGCCGTTTTTACGGCGATTGAACACACTGGAGTGTCCCATCAGTAAGTCAAGAGAAACAGGTTTTTTTCTCCAAAGAAGTCTTATATCTGCAAAGAGTTCTCCTAAATCCGATACATCATCAGGCACTACAACATATATATCAAGATCACTTTCTTTGTTAGTTGCTCCATACGCATATGACCCAAAGAGGTAAATAGCCTCTGCAGGCACAATTTTTAATATATTTTCTTTAAAAAGCTCTAACTCATTTTGTATCTTATGGCTCGGCAAGATGGGGTAACAAAAAGGATATCGAACCATTCATTGACCCAATACCGGATAACAATATGATTCTGACAGCAACCGAATCACTCACAATGAACTCTCGACCAAAGAACCCGAAACACGCTCGAAACAAGAACACTCTTGTAACCGGAGGATCAGGTTCCGGTAAAACCCGTTTTTGGTTGAAACCAAACCTTATGCAATTACACTGTTCATATTGTGTAACCGACCCGAAGGGTACAATCTTGGTAGAATGCGGAAAACTACTCAAAAACAATGGCTACGAAATAAAGGTGTTGAACACAATTGACTTTTCAAAATCAATGCACTATAACCCGTTTGCATATATCCGCTCGGAAAAAGATATCCTCAAATTTACTACTGCTCTGATTGCAAATACTAAAGGTGACGGTAAAGCCGGCGATGATTTTTGGGTAAAAGCTGAAACACTACTTTACTGTGCATTGATTGGATATATTCACTTTGAAGGTCCGGAAGAAGAAAAGAACATAAACTCGCTTGTCGAAATGATTAACGCTATGGAAGTTCATGAGGAGGATGAAAACTTTAAAAATGCAGTTGATTACATGTTCGAGGAGCTTGAAAACGGCAACCCTGAAGAAGGTATCCCACCAAAACCGGATCATTTTGCACTACGACAATACAAGAAGTACAAACTTGCTGCAGGTAAAACAGCAAAGTCCATACTCATAAGCTGCGGAGCAAGACTTGCACCTTTTGATATTAGAGAGCTTCGTGAGATTATGAGTTAAGGTTATTATCGACAATGGTTGGAAAGCAAAAGATAAGACTGTATCTGACGAGGATGAAGATGAACCACAGTCACTACCTACCTTAACTCAAGGACAAACCATTCAAGTCACACCATCAATTAAAGAAGGTTCTACAACCCCCCCAAAACGTTATACTGAAGATACTTTACTTTCAGGTATGGAGACAGCAGGTAGCGAAGATATGCCGGAGGATGCAGAAAGGCGTGGTTTAGGCACTCCTGCAACAAGAGCAGGAGTAATTGAAAGACTTGTCAAAACCGGTCTTATTGAAAGGAAAAAGAAAAACCTTATACCATCAGATAAAGGCATAACTCTCATATCAATATTACCGGGAGCTCTTAAATCTGCAAAGCTGACTGCAGAGTGGGAACACAAACTCAAACAGATTGAAAGCGGAATTTTGGAAAGCTCTGTTTTTATGAACGATATAACCAACTTTATTACCGATATCGTAAGAGCAAACAAAGCTCCTAAACCGGAATTTCACTCACTGTTCCCCGACGCCAACACGTCGTCATCCGAACCTCTCGGTAAATGCCCACGCTGCAACTCTCCTGTTTATGAGGGTAAAAAGGGTTTCTTTTGCGGTAGTAATTCATGTGGCTTTAAGATTTGGAAGGAAAGCAAGTTTTGGACTTCTAAGAGAAAACCACTTACTGCTCAAATCGTAACCGCTCTACTAAGGGATAAACGTGTCATAGCACAAGGCTTGTATTCAAGTAAAACTGATAAAACATATACTGCTATAGTTGTGCTTGACGATACCGGTGATGGCTTTGTGAACTTTAAACTGGAATTTGATAAACGCAAATAAAAATCCGGGGCAGCTTCAGCTGCCCCACCACTTTTTAAAGGAGACTAACATAATGGATGCTTACATCAGAAAAATGTACAATGGTTTCTATTACATAATCGAAGGCAGACCGGAAGATAAGGAAAACAGTAGGCTTATTGATATGCCATGCAACACACGCTTACAAGCTATGCGTTATGCAAAACGCGACGGGTATAATGTTATCATCAACAACCGAATGCCAAAAGAAAGCGAAAAGAAGTCTATACTTGAAAGTCTTACAGCAGCTAAACAAAGAATTGCATTGCAAAGCATAGAACCAAGACGCTCTGTGGCAAAATCAAGACATACGTTACTAGATATTTAAGTTCTTTTAGTATAATAGATTATCACAGTCAATTGATTAGGTAAGAGAATTAGTATATTTGAAATTTAGACTAAATGGCTCGTTGAATATAATATATACCTTTAGAATTAGTAAAATTATTAAATGTTCTTATATTCTCTGTAGCACCTGGAAGATGGACTCCAACAAAACCTATCGAGTCTACTGTAATACTATGTTTCTTTATTTCATTTGATATACGCATCAATAAATCAGTATCAAATGTTGCAGTTGTAATTAAGTAGGGAAGTATTATTCTTATATGATTCTTGCTTTCTGATATACACGGTTGTATAGTTTCAATAGCTTTCACAACACGGACTATTGACGCAATAATTACAATGCGAAATCTATAATTTGTTGTTTTGTGGTTTTTATCAATTATGTAATGATCAGCTTCATCAATAAATAAGATAGAATCTGTAGCATGAGTATTTTGCACTATTGGAATAACTAGCGAATTAATTGCTACATCATTATTTAAGTTCAATTCTGAAAATAATACACTAGTATCATAGTGATTAAGAAACGAATAGATAGTTTTCTTATCCATGAATAGTGTATTATTTACTTTGTAAGAAATGCCGTTGTTGCTCTTAACTTTAATTGTTCTTTTACAGTTTAGTTTACATTTAAGACAATTTTCTTTCTTCTTTGTTACTCCCGTCGAATAACAATCGTGAAAGTCTATATTAGTGCAAGATGGCATGGATATTCTCCGTTATTTTTTATTATTAATATTCATTAGTCGCATAAATTTGCTGTCGGTCACATTAGAAATTGTATCAATTTCTAATGTGTTTATTAATCCTTGTTCTTTGTTAATTATTGATTTTGATTTGAATCCTCCACTTTTATTCCGATAAAACAAAAAAGCATTTACATTTCTTGCAGGTACTCTCTCATCACATGCAACAACATTGGCTTTTCCATAATCATTGTTTTTTTCAATTTTTGCAGAGAATGTCAATAAATTTGTAGATTGAAGAATATAAGGGCTATGTGTCGTTATTAGAATACGGCTATCAGTAGTATTTGCTACAAGAGCAATATATCTCATAAGAGTTACTTGTGTTTCTGGAAATAAATGTGCTTCAGGTTCTTCAATATTTACTAAATAACGTTTACCTTCGAGGAAAATATTAAATAACGCAACGAGAAGAGGCATAACTGCCTGTTGACCCGAAGATGATTCCAGCAAAGGAAGAACTGGACCTTTTTTCACTTCTATATGTTCAGTATATGTGGCGCATCTTGAACAACACTTATATGATGAACCATGTATAATTTTATAAAATAAATCAATTATTCTTTTTCCAATTCTTTTATTCTTAATACCCCATGATGGATTCGATGCTACTTTTGATTCTAAGGCATGCTCAAGTGTTGAACTAATTTTCTCTCTCACAATATTATCACGGTATTTTAAGTAATGCGCTGTAAAGCTTATACTACTCTCAGTGTGATATCGACTATCTTTACTAATATTAGTAAAAAATGCTCGGCATGCAGGAATATATACACATCTGGAATGTGCATATAATGAAGGTAGCAAATAACTATCTTTGCTATTATTCTCCACTCTTTCTAAATAACCATTTATCAAATTAAACTTGTACCCACTTTTATTTACTGTAGTAGTGCCAAATGCGTTTTCATATATAATCTCTGTATCATCAGTTACATTAAAATGCATCCAATTTTTAAATTTCAAATCAAGAAATTTTTCCTTATCTTTATGAGTACTTTTAGGGTTTTCTTGTGCAAATCTTCGTAAAAGTTTATATTGAGATAGCTCAAGGAAATGAGCAAGCTTCGCCACAGTACTTTTGCCGGTTCCTTGCGTTCCTACAATTAAGGTTAACCGTGTATCTGCGTTCATTTTAAATGAACCATTTATTGGACCATAATTTTTCACATTAAGGATATGTTTTTGCAAGTAACTACCACCTCCAAAACAAAAAAAGCGTTTACATTAAATAAAAAAATGTTCTGTGCGAATTATTAAACTTTCATTTTATAATTTTTTACTATATTATTATAATTATATTTGAAGAAAACTTTCTAATTCATTGCTATTGGAATAAACGTTTAATTTAAAACATGCTAATTCACATAATATAATGTGGTCGTTTTTAATATAGTGTTTTCACTATTAATATAGTTCTTCAACATTGTATATCGTTACAATATCAATGTCAACACAAAAGTAAATGAGTATTTTTGTTAATGTAAATACGCAGTTTTTGTTAATGTGCAACATCTTTCGATATCGTTCAAGATGTGTTCACATTTCCTAGTACTTTAATATATTAGATGTTATTCTTTTACTCTCTCAGAAAGTGAGAGATACAAACACTCTCCCTACACTAAAATCATTGCATAAAATCAATATTAGGCACTTTCAATAACGGAGCCAACCTGTTATATGCCATAGCTAATCCTTTAATTAAAGCTTTCCCATTTTTCATTCCTCTGATTGTCGTGTTCAACGCAGACTCAGCATTTGAAATATTTTTACCCATGCGTTCTAATTTGCTCCACAATCCGGTTTTCTTTGCATCTTTTTGCGGAGATGAAGATTCTTCGTTTTGCTCAAGTGATTTTATTAAACCACTAAGATCCTCCTTTAATTGCGTAACATCATGAGATAGTGGCAATTGCGACAAGATTTCATTAAGTGCGCCTTGAAGTTCAAAATTACAATCATTGTATTGATTAACAACCAAGTTATTGGCTATATTACTAGGTGCGTTAAAGACAGGATTAAACAAAACTATCGGCGAATATGCTGATGCATTTTTTAGCATATCCAATATTTGATTATCTTGTGGGTTCATATAAACTTTTTGCTTTTTTCTCGCAAGATTGTTAATTGTGTTAATTGGTGTAATTTCACCGCGCTTACCATTATCTAAGAATGGTAAGACGGAAAATATAGGCTTATTTTTTTGAAAGCTTTCATAATTTTTAATAACAGTTTCTATTGTATGATATAGTTCATAATTAAATTCTGTTGCTTTTATACCGCTAACTTTTATGTTCAGTACAGAACCGCTTTGAAATATTAATCCAGTTGCACCTTGAGTTTGAAGAACGGCCCCATAACGCCAAGCAAACGACCCTTTGTTTTGCATTTCGACGCAACGATTGACAATGATTCGAGGCATTAAATCTGGTGGAAATGGGATCTGACATCCATCAATACTCTTAGCTTCAAATCTAACTTGAAGATATTCTTGTGAAAATTCCGGCAAACCTTTTGGTTCGTCTGTTTCCATACACTGAGGAATAACAAGAATATTCTTTCGCTCCTCGTAAGCAAGTTCATAGTACATCATTAATTGATATAAGAACGAATGCTTTTCAAAAGGGTATTTTTCAGACGTTCTTGAGAAAACTTCGCCAAATTCTCTCATGTTAATTTTGTAATCCTTTTTTGTATTTCCAAGCCAATTAATAATGTCATATATTCCAAAAGTTATCCATTCAGGGTCAAGCACAACCATCTTTAAATCATCAATTTGTGGATAATATAAACATATACCTAATGCACTTAAAGCTCGTAGTGCATCATCTTTGTCTTTTGCTCCGATTTTATCTGCAATATCATAATAATCATCAATAGAAATATAATCTATCCCTTTGTTCCCGAACTTTTCTTCTAATTTTTCTTTGATATTAAACCATTCCAGACCAATTATATCCGAACTCCATGCAGGGGTATATGCAATATATCGAACAATTTCATTGCGAAATTCCATTAAATTTGTTTTGTTGTCCTCTTTAATTGAAAAATAATAAAACTCACAATCATTATCAGAATAATCGCGCTTAATTCTATTCTCATCAACTTTTACGATGTTTTGGTCAAAGATATTTACAACAATGTATATTTTAGAAGTTCCACCATAATTTCTAACGAGTTCAAGCCAATAGTCTAATCTTTGCACATTTTCTTTGCGACCTTCACACAATATTATATATACGCATCTTTCAGATAAAAAACAACGATGTGCGGCATGAGTAATTGTATGACCAGCAAAATCCCACATCCGAACATTCGCATTTTCATCAACCCTTATCGAATCACATATTTCACGCAATTTGAAGCTAGATATATCCACTCCGGGGGTGCTTTCTTCAACCTCCGTCATAGGAACATCCGGATCAATTAACCTTCTTGCGAGCGATGTTTTCCCGCTTCCTTTATCACCCAACAAAATCAATCTTGCTTCGTTTAGTTTTTTAGAACCATGTATTAAATTATATATATATACCGATACAGCTCCGCTACCTTGATCAAACATTTCAATAGGAACATTGCTTAAATACTCTTTATCTTCAATATCAATTGAAAACTGATTGTTAAAAAGCCTTTGTAATGCACCAGCAAAATAGTCGCATGAGTTATTTTTTAAAGCAGAAAGAAATTCATCCCATTTATCACCATAAAAAGAAATTGCATTTTCATGTGGACTGCTTTGTAAGATGCAATTAACATCGTCAATTAAAATATCAAAAAATGCCTTAGTATGATTTGGCACATACTGAAGAAGCTTCTCGCGAAGATTTGATAAGTCTACGCCGTTATCCGAATCTGGCATAACACAAAAATCGTTAGCAAGATCAATTAATAATGCACGAGTATCGCTAACCGGTGGAGACATTTTAAAATCACTTGCATTAATAGCACGTCTAATTATTTCGTTTAATGCTTTTAAACGTTTAGCATCTACACTTATTCCTGAAAAAGAGGAACTATTGGAGTACAGGGTGTATATCACTGTAAATAAAGCTGCAATGTATCCTGTTTTTCCCACATGACAAACAAACTTCTCTCCTATAAATGGAAGAACTCTGAAAGCATATATACACCAAAAACGCAACTCCTGAAAGCTGTAAAGTTTTTTTAGCTTATTCTCTAGTTCTGTGCGAGTTACCATAAAATATCAACTCCTTTAATTGCGATAAGCCTACCAACCTCATTTTAATTATTGCATCAAACTTAAATGTGTCATTATAAACCAAGGGATCAATATTAAAACACATTTTGCTTTGTTTTATAATCACTCTTATTAAAAGTCGTACCTCTTCACAGAATATTTTTCTCATCCTAATAGATTACACTTTTTGCTGCCACTTTGAAGCACCTATAAAACCAGCCACTTCAACTGATCCCATACATCAGCACCTATAGCTTCTTGGAAAAAACGTGGAGAGTGTTATTTGTTAGAAATAGCGGTCAATCCTTCATGCGTATCACTCTCTATGAGCGTCTTTCATTTCCTTGCTACGTTTTTCTAAATCTGCATGTCTTGACAATATACTAAAAAGACATTACAGTTTTGCAAAACCTCTGCATGGTTAAACTCAGTAATTTTTACAAGATGTTAGTGATTTTCTTTTTTCATAAGTGGAAAACTAATATCCTCTGAATTCGTGAAGCAAGATGCTCAGTTCTTCATTCTGTTTAATGAAATCTATTAAGAATTCTTCAGAAATGATGTATTGATTATGTTGCTTGTCTTTTGTACATAAAATTTGCTCATTACTTTCATCGGTTATTTGAAAACTGTGGACAATTCGATTTCTTTTCTTAACAATTTCATCAAATAACGATGCAATATCGTTATTTGAAGCTCGTGTGATAGTTTCGAGAACAGGAGCGTTTAAGCGTCCTGACTCACAATTAATTAACTTATACCATGAATAATCATTATCTATGTCATTCATTAGTATGTTCTCAATAATAAAGGCATTATTTGCATTAAAAACACAAATAGCACTTCCTAATAGTTCTCTGTATTCTCTTTTCGGTAGAGATTGTCTGGTATAATCTTCGTACATTTATAATTTTCCTTTCACGATTTAAATAACGATTAAAAACTGAATCATATATTACACGTTCGCTTCGGAGTTTTGTTGTTAGAGAAAATGTTAGGTATATTACGGAAAGATGAGGGGTGTAATAATAACCATCCCTCATCTTCGGAGAATTAAGTTTGATTAGCCACTTATTGTATAAAAGAAAATATGGCAATTTGGTAGTGCAGCTTGTAGGTCATCTAACTCCTGTTGGGTTATTGTCAAATACAACTGTAATTGTGTTAGTTTTTTAAGCTCATAAAGTGGGGTGAGGTCACTAATCGGACTATCTCCAATATATAAGTAGTCTAAATTCACAAGCTTACTGAGTGGTGTTATATCACTAATTGGGTTTTGTACTAACATTAATCTTGTAAGACTTGTTAAGCCGCTAAGAGGTGATATATCAGTTATTTTATTATCTCCTAAGTCTAAATCCGTCAGGTGCACAAGTTTGCTGAGTGGAGTAATATCGGAAATCTCATTAGTAAATAGTATTAATGTTGTAACAGTAGCTGCTATGTCACCATTTTCTACAAGTTCAGCAAGCTTGTCGCTTGTTACTCCTTCTTCTGCAAAATTA
>Ga0123356_10002546_pt1 | contig 19472 bp, 21 predicted proteins | sample TergutEmb28metaG_2_FD_92546 | JGI IMG/M metagenome (GOLD analysis project Ga0123356, IMG submission 92546) | Embiratermes neotenicus P3 segment gut microbial communities from Petit-Saut dam, French Guiana - Emb289 P3 | ecosystem: Host-associated > Arthropoda: Insects > Digestive system > Gut ...
GCAGTTTCCAGGGGTTCAACGCATGGCGGGTCATTCCAAATGGGCCAACATCCAGCACCGCAAAGGGCGTCAGGACGCCAAGCGGGGCAGGATTTTCACCAAACTGATCAAAGAAATCACCGTTGCCGCCAAGCTGGGCAGTGCTGACGTCAGCGCCAACCCGCGCCTGCGGCTGGCCATCGACAAAGCCAAGGGCGAATCCGTTCCCAAGGACACCATCGAAAACGCTATCAAACGCGGCACGGGTCAACTGGAAGGTGTCGTCTACGAAGAAGCGCGCTACGAAGGCTACGGCATCGCTGGCACGGCGGTCATGGTTGACTGCCTCACCGACAGCAAAAACCGCACCGTTGCCGACGTGCGCCACGCCTTCAGCAAATTCGGCGGCAACATGGGTACGGATGGCTGCGTGGCCTTCCAGTTCAAGCACTGCGGTCAAATGCTCTTCGCCCCTGGGATTGATGAAGATGCCCTGATGGAAGCCGCGCTTGAAGCCGGTGCCGAAGACATTTTCACCAACGACGACGGCTCCATCGAAGTCATCACCGGCCCGTGGGAATTCACCGCCGTGCGCGAGGCGCTGGAAGCCGCCGGGTTCAAACCCGAATTCGGCGAAGTCACCATGAAACCGCTGAACGAGACCGAGCTTTCTGGCGAAGACAGCCAGCGCATGCAAAAACTTCTCGACGCCCTCGACGCCCTCGACGACGTGCAAGAGGTCTACACCTCCGCCGTGTTCGGCGGCGAATAAAGAGAACAGCCCATGCAGCCGGATGCACCCGCCCCTGTCACCACCCGCATCCTCGGCCTTGACCCAGGGCTTCGCATCACCGGTTTCGGCGTCATCGAAGCAACCGGCAACAACCTGCGCTACATTGCCAGCGGCTGCATCCACACCAGCGATAGCGGCGACCGTCCCCTGCCGGAGCGCCTCAAAACCCTCCTCGACGGTGTTCACGAAATCATCAGCACCTACAAACCAACCGTTGCCGCCGTCGAAAAAGTATTCGTCAACATCAACCCCCAATCCACCCTCCTGCTTGGGCAAGCGCGTGGCGCGATCATCTGCGGCGCGGTTTCCTGCGACCTTGCGGTCGCCGAATACACCGCGCTGCAAATCAAACAAGCCGTTGTCGGCCAGGGTAAAGCCAGCAAGGAGCAAGTACAGCACATGGTTGCCCGGTTGCTGTCGCTCACCGGCGAGCCGCAAGCCGACGCCGCCGACGCGCTGGCCTGCGCCATCTGCCACGCCCACGGCAGCACAGGACTTGGCACGCTCACCGGCCCATTCGCCCGTCAGCGTCGCGGGCGCATCCTCTGACCGTTCAGCTTGAATGGCAAGGCGACATCGTTTATAGTTGCGCCCTCTTTTGGGGGTATAGCTCAGTTGGTAGAGCAGCGGACTCTTAATCCGTAGGTCCAAGGTTCGAATCCTTGTGCCCCTACCAAAAAATCAAAGGCTTGCAGGCGTTTTGCGCTGCAAGCCTTTTTTTGTGTACAAGAAATATCACCAGCAATACCAGCATGACGTCGATGAGCGGAATCATGTTGATTTCGGTCATCGGGCGGCTGGTGGTGGTACCCAGTGTTCCAAGTGCCATCATACTGGGCATGATTCGGGACGGTGGCGGCGATGCTTGCAGGACGGCAGCAAGCACTACGCCGTGCGCCAGCCCGACTCCGAGCCACTGTACGGCCACCTGTATCCAGCGGGTTGGGCAGGAGGGAGGCTGGCGCAAGACGGCACGCTTCACCGGTTCAGCCACTGCCTACTTTCTCCCAAGAGATGAAAGCCCAGCGCACGGTTGTTTTGAGGCCGCCGCTTGCCATGATTCTTGCAAACCACGCTTGCAGCCGGGCGCATTCGTTTGTGTCGAGTTCGCCAAGCGACCAAGTTAATCGTTGCAGGAGTTCATCGAAGTCGGTGATGCCAGCAAGGGGGCTGTCGTTTTCGATGTAATCGAGCCGTGGATGGATATTGCGGCTGTGCAGAATATTGAGCAGGTAGATGTAATCGGGCAGCGGCTGCGGTTTGCGACCGATGGCATCGAAAATCCTTGGGTCGATGAAATTCCCGCCCACCAGATGCGTGAGGTAGACGCGCTTACGTGCCTTGGCATCGAGTTTTGCCAGTGCATCGCCAACGTCCTGCACCTGGGAAGAGCGCGAAGCGACCACGATGTCGCATTCAGGCACTTCCGACCAGTCATCTTCCAATGCCAAGTGCAAGGTGTCGGCGTTGGTGATGCCCAGCGTTGCGATGTTTTTTTTCAGTTCGTCGAGCATGACCGCGCTGTAATCCAGGCCGATGACGCGCTCAAGACGTGCGGCCAGCGGCAGGCAGATGGTGCCGTGACCGCAGCCGACATCCAGCAGCGTGCGGACACCGGTCAAGTCCATGCGCGAGATGAAATTGTCCGCATATCGCTCTTTTTTTGGTTTCCGGTTCATGCCGGATGCGCGCGCATCCCAGGCACTGCTCGGTTTTCCCCTGCCGGCCATCATCATGTGGTCGCGATATAGACGAGAAAAATCAATGGCGGCGATTGTCATGAAACGGGTTTCTCCTTCTCAATTGAGCTGGGTGCGTGCGGGAAGGTAGGCGGTGATTTCATCTTCGGTGACGCTGTAGAGCGCAGCCAGCTTGTCCGGCGTGGCGATGTCCTGGGGAGCGCCAATTCCTGCGATGCTTCCGGGCGCGAGCAGTGCGATGCGGTCGGCGACGCGCAGGGCATGTTCCGGCTGATGGGTCGACATCAGAATGGTGATTCCCTGGTCGCGTAAACGGTCGATGTGCCCAAGGATGCGAATCTGGTTGCCAAAGTCGAGGCTGGCGGTCGGCTCATCCATCACCAGCACTGCCGGTTGCTGTGCCAGCGCACGCGCAATCAGTGCCAGTTGGCGCTCACCGCCGCTGATCGCCGTATAGATGCACTCGCCCAGGTGGGCAATTCCGAGCATCTCAAGGCAATCTGCGGCAATTTTGTGGTCGTGTTTGGAGGGGATGGCAAAGCGCCCAATACGTGCGGTGCGTCCCATCAGCACGATTTCGTTGACGGTAAAGGGGAATATGCCGGCATGCGCTTGCGGCATATATGCGACGCGCTGGGCAAAGGCCAGACGAGACCAGCCGGTGATGGTCTCCCCAAGTACGCGCACTTCGCCCGATAGCGGTGGCAACAGGCCGAGCAGTGTCTTGAACAGGGTCGTCTTGCCGCCGCCGTTCGGCCCAAGCAAACAAAGCACTTCACCGGCCTTGACGTTGAATGCGAGCGACTCCATCACCGTTTTTCGGCCATAACCGATGCTCAAGGCGCGTGTTTCGATGACGTTCATTCGGTTCTTCCGGTACGTGCCAGCAGATAAAGGAAGAACGGAGCGCCAACCATTGCGGTGACGATGCCAAGCGGCAGTTCGATGATGACCAGTGTCCGTGCAAAGGTATCGGCGGCAACGATAAAGCCCGCCCCGAGCAGGAGCGATGCGGGCAACAGCCGGGAAAAATTCGGGCCGACCAGAAAACGTGCGGCATGCGGAACGACAAGGCCGACCCATCCGACGATGCCTGCAATCGAAACAATGGTAGCGGTCACCAATGTTGCCGCAATGATCAGAATCAGACGCAAGCGGGCAACTTCGACACCGAGGGCTGCCGCTTCTTCGTCCGGCAGGCTGAGGAGGTTGACGCGCCAGCGCAGCAAGAACATCGGCACAAGCCCGATGAGGACGAGCGGCGCAGCCGATGCGAGATCACGGGAATTGATGCCGTTCAGGCTGCCGAGCAGCCAAAAAACGATGTTGCTGAGTTGTTGCGAATGAGGGTCTGCGAGGATTTTGAGCAGCGAAACGCCCGCATTGAGCAAGGTGCCGACGGCAATGCCCGCGAGCACCAGGACGAGAACCGGGTCGTGCCGCCGCACCAGCCCGGAAATGCCATATACGACACCGACGGCGGCCAGCCCGCAAACAAAGGCGATGATTTGTATGACTGTCAGCGAGAATCCGAAAAAAATCCCGAGCGTGGCACCAAAACCGGCTCCGGCAGAAACGCCGAGGATGTCCGGCGACACCAGCGGGTTGCGGAACATGTTCTGGTAGGCCGCCCCTGCGGCAGCCAAGGCGGCTCCGACCAACATACCAGCAACAATGCGGGGCATTCGGATGTTCCAGATGACGATCTCGACGGCTTCTGGCAGCCCAGCATCACCTCTCGTCAGGCGGGCGATGACGGAGCGCAGTAAATCGACGAGCGAAACCGGATATTTTCCGAAGGCGAAGGCGGCTAAGAAGATTGCAGTGACACCCAGCAAGGCGAACAGATAAGCAGGAACCGGCGGCAAGGCAGCATTTTTTGCACTCATTGCACACGCTTTTTGATGCCGTAAAACAGCCGGTGGAATTCGGCTGTCTTGCGCTCAAGGTCGTCTTTCCCAACGCCGTGCAAATGGGCAAGCAGCCAAATCACGCCGACAAGGCGGCTGATGCTTGGAGGAACGTCCAGCCAGCCGAACGGGATGCTCGGCGCACAGTAGATGCGTTTTGTCCGCACAGCAGGAATGGTGCGCCAGCGCGGATCTTCCAGTATGCGGCTGGCGAAACTGCTGTCTTGGGTGAGGATGACTTCGGGCGCCCAGCCAATAACCTGTTCGAGCGAAACGCGGGCAATCCCGATTTTTTTCCCGCCTTGCGCCGCCACGTTATAGCCACCGGCGATGTCGATGGCTTCCAGGTGGAGCGACCCAAGCATACCGGTCTCAAGCCCATCCAGACCTCGCCCGTAATAGACACGCGGACGTTTTTCCGGAGGAATGGCTTCGCGGACGAGTGCTGCACTCGACAAAATTCCATCGGCATAGTCGGCCAATGCATTGCCGCGTTCCTCAACACCAAGCAGGTGTCCGGCTTCGCGCAATTGGCGTGCGCTGTCAGCCAGACGGCCTTCGATCACCACATAGGGGATACCCGTTTGCTCGGTAACACGTTGTGCAGCCGATAGATACGTGTCATCGACACTGCCCGCATCGAGAATCAGGTCGGGTTTGAGGGCAAGCAGGGTTTCGGACGACATCGTGCTGCCGCGCCCGGACAATCGCCCAAGCATGGGCAAATCGCGTAGAGGGGAGCCAAGCGCGTCGAGCACTTCGGGGGACATTTGCAATGACCAGCCAAGCATCTTGTGCGGTGCAAGCACCGGAAGCAACACGCTGGCGGGACCACCTGTAGCATAGACGCGCTTGATGTCCGACGGCGGCGGCACACGCCCGAATGATGTAATGAGACCCGATCTCGTGGGCTGCGCGGCGGCTTTGCTGATGCCGCCAAATGAAGCCAACAGGGGCGCACAAGCCAGGGCATGAAGCAAAGTACGGCGTTTCACCAGGGCTACTCCCGAGGCTGAATGCTGGCAAACCAGTTTTGCAGTGCTTCCATTTCGGGTAGCAGTTCAACCCCGGCATTGCCGCTAATCGAGCGCCAATCCATCAGGAATTCGTTTGATACGACCGTAATCAACGGGATACCGTTTGAGATGAGGGCCAGCATTTCGGTCATCAACCCTTTGCCATCGGCCTCAAGTGCACCAAAACGGTTGGCAACGGCAAGGTCTGGCTGCTGAAGCAGCGCCTCCCGCAAGGCAATGCTTGCAGCCGCTACGCTGGTATGGTCAAGGCTGCATGAGCCCGAACCCGAACCGAGGTTCTGGAACAGCGGATAGCGCTTTTCGTTTTCGATATCGACGAGCATGGTCGCCGCTTTGCCATGCCCGCCTATCTCTTGTTGAACCAGACCTTGCACGCGCCAACCGTCCCGACGCAGGCCGTATGCAAATTCGGCCAGCAGATTGTCAGCTTCGCCATGTTCCGAATGAACGATGGCAGCAACGGGAAGCTTGGAGATTTCTTGGGATGTTTCGTTTACGCTCACGGTATTCTCGAATGGGATGGGTTAATCGGCTATTGTGCGAACTTCAATTCAAAAAATAGCCTGCTCAGGATTTGAAAGAGTGACCAACTCTATAAAGCCTCAAATCCCGAGCAGGCATCGCTCCGAGAACTAAAACTGAAAACGTGTGGATAACAGGAAACTGCGGCCTTCTTCGGGATAACCGCTGCTCACTTCGTAATTCTTGTCCAGCAGGTTACGTGCCGCAAGCGAGACATCCCAATGACGGTTGAGTTGATATTCGGCCTTCAGGTTGAACAGCTTGTAATTGCCTGTGTGTGTATAGCCGCTGCCGTCTGGCAACCACGACCAGCGCGTACCGCCATATTCAAAGCTCGGGATGATTTTCAGGTCATTGACCGGTTTCCATCTGGCGTACAGAAAAGCCTTGTGCCGAGGTGTCGTGGTCAGCTTGTAGTCCGACCTGTTCGGGTCTTTGACCTTTGTGTCGATGTAGGTGTAATTGCCGCCCAGTTCAAGGTTCGGCGCGACTTGAGCGCGTGAGCCTAGCTCGAAGCCCTTGAAGGTCGCCTCGCCCAGATTGACCGATTTTTGTTTGGTCAGGCCATCTGCCGGGTCGATGAAACCGCCAACCCAGTTGATGGCATCCTTAACCTTGTTGTGGAAGAGCGCAGCCTCAACATGTACGCCGGGACGAACCTGATCCGATATTGCAAGCTCATAATTCAATGCGTGTTCCGGCCGGACGTGCGGATTCGACATCGCACTGCCAAAGCGCGAGCTGTATCTCTCGAATAATGACGGAAAGCGATGACGCTTCGAGACCGAGAAACTCGCCTTGCCACCTTCGCGATACCGATAGATGGCTGCCCCCTGCCAGTTCGTGGCGTAATGGTCAGCAACTTCATAATCAAATAACCCTCTTGCCGCAGTGTAGCCCTGTGCTTTCTTGACACGGCGGATATCACGGCTCACACCGGCGACTAGGTCAAATTTCGAGGTAACGTGCACGGTATCTTCGAGCGCAAAGGAATAGCTGTTTTCGAGGCTTTCCTGTTTCGGTTCCGTAAATGGAATGGCTGGCGGCGTAAGGCCAGTATCCTGCCATTGCTTATGCTGGTCACGCCGGAAATGCAGCGCCGCCTTCAGGGTCTGACGCGGTAACGCGGTCGTGCCGAATTCGAGGCTCACCCCTTGGGCGTTGTCGTCGTAATGGCTGACCCAGTTGCGGTTGACCAAGGTTACGTTCGTATAGGCAAGCAGGTCATTCTCGAAACGGTTGTAATAAGCTTTTGTCTTAACGTAATTCTTCTCGCCGAGTTGCGTGTGCGAAAGCCAGTACAGACTCCAGGTATTCCATTTCGGCCAACTCCAGGTGCTGATCGTCGATGTGCCGGTTACAGCACCGATACCGTGTTTTTCGCCTTCCTGCTTAGCGAAGTTCAGTGAATATTCGTCGGTCGCATTCGGCGTAAAACCGGCCTTGAAGTTGACGCGCCAATCCTTTTTGCCGGTATTGAGGCGTTTTCCTTTGCCTTGCGCCGGAGTCGGTTCGTAGTCCCGTGAGAGGCGCCAATGGTCAATATCACGCTGCCCGGCACTGACTTGCCAGTAAAACTGCTCCCGTTTGCCACCGAGATTGGCGTAACCTGTGTAACCGGCGTATTGTCCCCCCTCGCCCAATTTTGCCGACATGCTCAGTTCCGCTTCGAGCGGTTTGACGGGTTTGCGCGTAATCAGGTTGATGGCACCTCCCAATCCATCCGGGCCGTTCAGCACCGATACGTAACCTTTGGAAATCTGGATTTCGGACAAATCCATCGTCAGGAAGCGATCCATATCGATACGGTTATCTGCTGGCAGATACAGGCGGATTCCGTCCATATAAAGTGGCACCTGATAACGGTTGAAACCACGGATGCTGATTCCCGCCTCGTTACGGCTTCCTCCATTGGTGTTACCGGCGTCGGCAGTGACGGTCGTCACCGCTACACCGGGGACAATATCCAGAGCTTCTTTCAGGCTTTCTTTGGTGAAATCCCGGATTTCCTCGCTACTGAGCGTTGAGGTGGCAATGGCTGGCTCATCCTCGCGTTTCCCCGTCACCGTGATCTGCCCCAGCCTGAATACGTTTCCATCAGGTGCCACAGCTTTTTGCTTGGTTTCCTCCACCACTTGCCGTTCGCCCTCCGCTTGTTTCTCGTCGTTCTCTTCGGCCTTTGCTCCAGCAGGGAACAGCAAAGCCAATACGAGCACGCTCGCGACAGCATCGTTTTTCAAGGTCATGGCTCACACCGATATGTTTGTAAAAATATATCGTGATTTTTATAGTAACCGCAGCCCTGAATCCTTGACGTAGATCAAAACAAAACCAGTCGTCAGATTGCACAGGTTCGCAACTCTTTGTTTGTTTTGGTTTTATCGTTTTTTATATTTTAGCAAATATTATATTTTTTTGAATATATCGCAAGACGATGAATATCGGATAAAAACAGAGGATGGAAATCAAGGCCAATCCGTGACGGCAACAATCACTTGGCGCGGGTCGATGACGGCAAACGCTTCAGCTTCAAGCGGCGGGCATTCGGTAGCATGATCGAGCGCGATGACCAGATGGTGGTTGCTGGGCAATGCAAGGGTGATTTCAGCATGTCCTTCGCCATCGGCTTCGATGTGGCAGACGGTACCACGCAGGGACTGCATATCGGCAACTGGGGAGACGCTCAGGGTCATCATGGGTGCCTTGATCAACGCGATGACCTGGCGACCCGGATACAGGTCGAGTGCCTTGGCACTGGCGCGTGTCAGTTGAGCCTGAAGAAGCGTTTCGTTGCCGAGGTCGAGAACAGCGATGATGCGTTGACCACATAGATGCAATTCGGATATTGTCGCGGCGAGTTGATTGCGGGCGCTGGTAAATAACTGCAAGCGGCGATCAAGCGCCTGCAACAGCCCAAAATGTGGATAGCGCCGTTCAAGCGCCACCAGCATCGTTTCGTATTCCTGTTCCATCGCGCGGTAACTGGCGATGACCTGTTGCCCGTAATCGGTCAATAAGGTGCCGCCCCCCTGACGGCCACCTTTTGCGCGCACCACCAGCGGCTGGTCGGCGAGGTTGTTCATGGCATTGACCATGTCCCAAGCTGTTTTGTAGCTCATGCCGAGTTGCCGTGCGGCTTCGGCAATCGAGTTGCTGGCGTTGATCTTTTCGAGAAGATCGACACGGCCACGTCCCAGAAAGGCGCGAGGGCCGCGCTCGATCCAGAAACGTCCGTGCACTTCCATTTTGGGAAGGTTATCCATCTCTCAATAGCGATTCTTTGACCGGGATAAGTTGTTTGCAGCAGGACTTCGAGAAGAATAGCCACATCTCTGCGGCTATTTTTCAATAAAAACCAGTTTTTTGCAAAACGTGCTCATTTCAAGTTCATTCCAGTGACAAGACCCAAGTGACCAACTTTGTTGCATCCGCTCTCGTAACACCCAGGGTTTTATTTGCCGGCATGGCAACCTCTCCCCATGCACCACTTCCGCCATCAAGAACTTTGTTTGGCAGTTTTTCCAAAGCGTCTTTCTGGCCTCGGTACTGCTTTGCCACCATACGGAACGGGGGGCCTATCTTTTCTGCGTCGATTTGATGGCAGGCCATGCAACCTTTTGCGTTTGCAAGAGCCTGCTCTGCGTGTGCAACTGAGAAAGTCGAACAAGAAATGAGCATGAAGAATGCTATGAATGGTTTTGCCGTAGAAAACATCGCTCCTCCTTATGGGCGGTAAACGAAATGCCACTCTGAATACATATTCTTTCCTTCGAACATGGCATCCCGCAGAAAAAAATTGGACCGTTTCATCGGTGTGCGGTCTGAAAGGCTGTGCACCCCCATGACCCCCCCCTCGGGAGCCATCAGCAGCCCCCATTCCGATTGCCCCGTGACCGGGTCGGCATAAACCCGCCGCAAATGGCGCTTGACGCCTAGATAGCGGTTGTCCCTCACCAACTCGTCGAGGCTCGCCGGGTAGTGCTTCAGCATCCCTGGCGACTGTTCATGATAGCTACGGATTGCCAGCCGGAACTGGTTGCCCACAAACAACAGCTCCGCCTCACGCCCCCGCTGTAACTCAACTGACCAGAGTGCGCCAGTCGCAGCCAAGGCCACGCCAGCTACCGCAACGGCAAATAGCAAGGCGAGATAGGTGAATCCTGACTGACGATATTTGCCGGACATCACCACTCCTTATAGAAAGTACCGTCGCGGGCCTTTTCACGGGAGCCGCTACGCACGTCGGCGACGCCGCCTTTATCCGGGTCGGGCGGCGGAACCAGGACCCAGGTTGCCGGGCTGTCCGTCACGGGGTCCAGCGGAACCCGGCGCAGATAGCGTTTGGTCACGAGGTCTTCCAGTTTGGCCGGGTATAGGCCCGTGTCGCCGTAATGCTTGTCGAGCGCGTCGCGTAGGCTTGCGAGATTTTCGCGCAGCACGGCTTCTTTCGCCCGATCAACGCTGCCGGTATAACGGGGCGCGGCAATCGACAAAAGAACAGCGACGATAGCCAATACCACCAACAGTTCGACAAGCGTAAAACCACGGGATGCGTGCGACCGTACCATCTCACCACTCCCGGTACGGGATGCCGTTCATCCCGCTTCCCGGCGCCAGCGAATACACATCGAAAACGTCCTCGCCTTCACGAGGCTCATTGCGGGGAGAGGCATAACTGCGCTTCCCCCATGTTTTTGCGTCGGGAATACCTGCGTCCCTGATCATGGGATCGCGGGGTATCCGGCGCAGGAACACCAACCGACCGCCTTTCGGGCTTTTCGCATCCGGGACACCGTCGACAAGGTCCTCAAGGCGTTTCGGGTACCCGGACTCATCCTGGTTTTTTAGGATGCGCCCGTCATCGACAGCTTGACGGTAGGCATCGAGGGCATTTCTCAGTTCGCGCAGCGCGCTACGCAGTTCCTGCTCGCGCCCCCGCTGGAACGACAATTCCGCCAAGGGGAAAATTGCACTCGCCAGGATTCCAACAATCGCCACCGTCACCAACAGTTCGACGATCGTGAAGCCGCGTGCGTAGAAACTCTGCCTCATGGCGATACGGCAATAGAAAATGCTGGCGGCAACAGTGCCGCAGGTGCCTTACCACCATCGGAGATCGGCTCAATGGTCAGCAGCCTGACATCCGTCTTCTCAGCCGGACTGAGTGCCCGTAGCGTCACCTCAGCCGCTACGCCCTCACCTTGCGCTCCCATCACGGCAGTACGTGATACGCTGATAAAGAATTTTCCGGCAGTTGCATCAACATTGCTGGAGAAACTGCTTGAACCATCGTCCTGTTTGAAAAAATCTCCTTCTGAAATGGCTACAACCTGAAGGACTGACGGGTCGAAGGCCGCCTGGAGCGGCAGGACACGCAGGGCTCCGTCAGATTTCACCTTCAACTGCAACTTGAATTCCTCCCCTTGCTTGACCTCAGCCGGCCCCTCCCAGGTCGCTGTTACATTTTCGGCGGCTGGAGACGACCCGCCCTGAACGTTGGACAGTACCGATGCCCCCACGTTAGTAGCGCCATCGCTGCCAGCGCCCGGTGCTGCGGGGCTTGCTTCCTGAAGGCTCAGCGGCCGCGTACGAAGGGTGTTTTCACTGCCCGACCAGAACTCGCCCTGGCCCGCATCCGGAAGCTGCAGGTTGCGGACCATCCGCGGCGTGATCGACATGACGATCTCCGTCTTTTTCTTTGAATCGCTACGGCTGCCAAACAAACGCCCGATCAGCGGCAGCCCCGACAGCCCCGGCAGCCCGGCCCCCGACGCACGCTCCTCGTCGCTCAGTAGCCCGGCCAGTATCTGCGTTTCACCGTCCCGCAGCCGGAGTATGGTGCTCGCGGTGCGCGTGCCGATCTGGTGGGCCACCGTGCCGCTGGCTGCTCTTACCTGCGAACCAAGTGAACTCACCTCCAGTTCTACCTTGATCGCCACGTCGCCTTGCAGGTAAATGTTGGGCTCCAACTCGACCTTAAGGCCGACGTCGATGTACTGGATGCTGTCCGCCACGAACCCGGTCGACGTCGAGGTCGTCGTCACGATCGGTATCCTGTCGCCGACCATGACCTTTGCCTTCTCCCGGTTGCGGACGCGGATGCGGGGGTTGGCCAGAAGGTTGGTGTCGGCAAGCTCCTGCCTCGCGTCGACCCCTGCCTGGCCAACTGCCGCCCCAATACGGGAACGGTTCAGGTTCCGCAGGTCGTTCAGCGTCAGCGTACCGCCGCCGGATGCCAGCGGCGTCAGGGATAATTGCGTCGGCCATTGCACGCCCAGGTCGACCAGGCGCGAGCGCAGCACCTCCATGATTTCGACTTCGAGCATCACCTCCGGCTCAGCCATGTCCTGGGTGGCGACCAGTTTCTCCGCTAGTTGAATGGCCTCCGGCGTGTCGCGCATTATGATCAGGTTGAGTTTTTCGTCGGCCACCAGGTCCTTGGCCTTCAGCAAGGTCTTCAGGGTGTTCTCCACCTGCTTGACATCGGCATTTTGCAGATAAAACGTCCTGACCATCAGGTCTTGATATTCCTTTAGCTTCTCCGGCGTATTCGGATAGATCAGCACGGTGTTGGGGTTCAGGACCTTTTTCTGCAACTGGCACGTCTGCAAGACCAGGTCAATGGCATTCTCGACAGAGGTACCCTTAACAGAAATACTGGTATTCAAGTCAGGGCGCACATCCTTGTCCAGAATGAAATTGATGCCACTGCTGCGCGACAGGGCCTCGAACACTATGCGTACGCTTGCATCGCGGAAATCTATGTTGATGGGTTTTTCCTGATTGCTACGCAGCGTCTGCTCGGACATCTTCCGTTTCGCCTGCGATTCCGTGATTTCCTGGCGCAACGCCGATGCTGGCGGGAAATCAGCATTTTCCAGCAATACCGGGCGTAACAAGCGCTGCGCCTGATCGACATCACCGCTTTTCAGTGCCACCCGTGCCTGACTGACCGTTTCATCGTGGCGCCTGTCACGCACCAGTGCATCCAGGCTGGCGCGAGCACGTACGTTATGCGGCTCCAACAAGAGTACCTTGTTGAAATTTTCCTCGGCCGTTGCGAACTTGCCTGCTTTGCGTTCAGCATCGCCCCGCGCTAACAGTTGCTCAATGTAGGCTGCCTTGTGGACATAGAGATCTTTGCGGAACACTGCGTTCCTGGGCGACTCCTCCACGGCTTTTTCCAGTGCAGCGAGACCAGCTTCCATCTGCCCCTGTTCGAGCAGCCCCAAACCCTCGCGATGCATCATATCGCTGGCACAGCCCGCTAGCACCAGTATCAATGCAGCGACCCGGAACAGCTTCGGCAACCGGGAAGCCATCGGAAAAGATTCGATTGATTTCGTCATGTCATTCATTCGCCCGTGGCGGTCGGAAGGTTTTGGTCAATGGACAAGGGGAGGTAATGGATCACCAACGCCGCGTGTTCCACCCGTTCAAGCCGGTAGGACCCGGCAAACTCCTCTCCCGGCGACACGGCATGAAATTCGTTGCCGTGTACCAGATAGACAACGGTTTTCCCACCATCGGCCTCCTCGGTTTTGCCCATGTACTGGAACGGTAGCGGCGGAGCCGTCGGTTTCACCGGTGGCTCGGGCGGCGGCGGCGGCGGCGGGACGTACCAGCTTTTCGCCCGGAAGGCATCAATGTCAGTTCCTGCCAATTCGCGCCGAGTCAGCCGCCCCAGGTCGAGCGGCACATCCTCACCAACGGCGCCTGGAACCTCCACGGGAGCCGCAGGCACATTCCGGGTAACGGCCTCGACGGTTTCCGTGGTGCCGATCTCGGCATGTTCCACCCAGTAACTGGCAGCAATGCTCGCCAGCAGCGCGAAAAGGAGCAATGCCTGCCGCCACCGTGGGGAAACCTGCACACCGGGCCGGGTCATGGTTCCTCCGTCCTGCGTACGTAGAGTGTGAGGCGGACCTGTGCATCGACGCCAATGTCGCCAACGGCTTGCCGGGCAAACGACACCCCCTGCAGGGACAGCGCCGGCGTTTCCTTCAGGGATTGCGCGATGAAGTGCCGCAGGCCTGGATAGAGCCCTTTCACCGGCAGCGTGATCTCGTAGCGGGCCAGCCGCCCCGTCGATTCCTTTGCAACCCGGTAGTCGCCCTGCGGCAAGTTGAGGTTTTCGCGTGCCGCTGCGGCAAACAACCGCTCCAGCACCGTCGGCACGATGTCGTCATCATCGAAAAAAGCATAAAAGGAATCGAGCTGTTCGACCGGAGTTTGTATGGCAGGGGTTTCGGGCAGCGCGGCCTGTGCAATGTGCAACTGTTCGATGCCTGAACGCTGGAGAGCGACCCGTTCCTCCAGCGGAGCAATCTCTGCAACATACGCCACTCCGCAGAGCGCTGCCAACAGGCTGCCCGCCAGCATCGGGCGGCTGGATTTGCGCTGCCAGCAACGTAAGTGCCACAGCATCCGGCGCATCATGGCGGCGGCTCCCCTTCCTGGTCTGCATCCGCTACTGCTTCCTCACTGGCATCGTCGGCAACGACCTGACCCGCATCTGTCGTTGCTTCCTCGCGGGTATTGCCGGCAACGACTACGGCCGATGAAGGTTTCGACGGCGGCGAGAGCCAGCGGGCATTGATCGAAAAACGCACCGGGTGCAACGGGTCCTGCAGGTTAACCTGATGGTTCGCCAGCCAGGCATCCCTCAGCACTGGCGACTGCCGTACCTGGCGGACGTAGGCAAGCATCGCCTCGGTATCCTTAGCCTCAGCGAGCAGACGCACCTCACGGCGTTCGGGTTCCGGTTCGACGCCGAGAAGCGTCACGTTGTCATCGTATGCGGTCTCAACAGCGGCAAACAGAGCCAACCAGGGCGTATCAAGTTGCTCGATGACGCGCCGTGCGAAACGTATTTCAGTACGTAAGCGAACCTGTTCCTCGGCGCTGGGAACATGGGCCGTTCCGCTAATTGGTCGTTGCAAGCGAATCCGCTCGACTTCACCAGCGTCGAACTCGCGTACCAACATAGCATAATGCCAGACGAGAAGAAGGCCGACTCCGGCCGCAACCACTAGCAACACCCATCCGGCGCGGTCGTACGGGTGCCTGCGGTGCACGGAGAAATTGACCGATACTGGCCTCATTTTCCGCCCCCTACCAAAGCCATCGTCATCGCCACCGACGGGCTGTGCTTCTGCAGCGCAAGCATGCGGATCGGCGTACCCGCCAGTTCAGTGCACCCGGGCGCAAGGCCCGGGCAATGCAGCCAGCACCCAGGCATGCCCTCGAAGCCCTGCAGCAATGCCTCCCTATCGAGCAGCCGCCGCAGCAGCGGCGCTGCCACGTACCCGCCGCCAACCGTACGCACGCTGTTCCACGCGCCGCTACGGAAAGAAGCCATGACCGTCGGCCCCTGCGGCTCAGCGACCACCAGCAGCGCATCGCCCGCTGGCAGTTCGCCGCACCAGCGGTTCCAGCAAGTCACGAAATAAGGTTCTATACGTGAACAATCGACATGCGCGGCCTTGAACGCTTCACGCAGTTCGGCTAACAGGGCGTTTTCCACTGCACAAGCGAGACGCGCCTCGCCCCAACCACCGTTATCGAGCGATACCGTCCAGCCAGTCATGTCGCCGTAGCAACTTTCCAGCATCAACCCAGCCACGGTCTGAAGCTCACCCTCGTCGGCAATCGCCTCTGACCATGGCACGCAGGCGAAACGAACGAAGCTGTTGGAAAGGACGACACGAAGACGCACCGCCGACGGTGCTGGACGACGGGCAAGCCAGGCCACCAACTTCTTGAGGGCGCCTCCCCACGCAGGTGCGCCATCGGTGCGCGACACGGCGAATGCCGCAGCCGCCCCCCTTTCAGCAACGGACGAAGCCCTACTGCGACCCGGTCGATAGATGGCGACCTCGTCCGGGCACAGTACGGCAATGTGGTGTTCAGTCCGAAAAAGTGACACGGTCGATCTCTTCCAAGGTAGTCATGCCGGCCAATGCCAGCGCCAGCGCCGATTCGCGCAGGAAACGGGTGCCGTTCGCATGCGCCGCCTCCTTGATGCTGCGGATCGGCGCCCGTGCAACGATCATTTCGCGCAGCTCGTCGGTCAGGCGCAGGACTTCACCAATCGCCTGGCGTCCCTTGTACCCCGTCCCTCGGCAGTGGCCGCAGCCGCGCCCTCGGCGCAGGCAGGCATTGGCAACCTGCTCGTACGTGGCGCCAGCCGCCGCCAACTCGCCGACTGCGGGCGCGTAGGGTTCGGCGCACTGCGGGCAAAGCACGCGCACCAGGCGTTGGGCAAGGATCCCGTTCAAGGCGGAAACAAAGCTGTAGGTATCGACGCCCATGTGCAGGAAGCGGCCAAGCACGTCGAATACGTTGTTCGCATGCACGCTGGTGAACACCAGGTGCCCGGTCAACGCTGACTGGATGGCGATCTGCGCCGTTTCCGGGTCGCGGATTTCGCCAACCAGAATCTTGTCCGGGTCGTGCCGCAGGATCGAGCGCAGGCCCCGTGCAAAGGTCAGCCCCTTCTTCTCATTGACCGGAATCTGCAGCACGTCCGGCAACTGATACTCAACCGGGTCCTCGATGGTAATCACCTTGCCGCGCCCGTCGTTGATCTCCGAGAGCGCGGCATAGAGCGTCGTCGTCTTGCCGGAGCCGGTCGGCCCCGTCACCAGCAGCATGCCGTATGGCTCGCTGGCAAGTTTGCGGATACGCACCAGCGTTTCCGCGTCAAAACCGAGAAAATCGAGGCGCAGCCCCTGTATTTGATCGGACAACGAGCGTTTGTCCAGGATGCGGATGACCACGTCCTCACCGAAGAGGCTCGGCATCACCGAGACGCGGAAGTCGATTTCACTGCCCTTGATCGAAAGCTTGAAGCGGCCGTCCTGCGGGATGCGGCGTTCGGCAATGTCGAGTTCGGCCATGACCTTGATCCGGGACACCACCTGGTCTGCCATCTCCAGCCCCGGAACCTGCGCTACCTGCGTCAGCACGCCATCGATGCGGTATTTGACCTTGAGGCCGCCGGAAGCGGTTTCCAGGTGAATATCGCTGGCCGAACTGCCCATCGCATCAAAAACCGTCGAATTGACGAGGCGCACCACCGGGCTCGTATCCTGCGAGATCGACGCGAGCGAGATGTCTTCTGCAGCAACGAATGCGGTCTGTTGCGTATTCATCGCGCCGAGCGCGCCATCCATTGCGCGCAGTTTCTCCTCGTGCACGGCGAAGAACGCGACGAGGTCGGCCGGATGCACAAGCCGCCATTGCGGCGTGCGCCCCAGCCGGGTTTCGAGCCAGCCCTGCTGCGCCAGGTCGAAGGGGTCGGTAAGCACACAAAGCGGCGCCCCGGCAGTGCCGTGCGCCACCAGGCATTTTCGGCGGGCCGCTTCGTGGTAGGGCAAGCGGTCGAAATCTGGGACGATGCCGTACAGCGCTTCCATGCCGAGCACTTCGATGCCCAGCGTCGCACCGAGGCGGGCGAGCGCGACAGCGGGCGAGAGTTGCAGGCGCTCTTCGAGCACATCCCAAAGTTTTTCGCCCGCAGCCAGACGGCGGATCTCGTTCAGCTCGGCCGCGCCGATCGTGCTCATGGCTGCCACCGGATTCGCTACCCTGTTCATTGCAGGCTGCTCGCAAGTTCGAAGATCGGCAGATACATCAGAATCACGATGCCGCCGATCAGGAAACCGATCACCACCATCAGCACCGGCTCGAACAGGCGCGAAGCCCAATCGACGGTGCGGGAGATCTGCTCGTCGTAGAAAACGGCGATACGCTCCATCATCGCGCCCAGTTCGCCGCTGCGCTCGCCAACGACGAGCAGGCGCGTACCGACTTCGGTTGACAGGCCGTTCATGCCGAAGGCATCGGAAACCATGCGCCCTTCCCGGATCGCCTTTCGAGCCGCGACAAGGCCGGTTTGCAGCGCCGGCTGCGGAAGCAGCGAGTCCGTCATGTCGAGCGCCGCAACCAGCGGGACACCGCCCTTGAGCAGCATCGCCACCGTGCGCGTAAAGCGGGCAAGCTGGTAGATGCGGAACTGTTCGCCAAGGAACGGCAACTGCCACAGGCGGCGCATAACTGCGGCACGCAATGCCGGGCGGCTTAGCGCATAGACCAGCCCTGCGAGCACGGCGGCGGCGGCAAGCGCAAAGGCAGCGGCATGCTCACCGGCAAACTGCCCCCACTGCATCAGCGCACGGGAAAGCACCGGCAGACGGTCGCCGCCAACGTCCTCGTACACCTTCGCGAAGCGTGGCACGACGTAGCCGAGCAGGAAAAACACAACCAACAGGCCAACGCCGACCAGCAACGCCGGATAGACAGAAGCCGCCAGCATCTTGTCGCGCACGGCGTTGAGTTGGCGGTGGTAGGCGAGGTAGCGGCGCAGCGCCTCGTTGAGGTCGCCGGTACGTTCGGCCGACTTCACGGTTGCGACGAGCAACGCGGGGAACACGTCCGGCAGCCCTTCCAGAGCACGCGAAAAGGCTTGCCCTTCGCCGAGCAGGCGCTGCAGCGCCTCCAGATGCCGGTGCGCCTGACCCTGCCTGGCTTTGCGGGCGAGGATTGCAACCGCCTCGACCAGCCCCATCCCGGCGTCGAGCAGCGAGAGCAGTTCCTGGCAAAAAAGCGGTACGGAAAAGCGGGAAGCGGCCAAGCCGGAAAACCTGCGCCCCGCAGGTGCTGCAACGTCGATCACGCGGTAGCCGCGCGATTCGGCTTGCTGGCGTGCGGATTCGGAGTCTGCGGCATCGAGTTCGAAGGTGGACACGCCATCGGCAGTGCGGAAGGCTTTGACCAGATAGCGCATGGCTACCAGTTCCCGATGTCGGCGTCCTCGTTCTGGCCGCCGGGCCGGCCGTCGCGGCCGAAGGACAGGATGTCGAAGTCCCCGTGCTCGCCGGGCTGTTTGTATTGATATGCATTGCCCCAGGGGTCGGGCGGCACCGCACGCTTGAGGTACGGCCCCTGCCACCTGGCAACGCCGGACGGTGCCGTCATCAACGCCTCAAGCCCCTGTTCGGTGCTCGGGTAGCGGCCGACATCGAGCCGGTAAGCCTCTATCGCCTTCTCGAAGGCGTCGATCTGCGCCCGCGCAGCCTTGACCTCGGACTTGCCGACCTGCGAGAAATAGCGCGGGCCCACGTAGCTCGCCAGCAGGCCGACGATCACCATCACCACGAGCAGTTCGAGCAGGGTGAAACCGCGGGAGCGGGAATTTGCGGCACCGAAAAAACAATCTTCTTCCCAACGCACAGGGTTATTCTCAATATATTCCGCAATGCGGTTGTAATCGGTTTCGCTGCGGATGATGTGGTCGTGAAACGAGCGTTGCCACAACGAAAAACCAATTTGCCTTGTAACCGCGCCTTTTAACCCCTGCACCATATTTGAAACGGATTTTCGTAGGGGCGGATGGCAATCCGCCCGTTGTCCGGCGCAATCCGCCCGTTGTCCGGCGCAATCCGCCCGTTGTCCGGCGCAATCCGCCCGTTGTCCGGCGCAATCCGCCCGTTGTCCGGCGCAATCCGCCCGTTGCTCGGTACAATCC
>Ga0123356_10002547_pt1 | contig 19470 bp, 15 predicted proteins | sample TergutEmb28metaG_2_FD_92546 | JGI IMG/M metagenome (GOLD analysis project Ga0123356, IMG submission 92546) | Embiratermes neotenicus P3 segment gut microbial communities from Petit-Saut dam, French Guiana - Emb289 P3 | ecosystem: Host-associated > Arthropoda: Insects > Digestive system > Gut ...
ATGATCCCGTGGCTCAAGGAGAATTACAACTGCGAGGTGGTCGCCATGTGCGCCGACCTCGGGCAGGGGGAGGAGTTGAGCGGCCTCGAGGAAAAGGCCATCAAGACGGGCGCGAGCAAACTGTACATCGAGCGGTTGACGGAGGAGTTCATTACCGGCTACATCTTCCCTACCATGAAGGCCGGGGCAATCTACGAAAAGTCGTACCTTCTGGGAACGAGCTTCGCGCGGCCGCTCATCGCCAAGCGCGCGGTAGAGATAGCACACATGGAGGGCGCAACCGCCGTCGCTCACGGCGGGACGGGCAAGGGCAACGACCAGGTGCGGTTCGAGCTGACAATCATGGCGCTCGACCCCAAGTTAAAAATCATCTCCCCGTGGAGAGACCCAAAGTGGAACCTCCACAGCCGCGAGGAGTGCATCGCCTACGCCGAGGAGCGCGGCATACCCATATCGCAGAGCAAAAAGCGCATATACTCCGAAGACCGCAACATCTGGCACATCAGCCACGAGGGCGGGGCCCTGGAGAGCCCGTGGAACGAGCCGCCCGACGATGTCTATACCCTGACAAATACAATAGAGAAAGCGCCGGACAAGGCGGAGTACGTCGAAATTACCTTTACAAAGGGCACCCCCGTCGCGGTCAACGGCAAGGCGATGGGGCCCGTCGAACTGCTGACGGAGCTTAACAAAATAGGCGCGGTACACGGGACAGGGCACGTTGACATGGTGGAAAACCGCCTCGTCGGCATGAAATCGCGCGGCGTCTACGAAACCCCGGGCGGCGCGATACTGTACACCGCGCACCAGGAGCTTGAAAGGCTTACGCTTGACAGGGATACAAGCCACTACAAAGAGGTGCTGGGAATTCGATACGCGCAGTTAGTCTACGACGGGCAGTGGTTCTCCGCGCTGCGGGAGGCAATAGACGGGTTTGTAGAAGTTACGCAGCGCAATGTTACCGGCACCGTCCGGCTGAAACTCTACAAGGGGAACATCGTTCCCGCCGGCGCAAAAGCGGAGAAATCACTGTATATTGAAGATTTGGCGTCGTTTACCGATACGGAGTTCTATGACCAGAAGGACGCGACCGGTTTTATCAAGTTATTCGGGCTGCCTATGAAGGTATCCGGGATAGTCAATGGTTGACGCGGTAATTGTCGGCGCAGGTTCGGGTACCCGGCTTGGGTACTCAACGCCCAAGGCGTTTGTAGACCTTTGCGGCAAACCGATACTCTATTATTCCCTGGCGGTGTTCAACTCCCACCCGTCAGTTAACAACGTAATCCTCGTGGTTTCCGCCGACATGGTTGGCGACGCAGGCGCAATCGTCAGCAAATACGGCTTTTCCGCTGATAAGGTATCTATCGTCACCGGAGGCCACGAACGCTGGCAATCCGTCCAAAACGGAGTCGCGCCATCTGCCGCCGAATGGGTACTGATACACGATGCCGCGCGGCCTTTCGTCACACACGGCGTCATCAACTCTGTGCTTGACATGCGTGACCGGTTCAACTGCGTCATCACCGCGACACCCGAAATCGACACCATCCGCACATTTAACAGCGACGGGCGGTGCGGGGCTACAATCGACAGGTCGAACGTCCTGCGCGTAGGGACCCCGCAGATGTTCCGCCGGGAATTCCTGATATCGGCGTTCAACGTAATCCAATATATGCCGGCCTCCCCCACCGACGAGGCGGCGCTGTTCGAAAGCCAGGGCATACCGGTAGGATACTCGTGGGGGGACTCGCTTAATTTCAAGATTACTACAAAATCCGACTTGATGATCGCGCGGGCGCTAGTCGAAAAATATCATACAACGGACGAATCAAGCGTTGCGGGCGACCGGGGGCGGGCGCCCCTGCTGCCGCGTCAACAGCGGGTGGACGATGGCTGATAATATCAACCTCACCCTCGGCAAACCCAAGTACTTCTCCGCAATAGACGGCCTGCGCCTGCTCGCATCCGTCAACGTCGTCCTCTTCCACCTCCAATATATCGGCGGGCTCCATGACATGAGCGGCAACCCGGTGTGGTTCTTCCGCCTCATCAAGGGGCCGGCGTTCCACGCGAGCCTGTTCTTCATCCTCGGCGGATTCATCTTCGCGACAAAATTCGCGCCGAAAATGGTAGAAGGCAGCTTCAAATCACGGCCGTTTCTGAAAAAAAGGTTCGCCGAACTCTACCCGCTGCACCTGATAACAACGCTGACAATGGCCGCGCTCTACATCATCAGGCGCTGGGGGACAGACGGGATAGACATCCCCAAACTGTGCTACTCGCTGTTCATGCACCTGTCGTTCCTCTGGTCGATCTGCCCCCTGGGCACCCTGACCCTGAACACCCCGTCCTGGGCGCTCTCGGCAATGTTCCTGTGCTATCTGCTGTTCGCACCGCTGCTCAAATGGGCGCTCAGCCTGAAATCGCGGGGCAGCGTGCTGCTGTGGATAATACTCTTCATAACCCCCCTCGTCGCGTGGGGGCTCCTCTACGGCAAAATCGGTTCGCCTGAAAAATACTACCAGCTCTTCCACGGCTTCGCCCCCATCCGCTTCTTCGAATTCGGCCTCGGCGTGCTGCTCGCGCGGTTCCTCATGCTGAAAGACCCTAACAAACGGCAGCGGCCGAAACTTGCTCTCGCGGTACGCTGCGACCTGATCATCGTGCTCGTTATCGGCCTGATATACTACAACCTGTCGGTAAAAGGGGTCAACTTCTGGGGAGTATCGCTGCCGGCGGTCAGAACCACGCCCGAGATGAAATGGTTCTCGTACCACGTCTTCATGATACCGCTGTACCTGCTGATAATCTACACGGTATCAAAGGAAAAAGGGGTGTTCGCGCGAATCCTGTCCCTGAAATTCATCCAAAAGTTAGGGCGGACATCGTTCTACCCCTACCTGCTGCACATCCCGCTTATATCCATAATAACAACCTACTGCGAGCGCGTGATGGGGTACAGAAAGTTCCTGCACAACCCGTGGAACATCCTCGTATTCATGCTCCTGCTCTACGGATGCAGCTACCTGTACGTCTACGCGGTAAGGAATAAACGCCGGGAGAAGCGGGCGCGAGCCGCAACAAAATAAATTTTGTCTCTCCGCCCCCGGCATATTGTATATTCTTACTAAGGGCACAATTAAATTTTGCGCCCGCGCCGCCCGGCGACTGCACGACAGCCGTGATGTCGCCGAACGGCACAGGCGCAAAATTTAATTGTGGGATATATATCAACGCAGGCCAATAAATATGTTTATAGACGAAACAACCATCGAAATCAAGGCCGGAGACGGCGGCAACGGCTGCTACTCCTACGAAAAACTGAAATACAAGCCCAAAGGACGGCCAGACGGCGGCAACGGCGGACGCGGCGGGAGCATATTCGTCGTGGGGTCCAAACAGGTCCACACGCTGCAGGACATAGCATACCGCAAGCACTACAAGGCCGAGAGGGGCGCGCACGGCAAAGGGAAAAACCAGTACGGCAAAAGCGCCGAAGACATCATCATACCAATACCGCTGGGAACGATAATCCACGACGACGACGGCGGAGAAATCCTGCTCGACTGCATAAACGAAGGCCAAAAGGAACTGATAGCGAAGGGCGGACGAGGCGGAAAAGGGAACGCGGCACTCGCGTACTTCCGCAACCCACAACCCGACCACTGCGAGCCGGGAAAACCGGGCGAAGAGAAAAAACTGCGCTTGGTACTCAAAGTACTGGCCGACGTAGGATTAGTAGGACGCCCCAACGCCGGAAAATCAACACTCTTATCGCGAATATCGCAGGCAAGGCCCAAAATCGCCGACTACCCGTTCACCACAAAAGAGCCGAACCTCGGCATAGTCAAAAACGAAACCGGCCCGTTCGGCTCGTCGTACGTAGTAGCCGACATCCCCGGCCTGATCGAAGACTGCCACAAGGGCAAAGGCATGGGAATCCAGTTCCTGCGCCACATCGAACGGACAGGCGTACTGGCAATAATGGTAGAAGCCGCGTCGGAAGACCCCATAGCCGACGCCGGCGTCCTCCTGAACGAATTAGCCCACTACAGCGAACACCTCGCGGCAAAACCCAAGTGCTTCATCCTGACAAAAACCGACCTGATGCTCGGAGACGACTCAATTTCAATACCCGAAGGCTGGCTCGGAATGTCCGCCGTAACCGGCGACGGCGTAGACGGCGTCCTCAGAGAGATCGAAAATATACTGCTGAACCGGGCAAAACAAGCCGGCGAAGCAGAAACGGCACTGAACACTTAACAAATAAGAGGCAATTCTATGGCAACCCGCAAAAAATCGTCGTTCGCCGTGAAACTCACGGTGATCGTAACGACCCTTATCACCATCATTACCGGCGTCCTGTCGACGGTGTTCTTCTATAAGATATATTCGTTGAGCTACGAGGTAGCGGATACCAGCGTGACCATGGGCATCGAGAGCCTGCGTGACGATGTCGCGCATACTCTTGCGACTTATTCGAATATGCTTGACCACGCCGCTTTCGGCATCAGCGCCATTTTCACTGACCCGGCGGTGTTCCCGGAGGAGGCCCTGGCGGCCTATTTTGAGAAGATTATCAGCAAGATACCGGACGCGCACCTGCTGTATTTCAGCAGCAACGTGAAGTGGAACACGCCCGGCGGCTACTGGCTGGCGCGCCCGCTCTGGGTACCTAACGAGAACTGGGACCAGACGGGACGGCCCTGGTTCATCGGCGCGAAGAGGGCCGGCGGCGAAATCGACCTCTCGGACCCCTACTTAGACGCCAACACCGGCGATATCGTCATAGGTGTGTCCCGGATCGTCTACGACGGGCAGGGCAGGGATATAGGCGTGGCGGCCGCGGATATCGCGGTTTCCATGCTTAACACGGGGATTGCGCGCTCTATCATCTTTCCCGAGCAAAAGCTCTATATGCTGAACAAAGAGGGGCTGTACATCACCCATTCCGACAACTCCAAGATTATGAAAGCCAACTTTTTCGAGGAATACAACCTCGGGCGGTATCACAAGACGATCCGGGACGAAAAAAAATCTTTTCACGTGCGTACCGGCGACTTTGACTTCTACGCCGCGAACATACCGGCGGCGGAGTGGATACTTGTCTCCATAACGCCCAACTCGTCGGTATTCGCCGATACCAACCGGATGCTCGTCGCCATGCTCGCGCTCTGCCTGCTGGTTCTCGCGATAGCTGTTTTCATCACTTACAGGGTCGCCAAGAGCATAACGAAGCCTATAAAAGAGCTGTCCAACGTTGCGAAGCATATCTCGACGGGCGACGCCGACGTGAAACTGAGCATGGCCGCCGACCATAATTCAAAGGACGAGACCGAGCAGCTTGCCGCGTCGTTCAGGGACCTCATAGAGTTCAACCGGGAGCAGACGCTCCTCGTGAACAAAATCGCCGACGGCGACATCAGCCAAAACGTGACGCCCCGCAGCAGCCGGGACCAAATGGGCTGCGCGCTGGCGAGGATGGTTGAGGCTATCAAAAAGCAGGCCGACGTACTGGGGATGCTGGCCGAGAACGACCTGACGGCGGAGATTGCCCCGCGCAGCAAGCGGGATTCGGTGAACATCGCCATCAATAAGCTTATCAGCAACCTGAACTACACGGTCGGCGAGATAAACGATGCCGTGGGCCACGTAAAAAGCGCCAGCAGCCAGATATCAAGCGGTGCCCAGTCGCTCGCCGAGGGCGCGAGCGTACAGGCCAGTTCCATAGAAGAGGTGTCGTCGAGCCTGGAAGAGATGTCGTCGATGACGAAGCGGAACGCCGATTACTCCAACCAGGGCAAAATCCTGGTAGCCGGGGTAACGGAGTCTTTGAGCGAGGCGGACACCGCCATGAAGCGCATGGCCGTGGCGATACAGCAGATCAAGACCTCGTCCGACAATACGTCGCAGATTTTGAAGACGATCAACGACATAGCGTTCCAAACGAACCTGCTCGCGCTGAACGCCGCGGTTGAGGCTGCCCGCGCGGGCGAGGCCGGCAAGGGCTTCGCCGTAGTGGCCGGGGAGGTCCGCAACCTCGCGATGCGCAGCGCCGAGGCCGCCAAGAACACCGCCGACATGATCGAAGAGTCGGTTAAAAGCGCCGACGAGGGCGTGCACATCACCGAAGACGTGGCCAAGTACCTCGGCCAGACCATCGAGCGCGCGAGCAAGGTGGGCGGCATAATATCCGAAATCGCCATCGGCAATAACGAGCAGGCGCAGGGTATCGACCACGTGAACATATCGGTAGGCCAAATGAACGAGGTAACGCAGCGAAACGCCGCAAATTCCGAAGAGTCGGCAAGCGCGGCGGAAGAGCTGAACAGCGAGGCTATCGAACTTGCCGAGCTGGTCAGCGGGTTCAGATTGAAATAGCCTTTAATCGATATTCGCTTTGGGATTGATGGTGTGGATTTTTGCGCGTAAAGGCACGGTATGCCGTGCCTTTACGCAAATTCGCGCAACCGGGACAATTCGCTGCCCAAACATCAACAAAAAATCCTACCACCACCCCGTCCCACAATGTATATTTATCTTATGGCAACTACAAAAAAGAAAAATACGGCTACGGCCGCCGACGCCTCCACTTTCGAGGGTGCGCTCTCGGAGATTGAGGGAATCGCAAAACAGCTCGAACAGGACGACCTCCCGCTCGAGGAGATGCTGCTGCGCTTTGAGGATGGCGTGCGGCTGCTCCGTTTTTGCGACGCACGCCTGAGCGACGCGCGGGGCAGGCTTCTGGAGCTTGTGAAGAACGAAAACGGCGAATTTATCACCAAGGTTTTGGGCGACTGCCTGGAACCGTTTACAGGTTCGGAGAACGGCGAGGGCGAAGATGAGTGATATGAACGAACTGATGGAGTACATCAAGCGGGTGAGCGACGCGACAAACGAGACGCTCGAACGGGTGCTGCCGGCAGAAACGGTGTACCCGTCGTCCATACACAAGTTAATGCGCTACTCGAGCTTCGCCGGCGGCAAGCGCGTGCGGCCCTGTTTAGTGATGGCGGCTTACGAGGCCTGCGGCGGGAAGTTCGGTGACGACAAGGCGCTGAAAACCGCGGCGGCCATAGAGATGCTGCATACATTTTCGTTAATACACGATGATTTGCCCTGCATGGACGACGATGATTTCCGCCGCGGAAAGCCCACGGCCCACAAGGCGTTTAATGAGGCGCTGGCCGTTCTGGGCGGCGACGCGCTCTGTATTCTGGCGTTCGAGGTGCTGGCCTCGGTGGGGCGGATCGACGTAATCTCGGAGATCGCCGCCGCGCTCGGGACAAGCGGAATGATCGGCGGGCAGGTGGTAGACATCGAGTCGGAGGGGCAGAAAGTTGACAAGGCTACCGTCGAATACATCCATATAAACAAGACCGCGGCGCTTATCAGGGCATCTATACGCTCCGGCGCTCTTCTGGCAAACGCGTCAGCGGACGCCCTTGAAAAGTTGTCGTCCTACGGGAATAACGTCGGATTGGCGTTTCAGGTCGTGGACGATATTCTGGACGAAGAGAGCACTACGGAAACTTTAGGGAAAAACGTGGGGAGCGACGCCGAAAGGGGCAAGGCGACCTGGCCCTCGGTCGTCGGCATTGCCGAATCCAAGCGCTACGCGCAGGAGCTGATAGAGAACGCCTGGGCCGATATTGCGTTTTTGGGCGAAAAGGGCAAGATTTTGAAAGATTTGGCGGAATATTTCCGGATCAGGATATCCTGATCCATACAATGATTTTTTCCGCACCCCGGACGGGGTGCAATGCTCGGTAGAGGATAAAATAATTATGGCTACATTAGGCGTTAACATCGACCACATCGCAACGATTCGTCAGGCCCGCGGCGGCAAAGAGCCCGACCCTGTCCACGCGGCCGTTCTGGCCGAGCTCGCCGGCGCGCGCGGTATCACGGCGCACCTGCGCGAAGACCGGCGCCACATTCAGGACCGCGACGTCTACATCCTCGGGCAGACCGTGTCAACGCACCTCAATTTAGAGATGGCGCCGACCACCGAGATGATAAAAATCGCGCTCGACGTCCGCCCCTACATGGTAACGATCGTCCCCGAAAAGCGCGAGGAGCGGACCACCGAAGGCGGGTACCCCGTCAGAGAAAAGGAGCGCGAATTAGCCAAAACGATCTTCACCCTGCGCGAGAACCACATCCTCGTAAGCCTGTTTGTGAACCCCGACATCGCGGAACTGCGCTCCAGCGCGAAAATAGGGGCGACACACATCGAACTCTACACCGGCGTCTACGCCAATGCCGCGAACGAACCGGCGGCCGAGGAGGAACTGGCCACGCTCAAGGGCGCGGCGATGGCGGCGCACAAATTAGGGCTGCGGATAAACGCCGGGCACGGCCTCAACTACCTGAACGTCTCCCCCATTGCGGATATCGACAACATGGAAGAGCTGAACATCGGCCACTCTATCATATCCAGGGCCTCCATGGTGGGTATAGACGCCGCAGTCAGGGAGATGGTGTCTCTGATTTAGCCGCAAAGCGTGATTTCTAACATTGCGGGCGGCCGGGGCGGCCGCCCCGGCAAGTTGTTTCCAGTGTGATATTTTTGAAATTTGTGCCGGAATTTTGCCGTAAATTCAGGCTTTAACGTCCATGTCGGCGGGGGGCCGCCCTCTCACGGAGGCGGCAGCCCTTATTTTATATCAATTTCGCGGTTGGGGCGCCGGCACGGATTTTTTTTATTTTTTTTTTAGGTTTTTCGCCCTCAAAATTCTATATTTATAGGGTATCAAGTCGCTCCCTGAAAATGTGGATAACTTTTTGTTGATAACCGGTGGACAACTATGTTCACAAGTGGTGAATACTCCCCGCGGCAGTTAGTGCCCGAGGCATATCCGACCACGTAACTCTATGAAAATCAACACGTTACCATACCGCGGCTGTAGGCAGCGGTATCCTGGAAATATCAGGGCTGACAGCTGGATTTTATTAAAATAGTCTATCAAGGAAAATGTTGATAAAATGTTTACAAGTGCTCTATCCTCCGAATTTGCAATGGTTACGCCCTGGGATGCGTGCCAGTCCTATATTAAGGAAAAAGTAAGGCCCGACAGCTTCGAAACCTGGTTCCGCCGCACCGGCCTGATGGTCGAAGAGTCGGGCCGGGCGTGTATTTTGGTCCCCGACCAGTTTCAGGCCGACATCATGGCGGCCAACCACTCCGGCATCATCAGGGAGGCGCTTACCGAAAGCGGCATAGCGTACACCCACATCAAGTTTGTGGTCGACAAGGAGATGTTCCCCGACGTCGCGCCGGACCTGAAGCCGTTTGACCCCAACACCGATACTGCCGCCCTGCCGGCCGCGGCGGACGCCGAGCCGCGGGCCGCCACGGTGCGCGAGGTCCCGCGGGCTGTAAAAAAGTGTTCGCCGCTAAACCAGGATTTCACATTCGACTCGTTCGTTGTGGGCGAGAGCAACTGCATGGCGCACAATGCGGCGCGGACGGTGGCGCGCACGCCGGGGCTTACCGGCTACAATCCGCTTGTCATCTACGGCGGCCCGGGCCTGGGCAAGACCCACCTGCTCCACGCGATAGGCAACTTCGCGCGCGACGCGGGCACGGCCGACAACGTCCTCTTCATGACAAGCGACGAGTTTTTGCGGGAGTTCGACACTTTTCTGCGCGAAAAGAAGTCTACGTCGTTCCAGACGAAATTCAAGGACGCAGACCTGCTCCTAATCGACGACATCCAGTTTTTCAGCAGGAAACCAGGCATACAGGAGCAGTTTTTACAGGTGTTCAACCACCTCGCGCTGAAAAAGAAGCAGATAGTGCTCTCGTCCGACCGCCGTCCTGAGGAGATCCCCGACATGATGGCGCACCTCATAAACCGCTTCAAGGGCGGGCTCAACACCGACATCCAGCCACCCGACTTCGAAACGCGCATGGCGATCCTGCGCAAGAAGGCCGAGGCATTGGAGGGCGGCGTCTCCGACGAAGTCGTCCGGTACATCGCCGAGCACATAACGTCGAGCGTCAGGGAACTTGAGGGTACTCTGTACTCGTCGGCGTTCCACGCAGCGTCGCTCAAGGAAGCCGGCCCCGCGCTGCAATCCGCGCAAAGGTTCTGCGGCGCCGCGGCGCAAAACAGCGGGGAGCGCGTATCGGTAAGGCTGATAATGCAGCTGACAGCCGAAGCGTACGGTACAGACTTGGCCAATTTATCCGCGAAATCCAAGAAAAAAGAGGACGTGTACCACCGCGACGTGGCCATGTACCTCTGTAAGACGTGGACGAAGCAGTCCACAATTACAATCGGCGAAGCATTCGGCGGAAGAACGCACTCAACGGTGCTGCACGCCGCCAACAAGATAAAAAAGGCTCTGGCCGAGGCCAACGACGCTGAATTGCAAAACGTCGTCGCCCGGATAGAAAATCAACTTAAAAACAAAATTTGACCTTGACGTTGCCATAATTTATATTTAGAGGTTGGATTTACCACCGATGTTCGCGCGAACCGCGCGCGGCCGCCGATTGTGTAATCCTGTAACGACGACATGATACTGTTGCGCGACATTAACCGCCCGATAATACTGGCCTCAGGCTCTCCGCGGCGTAGCCAGATCCTCACTATGATGGGGATTGCGTTTGAGCTTGCGAAGTCGGGTGTGGAGGACGAGGACGCCTATCTCGATGTAAACGACCTCGACGCCTCGTTGCAGCGTTTGGCGTGCGCGAAGGCCGAATCGGCGTCAAAACGTCGCCCCGAGGCTCTTGTTTTGGGCGCAGATACGACAGTCGTCACAGAAAAAGAGATTTTGGGCAAGGCCGCAGACAGGGCCGACGCGGCCAGGATGCTGCGGACGCTCTCCGGCAGGCGCCACACCGTGATAACCGCGGCGGCGCTGCTGTGCGGCGAAACCGGGTTCTGTGAAACCGCGGCAATCCATACCGAGGTATTTTTCAGGGCTTTGGGCGAGGACGAGATTCAGCACTACCTCTCCTTCCCCGAATACGAAGACAAGGCCGGCGCCTATGCCGTACAGGGCGGGGCCATGACTTTTATAGACAGAATAGAGGGCTGCTACTACAACGTGATGGGCCTGCCCGTCACCGCGACGCTCAGCCTGTTCAAAAAGTTTGCCGGAAAGGAAGTTGCAAATGGCAGAAAATAACGAAAAGAACGCCTCGGCCTCCGAGGGCGGCAAAGACAAGGTCGGCGACATCCTGCGCAAGGAGCGCCTCACCCGCCGGATCACGGTCGAGACGATCGCCAAAGACCTCAAGCTCAACGCGGGCTACATCAAGGCGCTCGAGGCGAGCGACTACGACTCGCTGCCGGCTGACCCGTACGTGCGCGTCTACATCAAGTCGCTCACGAAGTACCTGTCGCTCGATACCGACGCGATCATGAAAGAGTTCTACAAGGAGCGCGGCCTGATCGTCGACGACAGGGGCGGTGCGAACAAGATCGACGTAAGCGTCAAAAGGCAGGAGAAGAGCCCCGCCGTCGTAGTGGCCGCGGCGCTCATCGTAATCCTCGCGGTGTTCGCGTTCATCGCCAACCAAAAAGGGTGGATATCGACAGAACCCACCGCCACGACGACAAACGTTGTAGAAAAAGTCGATTCCGACACACTCCGCGCGGCGCAGGAAGCCAGCGAAGACAGCGTGCTGGCGGCAATGAACAACCCTGATTCGGCGGTAGCGGCTGCTAAACAGCCGGCACGGCCATAGGCCAAATGACCGATATCCACGCGCATCTGTTCGACTGCGAAGACGATGCGCTAACGATATCGGTCAACAACGCCATAACCGCGGGCGTAGAAACCATAATAAATACCGCAGTATCAATCAATACCGCCCAAATCATCCTCAACCAGTGCAAACGCTTCCCGCAGAACCTGAAAGCGGCCGTCGGAATATCGCCTTTTGACACCGTTGACGCCGAAAACGACTGGGAAATACGGTTGAGAGAGCTGCTGAATGACCCGATGGTAACCGCTGTCGGCGAAATTGGCCTCGACTGCACCAACCCGCGCTACCCGGCCTTGGACATACAGATGCCGTTCTTCCAAAGACAACTTGAAATCGCCGTTGACACTAACCTCCCCGCCATAGTCCACTCGCGCGGCATGGAGAAGCGCACGGCAGAGATTTGCCGCCGGCACGGCGTCAAAAAGGCAGTTTTTCACTGCTTCACGGGGGACGCCGAATCGTTGGAGTACATTGTAGAATGCGGCTATTATGTGTCGATATCCGGGATAGTCACATATAAAAATTCCCATCTGCGCGATATAGTAAGGAGTATACCGGTTGACAAACTGCTGATAGAGACCGACGCGCCCTACCTCTCCCCCGTCCCCCACCGCGGCAAGCAAAATCAGCCGGCGTACCTTGTCCATACGGCAAAAGAAATGGCGGGATTGTTGAGGGTTGATGAGGAGGCGCTGGTGGCGGCAATCGAGAAAAACGTCGCTGAAATATTCGAAATCCGGCGTTAAAGGTTGCATCCGGTAAAACCATCATGTATATTGATACATAGGGTATAATCCTCATATTAACGGATACTAACGATTACCGGAGCAATTTTGGACGGCTCTACGATGGGCGCGGGTGCGCTATTTACAGATAAAATGGAGCGGGACGGGCAGCCCAAGGCTGTTATCGACATATTCCTGCGCTACTACGACATGCTGCGGCACGGCAATACGGGCTGCATCGCGGAGGACGATATCGTACCGGTGGCCGCCGGCGAAATCGACGAGCTCTCGCTCATCGGCGACCACCACGCCGTCGGGGAGGGCGCGCTCCCACACACCGTCGTTATCAAGCTCAACGGCGGGCTTGGCACGTCAATGGGGCTGTACACCGCCAAGTCGCTCATCCCCGTCAAAAACGACCTCTCGTTCTTGGACATTACCGCGCTCCAGATACGGGACTTCAACCACCGGTTCGACGTATCGATCCCGCTCATAATGATGAACAGCTTTAACACCGAGCGGGACACTTTGGCGATGCTTTTGGGCAAGTATAACGACATAAAGACCGACATCCCGTTCTCGTTCATCCAGCACCGGTTCCCGAAGATCCGCGCGTCTGACCTTATGCCCGTCGAGAACCCGGGCAATCCGCAGTTTGAGTGGAACCCGCCCGGCCACGGCGACCTCTACGCGGCAATCCTGAGCTCCGGTGTGCTCGACACGCTCATCCGCAGCGGATACCGCTACGCTTTCATCTCGAACATCGACAACCTCGGCGCGGTCTTAGACACGCGGATCCTCGGCTACTTCGCGGACAAAAACCTCCCGTTCCTGATGGAAGTAACCGACAGGACGTTCATGGACCGCAAGGGCGGCCACATAGCGCGGCTCAAAAACGGAGCGCTCGTACTGCGCGAGGCGGCGCAGTGCCCGAAAGAGTCGGCAGACAAGTTTATGGACACCGGCCTGCATAAATACTTCAACACAAACAACCTGTGGATACGCCTGGACGCGCTCAGGGAGATGTGGGACAAGGGACCGCTCGAACTGCCGATGATCCGTAACACAAAAAAGATGGATGCCCGCGACCCGGCGTCGCCGGACGTAATACAACTGGAAAGCGCGATGGGGTCGGCAATATCCGTCTTCGAAAACGCAAACGCGCTGAGAGTCCCCAGAACGCGGTTCGCGCCGGTCAAAAACTGCGAAGAACTGCTGCTGCTGTGGTCCGACTACTACGACCTGACCGACGACCGGCGCGTCGAAATGAACCCCAAGCACAAATCAATACAGATGAACGTAAGCTTGGACCCGAAATTCTACGGAATCCTCGACCACCTCAAAGAGCGCTTCCCACACGGAGCCCCGTCGCTCGCAGAGTGCGAGTCGCTCAGCATCACCGGGGACGTCAGGTTCGGGAAGGGTGTCGTAATCACCGGAAAAACCGCAATCACCAACACCTCAAACACGCAGGCATTTGTGCCGGACGGGGCGCGGTTGTCGGGTACGGTTAATCTGTAAACGACAAATTATTATTTGCCGCATAAAAAAAAGGGGGCGTATCTTTCGATACGCCCCATTCCTGCAAAAATGTTATAACAACCTTATTACGGCAATACCGGCGCCTGGACTTGCGGCGCGCCCTTGAGCGTGGGCAGGCCCTGGCCCTGGGTCAGATTGCCGGAGATATTCCAGATATCGCTATTCCAGCCGGAGAATACGGTAGACATCGCCACAGTTCCGTGAACCGCCACGTTGGCTCCGTTTTCGTTATTCGCCGTGCCGCCGGTAACGGTGCTTTCTCTGCCGCTTTCGCCAATCTCCATCTCAATGCTGGCTTTATTGCTGTCAAGGTCGCTGTCATCGCCGCTCCAGCCGCCCGCCACGCGACCGACGTAGTCGCCGCTGGTGGTTACAAGCTGGCCAAGCGATACGCTATTCTTCAAGAGATTCCCGATATCATTATCTCCCGCGATACCGCCGGCATAGTTGGACGTGGCGATAATATTACCGGTATTGTAGCAGTTCTCTACCCTTGCCCCGGAGCCGTAGTTACTTCCGACGATACCGCCGGCGTTGGTAACACCGCTGACATTTCCGGTGTTATAGCTGTTCAACACCCGGCCACCCACCTGGGCGCCCACAACTCCGCCGACCTCGTCAGCAGTTCCGACAACATTACCGGTGTTGTAGCTGGTTCCCACGGTACCGCGGTTAGTACCCGCAAGGCCGCCGACACCGCTGCCGCTGCCGGAAACGCTGCCGCCGTTGTAGCTGTTCAGCACGTTACCCTCATTGGTCCCGGCAATGCCGCCAACGCTGCCGCTGCCGGAAACGCTGCCCAAGAAGTAGCTGTTCTCAACTCTGCCGTTGTTATAGTTATAACCGACTATGCCGCCGACCGTATTACCGCCGGAGACTACACCGTTGAAGAAGCTGTTTTCGATAAGGCCGCGGTTCCTCGCCACGATGCCGCCGACGAAGTTACCGCCGGAAACGTTACCCTCTACGCCCAAATTCCTTATTACGCCGGTGGACGCGAGTGTGTGGAACAGGCCACGGTCTGTAATGCTGCCGGTAATCTGCAGTACGGTAATCTTTTTGCCGTCGCCGTCAAAAATGCCAGCAAACGGGTGGGAACCGACCGCGCCAACGGGTATCCACTCGCCGCTGAGTACGACATCGGCGCCAAGCTTGACGTTTTTGCCGTTAAAGTCGAAACGGTCCGGGCTGTTCGGGCCGTCTTCAGCCCTCGCCGTGCCATTAACGATTTTGGCAAATTCCCGCAGCTCCGTCTCATTGACGAGCTCAAAATAGTTACCTGTGGGGCCGCCCCTGCTGGTATACCAGTGGTAGGGTAAAATCGGAGCATGGTCTACGTTAACGGGCCCGCTGGACTTGCTGTGGTAACTGTCGGCGCTCACTGTTACCGTGTATACGCCGGGTTCATCCGCGGTGTACATCGTTCCGGTTGCGGTGCCGATCTGGTTCCCATCCCTGTACCACTGATAAGTGACGGTTTCACCGCCGCTGTATACAGCTGTCAGTACGGTGCCTACATAAGCGTCCGTCTCCGTAACCCCGCCGACAATCGACACATCACCGTCCAGCGTATTAAGGATAGCCGTAATGGTTCTGCTGTACTTGCTGTCGTAGCCCGATGCGCTTACCGCTACTCTGTATTCGCCGGGTGTACCGGGTGTGTACGCCGTTCTGACCGCACCGTTGATCGGGGCACCATCCCTGTACCACTGATAGGTGACTTCCTCGCTGCCGGTGTACTCGGCGGTCAGCAGAGTACCCACGATAACAGTGTTCCCCGAAACCCCGCGAATCAGTATATCTCCCTCAAGAGGGTTGAAAGCCGCGGTAACGGGGTCGCTAATCTTGCTGTTGTAACCGTCCGCGCTCACTACTACTGTATATTCGCCGGCATCCTCCGGTGTGTACGACATGTAAACAGCGCCATTGATCGGGGCACCGTTTCTGTACCACCGGTAACTGACGTCTTCGCTGCCGCCGCTGTACTCGGCAGTAAGTTCCCTGCCCACGATAACATTCGTACTCCCGAGAATCTTTACTTCACCCTCAAGATCGCGAAGGAGGACAACAACAGGGCTGCTCGTCTTGCTTTCGTAGCCTACCAAACTCACTACTACGGTGTACTCGCCGGCATCCTCCGGAGTGTACGTATCGTCGATCGCGCCGGGGATCAGGTTTCCGTCTTTGTACCACTGGTAATTGACGGGTTCGTTGCCGGAGTAATCGGCGGCCAGTTCCGTCCCTATGAGGACTTCCGGATCACTATCAATCGTTACTTCGCCTTCCAGAGCCTCTAACGGGCGATCGGAGACCGTAATGGGGTCGCTGGCCTTGCTGTTGTAACCCTCTGCGCTGACTACTACCGTGTAAACACCCGCTTCCTCCGGTGTGTACGTATTTTCGGTCGCACCATCGACAGGCACTCCGTCCTTATACCACTGATAGGTGACGTTTTCGTCGCCATCGTAGCCTGCAACAAGTTCCATCCCGGTGAAAGCATCCCCGTCGCCGGTAATCGTAACGACACCGCCCAAAATATTACGGTTGACAACAAAAATGGTTCCGCTGGGCTTGTCCTCGTAGCCCGTTGCGCTTATTACTACCCTGTATTCTCCGGGTTCTGTCGGAGTGTACGCCGTACCTGTCCTGAGGGCGGCCGGGTCTCCGACCCTGTACCACCGATAGGTGAGGGAGACATCTTCATCGCCGTCATACTGGGCGTTCAGTGCGGTCCCCAGGGCAACCTCCGTGCCTGCCTGAATGACTTGCGCCCCCATGTGAATGGTTAACTGTCCATCGAGGGTTTGTGCCGGGCCGGCCAATTCGATTACTCTCGCATCATTGCAGCCGGCAACCAGCAGCAATAACATCGACAGAAAGGTAAAGAATATTTTTGCTTTATTCATGATTACTGTATCTCCTTAATTCTTAACGTTAATGAATGTGTAACCGATGCTCAGCGAATACGTCACGCTGAAATTATTATCCCGGCCTTCCCATGACCACCCCTGTTCGTTCCCGCTGGCGGTTGCGGTGTACTCTTTTCTGTTGCCGAACAAAAATTTGTTCGTTATGTCGAGATTGTGCCTTTTTCCGTAAAGAAGTTTCCAGAAAATGCCGCCATAGTTCTTGGTGTACTCTCCCCGTTCGCCGAGAGTTTCCCCGTCTCTTTCAACTTCAACCATGGATTTTCTCTCCCAGTATCCGCCGTTGAGCCCAATAACATTCTTCATCCGCCCGCTGCCGTGCAGGATGTAGCCGAGATTGAGGTCGCCGCCGAAGTACTCGTCGCCGCCACCCAGGTCTACCTCGAAGAAAAGTGAGTTGCGAACGAAGCCGATACCGATATTCCCGCCCTTACTGTCCGCCGAACTCTTCACACCCCAAACAAGCTCGGGGCGGATAGAGAACAGGAACGCGCACTTCTTGTCATCGGCTGGTTCAGGTTCGGGTTCAGGTTCGGCAACCGCTTCGGGCTCCGGCCCAGGTTCAGGTTCGGGCTCGGGTTCCGGCTCGGCGACCACTTCGGGCTCCGGCTCGGGTTCCGGCTCGGGCTCGACCACAGGCTCCGGTTCCGGCTCAGGCTCAACTGCGGCCTGTTGCGCACCCCTGATATTCGCTTGCTGGACATCCGCACGCTGCGCGGCCTCGGCAGCCCTCAGGGCGTCGTACTTCTCCTGTGACTCGATCAGCACGATCTCAACGCGCCTGTTATTGGCGCGGCCGGCGGCCGTACTGTTGTCGGCAATGGGCTTCTCACTGCCGTAACCTGTAGCAATAACGTTCCTCTCGGGCACACCCTTGGAAACGATGTAGTTCTTCACAGTACCGGCGCGAGCCGCCGAAAGCAGACGGTTAGTTTCCACCGTACCCACATTGTCCGCGTGGCCCTGAATCTCGTAACGCAGTTCCTTGTCCTGCTTGAACAGGGCAGCCGCGCTGTCGAGCATGGCATACGATGAGGGGTTAAGCGTGGCGCTGCCGGTCTCGAAATTAACAGCCTTGAGCATTGTCCTGAGCCTGTCCGCATCCGGAGCGGCAGCTCTGGGAGCCGGCGCGGGCGGAGGAGGAGGAGCGGCCTGAACCGCCGGAGCCGGTGGCGGCGGAGGCGGAGGTGCTGCCTGAGTTGCCGGAGCAGGACGCGGCGCAACAGCCGGAGGCGCGCTTTTTTGAACAGCAGGCGCAGGCGGCGGGGGCGGAGGTGCTGCCTGAGTTGCCGGAGCAGGAGGCGGCGCAACAGCCGGAGGCGCGCTTTTTTGAACAGCAGGCGCAGGCGGCGGAGGCGGAGGTGCGGCCTGAGTTGCCGGAGCAGGTGGCGGCGCAACAGCCGGAGGCGCGCTTTTTTGAACAGCAGGCGCAGGCGGAGGCGGCGGAGGTGCAGCCTGAGTTGCCGGAGCAGGTGGCGGCGCAACTGCCGGGGGCGCGCTTTGAACAGCAGGCGCAGGTGCCGGAGTAGCCTTAGCAGGTGCCGGCGCAGCGGCCGGAGCAGCACCCTGAACTGCCTGCGCAGGAACCGGCGCGGCGGCCGGAGCAGTGCCGACGGCGGTCTGCGCGAGAACCGGCGAGGCAAGGGTTGCGGCACAAAACGCGGCAACCGTGAATTTCAGTAGTTTATTCATCCAACAACACTCCTTCTTTTGGGCTTTAAGTGATTCATTCATTAAATTTTATAATAGACACCAGGATCCGCCCAAGCAGGTCTCCTGTTGCTTAGATATCGAAAATAATATATGGCAGAACACTGGGTCAAGACCTTCATTCGTTTTTTGGAAATAAAGAAAAAACCCTCCAAAAGCGATACCACGCCATTTAGAAGGTTACACGTGAACTCCGCAACCGGATTTATGACATACATTTAAGGGGCACGGCATGCCGTGCCCGCACGCAAAACCGCGACAGCGGCTACTTCACCAATACCCGCGCCGACTGCTTCCAGGATCCGCTCGCCGCCCTGACCACGTACATCCCGCGCGGAAGGTCAGACAAACGCAGCGTGTGACTGCCGCCCCCCAAATCAAACGTACGTACACGCGCGCCGTTAAGAGCGTAAACGTCTACACGGCCGCGGTCAGACAGGCGCAGATGCAGCGCACGGCCCGATACCGTTACGAACTGCGCGGGCATAACCCCGGACCCGCGCGATGTGAACTTTGCGGAAGTGCTGGGGCTCAAATGTTCCGGCATATCCACCGTCTCGCCGAACAGGCCGGGGAGCCTGCCGTTCGCGGCCGTCCAAACCTTGGTATATGAAAATAAACCGCGGATCGTACCGTCCACAAGGATTAATGACGTGGCAATGTCCAAGCCGTCTATTGCGGTCACACCGGAATTGGCCCATTCGGCTTCGCCGGCGTTATTTTTCATTTGCACGAAAGCGTTGTTGTTTTCGAGCGTATCAAAAGAATCAGCGCCCCTCGTACGGCCTACCACGCGCCCCACGTCAGCAATTCCCTTCAACTCAGGATTCAGGGC
>Ga0123356_10002548_pt1 | contig 19469 bp, 14 predicted proteins | sample TergutEmb28metaG_2_FD_92546 | JGI IMG/M metagenome (GOLD analysis project Ga0123356, IMG submission 92546) | Embiratermes neotenicus P3 segment gut microbial communities from Petit-Saut dam, French Guiana - Emb289 P3 | ecosystem: Host-associated > Arthropoda: Insects > Digestive system > Gut ...
CATCGGATACTGCAAATCGGCCTCCTGGTTTCAATACCCGGAAGGCCTCGCGCAAGACCCGGTCCTTATTCGCCGAAAGATTGATCACGCAGTTCGAGATCACAACATCTACTGAGTTATCCGGCAGCGGAATGTTCTCGATCTCGCCTTTCAGAAACTCCACATTCTCCAATCCTGCCTTTTTCTTATTCTCGTAGGCCAACGCCAGCATTTCGTCTGTCATTTCTAAACCACAGGCTTTACCGGTTGGACCGACGCGATGGGCCGACAACAGAACATCGATTCCGCCACCCGAGCCCAAGTCAAGCACAGTCTCTCCCGGATTGAGCCTTGCCAGGGCGGTTGGATTCCCGCATCCCAATGAAGCAAGCATTGCCTCTTCGGGGATTTGCCCAGCCTGCCGCGAATCGTAGAGATTGGAAGTAATCGGATCGCATCCGCTGCCAGTCGATGGCGTGACAGCGCAGCACACACTACCGCCACTCTTCAGCCGCAGAGCTGCTTGGCCATACTTTTCTCTTACCAGGTCTTTTATGTCGCTCTCTGCCATCTACCTCCCTTATCTGCAAATCTGAACGATGTCTTGCGGTTTCAGCGCTTGGTTTCGAGTGCAGCATTCGGCGTACAGGAACTGCAATAGCTCTTGCAGCGCGTCAGTATTTGCCGTGTATCGCAGAAAAGTGCTCTCCCGACGCACGTTCACTAAGCCTTCATTCCTAAGCTTGTCCAAATGGTGAGAGAGAGTGGAACTGGGAATGTCTAGTATCTCTTGAATCTCTCCAACCACCAAGCCTTCGGGATGCGCAGAAAGCAGCAACTGCATGATCCGCAGTCTTGCCTCGGTTCCCATGGCCGAGAACATGTCGGCGTACCTCGTCACCTGTTCGGTGTTTTTCTTTGTTGCAGCGCTACGCATACTTCCATACTAGTAGAACTATGGAACGGTATCAATCCGTCTTCCGGCTTTTTTCGCTGCGCGCATTCGGCCCAACCTGATCTCTTCGGCGAAGGGGGATGGTGCGGAGGAGTGTCGAGCTGCGCAAAAAGATGTCCGCATCACGCCGCCACCCTCATCCCAGCACGATTCTCGGATGAAATAGCGTGCCAGCCACTCTGGTTGAGATCGCAATCAAGTTGCGTTGCCCATAGAAGACTTTCACTTCGCGGGCGCGAGAGAGCTCAGGCAAATTCACCGGACGGCCGTGGCGAATACGCGAGGCGATTTCATCCGTCGCCGTCACGGCTGGAATCGAAGGCAGCAGCTTGCGCGGGTGTACGAGGAGGTCGTCGATCGCTTCCCCTCCCCGGGCCGCGCGCTCAAGCTCCTCGATCGTGTGCGCATCTTTCAGCTCGAATTCCGCCACCCCGGTCCGCCGGAGTGATTCGAGATGAGCACCGCATCCGGCAATCTGCCCCATTTCGTGGGCCACCGAGCGCATGTAGGTTCCTGAGGCGACGCGCGCCTGAAAACGCGCACGCGTACCTTCGAGCTCCACAATTTCAAATTCTTTGATCGAGACTTTTACCTTCTCGAGTATGACCGGCTTTTTCCGCCGGGCGAGCCGGTGCGCCGGAATTCCATGAATTTTCTTGGCTGAAAATGGCGGCGGCCTCTGCTCGATTTCTCCCCTGAAGCCGGAGGCGATCTCGCGTAGGCGTTCGAACGACAACGAGGGTTGCTCTTCAGCTCCCATGGGCTCGCCTTCGGCGTCGTAGGTGTCGGTCGCAAAGCCGAAGCGAATCACGCCTTCATAGGACTTCTCCGACGCCAGGTAAAATTGCGCCAGGCGCGTCATATTTCCGAGGACAAGCGGCAGAACCCCCGTGGCCAGGGGGTCGAGGGTACCAACATGGCCGACCGCCTTCTGCTTCAGAATGCGCCGCACCCGCGACACTACGTCATGGGAGGTCAAGCCGGAAGGCTTATCGACGATGAGAACGCCATTCATGAAGGAGTCGTTCCGCCCTGAAGTGACTTACTCATTGTAAAATCACAGAACCTGGGACCGAGCCGAGCATGCAAGTGTTTTTGACCGACTGAACGATTCAATTCCATGTTTCCGATCCGCGACGACCAGCCCCGGCACAGCACGCCCGTAGTGAACTACTTCATTATCGGCTTGAACGTTCTGGTATATCTGTTCCTGGAGGTTCCGGTGCAGCTCCAGGGCCACCGGGCCTTCGATGTGCTCGTCTCCCAATTTGGTCTGATTCCGCAGCATTTCACGCGTGCGCTCGAGGGCTCGCATCAATATGCCCTGCCGGCGACGGTGCTGACGATTTTTACTTCGATGTTTCTGCACGGGGACCTGTTCCATATACTGGGGAATCTCTGGTTCTTGTGGATCTTCGGCGATAACATCGAGGATTATCTCGGGCATTTTCCCTACTTGATCTTTTATCTGCTATGCGGCTTCGCCGCCGCCCTTACCGATATTGCCCTCGGTCCGGCATCGCCTCTGCCCACCATCGGCGCAAGCGGCGCAATCGCCGGCGTGATGGGCGCCTACATCCTGCTTTATCCCCGGGCGCGGGTGCTGACGCTGGTAGTGCTCATTATCTTCTTCACCTTCTGGTGGATTCCGGCGTGGGTTTTTCTGGGGTACTGGTTTCTGATTCAGTTCGTGGCCACGAGCATCGCGGCCTCCGGAGCGCAGCAAACCGGAGGCGTCGCTTTCGCCGCGCATGTAGGCGGCTTCATCGCCGGCCTGATCCTGATCAAAGTCTTTCCCCAGAGAACCCGGAGTTACCGGTACGGCAGCTCGTGAGCGGGGCTTGGCTGGGGCCCGATCCAAGGTGCAAGGCCGGTGCGGGAATCAGCGGAGTGGTTGGCGGCGGGGGGCCAAAGACCGTTCTCACCGCGCAGGTTGCAGACGAAAAACCCAGCCAAAGCGCGCCCAGAGGACCCGCAACTAATCATTCGGGCACGAACCGCCGGGCAGCAACCACTCACGACCCCTATAATAAAAGTGTGATCTCATCCGCCCAACAAGTCGCTTCCGCGGACTTCCCTACCCGGTGGGGACACTTCCGCATCTGCGGTTTCCGCTTGAATCCGTCCGCGAACGGCAAGCCGGAAGAAGCCGTAGCGCTGGTAATGGGGGACGTTCGTTCGTCTCCCCCACTGGTTCGAATTCATTCCCAATGCCTTACGGGTGACGTATTCGGATCGCTACGCTGCGATTGCCGCCAGCAGCTCGAACTCGCGCTCTCGATGATTGCCGGCGAAGGCGCGGGAATCTTGATCTATGAGCAGCAGGAAGGCCGCGGAATCGGGCTCATGCCGAAGCTGCAGGCTTACGCGCTGCAGGATTCCGGACTGGACACGGTCGAGGCCAACGAGAGGCTCGGGTTTAAGGCCGACCATCGCGAATTTGCCTTACCTGCAGAAATCCTGAAGGCGCTCGGCGTCGCGAGCGTACGCCTGCTCTCGAACAACCCGGGGAAGGTTGCCGCGCTCGAAAGTGCCGGAATAAAAGTCGTGGAACGCGTGCCCTGCGAAGTTACTCCCAGCGCCCATGCAGCCGAATATCTGCGCACGAAAAAGGAGAAACTCGGACATTTGTTTACCCGCTAAAGGGTCGTGACCGAGTTCGATCTTTGGATCGAGCGGTTTCAGCCGCAAAGAACGCCGCGAGCAGCCGCCTCTCTGCCCGTTCTGCGCCTTTCTCTTGTTCCCTGGTTTGATTTAACCTCTTTCCCATGGACAATAAGTCCATCGCTGGAATCCTCTATGAAACCGCCGACCTGCTTGAAGTTGACGGGCAGGACTCGTTCCGCATCCGTTCCTACCGCAACGCGGCCGAGGCGATCGAAGCTCTACCGCAGCAGATCTCCGATTTAATTTCCGAGCCCAAGCAAGTCCTCGCCATTCCCGGGATCGGCAAGGGCATGCTCGAGAACCTACAGGAGATGTTCCGCGACGGCCGGCTTTCGCTTCACGCCCAGCTGCTCAAGAAGTATCGACCTTCGATGCTCGAATTACTCAGAGTTCAAGGACTCGGGCCCCGTACGGTCGCCCTGATGTGGACCGCATATCAGGTTTGCGATCTCGAAGGCGTGGAGAAGCTTGCGCGTGAGGGGAAGATTCGCACCCTGCCGCGAATGGGAGAAAAGCAGGAACAGAAACTGCTCAAGGCGATTGAGGATTACCGCCGCATCGCCGGCCGCTTCCTGCTGAACGTGGCCGAAGAACAGGCGCAAAAGATTGCTGAGCACCTGAAAGACTATCGCGGTGTCGAAAAGGCGATTCCCGCCGGCTCCCTCCGCCGCGGACGCGAAACCGTGGGCGATCTCGACATTCTGGTTACCGGGCCAGCATGCTTGAACCAGCGAGATCGTGAACCGCTGATCGACCACATCATCAAGCTGCCCGGCCTGATGGAGATTCTCGCCCGCGGCGAAAACAAGGTCAGCTTCCGCCTGCGCGGCGGAATGCAGGTCGATGTCCGCTTCCTCCCGCCTGAATCTTTTGGGGCCGCCCTGCAGTACTTCACCGGCTCGAAGGGGCACAACGTTTCCCTCCGCCAGCGGGCGCTGAAGATGGGTTACACGCTCAGCGAATACAGCCTGGCGCGGGTCGAGGACAAGCAGCCCGTCGCCGGGAAATCCGAAGCAGAGATCTATCGAACGCTCAATCTCGACTACGTCCCCCCTGAAATGCGGGAAAACTCGGGGGAGATCGATCTCGCCGAGAAGCACGTTCTGCCCCAGTTAATCGCCGAGAAAGACCTGCAGGGCGACGCGCATATGCACACGATCGAAACCGACGGGCGCAATACGATCGAGGAGATGGCGGAGGCGGCCCTCAGCCGCGGCTACAAGTATATGGCGATCACCGACCATTCCAAAAATCTTGCTTTTGCCAACGGGCTGGACGATACGCGCGCCGTCGAACACATCGCGCGGATCCGCGCGGTCGACGAAAAGACCAAAGGCATTCAGATCTTCGCCGGAATCGAAGTCGACATTCTCGAGGATGGCTCCCTCGACCTCTCCGACCGGGTGCTCGAGCAAATGGATGTCGTGATCGCCAGCGTACACTCGCACTTCAATCAGCCAGCGGCAGAGATGACCGCGCGCCTGCTGAAGGCGATCGAAAATCCCTATGTCTCGATCATCGGACATCCCACCGGACGCATCCTCCTTCGCCGCGACGCGTATCCATATGATATGGATAGGATTCTTCAGGCCGCGGCGCGACAGAAAGTCGCGATGGAGCTGAATGCCTATCCCGACCGGCTTGATCTTTGCGACCGGCATTTGTGCATGGCGAAACAGCAGGGTGTGAAGATCGTCATCAACACCGATTCGCATCACACCTCGCACCTCGAGAAGATCCGCTTCGGCGTATTGCAGGCGCGTCGCGCCTGGCTGACGTCCGAAGACGTGCTCAACACACTGCCGCCAGAGGAGTTTGCCCAAGCCATGAGGCACGCCTGGCCCTCCTGAGTTCGAGAGGACGAGTACAATCAGTGGGTTAGGAGGGCACCATGTCGAGCCCATCTTCTCTCGGTTCATCTGGAGGTGCTTCATCTGGTTCTGGCTCCTCCGATGCCGGACCCACTTCGCGACCTGTGTCCCAGCCAGGCGCTGAACCATCCTCCCCTCCAAGTCCGCAAGCAGAACCATCCTCCGCTCCCAACCCACAATTAGATTTTGATATCGGCGAAGAATACGGCACTGCGCGCAAGAACCTTCCGCCCGCGCGTATTGTCGCGATCTCGCTTGCGGCAGTAGTTGCAATTGTCGCGGTCTATGCTTTGACGCACCGAGCCCACGCCTTGTCCTCGGGAACCATTGATGATGTGGTGGTAGTACCGGTGGCGGGCCAGGATATGGTGATGGTCGCGATCAACGTTTCCCTCGAGAACAATTCGGCGAAACCATCGTGGATCCACACTATTCAGGTGGCTCTCGACACCAATAACGGACGGTTCACCGATGATGCTTCTCCCGCCGTCGATGCCGAGAGATATTTCCAGGCGTTTCCGGATCTCAAGCGGCATGCGCTCGATTTCCTGAAGCCGGAGATGAGACTGGATCCCGGCAGCAAAGTGTCAAAAACCATCGTGGTCAGTTTTCCGGTGACCGAAGAGACGTTCAATGCGCGCAAATCACTGACCGTAACCGTTGCCCCTTACGACGAAGTTCCGGTGGTGATTACCAAATAATCACTGGCGCTTCTGAATGGAGCGCCGGCGCGCCAGATGATTCTGCGCGTTCGGGTTCAAGTCGTCATATTTTAAGCAGCTGATCGAGCCGTCCACCTCGAGCACCGCGAGCGCAATGTCGTGATAACTCGAAATGCCGTGCTCGCGCATGGCGCGCTCCAGCTGGTTCATGCTTACATGTTCTTTCGCCATATGCGACAGGATCGGCTGCCCGTCATGGATGAGGAGACTCGGCTGGCCCTCGACCAATTTGCGAAAGCGCCGATTGACGCCGGCAAATTCAGCAATCAAATAGTTCAGGACCAGCAACGTAGTGGCCGCCACCACGCCGCCCGCGAGCGACGTATCGGGGCCGGTCATGGCGTTTTGAACAGAGTTGGAGATCAGCAAGAGCAGCGTCAAATCGAAGGGCGTCATCTGTCCCACTTCCCTTTTGCCGCTCAGGCGGACGCCGATCAGGACCACGAGATAGATCACAACGGTGCGCAGGAGAATTGTGCCTAAGACGTGTGTGCCGGGAAACATGATGGGGGGTTCTCAAACAAAAGAGAGTGTAATTCTTGGCAGCAAAATGCCACCTGTCAACCCTTTTCTGCCGGAAGATATGGGCGGGACCGGCGGCTCTCGGCAATCCGAAGATCCCGCCCGGACGCCACAACCGTCACGAGAGCTTCAGGTTCCGCAAACGCACGGAGTTCGTGATCACCGAGACCGAGCTGAAGCTCATGGCTGCCGCGGCAAAAACCGGACTGAGCAAGATTCCGAACCACGGGTACAGCACGCCGGCGGCGATTGGCACTCCAATTGAGTTGTAGAGGAACGCGAAAAACAGATTCTGCCGGATGTTCTTCATGGTCGCCCGGCTGAGCTTTCTCGCGCGCACAATGCCGCTGAGATCACCTTTCAGCAAAGTGATGCCGGCGCTTTCGATGGCGACATCGGTTCCCGTGCCCATCGCAATTCCGACATCGGCTTGCGCGAGAGCAGGCGCATCATTGATACCGTCGCCGGCCATGGCGACGACGCGCCCGTTGCGCTGGAGATCCAGTACTGCTCTGGATTTGCCGGAGGGCAAAACTTCCGCCTGGAACTCTCCGACGCCGAGCGTGCGAGCGATCGTTTCCGCTACCATCTGGTTGTCGCCGGTGAGCATGACGATACGCAAGCCCTGTTGCTCGAGTTCGCGAATTGCCCGATCGGCTCCCGGCTTCACCGGATCGGCGACGGTAATAGACCCTGCGTACTCGCCATCGACGGCAACCAGGACCGTCCCCGCCACTTTGCCGCTCGCGGCCAGGAAGGCGCCTGGCTCGACTCCCTGTTCTTTCATCAGCAGCGGAGTCCCTACCGTAACCCGCTTGCCCTCAACCTCGCCGGTGACTCCCTTTCCGGCGTGCGACTGAAACCGTTCGACTTCGGAGAGCGTAAGCCCCTGTTCGCGGGCGGCGGCCAAAAGCGCGCTGGCGAAGGGGTGTTCGCTTCCCTGCTCGACACTGGCAGCCAGCCTTAGCATTTCCCGTTCACCCGGAGGATTCGCGGCTGAGAGCGCCGTCACTCGCGGCTTTCCTTCAGTCAACGTTCCCGTCTTGTCGACGACGAGGGTATCGACCTTCTCCAGTCGTTCGAGTGCTTCAGCGTTTTTGACCAGAACCCCGGCGCGGGCACCGCGACCGGTTCCAACCATAATGGCCATGGGCGTGGCCAAGCCAACCGCGCAGGGACAGGCGATAATCAGCACCGCCACAGCGTTCACAATCGCATGCGCCAAGCGCGGCTGGGGACCGAAAAGCGCCCAGGCGATGAAGGTGACGACCGCAATGGCGATCACCGCCGGAACAAACCATCCGGCAACTCTGTCTGCGAGCCGCTGAATGGGCGCGCGGCTGCGCTGGGCCTGGCCAACCATGCGCACAATCTGGGCCAGCAAGGTTTCGCTGCCCACGCGTTCGGCGCGCATGATGAAGGAGCCGGAGCCATTCAGCGTTGCCCCGATGACCGGGTCGCCCTCCGTTTTCTCGACCGGAACCGACTCTCCGGTGAGCATGGATTCGTCGACTGAACTTCCCCCTTCAAGCACCACCCCATCGACTGGTATTTTCTCTCCCGGACGAACCCGCAGGCGATCGCCCGCCTGGACCTCGTCGAGCGGGATGTCTTCTTCGCGCCGGTTGCGAAGAACACGCGCCCTTGGCGGAGCCAAATCAAGCAGAGCGCGAATGGCTGCGCCGGTGCGGCTGCGAGCGCGAAGTTCGAGAACCTGGCCGAGGAGAACCAGCGTGACAATTGCGGCCCCGGCTTCGAAATAAACCGCCGGACCGCCATTCATCAGGCGGAACGATGCGGGAAAGATTCCGGGGACGAGCGTCGCGATCAGACTGTACAAATATGCAACGCCCGTGCCCATGGCGATCAGCGTAAACATGTTGGGCGAACGGTTGACCACGGAAGCCCAGCCGCGCAGAAAAAACGGCAATCCCCCCCAGAGGACAACGGGAGTCGAAAGGAGAAGCTCGATCCAGGGGAGCCAACCGGCTGCGGAGGCCGGCCCGACTCCCCGGCCAGAGAACATGCCGGTCATGGCGATCCCCACAAGCGGGACGGTAAGCGCGAGGCTCCCCCAGAAGCGATGGGACATGTCGCGCAGCTCCGGATTCTCTTCGTCGGTTCCGATTACGGTTCGATACTCCAGGGCCATGCCGCAAATCGGGCAGACGCCGGGCCGGTGGCGGACGATCTCGGGATGCATCGGGCAGGTGTATTCCATTTTCGCTGCCGGCGGAGGAAATTCCGGCTCGAGCGCCATCCCGCAGCTCGGGCACGGGCCGGGTCGCAAGGAGCGGACCATGGGGCACATGGGGCAGACGTACGCGGCGGCTTTTTCCCCTCCTGGCCGCGGGATCGCGGCTTCGGCCTTCGTCTCAGGCGAGGAGACGGTGGGCGTCAAAAGTACCGGCGGCGTGGTCTTTGGCTTTAGGTAATCTTCAGGCTTTGCTTCAAATTTCTGCGCGCAGCCCAAGCAGCAGAAATAGTAAGTCTGGCCCTCGTGCTCCAACTGCGCCTTCGCCTTCGCGCGATCGACGTGCATCCCGCAAACCGGGTCTTTTTCGAGAGTCTTGGATGTCAGTGTCATTCGATGCAAGAATCTTAAACCGCAAGGCCCCGGGGTGGTGGCCGGGAAGGCAAAGAAAAACGTTGAGGTGTTTCCGCCGAGCCCCCTCTTCCCTAGATTCACCGCCAGGGGATCGGGATTCGGGCCTACCGTGCACGCCGGCCGAGAGATGTCAAGGGCTGGTGTATCTTAGATTTCAGGAGGAACTCACCGCGAATGACTCAAATGGAAGTCGCCTACAAATATGCCGGGCCTGCGAGCGAGAGCGCATTGCGCGCAGTCGACAACATGCGCGAGGTCTATGGAATCCGGCGCGTAAGCTTTAACGAAAGGGACCAAACGGTTCGCGTGGAGTACGATGCGTCGCGTTTTAAGGAACCGGTCGTGGCGAATCTGCTGCGTAGAGCGGGATTGGATGTTCTCGAGCGGCTTATGCTGACCTGAGGGGAAACACCAGAAATTGCAAGGGGCGCCCAAGAAAACCTCTGGCCGAAGTTATTCTCAAGTGCGCCCCGTTGCGCGCCACTTCGTCTGCTGAGAGGAATTGCATCCAGTGTGCCATTCATAAACGCTTGAAAAGAGGAGGTCGGTATTTTCTATACGCGAGTAGGAATTGCCGGAGACTCGGAAAGAATTACTGGGGTGTTTTTCCCATTCAAACCTAAGTAACGATTACTACTAGTAGTACTACTGATTGGTACGACTCGAGCTCTGAGCAGAGCTGGCCTGAGCAGTTATCAGCTCGCGAATTTTGGACTTCTCGGACGCAACGGATCATACCTGTTGGCCTTCCAAAATGCCGGGAGGACGACACATGAAAAAGCTATTCGGGACTCTCTTTTTACTGTTCGCGTTTGCCCTGCCCACCCTGGCCCAGCCGCGGCTATCGCCCGACGACCAGCGGCGGTTCGACAGCTACTACTCACGCTGGCAGGACTATCAGCAAAGAAACAACGTTTCAGAAATGCAGAGTATGCAAAAGCGGATGCTCGACGTTTATGCGCACTACGGCATTCCGCCGCAGACCCCGTTCTGGCGCGTGGCATCCAGTGCTCGCGGCGAGCATGATCGCTGGCAGAGGCGCCTGAATCCGAATGATCAAGCGCGCTTTGACAGTTATTTTTCGCGCTGGCAGCAATACCGCCGGACTAACAATCGCGAGCAAATCGCCAGCATGGAAAAGCGCATGCAGGATGTCTATGCGCAATACCGTATTCCCGCCAACACTCCGTATTGGTTTGTGGCCTCGAATGCCGGAGATCGCGATCACTGGTAGAGGCCGGCCAATCGAGAATCAGGGAATCGTCTAAGAGCCGCCGCGCTAGTCCGCGCTCATTGCGGGAGAAACCAAGTGCTCCGGGGATCCGCCTGCGGCGAGCGAGCCCTCGGAGTGCATTTTTTTACTCACTTCTTCGACGTCCCGAAAAACTCTCAGAAAATTTCCGCCCAGGATTTTACGAATGTCTTCGGCACTGTAGCCGCGATCGAGTAGCGCCTGGGTGATCTTTGGCAGGTCGGCGGCCGAGTTCATCCCCTCGGGGGTCGCGCCACTGACACCGTCGAAGTCTGATCCCAGGCCGACGTGGTCGACGCCCGCCACTTTCGCGATGTGATCGATATGGTCGATCAGAACCTTGAAGGGCGGGCGGCGAAATTTGGCCATGAACTCCCGCTCGATCCGTTCTTGGTCCAGATAGGTCGGCGTCTTCCCTTCCGATTTCAGCTTTTCCATGTAGTCATGGACGGCTTTTGCCTCCGCCGGTTGTTGAGCCTGGTCTTGATTCCAGAAATCCTGGTCGTCAAAGCCGGAGAAAAAATTTACGTCCACCACGCCGCCGTTTTTCGCCACCGCCCGCAGCATATCGTCGGTCATGTTGCGCGGAGCATCGACCAGCGCGCGGGCCGAGGAGTGCGAGGCGATCACTGGCGCCTTACTGACCGCGACCGCATCCCAGAAGGTCTTGTCTGACACGTGAGAAATGTCCACGATCATTCCCAGGCGGTTCATTTCGGCCACCACCTGCTTGCCGAAGTCTGTCAGCCCACCGTGGTGCTCGATCTTGGGATCGTCCAGGTCGCCCGAGGAATCGGCCCATTGGTTCGAGTTCGACCAGGTTAGCGTCATGTAACGCACGCCCAGGCGATAGTAGTCCCGCAGCAGACCCAGATCGTTCTCAATGGAGTGGCCGCCTTCGATGCCCATCAGCGCGGCCAGCTTTTCCTGGCTGTGCGCACGTTCAATGTCGGCGGCCGAGAATGCCATCATCATGCGATCGGGATGGCGCGCCGCCTGTTGGTAGACGGAGTCAATTAGGTCAAACGTGCGCTGGGCGAAATGCCCCTGATTGGTCTCCGGCTCAACCCAGATGGAGAAAAATTCCGCGCCCAGATTCCCTGCCCGGGCTTTGTCAAGGCTGATGTGCCCGACATCGTTCGGATCGTTCGTGGCGATGTCAAAATTTGCGTCCAGGAAACGCTGCGGCGTGTCGGCATGGGTGTCGATGACGATTGCCGAGTCGTGGATGGCGCGGGCGCGCGCGCTAATGCCGTTATTGTCGGAGGCTGGGGCGGGCGCACCGGCGAGAGAGAGGGCGCAAAGGAGCAGGAATCGGCGGTCGAGAACCAGGAATTTTTTGGCCATAGGGTTTTTGTGGTACCTGTGATACCCGATGTTACCGTAGGCGAGCACCCACAAGGAACTGAATGGGCTTTAAACCTCCAGGCAATTCAAGTAGTCTGGAATTGGTTTTGATGCTGTTCGTTGACAGTCTTTCTCCCGCTCGATCCGGGGGGCGTCATTTACGGTGACGACATCGAAGCAAGCTACTAGACCCTTTGCCCCGCTTTATGGACGTCCGGCGATTGACCCGGATTCCGGCCTCGCCACCTGGATCCTCATTCTGGCTGTTGGCATCCTCTCGTATGTGGTTGTAAGACTCGCGGGGTCCCTGGTACTTCGCCCCCAACTGATCTGGCCTTTTTGGCCAGGTTCCGCATTTCTGGTCGCGGTGCTGTTGTCGACGCGGCGGAGTCTCTGGCCCATACTCCTGTTGGCCGGGTTTGCCGGTTTTACCGTCAACGATGTGCTCGCGGGTCTCGCGGCACGCTCGATCGCTCTGTATCTGCTGAGTGATGTGGGCGAAATCCTGGTAGCCGCCGTCGGCATCCATTATGCCTTCCCCGGCGGGCTTCGCCTGAACAACACTCGCTCCCTTTTCAAGTACCTGCTCATTGCGGGTGTCCTATCGCCGATGGTTGCGGCATTCGTTTGTGTCTTGGTGATCGGGGGCCAACACAGGTTTTCGTGGCGGCTCAGCTTCCTGACGGAAGCATTGGCTCTGCTCACGCTGACGCCCGCAATCCTGGGCTGGGTGGACAGCGCCTGCAGCTGGAAGCGGAGGCAGCGCGCCTATTACGTAGAAGTGGTGGCGATGATAGCGGGCCTGGTCGCCGCCGGATTTGTAACGTTTGTCACCTCCGCGGGAGGTCATCACCCTGAGCTTTTCTATTCCCTGGTTCCCTTCCTGTTGTGGGCCGCCCTGAGATTCGGGATAACGGGCATCAGTGCCGTGATGGTCATTGTGGCATTTCTCTCGACTTGGGGTGCAGTGCACGGACGAGGTCCGTTTACCGGATTCGAACCTGTCGATAACGTTTTATCTTTACAGAATTTTCTGTTGTGTGCGACCGTGCCGTTCATGTTCCTGGCAGCTCTGGCGGAGCAGCACAAGACCGCCCACGAATCCCTGCGAGAGAGCGAGACGCGATTCCGGCTGGTTGCCAATACCGCACCAGTGATGATCTGGATGTCAGATCCCGAGCGGCTTTGCGTCTATTTCAATCAGCCCTGGCTCGATTTCACTGGCAGACTCATCGAGGCCGAGAAAGGGAACGGCTGGGCCGAAGGAGTACATCCGGAGGACCTCGAAAAGTGCTTGCGCATCTATACCCAGGCTTTTGACCGCCATGAGGAGTTCAGGATGGAGTATCGATTGCGCCGGCACGATGGTCGGTACCGTTGGGTACTCGATCATGGGGTGCCGAGATTCACCCCCGAAGGCGTTTTCGCCGGCTATATTGGGTCGGCCATTGATGTAACCGAATTCAAGGTTGCGCAAACCAAGCTCGCGCAAACTACCGAGCGCCTTCGGCTGGCGATGGAGGCGGGAGGAATAGGAGGCTGGGAGGTAGAGCTGAAAACCGACAGGAAGGTTCGCTTCGGCACCAAAATACCCGCCTTGCTGGCCCTTGCCCCCGAAACCGATTCCGGCCCGCCTGAGAAATTTTGGGCCCACGTTCATCCTCAAGACCGCCGCCGGCTGGCGAGGGCGATTGAGACGGCCAAACAGAGTCATGCCGAATTCGATGAAGAATTTCGTATGTTCGGGCAGGATGGGACCCTCCATTGGGTACGGACCAAAGGCAAGTATGTCTATTCGGCGGAGGGCGAAGCGGAAACGATATTGGGAATCTCGGTCGAGACCACGGAGCGCAAGCGCGCCGAGGAAGCTTTGCGGGAAAGCGAAGAACGATTACGCCTGGCAGTCGAAGCCGGAAGAATGTCAGCGTATTCATGGGACGCTCGTACCGACAAAGTGGAGCACTCGGGGCATTCGGCTCAGATTCTGGGCATCGACGACGCAACCTCGATCACGGGAGGCGAAGTATTGGAGAGAGTTCATCCCGGCGACCGTGATGCGGTTATGACCGCGATAACCGCATTGGAGGTCTCAAGACCCACACTTCAGCTCTCCTTTCGCATGGTCCGCCCGAACGGCTCCGTGATCTGGGCGGAGGGGAATGGCCGGGCGTACTTTGATGAAAATGGAAAAATGACCCGCATTGTGGGCATGGTGGCCGACGTGTCGGAGCGCAAGCGCGCCGAGGAGGTCCTTGCCAGCCTGAATCGCCGGTTGATCGAAGGGCAGGAGGCGGATCGCGCTCGAATCGCCCGGGACCTGCATGACGACATCGGCCAGCAACTCGCATTGTTGTCCCTGGGACTTGCTCAAATCAACCGCCTTGAACTTACGCGCAAGGATGAGCCTAAGAGGATGATTGATCGGATGGAAAAACTGGTCCTGGATATAACCTCGACGGTCAATTCTCTTTCCCATCAATTGCACTCATCGAGCCTTAAACATCTTGGGCTGACGGCGGCGGCGAGGAGCTGCTGCAAAGAGCTTTCTTCCCAGCAGGGGGTTGCCATCGATTTTCGCGGCGACACCAGCTCCCGGCCGCTGCCTCCGGATCTCGCGCTCTGTTTTTTCCGCGTTCTGCAGGAGGCGCTCCAGAACGCGATCAAGCACAGCGGCGTGCGTCGCTTCGAAGTTGAGTTACGGGAAGATTCGGGGTTTCTCGAGCTCACGGTTTCAGACCTGGGATCGGGATTCGACCTCGAATCCGCCATGAACGGACCGGGCCTCGGCCTGGTCAGTATGCGCGAGCGGTTGAAACTGGTGAATGGCGAGCTCCTGATCCGTTCGCGGTCTCAGGGTGGAACCACGGTCGTTGCCCGTGCGCCCTTGGCTCCAGCAGCTACTCGGGCACTTATAGCGGTGTCTCGTTGAGCATCGCAAGGAACAGGCGTGGCCGACTCCGCCGTATTTCATGGTTGCCCTGCCCAGTGACCTTCTCCCAGGTTCCGCGCCTGTAGCCGGCCACGACAAGAAGCGGCGACAGCAAGTCTCTCTCTGATTTATGTTCCCCGGAGGACAGAACAGGCCGGAACAGCCTCGACTCCCGGAACGGCCCACGGCGCGTGAACATGAGAACCCCGGCGTATCTCGTGTGGTTTCAGATTAATGATCGATGAAAACTTCGTTAACATCTCGCCCTGCCAACTCCTCTTGAAGTCTCAAATAGTGGCTGCGATCTCGTTGAGCTTGGAAGGGAGGCTAGAATACGGCGGTACAGGAATTCGATGCCAAATAATGGGAATCTTCCGGACTGGATACACGCGGCGCAGTGGACCGAGGCGGTCTCCTTCCTCGAGGGGCTGGATCCGATGGCTGCTGCCGAGGAACTCGGCAGGCTGGCCTCTCCCGAGGAGCAGGAGCTTTTTCGCCATCTGCCAGTGGATTTCGCTGCCGGCATCTTTCCTCATTTTCGTTACTACGACCAATACGTGCTTCTGCATTCTCTGCCGGCCGGGGAAATGCGCGCGCTGATCGACCGGCTGAACCCTGACGATCGCATGCGATTCTTCGACGAGTTGCCCGAAGAAACATGGCAGCGGCTGATGGACGAATTATCCGGCGCGGCGGAACCGGAGCCGGCGCGAAAGGTAAAGGAGGCCGACGTAGCCTCGATCGCGCTCGCCGGCGTCCCCCGCCAGCCGAAGACGGCCCCTACGCCAACCCAGCCCGCCGTCGAGCCGCCGGGCGAGGTCATCATTGAAGCCCGGCAGCTCGAAAAACGGTTTCAGCTGCCGGATGGAAAAGATGTGCAGGTGATCGCCCCGGTGGATCTTGCCATCCACGCAAATACGATCCTGGCGCTTCTTGGGCCATCGGGTTCGGGGAAGTCAACGCTGCTGCGTATGCTGTCGGGCCTGGCCGAGCCGAGCAGCGGAACCGTTTTGTGGCACGGGCAACCCTTCGATAGCGCCGGCCGCAATATCGGGATCGTCTTCCAGAGCTTCGCGCTCTTTCCGTGGCTGACGGTGCTCGAGAATGTCGAGGTGCCGCTCGAGGCAAAAGGCCTGAAGCATGCCGAGCAACATCGTCAGGCGATCGACGCGCTCGCCATGGTCGGGTTGAAAGGCTTTGAAAATGCCTACCCGAAGGAACTGTCCGGAGGCATGAAGCAGAGAGTCGGACTGGCCCGGGCGCTCGCCGTCGAGCCCGAAGTGTTATTCATGGACGAGCCGTTCTCGGCCTTGGATGTGCTCATCGCCGAGAACCTGCGCCGCGAATTGCTCGAGCTATGGATGGAGCGCCGCATCCCGACGCGCAGCATTTTCCTCGTGACCCACAATATCGAAGAAGCGGTTTTGCTGGCCGATCGCATTGTCGTTCTGGGCAAGAACCCGGCGAAAATTCGCGCCGACTTCCGCATTTCCCTAGCGCAGCCGCGGGATCGAAAGTCGGCCGAGTTCCTGCTTTACGTCGACTACATCTACAAGGTGATGACGCAGCCGGAGCTCGAAGTTGGCCGATTGACCCACATGCCCGTCTTCGCCCGCCCAAGATTTCAGGTGCTCCCGCATGCCACCGCGGGCGGCATGGCCGGCCTCTTGGAATTTCTGGATGACCGCGGCGGCCAAGAGGACTTATATCACCTTGCCGAAGAGCTGTTGATGGAAGTCGACGATCTGTTTCCGATTGTGGAGGAGGCGGTGCTGCTCGGTTTTGCCCAGTCCAGCCAGGGAGACGTCGAGATTACTGCGGCGGGCAAGGAATTCGCCGAGGCGGATATCGCGACCCGCAAGAAGATCTTCCGCGAGGCGGTTCTTGCCCACGTGACTTTAGTCCAGCAGATCCGCAATGCGCTCGAGCGAAAATCCGACCGCACCGTCCCCTTAGAGTTTTTCCGCGACGTACTGGATGAGCACTTCCCCACGGAAGAAGCGCAGCGACAACTGGACACGGCCTTGAATTGGGGCCGTTACGCGGAGATCTTCAGTTACGACGCGGAAAGCGACCGGCTGTTTCTTGACCAAGCCTCAGATATCGCGCATGCGACGGAAGGGGTCTCCTCAGATTGATGGCCCGCCGCCTTCGCACCTCGTTCGCATTCGCCCGGCCAGCCGGATGGGGAAACGTCCCGCCTGGCATGACCTCGTTCATCCGGGAGTTGCCCATTGTGCTGGGAGGGATGGGGCTTTTCTACGGCGTCTTGACCTTCGCGCGCTACTGGTCGAGCCCGGTCACCTCTCATGCCAAAATCAGCTTAAGCCCGGCGGCGCTGCCCAGATATGCCTTGTTTTCTGTGCTAAGAATCGCAGCCGCATATTGCTTCAGTCTGGCCTTCACGCTCACCTACGGGTATATCGCAGCCTACAACCGCAAGGCGGAAAGATTCATGGTCCCGCTGCTCGATACCCTTCAATCCATCCCGGTGCTTAGCTTTCTTCCTCCGGTGATGCTGGCCATGGTCTCGCTCTTCCCTTCCCGGGAGCTTGGCGTGGAACTTGGATCGGTGCTGTTGATCTTCACCGGCCAGGTTTGGAATATGACATTCAGTTTTTATTCTTCGCTGAAGAATATTCCTGGTGATTTGCGCGAAGCGGCGGTTACGTACCGCTTGAAATGGTGGCAGCGCTTTTGGCAACTGGAATTGCCGTACTCGGCAATTGGATTGGTCTGGAATTCCATGATGTCGGTGGCCGGCGGCTGGTTCTTTCTGATGGCGTGCGAGATGTTTGTCCTCGGGACCCGCGACTTCCGCTTGCCCGGCCTGGGCTCTTACTTGCAGACCGCGGCCAATGCAGGAGACACCCGTGCAATCTGCTGGGGCCTGGCCACTATGGTCACGGTCATTATCCTGCTCGACCAAGTCGTGTGGCGTCCGGTAATCGCGTGGGCGGAAAAATTCAAATTTGAACAAGTGGCTTCATCGGAGATTCCGCGCTCCCCGATCTTGTCCCTGCTGCGCAGTTCCGAACTGCTGCCTTTCCTGTCCCGTACCCTGGTCTCACCGATTCGCGACCGAGTGAATGCCCAGATCCGAATCGCCCTCGATTCTCCTCCCACACGCAAAGCGCCTCGACTCGCCTCGCAATGGATCTTGCGCGCCGCGGGGATTTTGGGGTTGTGCATAATCGCCTACGGCGTGGTACGAATGTTTCAGGTACTGGCGACGATCTCGGGTGCGGAATTGCGCCACCTGCTCGCCGGCGCCGGCGCAACCTTCCTGCGGGTAGAAGTTGCGCTTCTGCTGGCGGCGCTGTGGACGATTCCCGTGGGCGTTGCCGTGGGACTTCGTCCCAAACTGTCGGCCCTCGCCCAGCCGATTGCGCAAGTTGCCGCTTCCGTCCCGGCCACCGCATTGTTTCCGATCATACTTCTGATGTTGATCCGCGTCGGCGGAGGGCTGGGAGTGGGCTCCATTTTATTACTGCTTCTCGGCACCCAATGGTATGTGCTCTTTAATGTGATCGCGGGAGCGACCGCCATTCCCGCAGACCTAAAGGAAGTGTGTGACGTCTATGGGTTGAGCCGAGCGGAGCGCTGGCGGAGGCTGCTGCTTCCCGGAATATTTCCTTACCTTATCACCGGTCTGGTCACAGCCTCGGGGGGCGCATGGAATGCAAGCATCGTGGCCGAGTACTTCCGCTTTCGCGGCCAAACCATGTCCACCCTGGGATTGGGAGCAATCATCAGCGAAGCGACCGACGGCAACAATTTCCCGCTTCTGCTGGCGGCAACGGTGATCATGGCAATGATCGTGGTCTCCGTCAATCGGCTTATCTGGCGCCGGCTTTATGCGCTCGCTGCAACCCGCTTCAAGCTGGAAGCTTGATGAGTGATCTACGGGCGTGGCATCTACACAGCCGCTTCGGGCAAACCACTGCAGCTTGGCGCAATTCTGCGAACTCGGGCCTTTGGCGAATCCCCTTTGACGCGACAGAGCGCGATCAAATGGCAAGGTCAAAGTTCAAAGATCAAAGATCAAAGGTTTGGGGAAGTTCTAGTGCGACTGCTGGAGGGGCGATTTGCCTTCCTGGGTGGTGTAGAAACCATCGACCGATCATCCCGAGAGTTCTTCCGTCATTCATCAAGAAAATCGCCGAACCCCGCGGACGGCTTTCGAGACAAATAGAGAATAAAATAGCCCTGCGCTTCGTAGGCAGAGCTATTTGTTATTTTGAGTAAACCACCGGATCTAGCCAACTATGGACAGACAGTTTAGGTCCCGACCTTGAGCTTGCGTCTCGCGATTCCAACCAGAGCGATCAGGCCAGTTCCAAGCAGCCCAAGCGTTGCGGGCTCCGGTATGATGGAGGAACCTTGGACCCCGGCCTCGCCGCGACTTAGGGTGCCGCCCGTAAAGTGGAAGTCGGCTGATGCACTACCAGTGGCGACCATGGAGTTGGGTGCAAGGGTTGCCGCGATGGCGACGTCTTGACCCGTTTTGTCTACCAGCCCGCCGGTAAAGCTATCCTGAAATACCGTTGAGCCTCCGGAAACCACGGTTACGCCGCCGCCGCTGAACGTATAGCATGTCGACCCAGAATGGCAAAG
>Ga0123356_10002549_pt1 | contig 19464 bp, 15 predicted proteins | sample TergutEmb28metaG_2_FD_92546 | JGI IMG/M metagenome (GOLD analysis project Ga0123356, IMG submission 92546) | Embiratermes neotenicus P3 segment gut microbial communities from Petit-Saut dam, French Guiana - Emb289 P3 | ecosystem: Host-associated > Arthropoda: Insects > Digestive system > Gut ...
GCGTATCTGCTCCAAAGAGAATGGAAGACTCCTGGAACTGGGATACATTCCTTGCTAACGCCAGAAGACTTACTCTTGACAACCAGGGCAGAAACCCAGGTCAGGCAGGCTTTGATCGCAACAATATCGTACAGTACGGTGCTTTGATCGAAAACCTGACATGGCAGCTTGAAGTATGGACCGTAAGTAACGGCGGCGGCTTCTTCAGCCCAGACGGCAGAGAAGTATGGATCGACAGACCACAGTCCATCGAAGCAATCCAGAGAATTGCTGATCTTCACCTGGTACACAACGTATCTCCTTTCAGTGCAGGTAATACAGATGACGGCGTTCAGCGCTCACTTCTTACCGGTACTGTAGCTATGACCACAAACGGTACATGGAATATTGGTACTGCTCTTAGGGAACCAAGAGATGCCGGCAGACTTAATTACGGCGTCAGCGTTCTTCCTAACATGGGCACAAGACTTACCATGCACACCGGCGGTCCTGTAGTATTATTCAGCCAGTCAAGACACCCAGCCGAAGCAATGGAATTTATCAGATGGTACTCAGATCCTAACAACAATATGTTCCTTATCGAAGCTGGTATTTGGATGCCCGCATTCCAGAATTGGTTTACCGATTCTGCTCTGCTTCGCAGATGGGCAACCAGCCCCGCTTATCCGCCATTTGAAGAATTCAATAGTGCTGTAGTTCAGACTTCTCTGAACTTCTCACGCCCTGTATCCAACTACTACACCAATAATACCGATGCTTTCTATGCACTGCTTGGTTCAATATTGGGCCCGGTATGGACAGGACAACAGACCGCACAACAAGCCATTACAGCTAACGCTGCTGCACTCAGAAGGGCTCACGCTGGTCAATAATGTTTCTTTTATCTGACCACTAATTAAGTGGTCAGATAGAGAGTTTTTAGCCTGACCATCTGACCACATAAAATGTGGTCAGATACAGTCGGGCACAATTTTCAAGGAGATGCCAGTGCGTGCTATAAAATCAAAAATACTTAAAGACAGATCAGACGAGCGGCGTGCTGCGTATATCCTTCTTATACCAGCATTTGTAGGTTTGACTTTTCTTACCTATGGCCCCCTTTTAGCAGTATTTTCTTTAAGTTTTTTTAATCTGCGGGGAGGCGGTATGCCTACTTTTGCGGGACTGCAAAATTATATTCAACTTTTTACCACCGATCCATTTTTTAAAGATTCAATAAAAGCTACTGTTTATTTTACTTTTCTTGCCGTTATCGGGAGTATGATATATTCCCTTATTGTAGCAATGTTGTTAAATCGTAAAATACCCGCCAGAGGTTTATTCCGTGCAATTTTCTTCCTCCCGTATATGCTGCCTGCTGTTGCTGTATATTTAGGCTGGGATTGGCTTTACCGCACCGAAAACTATGGCTTATTTAATTATGTATTAAGTATATTTGGAATTAAAAATATATTATTTCTGGGGCATTCTTCCTGGGTTGTACCTTCCCTTGCCCTGGTTGCAGTCTGGCTTTGCGGAAATATGATAGTAATATTCCTTGCAGGATTACAAAATGTTCCTATAGTTTATCATGAAGCTGCACAAATAGACGGAGCAAATGCCTGGCAGCGTTTTTGGCATGTAACCATTCCATGTATGAGTCCGATTATTTTTTACAACCTGTTAATGTCAGTAATTTTCAATTTACAGGTTGTAACTCCTGCTCTTGCATTGACTCAAGGGACTCCCGGCAATTCATCAAGGTTCATAACATTTTTGATGTATGACTATGCTTTTAGAAGAGGTAATTTAGGTCTGGCTAGCGCAGTATCATTTTTACTTTTTGTTATTATTGCAGTTTTTACCGGTATACTTTTCTATACTTCAAAGTCGTGGATATTCTATCAAGGAGATAAAAAATGAGTGCCATAAAATCCTTAAGAGAAGAAAGTATCGTTGATAAATATGCTTTTGTATTTCTTTTAGTTATTACTTTTCTTGTTCTGATACCAATTTGGTGGATTATCCGCTCAAGCCTTATGAGTAATGATGAATTGTATATGGTTCCGCCCTGGTTTTTCCCCAATAATTGGCGTTTTTCGAACTATGTAGAATTGATGCCCCATTATCCATATTTGCGGTATTTATTAAATACGGCGCTCATCATTGTTCCATCGGTTACTTTTGGCGTTGTTACTGCTACGATGTGCGGATTTGCTTTTGCACGTCTGCGATTTCCCGGTAAAAAGTTTCTTTTTTCCTTATGTATCGGCTCCATGCTGCTTCCGGGAATGGTAACACTTATTCCTTTGTTCCTTTTGTGGTCTGGACAAGTATGGCGCATGATGGGAATGAATGGACCTAGCTTTATTAATACCTACTGGCCTCTTATTCTTCCCTGGCTTTGCGGCGGGGGTGCGTTTAATATATTCCTGATTCGTCAGTTTATCACAACCATTCCAAGGGAGCTGGATGAAGCTGCCTATATAGATGGTGCAGGTTATTTTACGATTTTAACCAGAATAATCATTCCAAACATTAAACCGGCTATGATAGTAGTTGGATTGTTCATTTTCGTTATGCTCTGGAACGATCTTCTGCAGCAAATTATTTACATTCATGACCATCAGCGGCACACTATTGCAATTGGCTTAACCAGGTTTAGAAGCGCCCTGGTTCAGGATCATTCCAAGATGATGGGTGCTACAGTTTTGGCTTTTATTCCCGGAATAGTTATTTACCTCATCGGACAAAAACAATTTGTTGAAGGTATAACCTTAACCGGAATGCAGAACTAGGAAACGCGCAACAATGAAGGCAAAGCTGACCCTGCACAAGGAGTTTTCTGTCGGAGAAACAGATAAAAGGCTCTTTGGGTCATTTATCGAACATTTAGGCAGGGCAGTTTATACCGGCATTTATGAGCCCGGTCATCCTTTAGCTGATGCAAACGGCTTTAGAAACGATGTCGCAGACCTTATAAAAGAACTTGATGTTTCTGTTGTCCGCTATCCCGGAGGCAATTTTGTTTCCGGGTATAACTGGGAAGACGGCGTTGGACCTGTTGAACAGCGTCCTGTACGCCTAGATCTTGCCTGGGCTGCAAAAGAAACGAATCGTTTTGGTACCAACGAATTTGCCGCTTGGGCAAAAAAAGTCAACACAGAAGTAATGATGGCAGTAAACCTTGGAACCAAAGGCCCTGATTCTGCAAGAAATTTTGTCGAATACTGCAATTTTCCCGGCGGCACTTATTACAGTGATTTACGCCGCAGTCATGGTATAAAAGAACCGCATAATTTTAAACTCTGGTGTCTTGGAAACGAAATGGACGGACCGTGGCAGATATGCGGACGGACTGCGGATGATTACGGAAGAATAGCCGTTGAGGCTGCAAAAGTTATGAAGTGGGCAGATCCCTCAATAGAACTTGCTGCCTGCGGCAGCTCATTTGCTAAAATGCCGACTTTTGGAGAATGGGAAAAAACAGTACTGGATCATGTTTACGAGCATGCGGATTATATTTCCCTTCATATGTATTTTGCCAATCACGAAAACGATATTCCCAATTATCTTGGCCGCAGCCTGGAAATGGACAGTTTTATAAAAACAGTAACAGGAATTTGCGATCTCGTTAAGGCAAAAAAGAAAAGCAAAAAAACTGTCAATCTTTCGTTTGATGAATGGAATGTATGGTTCCGCTCTCTGGAAGCTGATAAAAAAGTAGAAAAATGGATAGAAGCTCCCCCGCTTCTGGAAGATATATATACAATGGCAGATGCTTTGGCTGTTGGCTGTATGATTATCACTTTGCTTAAAAATGCCGACCGTATTAAGATTGCCTGTCTTGCGCAGCTTGTAAATGTTATTGCGCCAATCATGACTGAAAAGAACGGAAAAGCCTGGCGACAGACAATTTTTTATCCGTTTATGGATATGTCCCGCTATGGCCGCGGAACAGTGCTTCGCTGCCCTGTTACCGTAGATAAGTACGATTCCATTGAATACAACGATGTACCCTACCTTGATGCAGTTGGTATTCACAACCAGGAAAATAATGAAATCACACTTTTTGCAGTAAACCGGAATATGAAAGAAGTTATAAACCTACAGGCAGAAATAGCAGGTTTTGGAGATATGAATATTATTGAACACCGCTGCCTTTCCAATGACGATCTTGATGCTTGTAATTCTGCGCAGGGAGAAAAAGTAAAACCTGCTATCCAACAGGGCGGCAAGGCGGAAAATAAAGCTGGGTCAACCCATCTTGAAATTAATCTGCCTCCGGTTTCCTGGAATATGATAAGACTAAAAGCAAAATAAATAAATAAAAACATAAATACAAGGAGAAAATTGTCATGGAAAATTCATTAAAGGGAAAATACGGCGTAACATTTATTGGTCATATGTGCTATGACGAAGTAACGCATTTTCAGGGAGATACAATTGTAGCGCCGGGCAGTGCAGTATTGTGCGGAGCGATGGTAACTGCCAGAGTCGGAGTTAAAACCGCCGCTGTAGTCAGGATGTCCCTGGACGAAGAAAAAATTAATCAGCCGATGATAGAGCGGGGCGTTGATGTTTATGTAATTCCCGCAGAGTGCACGACATATTCCCGCGTATTGCATAAATCGGAAAATGTCGATGAACGCGATATTACATTGGTAAGAACTGCAGGGCTCATCAAAATTGAAGATGTTCCTCAGTTTGAATCAAAATTTGTTCATTTAGCCGGTATCTCGGATTCAGAATTTGACATGGCTCTTATCGACGGTCTTAGGGCCCGCGGTTTTAGCTTGTCCACCGACATGCAGAGCTTTGTGCGCCAGATTACGCCTGTAACAAACGAGATCAACTTTGGCGATGTAAAAAATAAAGAAGAAATCGTTTCTAAAATGGACAGAATAAAATTGGACATTGTAGAAGCCCGCGTGCTTACCGGTACCGACGATCTGGAAAAAGCTGCTCTTATCGTAGAGTCATGGGGCTGCCCTGAAATCATGATAACCCAGTCACAGGGTGTTTTAGCCCGCGTGAACGGCGTTACATATTATGAAAAGTTTTCCAATAACTCCGTAATTGGCCGCACCGGCAGAGGCGATACTACTTTTGCAGCTTACCTTGCCTGGAGACTGGAGCATGATGTCCCTGAGTCATTGAAATTTGCCGCAGCTCTTGTTTCTATAAAAATGGAAACTTATGGTCCGTTCCAGGGAACACTGGAAGACGTTTTCACAAGAATAAAAGAAAAACATTCATAATTGAACTTGTTACAAAACTCGGTTAGTTTTGTAACAAGCTCTTGGAAAAGCGGTCTAAAGCCCACTTTTCCATTAAATCTAAAGTAGCTGTTCCAAAAGCTGAAGTTTTGGAACAGCCTAAATTACGGAGAAAAAAATGTATATTGATAAATTCACAATTGATCCTGACTGGTGTGTCATAGAAGATAAATTTGATGTCAGCCGTGTGCGGCATAACGAATCTATTATGGCTTTGGGAACTGGTTTTTTAACAATACGTTCCAGTTTTGACGAAGGTTTTTCTGATGATGAACAGAATATCAGTTATGACCGCCTGGCGATGAATGTTTCTTTGGAAGTTGTTCCATGCAAAAAAAGCCGCTGGGGAAATTTTATACCTTTGGTTCAGGGAAAACACCCGTTCTGGAATGTCGGCGTTGTTAATCTTCCTTACCTGCTTGGTATGGAAGTTTATGCCGATGGTGAAAAACTGGACATGGAAAAGGGAAAAATCTCCGGTTACAAACGCTGGCTGGATATGCAAAGTGCAACTCTGTTCCGCACCTTTGTCTGGGAGACAGCTTCCGGTAAAAAGCTTAACCTGTTATTCAGACGTTATATGAACCCTGATTACAGATTTATTTGTGTGCAGGATCTAAAGATCAATTGTATTTCCGGCAATGTGGATATCGAATTAAAGAGTTATGTTGACAATGATATTCGTACAAACGGTTATGACAAATTTACCAGCCGTAACGTAGGATTTGCAGGTGATCAGGTTATTTATTCCGATATCACCGGCAATCTGGGCGACAGAGTAATGACTGTCAGCCGGATGATTGCGAATAAAGTTGACGCCCACGCGATTAAGCGGGAAGATCGCCGTATCTACGCAGGTCTTTCTTTCAAGTTGGCGCAAGGCGAAGAAACCTATGTACGCAAAGTTTCTGCTCATGCAGCCAGTGAATATTTTAACAGCGAATCTTTGCTTGACGAAGGCATCAAAATGATCAATTCCTGCCTGGACAAGGACGGCGAAGCTCTTTATGCCGAGCATGTACAGCGCTGGTCTAAAAACTGGGAAGTTTCCGATATACAGATTAAATCGAAAGATCCGGCACCGTATAACAGCCAGCGGGCTATCCGGCAATCAATGTACCATCTTTTCCGTGCACGTTCGACCGATCCGCGCGCGCTTAACTGCGCCAAGGGTTCAACCAGCGAAATGTATCTTGGCTCGGTCTGCTGGGACATGGAAATATTCTTCCAGCCGTTTTATATTTATACACAGCCGGCGCTTGCCAAAATGACTGGTATGTACCGCTATCACATTCTGGACGGCGCGCGCAGAAGTGCAAAAGCGCATAACTATAGCGGCGCACGTTATCCCTGGCAGACTGACCGCTACGGCAACGAAGTGTGTTCTCTGTTTGAATATGCCGATCATGAGATTCATATTTCTGCAGATATTGTTATAGGCCTGTGGCATTATTATCTGAACTCACTGGACAAAGATTATCTTTACAATCAGGGTTTGGAAATAATTCTTGAGACTGCCCGTTACTGGACTACTCGTGCTAATAAACTTAAAGATCGTTCCGGCTGGCATATCCTGGGTGTAATGGGTCCTGATGAATACAAACCTATCACCAACAACAATGCATACACTAACTTTGTTGTAATCGAAAGTTTAAGGCTCGCTGAAAAAGTCGTAAAAATGTGCAAGGCAGATGCGCCGGATGTTTATAAAAAACTGTGCGCTAAAATTAGCTTTGACGAAAAAGAACTGACTCTTTTTAACGAGATCGCTGATGGCTTGCCAATTCCTAAAGATGAAGAACGCCATATTATCTGGCAGTGCGATGACTTTGATACTGCTTTCTGCGAAATTGACATTGAAGGTCTCTGGAAAGACAGGGATAAATTGTTCGGGTTTTATACCACGCAGGAACTGCGCTATCGTGCAAAATGCCTTAAACAGTCAGATGTAATCGCCCTTATGGGACTTTACACCGAAGCCTTTACAAAAGAAGAGATGGCGGCTTCATTCGACTACTATAACCCGTATACCATCCACGATTCGTCCAATTCATTGTGCCACAATGCAATTGTAGCCGCCTGTGTAGGCCGCCCCAAGGTTGCTTATGAAAACTGGAAGAAGTCCATGGATATCGACTTTGGTGTTAAACCTCGCGCTTCTGACGGCATTCATTTTGCAAACGTTGGCGGAATGTGGCAGGAAGTCGTTATGGGCTTTGCAGGTTTGGTAAATGCTTTGGGTGCGGATATATTAACCTTTAAACCTTGTATGCCGGATGAAATCGAAGCAATCTCTTTCCAGGTTATATGGAAATGTCAAAGAGCGGCTGTTACTGTCATGAAAAATAAGGTAAGTGTGAAGAATATGTCAGATAAGGAATTATCCTTTAAAGTTTGCGGACAGGAATCGCGTGTTGCACCCGGAGCAGAGACAAGTTTAGCTTACTAAAAAACGGTTCTTATTATTATACATTATACTTTCTCTAACATATATGTTATAATTATAGTATCAAGGTTGATCTTGGCATTAAATTATACAGTAGTTGAGTGCGAAGCGCTTGTAGAAAAAGGTGGTTAGGGCGCAAGTTGTATGTTGTTTTTTAGAAAAAAAAATAATGTAGAAAAACGCGATGCTGAAGAACGCATGAAGATAATGATCGATGCGGCTCCTTTTTGTGTGATTTTTTGGGACAATGAACTGAATCTTATCGATTGTAATCAAGAAGCAGTAAAAATGTTTGAATTGTCAAGCAAAAATGAATTTATCAAAAAATATTTTCAGCTTTCGCCTAGATATCAACCAGATGGTATTTCGTCTTTAGAAAAAGGTACTGCTCTTATCGGGAAAGCTCTTGATGAAGGACTAAGCCGTTATGAATGGATGCATCAGAAATTGAATGGAGAGCAGATACCTACAGAAATTACCTGTGTCCGTACAAAACACAAGGGTGAATATACCGTTACCGAATACATCAGGGATTTGCGTGAACAAAAAGCAATTCTCGCAGAAATACGCAAAGCGGAGATGGCAGAAGAGAGCAGCAATGCAAAGAGTGATTTTCTTGCAAAAATGAGCCACGAAATCCGTACGCCAATGAATGCTATTTTGGGTATTACGGAGATTCAGCTTCAGGATGATACTGTTCCGCAGGTTACAAAGGATGCGCTAGAAAGAATTTACCATTCTGCCAATTTGCTGCTGGGTATTATTAACGATATACTTGATCTGTCAAAAATTGAGGCAGGCAGGCTGGATTTAGTTCCTGTGCAATACGATATAGCAAGCTTTATTCACGATACTGTTCAGTTAAACATGATGCGCTACGAAACCAAACCTATCGAATTTAAGCTGAAAGTTGATGAAAATATTCCGGCATTTCTTTATGGCGATGAACTGCGTATTAAGCAGATTTTAAATAACCTGCTTTCCAATGCGTTTAAATATACCAATGAAGGAATGATTATTCTTGAAGTTGCTGTAAATCCGCCAAACGAAGGGCATTTTGGTGTAACTATGGTTTTTACTATCAGTGATACAGGGCAGGGTATGACAGAGGAGCAAGTTAAGCTATTGGGCAGTAAATATGCACGCTTTAACGCTGAGGCAAACCGAAAGACCGAAGGTACAGGGCTTGGCATGAATATTACGCGCAATCTTATAGAGTTGATGAGGGGAGACCTTCAAATTAGAAGTATTCCCGGTATGGGGTCGACATTTACGGTACTCCTCCCGCAGGAAAGCAGGAATTCAGAACCGATAGGAAAGGAATTGGCAGAAAACCTGATGCAGCTTAATTTTATAAGCACAACAAAGAGCAGATCTGTACAAATAAAACGTGAATATATGCCATACGGCCGTGTTTTAATTGTAGATGATGTAGAAACAAATCTGTATGTTGGAAAAGGCCTTATGGCATCTTATGGTTTATCAATTGATACCGCCATGAACGGGTTTGAAGCGATTGATAAGATCAGAAATGGCAATACTTACGATATAGTGTTTATGGATCACATGATGCCGGTAATGGACGGCATTGAAGCAACTAAAAAAATCCGTAAGCTGGGTTATACAGACCCGATTGTTGCGCTGACAGCCAATGCTCTTGCAGGGCAGGCGGAAATGTTTTTACAAAATGGTTTTGATGATTTTATATCCAAGCCGATAGATATTCGTCAATTAAATGTGTCTTTGAACAAATTTGTGCGTGATAAATACCCTAATGATGTGGTTGAAGCTGCGCGTAAGCAAAAGAACAGCCTGGTTCGCAAATCGCAAAAAGTAGATGCGCAATTAGCAGAAGTTTTTCTCCGTGATGCCAAGAGAACCGTTATTTTAATGGAATCAATCTATCAGAATAAATGCCGTAGTAGTGACGACATTTCAATGTTTATTATTAATGTCCACGCAATGAAAAGCGCACTTGCAAATGTCGGTGAAATAAGCCTTTCCGAAAAAGCAGGAAAATTGGAACAAGCAGGGCGAGACAAAAACAGTGAGCTGATTTTAACAGAGCTTCCGTATTTTTTGGAATTATTGTACGAAGTAATTCATAAATTTGAGTCAAAAGAAACACATGCAGAGGAAGTTCCTTCTGCTGAAGGTAATAATTCGTTATTAAAAGAAAAATTACTGGAAATTCACTTTGAATGTTCTGCCTATAACAAAAAAGCTGCAAAAGATTTGCTTGCAGAGTTAAAAGAGAAAGCCTGGCCTCATAAAACCAATGATTTTCTTGGTACAATAGCAGAAAATTTATTACACAGTGATTTCGATGAAACGATTAAAGCAATTGAAGAATTTATAAAACAACTTTAATTTTTCTTCTGTGTTATCCCATGGTTAATAATAGTGACAATATACCTATCCATTAAGATGTTTTCCATAACAGCAGCTGGAGAGCGTAATAACGTTTCGTATTCAGCAGTGACGGCAAGGCAGGCTTCTACTGATTCGGCATTGTAGCGGCGGGATGCAGCGGCATAATCGTCTTTAGCCTTTGGGGAAGACAGTCCTATTTTTTTTAGTTCAAAACTATTATTTGAATTTCCTGTTTCAATAAGAGATAAATAGTCACTTAGCTTTCTGAAACACGAAGTTAGGCTTGCCATAATGCCGGATGCACTTTCTTTTGCGGCAAGCATGATAGCGAGCGATTCCAGCGCTTTTGAAAGATCCCCTGCGGCAATGCGGGAAAAAAGCGTAAAGGGTGATTCTTCCCTGTTATGGAAAAGCCACTTTTCTACCTCACAAAGGGACAGATTAATAATCTGTCCCTCTAATTTGTCAATCTGTCCCTTTGATTTGTCAGTCTGTTCCTCTGACTCAATAGCTTGCCCCTTTGCAAAGTGAATCAGCCGCGAGCATTCCCTCTTCAGGGCATCGGTATTGTTTTCTACCATTTCCAGAATTACATCAATACAATCCTTTTCGATATTAAAACCTTCGCGGCGAAAGAATTGTTTTATCCATTCATGTTTTTCTTTTTCAAACAATTCATAAAAAATCTGGCGGTTTGCTTTTGGCGCTCCTTGCAGACAAGCATCTTCAAGACCGGCAGCAAGTTTATATTCGTCTGAAAGCAGGATAAGGGCAGTGTTTTCTTCCATATTTTTTAAACAGGAAGTTAGGAGTTCAACTTCATCTTTTTTTTTAATTAATTCAGCATTTTTTACGATGATAATCCGCTTTTCGGCAAACAGGCTGATATTAAGAAGTGTATCAGCAACGATATTTATACTGGTTTCGCCTGCATAGAAAACATATTCTTCTGCATTGGAAATTTTTGCTTTTACAGCATTTACAGCATCATTTTTTTTCCCGAGCTCTGGACCAAGAAAAATATAAACTTTCGCTGATGAAACTGCCATGTCAATAAGAACGAATTATTGTAAAAAGCCGTCCAAGTATTTTTACATCCTGGCTGAATATTGGTTTGTAGCGCGGATTTTCCGCCTGTAATCTGATCCTGGAACTTTCTTTGAAAAAACGTTTAAGCGTTACTGCATCTTCCAATACTGCAACGGCAATGTCGCCGTTACGAACTGTATTTTGTTTTTCAATAATAGCCGTATCGCCTTCCAGTATGCCGATTCCTGACATGGAATCGCCTTTTACTTTAAGTGCAAAATATTTTTTATTTTTCTTTAACAAGGAACGGTGCATAAGGATGTTTCCGTCAAAATTTTCTTCTGCCATAATGGGGATACCTGCGGCAACATTTCCAAGAATGGGAATTTCTACCAGGTTTTCGTTATCAGCGGGGCTTTTATGAGCCAGCCCCATTGTTCGCGGCCGTTTGTCCGCTTGTTTTAAGAACCCTTTTTTTCTAAGGGCTGTAATATGATCGTGAGCGCCCTTTGCAGAAATTGAAAAATGTTCGGCAATCTCTCTTACCGTTGGCGGGTATGAATGTTTTTTGATATATTCTGCAATAAAGGAGATGACCTGTTTTTGACGGTTTGTCAACTCTTTCATAAATCTTTCCTAATCCTTGCCAATGTAATGTTGGGTTTCTCTGAAATTATACCATTGTTTTTGTAAAATTGGAACACCAGACGAAACCCCATGTATTTTATTCTTCCTCGAATTTTGATTCAAAGAGTCTAACCAGTGATTTTACCGCAGCCTCTTCATCTTCTCCTTCGGCGATGATTTTTAATTCTGCTCCGTAAGCGGCTCCCAGAGTAATAATACCCATTATGGATTTTGCATTAATACGGTCTGTACCCCTTTCCAGATAAATATTTGATTTAAAATTTTTTGTTGTTTGAACCAGCAGCGCCGATGGACGGGCATGAATACCGGCTCTGTTTATTACTTTAACAATTTTTTCTGTCATTTTTCTTTCCTTAAATTACATCATCTTGACCAAAAAAAACCGAACGGGCAGTATCACTTTCTATCCATTTAAGGATATTCTTGTTAAATTCCCTGGCAGAATGATAGCCCATTGATTTAAGCCGTTCATTCATAGCAGCAGTTTCAATTATGATTGGAATATTTCGCCCCGGTTTAACCGGTATAGACAATTTGGGAACATTTACTCCCAAAAGCTCAATTGTGTGATCCTCCGCGCCAAGTCTGTCATAGTTTTTGTTGGAGTCCCATTCTTCCAACTCAACAACAAGCTGTATTTCCTTGCGATCCCTGATCGCTCTTACTCCAAAAAGATGGGTGATGTTAATTATTCCTGGTCCCCGGATTTCCATGTGGTGTCCGATAATTTTATTTGCTCCGGCGCCCATCAATGTATTTCCATAGACACAATTTATTTCCACGACATCATCGGCGACCAGACGGTGCCCGCGGTGAACAAGTTCCAGCGCTGTTTCGCTTTTCCCTACGCCGGAATCGCCTTGTATTAAAATGCCCAGACCATAAACTTCCACAAGCACGCCATGGACAATTTGCCGGGGGGAAAAAATCCTTGAAAGTATGCGTAATAATCTTGCGGAAAAATCCGCCGATCCCAAATCGGTTTGCAAAACCGGACAGTGGGCATTTTCGGCTATTTCCAGAAAATCCTTGTTTGGATTGTAATTATGGGTAAAAATACAACATGGCATTTGGTAATCAAACATTTTCTTTATTGTTTCGGTATTACCCTCTTTTTCCAGCTTTTGCAGATATGATGTTTCTCCCCGCCCAAAGAGTTGAATTCTTTGATTGGCAAAGCCCTCGAAAAAACCCATGATAGCTCCCATGGGACGATTCAGGTCAGGTATATCAATAGGGCTGCCAAGCCCCTTTCTGCCGGCTATACATTTCAGATTTAAAGAATTGCGTTCCTTGAGATTTAGGTCGATTAGATCGAGTACGGTAAAAACTCTATCTGCCATGAGGTTATGATATAGTAAAATCTGTTGTAATGCAATAATTAAAGGGACATTATCTATCGTCTATGTGAGCAGCCTAACTTAACGGCGATGAGCGTTAAGCATCGGCGTCGGGTACAGCCGGAAGGGTAATTTGGAAAACCATTCCCTTGTTAGTTTCGGAGCGCATCTTAATTGTACCGTTTACTTCCTTTAATCGATCGCGGACAAGGTTTAAGCCAATTCCGCGGCCGCCATGGACGCCTTCTGTTTCCGCAGTGCTGAATCCGGGCGCAAATATTGCCTTAGTCAGCATATCATTATTGTTAGCATCTTCCGGTTTTATCAATTTTTTGCTTATTGCTCTTTCAGCGATTTTTGCATAATCAAGGCCTTTTCCGTCATCGGTAAGTTTTATATTAATGTTTTTATGATCGTCTGACATCTTTATTACCAATTTAACTGTGCCGGCTTCGTTCTTGCCTTTGGCTTTCCGGTCCTCAGGCAGTTCTATTCCGTGTACAGCAGAGTTACGGATAAGCTGCATAAGTATTTCTTTCATAACCCGTCTTGGACCTTTTTCTATAGCTTCAGGATCTATCTCTGCCGCAACAAATTTGATTTGTTTTTCTAAATCTTGAGCGGCTCTTGATGCGGTTTTTGATAAAGATTCAATCATTACATTGATATTCTTTTTTTCACCGCCGCCCCCGCCGCTTGCCGCGTGAGAGTGAAGTTTGTCTATAATCTCTTTGAACCCTTCCTTTTCCTGGAAGATTTTTTCCAGATCCATGGTCAGGTTTAACATTTCCGCAAACGGCACATTCCCCATTTCACGTAATTTTTTAATTTTTGATTCCAGGTTATGCATCTTGCCGCCAAAAATATTTAATCCCAGAATTACCGCATTGGATTTAACGGCATGAACAGATTGATAGATTTTTACCAATGCGTCATGCGTAGCCAATGTGTCGTTTTTAAGTATGTTGTCAATATTATCGAATTCATGTTCCAAATCTTTCAGGAAGTCGTTGAACACATCCGGCTCAACCTGGATAAGTTCGAAAACAGCCTGCATTTCTTCCTGGCGCCTGGCTTCTTCCTCTGCAAGTCTTTGCTGCAGTTCTACTCTGGTTGTTATATCGTAGACGGTTACAAGAATAAAAGTTTCTCCGCGGCCGCGTTCTACGGTAGCAAAAGCGAATTGAAATACTTTCCTGGTACCGGTGTTTTTATTTACATAATGAAGTTCGTTCAGCGGATTTATTTCTTCCAGCATATCCAAATCATAGGTGTGCTCAAGCACCATTTTAAAGTAATCTTTGATGGCTTCCATCTCGCTTGCAGAAACCGAATCTGAAATAATATCCGTAAATAGTCTGCCAAAAAGTTTGGTATCATGCAGCATTTCTTCCAGATACCGGGAATAATGGTCCTGAATGATATAGTTTCTGTCCATAAAGAACAGTCCTATTCTCATGCTGTCCTTCATGACTGCAATTTCATCACGTTCCGCCAAATGGGTCATGTCATACAAGTTGATAAGAACGTCGCCTTTTCCTCCCGGCAGGCTGTTGGAAGCAGCTTTAAAATATCTTTTTTGCCCATCCAGTGAAAATTCCCAGTCTGCAGCATAACTGTCTTTTTCTTTTAGTAATTTTCCCGCATATACTTTCAGGCTTCTTCCGGGGAAAAGATCGATAAATGGACGGCCATGAACCAGATCCGAATTTTCGGTATTGCTTAAAGTAGACAAGGTTTTGCTTGAATAGACAACCTCATTGCGTTCATTTATCATGGCTATATAGTTTTCTGTTGTAGCCAGAAGGTTAATAAATGAATCTCGGTACTCAAGAGCTCCGCTTAGTGTTACTGTTGCAGATTTGATATACAATAGCATTACTATGTTGCCGCATAGACAAATTCCCCAGTTAATAGATAAAGTAAATAGAGATGTTCCTGCTCCGCCTATTGGTACATCGTTCAGCAGCAAAACAGCGAACATTATATTTTTTACAATAATGAAATGAAAGGTTCTGTTAATACTTCTATATAAACAGCTGATTACAGAGAAAGAAAAACAGATAAAGAAATAATTAGAATTATTCCATTCGCTCTGTGTCATCAAATATGTGTAAAACAGAAGCAACATCATAGGGAGGGTAAATGCAAGCGTTTGATTTGATGAATATTTTTGAATAATAATAGCCAGTATTAAAAGTATTGCCGTGATTAATGCAATTGTAATATAGTTATACTCAGTATCAGCCAGCCAAGCTTCAGAAATACACATACAGGCTAAAAAAATAATTGTTATAATAACGGCAATATTAGCGGCGTTTTTCTTTTCTGTTTTTTCTATTTTTTTCTTTGCCATGGATTAAACTTCCTTAAAGAGCCGAAATCGAGGCTATTGGGTATGATAAATTATTTAATACAACCATATTTATCGCCTGAGGAATTAGACTCATGGTGATATTGGTATCACTAATAAATTCATTGTCCAATTGAATCCACATTTGACTGTCAGATTTAACTGTAATTGTTTTTCCCTGCACAAAAACGCTATTTTTTGGCTGCTTTCCTTTTGAATATTTTTTTATGGAAAACATTGTTGTCAAAGGATGTGATGATTTTATTAACGCGACATCCAAATATCCGTCATCGGGTATGGCTTCATTAAGGCCGGTAATTTTTCCGGCAAAATATGGACCGTTTGCGGCATGAATAAGGCTGTATGTTCCGCTGTAATCTACGCCATCAATGATAATTTCATATTTTCTGGCGGCGATTTGTTTATCAAACGCCATTTTAATAAAGCTAAAAAAAGTTGAAAGTTTTTTAAAAGCAGAGATACCTTTTCTGGCTATGGTTGACTGAGAGCTTGTGGTTTTTTTGGATGCAGCCGGATTTATTCCAATGTAACATGAATTCAAGGCATAATTAATACCCCATCTGATTGCATCTGTGGGAAGTATTTCGCCATTTATAATGGATGGTATATCTTTGAAACCTTCAATATTTCTTTCTCCGAAAATTCTTAAAAAATCATTTATTCTGCCGTAAGGAATTATCGCAAGCTGAGTGTTTGGAAAAAGGGCGGCGCCATTCAGGCAATCAAATAGAATTTCATCCCCGCCGATTGCATAGATTCTGATAATGTCGCCGGGATTTGCTTTTTCAGATTCATCCTGTATTATCCCCGTTGCATTCCTGCGATAACGGGACATTTGTATAGAGAAATCCGGTTTTTCCTGTGTCCTGAAAAATTCCCCTATAGAATCGATAATGGCATCCATTTTAAATTGCTGGGTATAAAAGGAATTAGGATCGAACACAAATACATGTTTCATATCTGCCTCTATGGTTTATTTTTCGCTTTCCATTTCTATTGCTATCATTAAATGAAAAATATCGTTTTCAAAAGCTTTGTGGGGAATACAAAGGATGCGTGTCGCCTTACTGGGCCAAGCAATAGAATGTTCTTTTCCTTTTATAATAGTTGGAATTGAAATTACAATCCTGTCTCCGTTAGGTATTTTTGGCTTCATATTTCCGGCTATAATATTGTTGATTTCGCCAATAGCATCCACAACATCAGCGTCAATCTCATTCCGGGTATCGCCGGTAAGCAAATTGGTCAGCTTAATTGCCAGCTCCTCTTTCATGGAGACAATTACAGCTCCCTTTACTACGCCGGAAAGACCGATAACCGCCGAAATATCCCATTCAAAATTCTTGTCTGGTTCCAGAAAGTGCGGATGTCTGGGAATGAGATCTACACCAACAAACTCCTTAAAAGTGTTAACTGTGACTTCTACAAACGGTTCTACGTAATTATGTAATTCTACTGCCATTTTTTACATCCTGAATAAGCGTAATTTTGCCAGTTTTTGCTTGAACAAATCAAGCTTAATCGGCTTTGTGATATAATCAGTGGCTCCGTGTTTTAACGCTTCGATAACATTAAACTTGGCAGCCTCACTAGTTACCATGATAATAGGTAAGTCTTTGTATTGCTCCATTGCCCTGACTTGCTTTAGGAAATCAATTCCTGACAATCTTGGCATATTCCAGTCAAGCAGTATCAAGTCAATGGTTTGAGATTCAAGCAGCGCTAGTGCTTCTTCACCGTCTTTTGCTTCGATAAAGCTGCAGGGAGAATCCACGCCGGAAAAAACACCCTTAACAGTGTTTCTCATAATTCTGGAGTCGTCAACAATCATTATTGCCACACCGGCAGGCATAATACCTCCTAAATACGATACACTTTAATGATACTATATATTTGTCATATAAGGAAGGCAATACAATCAATTTTTTCATTTTTTTTGCTTATTTTCATATTTTTCCGGCTTTCACAGCGTCCAGAAGACAGTCCGGTTCCATATTATGGGAAAATTCGAGGGATCTTAGCTGTTTTAGGTTTAAAAAAAATATCTCGACATAACCGGTATTTTTTTGTATAGTTTGATTATTATTTTGTTCGATTATTAGGAGTTACCATGAGAGTTTTCAATTTTTCTCCCGGACCTTCGGTTCTTCCCTTGCCGGTTCTTGAAAGGGCTGCTGCTGAAATGACAGATGCATATGGCACAGGCCAATCTGTTATGGAAATGAGTCACCGTTCAAAGGATTACAAACCAATTATCGAAAAAACCGAGTCCCTGCTTAGGGAACTTATGGGTATACCTGCTAATTATAAAGTTCTCTTTTTACAGGGCGGTGCTTCGCTTCAGTTCGCTATGATTCCCCTGAATTTAGCCGCAGGAGATGCTCCCGGTAAAGGAAAAAAAACCGCTTATGTCGACACCGGCGTTTGGTCTGACAAAGCCATAAAGGAAGGCGCCAAGTACGCTACTGTTGAGGTAAGAGCCAGCTCCAAAGACAAGGCCTATACATATATTCCTGACGCTCCGCCTGCACAGGCTGATGACACCTATTATCATATAACATCAAATAATACGATTGTCGGGACAAGATGGGATAAAATCCCCGAAACCGGTTCTGTACCGCTGATTTCGGATATTTCAAGCTGCATTCTTTCAGAGCCGCTTGATGTAAGCAAATTCGGCATTCTTTATGCAGGTGCGCAGAAAAATTTAGGTCCGGCTGGGGCAACTGTTGTAATCATTCGTGAAGATTTAATCGGCAAGGCGCCGGATTGGGTGCCAATAATGCTGCGCTATGACACTCATGCCGATGAAGGTTCTATGTTCAATACTCCGCCATGTTATAGTATTTACATGATTGGGCTGGTATTGGATTGGGTAAAAAACCTGGGCGGCGTTAATGCAGTTGCAAAACTAAATATAGAAAAAGCCGGGCTTTTTTATGATTATCTGGATTCTTCAAAAATGTTTTATTCTCCTGTAGTAAAGCAATTCCGCAGTTTGATGAATATCCCGTTTGTTACAAAAGAACAGGATGAAGCAAAGAAGGCTGAACTTGAAACCCGTTTTGTCAAGGAAGCTGCGGCGGCAGGCCTGATAAATCTTGCAGGTCATCGTCTTGTCGGCGGTATGAGAGCAAGTATTTATAATGCCATGCCCATAGAAGGCGTAAAAGCATTGATAGATTTCATGAAAAAATTTGAAAGTTAATAAAGGTGTGAAGTATGTTTCGTATTCAAACGTTGAATAAAATTTCTCCATTGGGACTGGATCTTTTCCCAAGAGATAAGTATGAAGTTGCAAGCGACATTCCCAATCCGGATGTTATATTGGTGCGCAGCGCTGATATGAACGATATGGAAATCCCGTCTTCTGTATTGGCAATTGCCAGAGCAGGCGCAGGGTATAACAATATTCCCGTTAAGCGCTGCAGCGAAAAAGGGGTAGTGGTTTTTAATACTCCCGGCGCAAATGCCAATGCTGTCAAAGAACTCACTCTTGCAGCGATGCTGCTTTCTTCACGGAATATTGTCGGCGGTATCAATTGGACTTCGTCTGTGGCTGATAAAGCAGATGTTGCAGACCTTGTAGAAAAGGAAAAATCCAAATTTACAGGACCGGAAATAAAAGGCAAAACTCTTGGTGTAATCGGGCTTGGCGCTATCGGAGTAATGGTTGCCAATGACGCAATGGCTTTGGGCATGAAAGTTATCGGTTATGATCCGTATATTTCCGTAGATGCTGCATGGCATCTTTCCAGCGATGTCACCCGTGCGGATAGCCTCGAAAGCCTGCTTGTTAAATCTGACTATGTTACCCTGCACATCCCGCAAAGCGAAGCAACCAAGGGACTTCTGGATGCAGATAAATTTAAAATTATTAAAAAGGATGCGCGTGTTATCAACCTTTCCAGGAATGCGCTTGTAAAGGACAAGGATATAATTGAAGCTCTGGAAGCCGGAAAAATTTCTTGTTATGTAACAGATTTCCCGTCGGCA
>Ga0123356_10002551_pt1 | contig 19462 bp, 16 predicted proteins | sample TergutEmb28metaG_2_FD_92546 | JGI IMG/M metagenome (GOLD analysis project Ga0123356, IMG submission 92546) | Embiratermes neotenicus P3 segment gut microbial communities from Petit-Saut dam, French Guiana - Emb289 P3 | ecosystem: Host-associated > Arthropoda: Insects > Digestive system > Gut ...
GAAAACATCTGCTCGAAAGCCCGGCGTAAATCGAGACCTGCGGCATACCGTTGCCCTTTGTGGTCAGAAATCCCGAATCGCTCGCGGGGGAGCGGACTGGCTTTGGGTGAAATCGCGGCTTCCCGTGAGCCAACGAAGTTCCGGTCTCGAGATTCGAGTCGGCCTAACGGCGGTTAACGTGTTCTTCGATCCTTGCCACAAATCTCGGCTCGTGGCTTTTCACAAGCAGCAGGATGCCGGGCTTGAACTCATGGAAGACATTCATGCCGGCATCGCTTCCTACGGTGGATCCAAAGTCGCTGATGGGCTGAGTCGCGGATCGCCGCCAGTAGGGGCGATAGGCGCTGTGCGCGACGGCGGTGGTCAGCACCCGCAGAAGATAGGGCGTGTTGAGATGTCGGTTACCCTCGTTGTCGCGGGTAAGGACGATGCCAGATGCGGCGTCGCTTACCCGCCCCAGAAAGGTGTTGCTGGTCGAGCCATGGTAGCTCGCACCGTATGTGGCCCGGGAGAAAAGCTGCGCTGCGTTGTCGAACAATTCCCTTTCCCTTTGGGGGGGCTCATGGGCGAAATGGCCGGGATCATAGTGGAGCGTGGCTTCGGCCGGAATCGTGAGTGTGTTCGTGGGCAGACGCGGCGTGTGCAAAAGCGAACGGCCGATGTCCGGTTGGCGGGAAGTGAGCACGGAGGGGGCATCGGGCAGCGAGTTGGCCGGCCTCCCTGCCTGCTGACAAAGCGCCGTCGAAGCCGCTAACAAGGTCAAAGAAAGCACCCGGAAGCATTTGCGGCCATACATAAATACCCACTCGCTGTGCCGCCGAAGTTGCGGCGGCCAACCCTCATTCACCTGGTAAGCAGCAATCAAGGTTCCACTTTTCGAAGACGCGGATCGGACTGGCAAGACATACAGAGAAAAGAGGCAGGTTTGCGGCAGAATCCCGGCACAGAGGGTTCGAAGGTTGCTACGGAAGAGATGCAAAATCTTTCCTATGAAATACCTCCGCGCACGCTTTTTCCTTCCGGGATCCCGCCCTGTATTGGCTCTGTTGGCGTCCTGGAAACTGATCGGGAAAGGACCATCCGGGGGGCGATTCGAGGCGTTTCATACCTTTCGGGAGGTCACCGTGTAGGAGTTGCGCGCAAAGACTTCAGCGGCACCTGCCAGTGGCGCCGCGGAAATCAAGCTATCTCCCCGCGCCCCGGTCCGGGCTTACGCGATCTCCATCGCATTCCGGTTTGGGTTTGACTTGTTGATGGGGTGGCAGTACGGATGCTCACACGGCACCATCTGTGGCGTCGCCCGGTTTTGCTGGTCGGGATGGCTGGCGTGTGCGACTTTGGGGTTGTCGTGGACCCGTCGATCTGCTGCCCGGTCGCAAATACCTGAACCTGCCCAAGAGCCGCCGAAGCCATACTTGTTCGAGGAACCACGTTTCGCCGGTTACCAGGTGTCCCGCGAGCGCTCCGGAGGACCCGCCGAATCGGCTAAAACCCGCACCCAACAGGAGATTCAGGGCACTGTCATTAAAAGAACTTGCAGATTGAAGGAGGCTGGAGGAAAATCTATCCGGCAAAAATAGAGCCCCATCGGGCCAATACAGAACCAGGTTCACGCGGGGAAGGTCGAGATGAAAAACAGAATATTGTTAACACTGATTTTGTCTGCGGCGATTGCACTCCCGGCATCGGCGCAGCAATCCAACAACAATTCGGGCACGCCGGCGCCGGCTGCGCCAAGCGGCAACGACAGGGAGCGGCTCACAGCACCCCAGCCAACAGACTTTTGGGATGGCGACGATCCCAATCTCGTGAATCTCGTGACGCATCCGTTTGCCAACAAGAAGTATGTGCAGCGACAGGTGGCGCCGATTCGCGACCGCATTAACGAACTCGATGAGATCACGGACGAGAATGCCAGGAAGATCAAGGACATCGACGCCCGCTCGCAGCAGGGCATCCAGGCTGCGTCGGAAAAGGCCAATGTGGCCGACCAGCACGCCAGCGATGCTGCCAGCAAGGCGCAGCTGGCGCAGACCGCGGCCAACGACGCTACCACGCGCGTCGGTGCCACCGAGCAGAGGGTTGGCAATCTTGATCAGTTCAAAGGGACGACGCAGACCGAGATCCGTTTCCGCCCGGGGCAAACGGCGTTGAGCAAGAATGCGAAGGATGCACTCGATGAGATGGCCGCACCACTGAAAGATCAGCGCAGCTACGTCATCGAAGTGCGTGGATTCGCGCCGGGCCATGGTCAGGCCGGGATCGCCAGTTCGCAGAAGATGGCAGACTCGGTTGTGCGTTATCTCGTGCTTACCCATCAGATTCCGGTTTTTCGCATTTACACGTTGAATATGGGGAATCAGTCGGGCGACGGATCGGGCAAGGCCGTGACCAGCGCACGCGTCGAGGTCAACGTACTCAGGAACGATCTGGCGGGTGCGGCCAAGCAGTAACGTTCTCCAGAAAGCGTCAGAAATAAAAGGGGCCTCGAGGGCCCCTTTCTGTGGTCTGAAGTAACTTCTGAAATCAAAATCCCGCACCCTGCGCCTTCGCTCCGGGCGGGCACGCGCGTACAAAGAGCGACAAGGGTATGCTGCGGTTTTCTATTTTTGCAGGCGGTGGTATTTGGCCAGGACTTCGCGCAGACGGTCGTGCGGCAATCGAATCACGGTGTGGTTGTCGATGCCCGTCATGGTGTCAGCAGCAACCATTGCGTTGACTACCGCTTCTTCGGTGGCTTCGACCGTTGCCAGAAAAACCGGATCGAGGGAGTCATTCGGCATCATCGTCAGCTGGTGTAGACCCTGGGAGCCAACTGCGCCGGGATTTGCGGTTGAGAATGCGATGAAGATATCACCCGAACCGTCGCCGGAGTAGCTGCCATCGCGGCCCAGGCCGAGCGATACTTTTTTAGCGATGCGCTTCAACTGCGTCGGGATCAGGGGCGCGTCCGTGGCCACCACGACGATGATCGATCCGACATCCTTCTGCCAGACTGTATGCTCGGGAATCTCCCGGCCGACATTGATTCCAGCGATTCGCAGTTGCTCACGCGAGCCGTAGTTGCACTGTACAAGGACGCCGACGGTGTAGCCTCCATCTTTTGCCCCGAGCACCCGGGAACTGGTGCCGATGCCGCCTTTAAATTCGTTGCAAATCATTCCGGTGCCACCGCCGACGTTGCCTTCCTCAACGGGTCCGGAGTGCGCTGAGTCGAGCGCATGCCACGCGTCCTCGGGCTTCACGTGGAATCCGTTGATGTCGTTGAGATAGCCGTCCCAGGTTTCGGCGACGACGGGCAACGACCACCAGTAGCCTTCCATGTCGGGCGAGCCGTGTTTGACCTTCCAGGAGATGACTGCGTCACGCACGACTCCGACGCTGTGGGTGTTGGTGATCATCACGGGGCCGTTGAGGAATCCGGAGTCGTCGACCCAGGTTGTGCCGGTCATTTCGCCGTTGCCGTTGAGCGTGAACCAGGCGGCGAAAACGGCGTCGTTAGAGGCTTTGCCACGGGGATGAATGGCGGTGACGCCGGTGCGCACCGGACCTTTGCCGATTTCGAGCTTGCCGTCGCCGGAGATCAATGTGGTGTGGCCGACCTCGACGCCTTTGACGTCGGTGATCGCGTTGTTGGGTCCGGGCGTGCCGTCAAACGGGACGCCGAGATCGCGGGCCCTGGGCTTGGTTTGGGCGAGCACAGCGGGAGCAAACATCGAGACCGCAATCACGAATGCAAACCTGAGGACGCGTCGATGGGTCATGCTGCCTCCGGCAGAGCAGGCAGTATAGCGGATGCGCGATCGGCCATGGGGCGGTTGGGTGCGGAGAGGGTGAGCCATGGTCTGGGGTACAATCGCAGAACAATCCGTTCTTGCGGAGTTTAGGCATGGATAGCTGGAAAAAAGCGGCGGTGTTGGGGTCGATCGGGGCGGCGGCGATCTTGTTTATGAAGAAGAAGTATCCGGCAGGCGTGCTGGCGACAGGCGTTGGGCTTGCGGTGCTGGCTTCGGAGTATCCGGAGAAGTTTGAGACGGTGCGGCAGTCGCTGCCCGACTATTTCGAACGCGGCATGCGGGTGATGGAAATGGCGGCGAAAGCCGGGCGGCGCATCACGGAAGCCGCAGGCCGAACCGCAGTGGATGCCTGGGAAGAAATCGGCGGATAACCTCCCACGTCATGCGTGCTGCGACGAGGCCTATTCGATGCCCAGTTGTTTCCTGGCCTCAGGGCTGAGGCGCTCAGGGGTCCAGGCTGGGGTCCACACCACATTGACGGCGGCGTTGCGGATGCCCGGCAACTGCTCCAGCCGCGATTTCACCTGCATGCTCATGTTGACGTGCTCGGGGCATCCCTGAGCGGTCAGGGTCATGTCGACGGTGACGTCCTGCTTGTCGTCGGGCGCGGCGGCAAAATTCACGTTATAAATCAATCCCAAATCAACGATGTTGACCGGAATCTCCGGGTCGTAGCAACTCTTGAGCGCGCTTAGGACATCTTGTTCGGTGACTGGCATGGAGGTATCCCTTGCCTTTCAGTGTACAACGAGAGGGGAGGGCCATCGAGTTCGCACACTTTGCGAAAAGGGTTTCCCGCTCTGAAGTTCTCGTCTCCCCGCTCTGTGGACCGGCAGCTATTTTGTTTCCACTGTCGGAGGACCGATATCCCTCCTTGAACCACTCCGGCTGCTCGCTCAACTGCCTGGCGCGCGCGCGAAAACCGTGCGCTATCCCAACGGAGGCCAGCCGATGGTCGTGGTATATCACGACGGCAAAGCCGTGGAAATCAAGCCAGGGCAACCGGCAACCTAACCAAACACAAGCCGGCATGTTTTCCGCGCTTCCCGGGGCGCATTGTGCTAGGATTCCGGGCAAACTGCCACACTGCTTGGAGGCGTCATGACGACCGCACTCAGGCCCTTGAGTACGGGGGAGTTATTGGATCGGACCTTTTCTCTCTACCGCAGCCACTTTGGGTTGTTTGTCGGAATTTTTGCCATTCCTCATCTGGTGGTTCTCGGATATCAGCTCCTCCAACTCGCAGTCACGAGACCGGACATCCGTTTTCCAAACATCCTGGCATCGATTCTCTGGGGGATGGGAGCGCTGTTTCTGACGTTAATCATGGCTGCTGCGTCGCAGGCCGCAGCGGTGATTGCAGTTTCGGACCTTCACCTGAACCGTCCCGCCACCCTGAGCGACTCGTTCAACAAAGTGAAGGGACATCTGTGGGGTGTGATCGGCATCTCGATACTGGTTGCACTCGGCGTTGGGGCGGGCTTCGTTGCCTTGTTCATACCGGGCATACTGCTGGCAATCATCTGGTGTCTCTCCGTGCCGGCAAAGGTTCTCGAAAACAAAGGCGTGTTCGATTCCATGTCGCGGAGCGTGGATCTGACGAAAGGCGACTGGGGGCGGATCTTCGTCGTCGGGTTGCTCGTGGTTGTGCTGTCCTGGGGAGTGCGGCTGCTGTTCCAGGTGCCAATTGTCTGGGCAACGGCCATCAGCGCCAGGGGGGGCATGCGGAGCGCGGTATTAGGATGGCAAATCGTGCAGCTGGTTGCGGAGTTCATTTCCCAGTCTCTGGTCGGTGCTGTGGGCACGATCGCATTTTCGCTGGTGTATTACGATGAGCGTGTGAGAAAAGAAGCGTTTGATCTGCAACTGATGATGATGACGCTCGATCCGCCACCTGCTCCACCTTCCCCCGCACAAGTCGGCGCATGACGACAAGGCGGACCTGCATTCTGGCGAGTTTTCTGCTGGCATCGTTTGTGTGTCGGGCTGAGAATGCCCTCACCCCGACGGAGTACCGCGCGCAACTCGACGGTCTCATTGCTGCGACGCGGCAACTCAACAGCTCCAATCCAGCCATTCCTGAATCACTCCGCCACTTGCCGGAGAACTGGCGAGTCCGCGTGGATCAGCAGGACTTCGACATTCTGACGGAAGGAGTGCGGGTTGATGTCCGGCGATACGAAGCCGACAAGAGCGCAGCCAATGCAATCTCGATCCGCAGGCGGCTGGAGAGTTTGCGGCGAGACATCGATGGATTTGAGAAGCCTCCCGCCGACATTTCCGCCACCCGGACCGAGCTGAATTCGATTCTGGCTCGTCCCGAATTTGCCGGACGCGGGCCCAGGTGGAAGTGGTTCAAGTGGATCAACCAGAAGCTCGCGGACTATGAGCGCCGGATCAAAGAGTGGCTGGCTGACGTTTTGCGCGCGATTTTCCGGGTTCTCGTGCGGCTGCTCGGGTTCACTTCGATTCCAACCGTGGGCCAGATCTTTGTGTATGGACTGAGTGGACTGGCGCTCGCGGCGCTGTTGTACCTGGTCTACCGCAATGTTTTCCGCGGGCAGGAGCGGGACGAGGTCATACCGAATCTTCCGGTTTCAGCCAAGGAGTGGACCATCTGGCTAACGGAAGCCCGCGCCGCCGCGGCCAGGGGGGAATGGCGCGATGCGATTCACCTGGCGTACTGGGCCGGCATTTCCTTTCTCGAGCGGCAGGGATCCTGGAAACCCGACCGCGCACGCACTCCGCGGGAATATCTGCGGTTGCTTTCGGCAGCAAGCGAACAGCGCGAGACTCTGGTCGGGCTGACGCGCATTTTCGAACTCGCCTGGTACGCCAAGCGCGATGCCAGCGCGCAAACGTTCTCAGAGACACTCGAGCAACTGGAGAAGCTCGGATGCCGCTGAAGATCGATCCGCGCGACCGCAAGCTTCTGGGGGGAGCCGGCATTGTTTTTGCCCTGCTCATTCTTGCAGCGGCGCTGTTTGGGGGAGATTCCGGTCAGAAGGCCGATATCCCGAGCAGCTATTCGACAGCGTCCGGGGGAGCCAAGGCCGCTTATCTGCTGCTGGCGCAGGAAGGTTATCGGCAGCGGCGCTGGGAACGTCCGCTGGACGAACTTCCGCCGGCGCCCGGGAAGACTCTGATTCTGGCAGAACCGCTCGAGGGTCCTACCCGCGAAGAGCGCGAAGGGTTGAAGAACTTCCTGAGGGCTGGCGGGAGGATTATTGCGATTGGGATGTTCGCCGGGACCTTTCTTCCCGAGAACAAGTCGATGCCGGACCTCATGGGAGAAATGGCATCGACCAGGGTGACGGCTGTGTCGCCCTCAGCGATTACACGCGCCGCTCCGCAGATCGTGATGGCGCGGCAGGCTCGCTGGGAGAGATTTTCCGCGGCGTATCCGCTCTATGCCGACGGGGAAGCGGCTGTGGTGATCCAGTATCCCTATGGGCATGGCGAGGTGTTTTGGTGGGCGGCGGCGACTCCCCTGACCAACGACGGCCTCAGGGAGCCAGGCAATCTCGAGTTCTTTCTGGCTTCAACGGGCGGCCAAAAAAATGAAATTCTGTGGGACGAGTATGTGCACGGCTATCGCGAGACGGCGGCGCTTTCGATCGCCGCGACCCCAGTGAAGTGGCTGTTGCTGCAGTTAACGCTGCTGGCGCTGGCGGTCGTGGCAACGTTTTCGCGCAGAAGCGGGCCGATTTCGAAGCCGGCGAGGGATGTCCGGCTGTCGCCACTCGAGTTTGTGAATACCCTTGGCGGGTTGTACGAGAATGCAGGGTCTGCGTCGGTCGCGCTCGATATTTGCTACCAGCGGTTCCGGTATTGGCTCACGAAGCGGCTGGGAGTCGCGAACAACGTTTCGGTTGCCGATCTGGAGGCCGCAGTGCGGGAAAGGTGGGGGCTCAGAGACGATCATTTCGCGGCGATTCTGAGGCGCTCGGAGTCGGCGAAGATCGATCCGTATCTCGAGGGGCCCGAGGCGCTCGATCTGGTGCAGGAACTGGATGAGTATGCAGAGCGGTGGAAACTGTTTCAGGGTGGGCGGAAGGAGAAAGTCAAATAAACAGGCGCGCCAAACGCGCTACGAGTGCGTCAGAAAGAACGCGACGGTTCGCGCGCCCCGATCCCCTCTTTGCGCTGCTGTCGAAACTCCCTCGCAAAATCGGCGAGAAGCGGGCGCCCCAGCCGTCGGCTTTGGGGCCAACGGCGCAGGGACACTCGGTCTGGTAGAAGGATTGCGGAAGGAGAACGTTGAATGAAAGCGGTCCCGGAACTGGTCGAACACATCCGTGGCGAGATGAGCAAAGTGGTGGTTGGGCAGGACGAACTGCGCAGCCAGTGCGTGATTGGGCTGCTGTGCCGCGGACATGTTCTGCTCGAGGGCGTGCCCGGCATTGCCAAGACGCTGACGGTGAAGGCGTTGTCACGGCTGCTCGGTCTCGAGTTTCAGCGCGTGCAGTGTACGTCCGACTTGATGCCGGCCGACATCGTCGGAACCAACGTCCTCAACATGGCCACCAGCGCGTTTCAGTTGCATCAGGGGCCTGTGTTCACCGATCTTCTGCTGGTCGATGAAGTGAATCGCATGCCTCCGCGCACCCAGGCGGCGTTGCTCGAGTGCATGGAAGAGCATCAGGTGACGATCGACGGCAAGGGATACCAGCTCTCGCCGTTCTTTACGGTTTTTGCCACCCAGAATCCGATCGAGTTTGAGGGAACCTATCCGCTGCCGGAGGCGCAACTCGACCGCTTTCTATTGAAGCTCCGCGTGACCTATCCCGCGCAGCAGGATGAAGTGCAACTCCTGGTGAACGTGCAGAACGGTTTCGAATCCCGCGAACTGGACAAGATGAACCTGACTCCCATCGAGCCCGAGTTGCTGGGCCCGGCGCAACTGGAGATCAAAGCCGTTACCGTGCAGGAGGCGTTGTTTGGGTACATCGTCGAGATCATTCGTCGCACGCGGGATTGGCCGTCGCTTTCGCTCGGGGCGAGCCCACGCGCCGCGGTCAGCCTGATGGCCGTGTCGAAAGCGTATGCGGCCATGGATGGCCGGGACTATGTCATCCCCGACGATGTGAAAGCGGCCGCCATGCCTGTGTTGCGTCACCGCATCATGCTCCGGCCCGAGGCGGATCTGGAGGGCATCACGCCGGACCAGGCGCTGGAAGAGGTGCTGCGGGCTGTCGAGGTTCCCAAGTAACGCCCGGAAGGATTGAATTGAACGACCAGCTCACACTGGTTCCACCCGAAATCGAGGCGCAGACGCGATCGTTCAAGCGCGTTGGCGTTGCTTTCGGCGACCGCTTTTTCATGCTGCTCTTTGTGGGTCTGGCGTGGCTTGGACCGGCTTTCTTCGATCGACGGTTTGTCTACGCGATGTTGGCCTGGGACGGTCTGGTGGTGCTGATGTGGCTGGCCGACGTCTCTGGTATGCCGAAACCTGGCCAACTCAGGGTGAAGCGAACCTGGCGAGCACCTGCGGCACTGTCGGTTTCTTCCGACATCGATCTGACCATCGAAAACTCCTCGGCGAAAAGTATTTACGCCAGGGTTGTCGACACGGTCCCGCTCGAACTGCGCACCGCGCCACCGGAGTTGGCGATTCGCGCCGGGGCAAGAAACGAAGGCTCAGCAGGCTACCGCATTCGGCCCAGCGAGCGTGGGGACGTCAGGGTAGGCGACTGCTATGTGCGCTATCAAAGCGTGCTGCGGATTGCCGAGCGATGGGTGAAGGCTCCGATTGGGCAGACGGTACGGATTTATCCCAATCTCGAGGAAGCCCGGCGCCAGTCGATGTACTTGCTGCGGGGCCGCCAAATCGCGCTGGAGAAGCGGCACACGCACACGCGCGGTATTGGGCGGGAGTTCGAGTGCCTGCGCGAATATCAGCAGGGAGACGAGTATCGTGACATTTGCTGGACCGCCTCGGCGCGCCGCGCCAGGCTGGTCACGCGGGTGTATCAGATGGAGCGCAGCCAGACGGTGTGGATCGTGATCGATTCCGGGCGATTAATGCGCGCGCGTGTAGGCGGATTCAGCAAGCTCGATCAGGCGGTGAACGCCGCCCTCTGCCTGGCACAGGTGGCGTTGTACTCCGGCGACCGCGTCGGTCTCGTCGCCTACGGCCGTTCGGTTCGGCAGCAGCTTCCAGCCGCGAAGGGGAGCCTGCACTTGCGGCAGTTGATCGAGAATCTTGCTCTGGTGCGGGAGGAGGCGGTGGAGGCTGATCATTTGTTGATGGCCGGCCGTCTGCTGACAGATCAGAAACGGCGCAGTCTGATCGTCTGGCTGACCGACCTCGCGGAAACGGCTATGACCCCGGAGGTGATCGAGGCCGCATCGATGATGGTGCCGCGGCATCTGGTGCTGTTCGTAGTGATCGGCCAGCCGGATTTGGGAGAACTGGCGGCGAAGACTCCGCAGAACGAATCGGAGATGTACCGGGTGGCTGCCGCGCAGGAAATGGTACATCGGCGCGAGTTGCTGCTGGCTCGGCTGCGGGAGCGCGGGGCGCTGGCCATGGAAGTCAGTTCCGGGGCGGTGTCGACGGTGGTGATGAATTCGTATCTCGAGATCAAGGAGCGGAGTCAGCTGTAGAGACATTCCCGAGTCATCGAAGAGCTGTTCCTCCAGCGGCGAAAGTTGTCGTTGTCTTCGCGCCTTCCGCTGCCCGGCTTTGATTTTAATTTTAAGGGGTATCCATTTGACTCAGCCGGACACAATATGTCGGGTTTCGCTGAACTGCCTCCACCACTACAGATAGTGGTAGCTGAGTCAAATGGATACCCCTTTTAATTTTAATCAAGCCGTGCCCTTCCCCCAGCGGGACCCAGGGCTCATCTCTCAGTTGTTTTTCGAGGGGCTGGTTTCGCGTCCCACCCCGAACAGATAGACGTTCAGCAGCACAAACAGCGCGGCCGCCATGGTGAACTTCAGTGGCACCGCCAGTTCCGTGGGTGACACAAAAGCTTCGATCGTGCCGGCAATGATCAGGATCGGAATCGTCCCCAGCAGCAGTTCGACGGCTTCGGCACCGGCCCGCGCGAGCGAATCGCGGCGAGCGTAGACACCTGGAAACAGCAAGCCTTGCGCAATGCGGAATCCCGCGCCGCCAGCGATGAAGATTGCCGGTAGTTCGAGCACTCCGTGCGGAGCAACGAAACTCCACAACTGGAGGCTCATGCCTGCGAGCCAGCAGGCCACGCCGATCACCCCAATCATCAGGCCATTGAACGCCATCATGTAGATCGTGCCCAGGCCGCCGGTGATCCCCAGGGCGAAGGTCGTGAACCCGACGCTCATATTGTTGGTCATGATTTTGCTTGAAGCGAGCGGCTTGATGGAGAGGATCGAGTGTGTCCACATGTGATGACGGTCGATGGTCTCAACCATCTCCGGCCCGAGCACCTTTACTTTAAAATCGGGATTCTGATAGGTCAGGGCCGCGCCGACGAGGGCCCCGATTGCGAAGATGAGGACAGCCAGCAGGCAGTGTTTCAAATTGCGCCGGAAGGCCGCGGGGTAAGTCGTCCAGAAGAAGGACAAGGCCTTCAGAGGACTCGATCTTTGGCCGGAATAGATGGTATTGTGGGCCCGGACGAGCAACTGGTTCACGTAGCGCGCAAAGTGCACCGAGGCGCGGTCTTCGCGGATGGCGGCCAGGTCGGCTGCGGTCTGGCGATAAAGCAGGCTGAGTTCCTGCAGGTCGGAGCGTGAGAGCGACTTGAGTCCGCCGCTCGCGCTTTGATTCAGCAGCGTCTCCAGCTTCGCCCAATGCGGTTTGCGCTTTTCGATCCAGCGGGTGGAAATCATTTTGGATACATTCGATCAACTGAAGATTGACACGCCAGAGCAAATCGCCCTGGAGCTGCCCCTGGCCGGAATCGGCAGCCGATTTCTGGCGATGGCGATTGATACTTTAATCCAGGTGGCGGCATATCTCATAATCGGCATCCTGTTCCTCCTGGTTCTGCCGGAGGGCTTCTCCATGTTTACGTTCCTGCCAAAAACGCTGGGACCGGCTATCGCGATCTTTCTCGGTTTTGCCGTCTACTGGGGATACTTCGCCATCTTCGAGAGCGTGTGGAATGGCCAAACGCCCGGCAAACGGGTTGCCGGGATTCGCGTGATTAAAGAGAGCGGGCGTCCGATCAACGCCATCGAATCCATCGGAAGAAACCTGTTGCGCACCATCGATATGCAGCCGCTGTTCCTCTACGGAGTCGGTCTTGTCTGCATGATGTTGAACAAGCAAAGCCGGCGGCTCGGGGATTTTGTGGCGGGTACTGTGGTCGTGCACGAAAAGCCGACGGAGGAGATTCGTCCCACCTGGAACACGGCCACGGACGCAGCCGCCGCGACGGGCGGTCCCGGCCTCGGCCAGATGACGGCGGAGGAACTGGTCCTGATTGAGACGTATCTGAGCCGGCGGTTTGAACTGGAGCCGGAAGTCCGGTTGCGGACTGCGATTCAGATTGCCGACCGCATCAAAGCCAAGACTGGACTCGAGCCGCAGTCGCATCAGCACGTCGACGACTTTCTGGAAGAGGCGGCGCGGAAGATTCGCGACAGCGGGAGATTCCACTGAGGAAACTCACCACGAAGGCACAGAGGAGCACAGGGGAAGCTTTACCCCGTGATCCTCTGTGTTCTCCGCCGTGAGCCTTTTCACTGCACCGCGATGGTTTGCTTCGTCGCATTCCAGCCGCGAAGGGCCAGTTGAGCCGGGCCGTTGGCCGATTTCGCCGGATACTCAATTTCTACTTCCCGCGTTTCTCCCGGCAGCAGCGAGATATAGTTGTCGCTGTAGTATGCGGGAAGGATCCTCGATCCGTCGCTCGCGTTCACAAGCGTAAGCTTGGTTTCGAGCGAGACTATGTTTCCCCGGTTTCGCAGTTCGACCTGGACGCGAACGTGGTCGCCACAGCGAGACGAACTGGCTGTCACTCCGAGGGATGCTGCCCCCAGCCGGTTCAAGCGCCGGTACGAAGAGTTCCCGGCGCCGAGCCAATAGAAATTTCGAGATACAACATCGCCGCTGGCATTCTTCAACTCCAGGTTCACAAGAACCACTCCTTCCGACGCCAGCAACGGGGCGAGATCGAGTTTGAATCCCGCCGTGGCCACATTGGAACGGGCGTCGCGCTTCTCCTGGTGATGAAGCAGCAGCTTGTTTTCGAGGGAATAGACATCCGCGACTGCCAGCAGTTCCGCGCTGGCATCCTTCGTTGTGTTGATGATGTCCACAGCGTAATTGGACAGGTCGAGCTGGATGTGCAGCGGTTCACAAGCTTTCTTGACGCCGTAGAAAGAAGACTGCGTGTCGTAATCGGAGCTCAGGATCTGCCAGACGTTGCTGGGCCAGGCGGGCTGGGTCATCCAGAGGAGGCGACCGCTGTTGGGCGCCCAGAGATGCGCATTCATGCCTTCGAAGATGGCGCGGTGATCGACATAGTCGAGCATCTGCGCTTTGCGCTCGAAATCCTCAAGGCTGGTGGGCGCGCCGAACTCGGCTTCGATCTGCGCCATGAACGGCGCCATCTCGCCGTTTCCACTCTGGTGCCAGTCGTGATAGGCCCAGTCGTCGCTGATCGGCCATTGATCCTGTTTCGGGATCCAGTTTCGAAACGACTCCAGGGTTGAGAACGAGGGCGTGCCCGTCTCGACGGAGAACCCGTGATTCAGGGTGGTGTAGTAGAGCGCTGGGTCCATGTATTTGTAGGGGCCGCTCGTCTGCAGATTGATCTGGTTCGAACTGGGAAAGTAGTAGCGCGTGCCGTCCAGAGTGCGAATGAGTTCGATGAGGCCTTCGTTGAGGATCGGCTGGGGCACACCTTCATTGCGGCCGCACCACACCACGATCGACGGATGATTGCGGAAGCGCAGGATCGTGTCGCGGGCGTTGGCGAGAAAAAGTTGAGGATCCTCGGCCTCGACGTTGTAGTTCTGGGTGGATTCCCAAAAGTCGTTCCACACCATCAGGCCGTATTCGTCGGCCAGATCGTAGAAGGTCTGCTCCGTGTCCTGTCCGACCCAGTTGCGGATGATGTTGAGATGGGCGTCGTGATGGAGGCGAAAAAACGGTTCAAGACGCTCACGGGAGACGCGTTTGCGGGAGTCGTCCATGCCCCAGTTGCCGCCGCGCGCCGCGATGCGCACGCCGTTTACCTTGATGACAAGATAGGGTGCGGGCCTGGTGTCGTCGAGCGGTCTTACCGATGACGAGTTTTCCCCGCCCGGCTTAAGCGACGCGACCCAGGATTTCCATCCTGGTTTCCACTCTGGAGGAAACGTCAGAGGAAATGGATCCGCAGCAGGAATTTCGCGCATGGCCTGGTGACGAACGTCAACCACCTGCTCCTGTTTAGCGCGCGCCGTTGCCGGCGAATACTCAAGGCGTCGCAGGTGGCCGGCGCTGTCGAGCAGGCTGAGCTCGTAGGTGACTTCACGGATTCCGAAGCGGACATATTTCGAATCCGACTCGCTCGTGCCCGCGGTGAAGGTGAGATGCAGCGTGTAGAGCTCGGGCTTGCCATAACCGTTCGGCCACCACAGGTGCGGATGTCTCACGATCAGCTGCGAGAATTCGGATGGCGAAAGCTTGACCGAATGTTTTCCTGAATCGAGCGTCACCGGCTTCGTTACCGAGACATCGCCGAAGGAAGCTTCGAGTGTTCCGTTCACGGCAGCGTCTGAGAGATTTTCCAGAGGAACGTTGATCTCGACATCTGCGCGGCTGGTGTCGGGCAAGGGCAGAGTGGTGACGACTTGCGCGTCGCCGATCTTTACTGCATTCGTCGCGGTCAAGGTGACGGGCTGCCAGATGCCGGTGTTGCGGTCGCGGATGGCGGGAATCCAGTCCCAGCCTTCGGTGGCCACGAAGGTCGGGCCGTCAAGACACATCATGCCGCCGTTTTCTCCGGGGCCGCCTTTGATTGACTGCTCCTGCGGAATGCCGGGATGAGGGGGCGGAGAGACGCGAACCGCCAGAACGTTGGCCTGGTCGGTTTTGATGGCGGCCGTTACATCGAACGCCCCGCGAATAAACGCGCCTTTGATCGAACCGATCTGCTGTCCGTTGAGCCAGACGGCGGCGGCGTAGTTGATGCCTTCGAAAGTCAGGGTGAGCCGGTGATCGCGCCCCGCCTTCGGAAGCCGGAACTCGACGCGGTACCAGTAATCCTGCTTGTTCAGGCTCTCGGGAATCGCCAGGTTGTTCAGGCCGTAGTCGGGATCCGGATAAACGCCGCGGTCGATCATGGTGGTGAGCGCGGTTCCGGGCACGGTGGCGGGCATCCAGTCGTGCGTGCTGAAATCGGGGCTGGAGATCACACTGCCATCCACTTTGAGAAGCGGCGCCGGAGTCATCCTCCATCCGGCGGCGAGTGTCCACTGGCCGGTTCCTGCCGGTTGAACGATCTCCTCTGCGAGGACCGGCTTTGGCATCGGACGAAGAACCGGCGCCTGGCTGTGCGGCATGGTCGCGGGATCCTGGGGAGCGCGATATCCAGCCTGGCCGCGCGTTTGTACCGGCCACGGCTTCGATCCGTCCTCGAATTCGACCGCAGAAAAATCCGGACGTTCGTGCGCGAGTTGTTTGATTTCGTCCGCGCTCAAGCTCCGGCGGAGCAAAGTGAGGGAGGCGATGGTTCCACCAAAATGATGCCAGTCGGTATCCCGGGAAGCCGGGGGAGCCATCTGAAGAACCGGGCTCGCGCTGCCCAGATCGAGTCTGCCGTGCGCGGTCTGTGCACCATCCAGGTACAGAGCGAACTCCTCGCCGTTGAAGGTTGCGGCCAGAAAATGCCAGTCACCTCCGAGCCGCGTCACCGGGGCAGAAAGGCTGTTGTCCTTTCCAACCCACAGCGTGATGCGGCCCTCGCCAAGTGCGAGATAGCGAGGATATTCGTCGGTGGGATCTCCGATGCCGGCGAGGAGGCTCTCCGACAGCTCGGCCGGCTTTACCCAGGCGTAAAGGGACCAGGGCGAGTCCGGGCGCAAAACCGGGTCGTCCTTGACCAGCGGTTTGCGCAGTCCGTCGCCGTCAGCAAGAAACACGGCATTGAACGGGCCGTAGACGGGAGGGTCGTTCGTGACAACAGTTTGCGGCAAGCATGGAACGGAGCCCAGGATTAACGGGATGAAGACGATGGTGAGTTGGATGGCAAGACGAACGAGCGACGGGCATGCTCTCATGAACTCTCCGAGACCTTTCGAGGATCAACGCGCCAGGTCGGGACCAGCGATACATGCTACGCTCGGGTGCGGTGCGGTTTCCAGCGCCATGCTCCTGCTCGCGCTCAGAGCAGGTTTCCCTGTGGCGCCATGCGAAATTGTGATGGCTTCGATCGAAAAAACAGCGGATGCCCGGGTGGAATGCTGTTGACCCGGAGCATCGGGGGGCCGTAGTCTTGATCGCGATGCAGTCTCGGGTCCATCACCGCCATCATCATCATCACGCGCACGGCGCGTCGGCGGGGGATCGACACCTGAGATTGCTGAACTGACAAAAAAGGCACTTTTCAGGAGTTCAAGCCCGCTGAAGCCACCCGCTCAGCGGGCTTTTTGTTTTTGCCGGAGAGGATCGAGCTATGAATGCGGAACTGGATTTCGACAAGATGAGCGGACTCGTTCCCGCCGTGGTGCAGGACGCGGCCAGCGGGGAAGTCTTGATGGTCGGCTTTATGAATCGCGACGCCTACGAGGGCACGCTGGAGAAGGGCTACGTGACGTTTTTCAGCCGGACCCGCGGAAAGTTGTGGATGAAAGGGGAGAGTTCAGGCAACCGGCTGCGCGTGGTCTCGGCGACCACGGATTGCGACCGCGACACATTGCTGGTGCGGGTGGCGGTCGAGGGGGAAGGCGTTGTTTGCCACCGCGGCACGCGTTCCTGCTTCACGGAAGAGATTTCTTTGACGGTCGAGGTGGTGACGGGCGGCGGGAAGGAGGCGCGATGAAACTGCGCATCGGAATTCCCAAGGGCAGCCTGCAGGAAGCAACGCTCGAGCTGTTTGCCCGCGCCGGTCTTCCAGCCTACATGAACGGGCGATCGTACTTTGCGACGACGGCCGACCCGGAGATCGACTGCATGTTGATCCGGGCGCAGGAGATGGCACGCTACGTCGAGCACGGCGCGATCGATGCCGGACTCACGGGCCTGGACTGGGTGATTGAGAGCGGCCTCGAAGTCGTCACCGTGAGCGATCTGATCTATGCAAAACGCAGCCGGGGCAAAGTGCGGTGGGTGCTGGCTGTGCCCGATGATTCTCCGGTGCAGTCGGCCGAACAGCTGTCCCGCAAGATCATTGCGACGGAACTCGTGAAAGTTACGCGGGACTATTTTGAGCGGAAGGGCGTGGAGGTTCGCGTGGAGTTTTCCTGGGGGGCGACAGAAGTCAAGCCTCCCATGCTGGCCGATGCGATCGTCGAGGTCACCGAGACTGGCAGCTCGCTGAAAGCCAACCGGTTGCGAATTCTCGAGACCGTGCTCGAGTCGAACACGCAGTTGATCGCCAACAAGTGTTCGTACGGCAATCGGGAGAAGCGGCAGAAGATCGACAATCTGGCTCTGATGCTGCAGGGCGCGATGGAGGCGCAGGATCGTGTCGGTCTGATGCTCAACGTGCGTAAGGACAATCTCGCCGGCGTGCTCGCCGTACTGCCCGCCCTGCAGAAGCCGACGATTTCTCATCTGAGCGACGAAGACTGGGTGGCCGTCAATACCATCATCGACGAAGGGGCGGCGTGGGAGGTGATTCCGCGGCTCAAACAAGCGCGGGCTGAGGGGATCGTGGAGTATCCGCTGAACAAGGTGGTGCTCTGATGCGGATCCTTTCGGGAGGCGAAGCATCGGCTGCCGTCGAACGGCTGGCCGCGCGCGGCACAGAATTTGGGGAGACAGAGGCCGAGGTCGAAAAGATCGTCAACGACGTGCGGCGTGACGGAGACCGCGCGCTGCGCCGGTACGCACAGCAGTGGGACGGGCTGGGAGCGCGGCAGGGGTTCGAAGTGTCGAAGCCGGAACTGTCAGCAGCCTGGAAGTCGCTGGCGCCTTCGCTCCGGAAGTCATTGCGGGAAGCTGCCAGGAATATTCGTACCTTTTGCGAGTGGCAGAAGCTGAATTCGTGGAATCGATCGCGCCGGGGAATTTTGCTGGGGCAGCTGGTAAGGCCTCTGGGGTCGGTGGGGTGTTACGTGCCCGGCGGGCGTTATCCGCTGCTGTCGACTGTGCTGATGACGGTGATTCCGGCGCAGGTGGCGGGAGTGAAGAACATCCGCGTGGTCTCGCCGAAACCTTCGGCCGAAGTACTGGCTGCTGCCCGGATGCTGGGCGTAAGCGAGTTTTACCGGGTGGGAGGCGCGCAGGCGATCGCCGCCCTGGCTTATGGAACCGGGACCATCCCCCGGGTCGACAAGATCGTCGGACCCGGCAATGCCTACGTCACCGCCGCCAAGAAACTGGTGGCGTTTGATTGCGCGATTGATTTTCTTGCGGGACCGACAGAATCCGTCATTGTGAGCGACTCGGGGAACCCCGACTTCGTCGCAGCCGATCTGGTGGCCCAGGCCGAGCACGATCGGGATGCGCTGTCCGTCTTCGTCACGACATCCCGGAAGTTGGCGCAGGCGGTTGCCGGGAGCGTTTCTCGACTGGTGACCGGGAATCGGACCGCCGAGGAGTCACTGAAAGCCCGGGGCGTCATTCTGGTCGCAGCATCGCGCACCGAGGCGCGGGATTGGGCGAATCGGCTGGCGCCGGAACACATCACAGTTTCCCAACAGGACCTGCCTTTCATCCAGAACGCAGGTTCGATTTTTGTGGGCGAATACTCCTCGCAGGCGGCAGGGGATTATGCCTCCGGTCCCAATCACGTGTTGCCGACAGCCGGACAGGCGCGGTTCCGCGGCGGGTTGAGCGCGCTGGATTTTGTGAAGGTGATTACGGTACAGCAATTGTCGGCCGCCGGGTTGAGGCGCATCGCTCCCACCATCGAGTGCCTGGCAGCGGCCGAGGGACTGCCGGCGCATCGCAACACCATTCGTGTGAGGCGCGAGCGTGCTTAGGTCACGGGAAGCGGTCGAGACACTGCCGGCATACCATCCGCCGCTTGCCGGGCGCACGGGGCTGCGGCTGGACTTTAACGAAAACACAGAGGGGTGTTCGCCGCGGGTTCTCGAAGGGCTGCGAAGCCTGGATCGAGAGCAGCTGGCGAAATATCCCGAACGCGAGCCGGTCGAGGCGATCGTTGCGGACTTTCTCAAGGTCGAGCCGGCTGAGCTGCTGCTGACCAATGGCGTCGACGAGGCGATTCATCTGCTCTGCCAAACCTATCTGGAGCCGGGCGATGGGGCGCTCATTGTCGTGCCGACCTATTCGATGTACCGCATCTACGTGATGGCGGCCGGGGCCGAGCTCGTCAATGTTCCTTTAGGCGATGGATTTCAATTTTCGACCGAGAGTGTGATCGCCGCCATCACCAGGCGCACGCGCTTCATTGCGATTGCGAATCCAAACAATCCTACCGGCACCGTGGTCAGGCCGGCCGAGCTGCTTCTGATCGCGCGCTCTGCGCCGGAAGCGGCAGTGCTGGTTGACGAGGCGTACTTCGAGTTCTACGGGCAAACCATGCTGAACCAATGGCAGCGCTCCGCCA
>Ga0123356_10002552_pt1 | contig 19456 bp, 14 predicted proteins | sample TergutEmb28metaG_2_FD_92546 | JGI IMG/M metagenome (GOLD analysis project Ga0123356, IMG submission 92546) | Embiratermes neotenicus P3 segment gut microbial communities from Petit-Saut dam, French Guiana - Emb289 P3 | ecosystem: Host-associated > Arthropoda: Insects > Digestive system > Gut ...
AACATCCTTGTAGTCACCGTTCTTTTTCCGGTTTATTTTCAGGCAGTAGCTCATGAAACCAGCGTCGATCACCGGCTGGAGCAACGACAACAGTAAAGCAAGCACAACGCCGAAAGGCCTGAAATTTGTGTAGATGATATTCAAACCCGGCAGCTCGCCTGATAAAAGGCGTTCATTTATATGCTGTAAATTTATCGTACCCGGTAAACGAAACACTAGACCGGATATGACTGTTACAATAAAAACATACAGTAAACTGATAAAAAACAGTTTAGGCGCATTATCGAACATCAACCTTCGAGCGCCCGCTTTAAGAACAGACTCAGTCATCAACGGAATTTCCTCCCGAAACAGCTCTGGGGTAGAGTATAACATAATCATCAGAAAATTCAAATAAAATGAGAAAAAGGTAAAAAATTGTGTTGACTTCCAAAACTATTGGTTGTATAATGAAAATCCTACTGACGAATCAGGACACAATATATAGTGTTTATGACCGGGAACTCACGACAGAGGAAGCAAAACAAAGTTTTGAATAAAATCTCACGGAAGGGTGACCTAAATGGCGATTACCAGCATAAAAAAAGAGACGGAAGAAGCGCGCAGTTCAATATAACAAAAATATCCGAAGCAATATTCAAAGCCTTTGACGCCACGCACAGACCGGGCAGCGGAGACCTGTCCGACAAGCTGGCTGATGAGGTGCTATCTATACTGGAGCTGGAAGGTGAGGAAGCTCCGGACGTTGAGCATATCCAGGATATCGTAGAGAAGGTATTGATGGATAACGGATATATCGCGACAGCAAAAGCGTACATCCTGTACAGAAACGATCGCAACCGTATACGTCAGATGAGAACACGTCTGATGAGAACCTACGACGAGATCACCAATGTAGATGCACGAAACAGCGACGTAAAGCGTGAAAACGCAAACATCGACGGTGATACAGCGATGGGGGTGATGTTAAAATACGGCTCTGAAGGGGCAAAACAATTCAACAACATGTTCGTATTAAAGCCTGACCATTCCAGAGCGCATGCAGAAGGCGACATCCACATCCACGACCAGGATTTTCTCACCCTTACCACAACATGCTGTCAAATAGATATCATGAAGCTCTTTAGAGGAGGATTTTCGACAGGCCACGGGCATCTTCGCGAGCCTAACGATATCGCATCTTACGCAGCGCTTGCCTGTATTGCTATCCAGTCGAACCAAAACGACCAGCACGGCGGTCAAAGCATAGTAAACTTTGATTACGGCATGGCAGACGGCGTCAAAAAGACTTTCATCAAACTATACCGGCAGAACCTGGCAAAAGCTCTGATGCTTGCTAAAAAAATAGACGATCCGGATGATGATCTCAAAAAAATAATAGAAGAAATAAAAAACGAAGAAGGGTTAAGTCCAACTCTTGAAGGAAATAAAAAGTATTTGTCATGCGAGAGAGCGAAACTTTTAGACGCTTTCGGTGACAAGGACGATATCAAAGAGATACAGGAGACAGCCCTGCATTTTGCAAGAAAAGAAACCGACCGGGCAACATATCAGGCAATGGAGGCATTTATCCACAACCTAAACACGATGCATTCCCGCGCAGGCGCGCAAACTCCCTTTTCCACGATCAACTACGGCATGGATACTTCCCCTGAGGGACGCATCGTCATGAAAAATGTTATGCTCGCTACAGAAGCAGGCCTGGGCAACGGGGAGACTCCGATCTACCCGATCCAGGTCTTTCGCGTGAAAAAAGGCGTAAGTCTCGATCCTGACGACCCGAACTACGATCTTTTTAAACTCGCATGCCGCTGCAGCGCAAAGAGGCTGTACCCGAATTTCGCATTTGTAGACGCACCGTTTAACATAAAATTCTATAAAAAAGGAATACCTGAAACAGAAATAGCCTATATGGGATGCAGAACACGAGTTATAGCAAACGCGCATGATCCGAATCAGCAGATATGTAACGGACGCGGGAATCTGTCTTTCACATCCATAAATCTGCCGAGACTGGCGATAAAAGCCAACGGGGATATCAACCGTTTCTTTGAGGATCTCGATTATAAACTCGATCTGGTCATAGAACAGCTGCTGGAGCGGTTTGAAGTCCAATGCCGCAAGCGTGTATATAATTTCCCGTTCCTGATGGGACAGGGCGTTTGGCTGGACTCGGAAAAGCTGGGACATTCCGACGAGGTGAGGGAGATCCTTAAGCACGGAACACTAACGATAGGCTTCATCGGCCTCGCAGAGACCCTTACAGCACTCATAGGCGAGCACCACGGAGAAAGCGAACGCGCGCAGAACCTCGGGCTTGAAATAGTCAGCTACCTACGCACAAGATGTGACAAGGAAACAAAAGATCGCGGGCTTAATATTACTCTGATCGCAACCCCGGCAGAAGGACTTGCCGGAAGATTCGTAAAAATCGACGCGGAGCGCTACGGCAAACTTGCAGGGATCACAGACAAGGAGTACTATACAAACAGTTTTCATATCCCCGTAGATTTTAAGATAAACGCTTTTGATAAGATAAGGCTGGAAGCGCCGTATCACGCGCTGACAAACGCGGGTCATATAAGCTACATAGAAATGGACGGAAACCCGCTGGATAATCTTGAGGCATTTGAGAAGATTATACATTATATGTACGAATCAGGAGTCGGCTACGGTTCTGTAAACCACCCTGTAGACCGCGATCCGGTTTGCGGTTTCACCGGCGTCATAGATGACGAATGCCCTAATTGCGGAAGAAGTGAAGACGACGGAAAGCTCAGCTTTGAGCGTATACGGCGTATAACCGGTTATCTTGTCGGCACGCTGGATAAATTCAACGACGCAAAACGCGCTGAGGAAAAAGACAGGGTGATCCACGATATGTCAGGTACCGGTCAAGCATAATGAGAATAGCAGGGCTGATCCAGGACTCGATCGTGGACGGACCGGGTTTTAGGTTCGTTGTATTTACACAAGGGTGTTTATCACATTGCGAAGGATGTCATAACAAAAAAACCTGGGATTTAGACGGCGGCACCGATATACCCGTCGGGGATGTTATAGACGCGATGTTATCGAATCCTCTCACGGACGGGCTTACATTAACCGGCGGAGAACCATTTATTCAGGCTGCGGACTGTGTGAGTCTAGCAGCCGTTGCGCGTGATAAAGGTTTTAGTATCTGGATATACACAGGTTACCTTTTTGAGACGCTCATGGACAGAGCGGAAAACGAAGCAGCAATTAAAGAGCTGATCGAATTGACGGATGTTATGATCGATGGTAGATTTATAAAAGCAGAGCGTTCATTATCTCTTAAATGGCGCGGAAGCAGAAATCAACGGGTGATAGATGTGCAAAAAAGCCTGAAAACAGGAGTAGTCACATTGTTTGATACATAACGCGTCTGATTGGACATAAACAGAGAGGGAGGGTCAATATGCCGGTTGTGAAAGTAAAGGATTTATACAGGGAACCAAATATCTATGAAGGCAAAACACTGACAGTCAAAGGGTGGGCAAGGACTATACGCGATATGAAAGCATTCGGCTTCATAGAGCTCAACGACGGGAGCTGCTTTAAAAGCGTTCAGATAGTTCTCGAAGAAGGCAAGCTGGGTAATTTCTCCAGTGTCGTCAAACAAAATGTCGGTGCTGCCCTGATCGTTACCGGCACTTTTATTCTGACAGAAAACGCGAAACAGCCGTTTGAGATAAAAGCAGATGATGTAATTATTGAAGGTGAGTCAACACCCGAGTATCCGCTTCAAAAAAAGAGGCATTCACCAGAGTTTCTGCGAACTATTGCTCATTTGAGACCTCGAACGAATCTTTTCTCGGCTGTGTTCAGGATACGTTCGGTCGCATCACATGCGATACACTGTTTCTTTCAGGAGAATGGATTTGTGTACGTACACACACCTGTCATCACATGCAGCGATGCGGAAGGCGCAGGGGAGATGTTTACGGTCACAACGCTCGATATCGCATCACCGCCGAAGCAGCCGGACGGATCGGTTGATTTCAGCAGTGACTTCTTTGGAAAGAAAGCAGGTCTTACAGTCTCCGGACAGCTAAACGCAGAAGCTTACGCACTTGCTTTTGGAGGAGTTTATACTTTCGGGCCGACTTTCCGAGCCGAAAATTCCAACACACCAAGGCATGTCGCGGAATTTTGGATGATAGAACCGGAGATCGCATTCGCCGATTTAAATGACGATATGCAACTGGCAGAGGATATGCTTAAATTTGTTATAAAAAAAGTCCTCGATGAATGCGGGTTTGAGATAGAGTTTCTCAATAATTTTGTAGATAAAGAGTTATCAGACAGACTAAACTCTGTAGTAAATGCGCAGTTTGCGTCTGTTACATACACACAGGCTATCGAGATTCTTTTAAAAAGCGGCGAGGAGTTTGTTTTCCCTGTATCATGGGGTTGCGACCTTCAGACAGAACATGAGCGTTACCTGACCGAGAAGCATTATAAAAAGCCCGTCTTTGTGACGGACTATCCCAAGGAGATCAAAGCGTTCTATATGCGCTTAAATGACGATCAGAAAACAGTGGCGGCTATGGACCTGCTTGCACCCGGTATCGGAGAGATTATCGGCGGCAGCCAGCGTGAGGAACGTGAAGACGTTCTTTTGGCCCGTATCAAGGAAATGGGGCTGCATGAGGATACTTACGCATGGTATCTGGATCTGCGCCGTTACGGAGGAACAAAACACGCGGGTTTCGGACTCGGATTTGAACGTTTGCTGATGTACCTGACAGGTGTGTCAAACATACGTGATGTTCTTCCATTTCCGAGAACTGTCGGTTCCGCGGAGTTTTAGTCACTGTTGTCATTTCCCGTATCGGTACCGGAGTCGGTACCTGAATCGGACTTACTGACCGAGGTGGTACGTGTTGTACCTCCGGAAACATAGTTTTTACCGCATTCTGGGCAGCAATCATATGTAAGGGTCACTGTCTGGCTTACTATCTCACGATCCTCGCGATGCGCTTTTGCCTGTTCGTTTCTGACATGCTCGGCTTCATGTGAAGCGACTGCTGCAGCTGACATATTTGCGCTTATATTTGTCGGTGTTTGGAAGCTGACGGAGGGGTCATCTGATTGATCGACATATTTACGGTTGGCACAGGTATTACACTCGCCTTCCGGCTTAAGTTCTTCCAGCAGACCTGATTCAATTACTACAGGAAACTGACCGCCGGAGGGAATTTCCGCAGGTAACGGATTTTGCGGAGGAGCGCTGCCGGCCGGTATTATATTCGGTCCAAAATCCAGCCGCCCCCAGTCGATCAATGGACTTGGCAAGTCAAACCGATAGTTTGTTATAATACCCGGTCCGCCTGTTCGCGGTTCCCGACCGGCGTCGGACATGTTTCTTGCTCTTTTTGATATCTCGGCGCTGTCCCCGTCAAGACTGTAGATCATTCCCGGTCTGTTACCGGGTGGTCTTTCCTGCGGAGCAACAGACTGCACAGTTTGCGCAGCAGCGCGTTTAGCGGGGGAGTTGACTCTGCCTGCAGCGTTTATATAGTACATAGTATTCATATTTGAAACACGACCGACAGTCACAGTGAACTCCTCGCTTTCACTAGAGATCATATATTCTTAATGAATATATTTACCAGTGTGGATTATACCATATTTGCACCTTTTTATCAAGTATTTGCCGGGAAATTAACATCAAATTAACATTTTGAATAGTAAAAAATTGCTTGAACTGTGATATTTTCATCATTAAGAAAAGCAAAAGATAAAAAAATACTCAAAATTTATGCAAAATAACTTGACAAAGATTATCATATATATTACATTCTTAACGTCATAAATAAAACAGCATAAAACGCAAAAAAATTCCGAAGCGTTTTATGTAATAAAATGGGGGGTATCTATTTATGTTTTTGACAAAAGAATGTGACTATGGTCTCAGAATCGTCCGGGCATTGTCCGGAGGAGAGAAAAGCACAGCCGAGCAGATATGCGCCGCTGAAAATATCCCGGGTCAGTTTGCGTACAAGATCCTAAAAAAGCTGGAAAGGGCAGATTACCTTAGGAGCAGCCGCGGACGTGACGGCGGTTACTGGCTGACCAAATCGATAGATAATATTTCCGTATACGACATAGTTACAGCTATCGATAAAAACCTGTTTATTAATGAATGTCTCAGAAAGGGTCATAGCTGTATCAAGGATACAGAAAATGATCCTTGTTATATTCACATCGAGCTTGGACGCATACAGGGTATTCTGGTCAATGAGCTGCGGCAAAAAACGATCCGTGAGATCGCAGCAAGAGCTTGACAAGTAATCAACCGGGTGTTATTGTAACGAAAACTTGACATGAAAGGTACGAATATGAGCGACGCGTATTATTCGCTAAGTATCTTACGATCGCTGGGTAAGCTTCAGGCTGACTCAAACAACGGCTTAACGTCTGCTGAAGCGGAGAAAAGACTTGAGCAAAACGGTCCGAACAGGCTTAAAAGCGCAAAAAAAAGATCCCTGTTGCTGAGAATACTGGATCAGTTCAAGGATTTCCTGGTGATAATACTGATAGCAGCGGCAATAGTTTCCGTTGTTATTGGTGATGATGGCTTAAAGGACGCTATAATCATTGTAGCGATTTTGATCGTAAACATGATAATCGGTATAACACAGGAAAACAAAGCTGATGACGCTCTCAAAGAGTTAAAAAATATGTCCAGCCCGAAAGCAAAGGTAAAACGGGACGGGCAGATCATTAAAATCGATTCCGATAACGTAGTCGCAGGCGATATAGTGATCCTGGATGCCGGCGACTATATACCTGCGGATATAAGACTTATTGAAAGCATGAATCTGAGAGTTGACGAGTCTGCGCTGACAGGTGAGTCGGTACCGGTCAGTAAAGATGCAGAAATCGTTTTGGCTGAGGATACAACGTTGGGAGACAGGAAAAACCTTGTTTCTATGGGTACCATAGTGACCTACGGAAGAGGTCAGGGTGTCGTATACGCGACAGGTATGGACACGGAAATGGGCAAAATAGCCACAATACTCGGAGAAACCGACGAAGCGAGCACTCCTTTACAGGACAAGCTTAATGAAATGGCGAAGGCGCTTGGGATACTGTGTATCGCTACCTGTGCATTTGTCTTTATTATTGCGCTAATATATAACTTCTTCGATATAGGAGATCCCAGGGATCTTGTTGAGATGCTGATGGTATCTGTGTCTTTGGCAGTAGCTGCAGTACCGGAAGGGATCGCTATAGTTGCGACAGTCATACTGGCTATCGGCGTCCAAAAAATGGTAAAGGCCAATGTGATAGTTAAGAAGCTGCGCGCTGTCGAAACACTGGGAAGTACGACTGTTATATGTTCGGACAAGACAGGCACACTAACACAGAATAAAATGACAGTTGTGAAAGTATTTGATTCTGAGAATATTTATGATGTAACAGGTGTCGGTTATAAAGCCAAAGGGCATGTTGTAGCGGAAGGGATCATTTCGCGAAATATATCTTTAATGGCGGAAATCGCCGTTTTATGCAATGACGCCATTTATGATAAAGAAAACGCAAAGGTCATAGGAGACCCTACTGAAGCTGCTATGCTTGTATTCGGAGCAAAGCTTGAGTACGATAAAGATTCGCTCAACTCTGCCCATAAACGTATCCAGGAGATACCATTCGACTCATCGCGAAAAATGATGTCGACATTTAACATGGATAAAAACAAAGTTATCATGAATACAAAGGGTGCGCCTGACGCAGTCATAAGCCGCTCAACTGCGGTATATCTCGACGGGGAAATAGTGCCGATGTCGGATGAGATACGTCAGAGGCTCACAGAGCAAAATGAAAAGTTTGCCGCGCAGGCACTGCGCGTACTTGCGTTTGCGTATAAGGAGTACAACAACGCGGATGTTGCGGATGCCGCTGATGATCTTGAGGAAAACCTCATATATGTAGGAATGATGTGTCTTATCGATCCGCCGCGTGAGGAAGTGAAAGAGTCGGTCGAGCAGTGTCATACAGCCGGAATCAATGTAAAAATGATAACAGGCGATCATAAAACGACCGCGTCAGCAATAGCATATACTTTAGGTATCATCTCCGATGGCGACGAAGTGCTTGAAGGTAATGACTTAAATATGCTGACAGACGAACAGTTGATCGAAAAGGTAAAAACCGTCAATGTATTCGCCAGAGTATCGCCGGAGCATAAGGTACGTATAGTTACGGCGATCAAGGAAAATTCCAATATCGTAGCGATGACAGGAGACGGAGTTAATGACGCTCCTTCTTTGAAGAAAGCGGATATCGGCATAGCTATGGGGATCACCGGTACCGATGTCACCAAAGAAGCGGCTGATATGATACTCACTGACGATAACTTCGTCAGCATAGTCGGCGCTGTCGAACAGGGCAGGACTATATACGGCAATATAAGAAAGGTAACAGGATATCTGTTAGGATGTAATGTTGGTGAGATACTCATTATACTGCTTGCGATACTTTTCGGGCTTCCTGTACCGCTTATAGCAACACAACTTCTTTTTGTAAATCTGTTGACCGATGCGTTTCCGGCTTTTGCTCTAGGAATGGAAGGTAAAGAGAAGGGTGTTATGAACAGAAAACCCAGAAACCCCAAAGAGGCTATTATCAACAGAAGGATGATGAACTCAGTTGCCGTTCGGGCGGTATTCGTATGCATCAGCGCTTTAGGCGCGTTCCTGTACGGACATTTTATTGTCAAGGATTATATGGTCGCAATGAGCATGTGCTTTTTCACACTGGTCGCGTGCGAGCTTATTGTAGTATATCCGTCAAAGACTGATGCTTTTATTGGTATGAACATGAGACTGTTCGGGAATAAGTTCCTTAACTTATCCATGTTGTTTTCATTTGCTATTTTAATTTCAATTATGTACATACCATTAATGAACGACCTTTTCACAACAGTACCGCTCAATGCGGTTCAGTTCATTATATGTATAGTGCTCGCATTACTTACAGTAGTCGGATTTGAAATCTCAAAACTCAGCCTGAGAAGATAAACAGCAAATTTCATGTGGTAATTATATTCCGGATATGCTATACTCCATTTCATGAAAAAGAGTGTTATCATCTATTTCTGCATCGGTTGCGTTTGCTTGATAAGCGCGCCGTTAATGTTATATATTTCAGTGCCCGTAGCTATTATCTACGTGATAATATCTGCGGGCTTTTTCTGGTTCGGAAGGGATATTATTCAACTTACCGTTCGAAAATTAAAAAGGTATATAGCCGTTTGTTTTAGAAACGTATCAAGTAAGATAAACATCAGCAGCGATAATCCGGTTATGAAAATACTGCAGGCAGTTAAACTGTTTTTTTCCCGATGTATTTATAAAATCAAGCCATATTATTCCCGGTGTATTCATAAAATCAAGGCTAGCAGAGAAAAAATGCAAATGCTTGATCATGAAATCAGGGCACAGTTTGACGAGCTCGATATGATCACAACTAGCGCGATAGCGATAATGTTGAGTGACGCAAAGAGAAAATCGGAGTCTCCCTATATCGACGGTTTGAAGGTACCGGATATACGCAAGGTTTTATTAAGTTTTTGCAAAGATACTTACCCTGCTACAGATATGGAGCAGCTGAGAGAACTCTTTTCAGCGAAATACTATAAACGGAAAATCAGAAGATATCTCGGTCGCGTTACTGTTTTTGTGAAAAGAGGAATCAGTGATTCCCTGCCGAGGAAAGGTGCTTTTCGCAAAGCAAGAGTCGCAAGGAAGCGGTTTTTGAATAAGATATGTGAGACAATAAACACTTTTGAGTCCGTTAAGTTCATTGCGGGGCTTTCCGGAAACGAAGAGGTATCGGATTCCAAAAGAAACTACAAGCTGGATCATCTGAGTGAAAACTACAGAGACGCGCTTATATATCTGGTAGATCTGCTTTTGACTTGTACGTGTATCTCCAAGATGCTGCTCGTTGAAAGAGTTGTAAAACGACTGGACGGAAGCTGCGAGTTTGTGAAGATCATCACAAACATGGCAAGAGAGATAGATGATCACAACCTTATCATAAGCAAGTCAAGACCAGTCTACAAGCAGTATTATGAAGAGGAACTCGGCTATATCAACGGTGACGATCTGTTGTATGGAATGGCTATAACTGTTATGGTCAACCGCATAAGAAAAACTGATGATAAAGCTCCGGAAATACTGCATATTTATAACAGGGCTGATGAAGCGTTGTTATTTGAAGCCGATATGTTAAAGTGGCTGGATGAACTTGCGGTCACGGGTGATACTGTTGATATCGGAGCTCTTATATTACGGAAGATAACGCAGTCCATAAAAGGAGATTTTGAACTTCTCACAAAAGTGTTACAAGAGTTGATAGACTGGGAAGACTTCTATTACCGCCGTGTTTCTTATCATGTAAAAGAGAGGGACAAAGAACGGTATCTCTTAGGCGACTTTGAGAAGGAAAAAGCGGAGATAAGCAGATACAGCTGAGAGGTCACAGAAGCTATTAACGTTTTTTACATATCAAGATAACCTCCGGTTCGCCGGGGGTTGATTTATCGTAACGGGAGAACTCCTCCAGCACTTTAAGACCTGAATGCTCAACTTTTTCAATAAGCTGAGACTTGAAATAGTATTTTAACTGTAAAGGCTCTATTAACCGCTCGATACGATTATCGGAGTAGGTGATACTGTACGCATTATAACCGTACAGGATCTGCTTAACAGTATCAATACGTTCAAGACAATCATAATGCGCAACTGTGATACCGGTCTGTTCATCGGTGACCTCATCTATAAATTCTTCCGCGCGGCACCATTTCTCGTCAAGCTGGTCTTCGGCGGGGTTATGCGCGTTGACGATGAAGATGCCGTCGTCTGATAAATGCTCACGTACACAGCAAAACATTCCGTCAAGGTCATCTTCATCAGGTAAGGTCTGGATCGTACGAAAAGGCGCAGTAATGAGCGTGTATTTCCGAGAAAGAGAAAAAGCTGTCATATCACCCTGAATAATTTCCACCCGTTTTATAAGCTCCGGGTGGTTTTCGGATTTCACAGATAACTTTTTACGAAATATATCAAGCATAGGTTTTGATATATCAAGTCCGGTCACATAAAAACCTTCTTCTGCGAGTATCAAGGCGACTCGTCCGGTACCGCAGCCCAAATCCAGGATATCACCTTTACCTCCGCCTTTTCCGCATTGCCTGTGTGCGTACTCAAGGTAAAAAGGCATATCGGGCAGAGGGTGTTTCTTTCCGAACTCCAGATCATATATCCACGCTGTGCTTATACATGCTGTTTTATTGTTTTTCATCATTTTTCTCTACATTTTCAGATTGACAAAAGCTACACAATAGTCTACCATAAAAAGTACTACACTGGTTATAAAAAAATCCGGTGATAAAAATGGAGGTAATAAAATGAAGAAAAGCAGAATCCTTACCATCTTACTTGCTCTCGTATTCGTACTCGCGCTCGTCGCGGCATGCGGTGAAGCCGCGCCTGCTCCGGCACCCGCACCGGCGCCTGCTCCGGCACCCGCACCGGCACCTGCTCCAACTCCTACACCTACAACCCCGGGAGAAGAAGAAAAGGATCCCGACCCTGTTACATTGAAGTGGGCAGTCTGGGATGCCGAGATTGTGACATATTACGCGCCGCTTATCGATGCGTACAAGGAAATTGCTCCGCATATTACCATTGAAATGGTCGATCTTGGTGCTTCCGATTATGAGAATATCCTGCAAACACAACTCATGGGCTCCCATGACTATGACCTGATCAAAGTACGCGGTATACCTCAGTATGTCAATAACACAAACGCCGATATGCTCATGGAGCTTGATGATTTCCTTCCCGGCTCTTCAATCGATTTAGCGAACTACAGAGGAATGCCGGAACAGCACATGCGCGGAGGTCCGCTCTACTCGCTGCCCTTCAGAAGTGACTTCTGGGTCGTTTACTACAACGTGGATCTTTTTGATGCGGCAGGTGTAGACTATCCGCATAACCAAATGACATATGATGCCTGGGTTGAGATCATTAAAGCAGTCACATCCGGTTCAGGGCAGGATAAAGTCTATGGTAATCACTTCCACAACTGGCGCTCGACTACAACACTGTTTGGTATCCTTGACGGCAAAACCGTCGGTGAACCGAATTTCGGATGGATGAAGCATCTGTACGAAACCACCATTGAGCTGGAAGACGGCGGATTTGTACCGCGCAGAACAGATAACGTCGCCGGCGGTATCCACCATAGAATGAAGTGGGCTCCGCAGGAGATAGCAATGGTCAACATGGGAACATGGTTCATGGCTGAAATGGATGACTGGGATTTCAACTGGGCTATGGCTGCATACCCGGTACCGACTGCCGCACTCTACGGAAATACATTCGGAAATGTTACACAGCTTTCAATCCCGCGCGGCGCTGCTCACCCGCAGGAAGCGTTTGACTTTATCGCCTTTGTTTGCAGTGAAAAAGGCGCGGGTCTCCTTGCTTCTGTAGGTCAGTTCCCGGCGTTTATGACAGATGACGCACTTAATGTCATAACCTCCAAGCCCGGATTCCCGCAGGATGCTCAGAGCAGAGCGGCATTACAGCCGAAAAACGTTTTCCTTGAGCTGCCTATTATTGAGGAAGCAGGAGAGATCGACAATATCCTCTCTGAAGTCCATGCGGATATCCTTGACAGACAAATCTCAATAGAAGACGGAATCAAAATGATGGAAGACAGGGTAAAACAGCTTCTTGGCTAATACCCGTATGAAATCAAGTTACTCACATTAACCACAAAGGGTGTCGGTGCCGGTAAACCGGCATCGGCACCTGATTTATTGTAAGAGATATTTCCTTTCCGGTTTGAAAGTAGGGATGCTTTATCGACGCCTCATCAGAAGCTTTGACGTTAAATAGTTCATACAGACTGACTTCGGAGTTCGAGGGAAAATGGTACCTGAGAACAGCAGGGGTACTGTGCATTGTGCTCGGAGCCACTGAGCTTATGTATGTATTTTCATTGCTCCGGATCATAGATTTCGGCTTCATCATGTTCAAGTTACCATGGCTCGAAGCGATGATATCATTCGGCACAGGGTATATGTATGTCGTTAACCTTGCTATGGTTCTGGGAGGGCTTTATCTTGCTCTCGGTATTCTGGGGCTTGTCTTTTCCAAGTCGGAGAAGTACGCAAAGCTGCTGACTCTTTTATGCGCGGCAACCTTTGCGTTTCATTTATTTACTCTTGCTATGGCATTTTTCACCGGTGGTTTTACGTATGTCTCTATTTTCTTTCTGGTGATCCCTGTAATTTTCTTTCTCGGTACGGCACATAATTCGAAAAGCAAAAAACTTAGAAGTAACGCAATAGCGTACAGCTTCATTGCTCCGAATCTCATAGGTTTTAGTGTTTTCACAATGATCCCTATGGGATTTTCATTGATCCTCTCTTTTATGCATTGGGAACTGAGCGACAGATCCTTTACATTTGTCTGGCTGGATAACTTCAGACGAATGGCTACGGATCATTTATTTTGGCCGTCACTTCGCAACACCGCAGTGTTTACAATGATCGCCGTGCCTCTAACTATGGTGCTTGCCCTATGTCTTGCTTTACTGCTTAATAACAAGCTTAAAGGCCGGTCGATTTTTCGCGGCGTAATGTTTTTCCCGTATGTCGCGTCGCTGATCGCTATGGCAGCAGTTTGGAATCAGATATTCCACCCTTCATGGGGACCTGTAAACCAGCTGCTGAACTGGTTTGGAATGGAAAGTATCCAGTTTACGACTTCACCATGGATAATTCCCAATATTGCTTTTTTTACAGCCTGGCGTAATATGGGTTATTTTATGATTATCTATCTTGCAGGTTTGCAAAGCATTCCGGTTGAGTTATATGAGGCTGCTTCCATAGACGGCGCGAGCAGCTGGAAAAGATTCCTGTATGTGACCTGGCCGCAGCTGCGGTTTGTCACATTCTTTGTCAGCGTTATGCTGATCATCATATGCTTCAGGGTTTTTGACCAGGTAATTATGATCACAAACAACGACGTGCCGGGCTCGGCTTCAACTACACTCGTTGTGCATATATTCAGGATAGCGTTCCGAAACTGGGATTTCGGATATGCCAGCTCGATCGCACTTGTGTTGCTTTCTATAGTTCTTACTGTAACGATCATACAGTTTCTCATCCAAAAATGGATAGAACGCTAAGGGGAGGAGGTATCTGTTATGAATGAACTTGTTAAATCAAAGCGCAGAATAGTAATGGCAGTTGTATATCTCCTTTTGATTTTTGCTTCTTTAATGTTGTTGTTCCCGTTTTTTTGGATGGTGACTTCTTCACTAAAAAACGACAGAGAGGTTTTTGCTGTTCCGATACAGTGGATACCTGCAAACCCTGTATGGAGTAACTATACAAATATATGGACACGAATACCTTTGCTGACTTTCTTAAGAAATACTGCTTTTTTAACGGTATCAGTCACATTTTTACAACTCCTGACATCCAGTTTCGCGGCGTATGCTTTTTCCAAACTTGAATTTAAAGCAAAAAATATACTGTTTCTCCTGTATGTCGGTTCGATCGCAGTACCCTGGCAGGCTTACATGGTTCCGCAGTTTATTATGTTTAACACTATGGGACTTAACAATGTACATGCAGCTATAATCATTCTGCAGGCCTTTACTGCTTTTGGTGTATTTCTTATGAAGCAGTTTTACGATTCCATACCAAATGAACTTATCGAAGCGGCAAGGATCGATGGTCTCAGTGAGTACCGGATATGGAGAACCATTATTCTGCCATTGTCAAAACCGGTAATTGCTACGCTGACTATCTTCGCTTTTGTTTTTACTTGGAACGACTTTTTGGGACCGAGACTATATCTGACGTCACAAAACCTGTGGACAGTGCAGATCGGTATGCGGATATTTATAGGGCAGTATGCCACTGAGTACGGACTGGTAATGGCTATAGCTACAGTTTCACTGGGACCGATCATAGCTGTATTCCTGTCTCTGCAAAGGTTTTTCGTGCAGGGAATCGCTACATCGGGGCTTAAGGGGTAAAGCCTATGGGCAAACTCTTTGAAATCAGCTCGAAGGATGTTTCCCGCGCTCTAGATATCGCTGCCGCGCAAGCGCTTAGAAATCTACCGGAGTTTACTTATAACTGTCAGAACCATACCAGTGTAGGGAATTTCTATCCAAGCTGCGAGAATGTTCAATGGACCTGCGGCTTCTGGCCGGGTGTGGTATGGCTTTCATATGAGCATACTGGTGATGAGGATTTTTTACATTCCGGGCGAATATTCGTCGATAGTTTTTTGGATCGGATCGTCAATAAAATCGAAGTTGATCATCATGATATGGGCTTCCTTTATAATCCATCATGCGTAGCCGCCTATATGCTGACAGACAACACGAATGCGCAAAAAGCGGCGATCCTCGCGGCTGATCAGCTTATAGCGCGTTTTCATGATAAAGGGGAGTTTCTGCAGGCATGGGGATCAATGGACGCACCGGACAATTACCGTTATATTATAGATTGTTTGATGAACCTGCCTATCCTGTATTGGGCAAGTGAGCAGACAGGTGATGATAAATACAGACTAATAGCCAACAAGCATTTAAAAACTTGTTTACAGAACTCAATACGTGAAGACGGCAGTACACATCACACAGTTTTTATGGACAGGTCAACAGGAAAAATGTTACGTGGTGAAACCTGCCAAGGTTATAATAACTACTCATTTTGGGCACGCGGGCAGGCATGGTCGATCTATGGAACAGCGCTTTGTTATCGTTATACTAAAAATCCCGGTTGTCTCGAAGCTTTTCGTAAGGTTTTACCGTTTTACCTTTCAAAACTGCCTGATGATCTTGTCCCGTACTGGGATATGATTTTCACATCGGGAGACGAAGAACCGCGTGATTCGTCGAGCGCGTCGATCGTCGCATGCGGGTTGCTTGAGATGGCAGAATTGGTACCGCATGACGAAGCAGCGGAATACATCTCGCTTGCAAAGCAAATGCTGGGTTCTCTGGTAGAAAACTACAGTGTTAAAGACAAAGCTGTTTCAAACGGTCTTGTCTTGCATGCTACATACAGTAAGAAATCGCCTTATAACACATGCACGCCGGAAGGTGTTGACGAATGTGCTTCATGGGGTGATTATTTTTACATGGAAGCGCTTACGCGGATCCATAAAGAGTGGAAACCTTATTGGTAGAACAAAATACATATGATAACGGGTGAGTAATGTCAGAATATATTAACAAGTCAGCATTCTTTGACAGACAAGCCGGGAAGAGTTATTTTGGTGACCCTTTTGAGCTTGCTGAGTATGCTATGTCAAATTATCCGTATGAGTGTGAGTTGACTATAAAAAAAGCAGATAATGTGGTTAAACAACGTTTTCAGTTCAATCTCAGATGGGATCTGGAACGCAGTGAAGACTTTGTTGTTTTTGATGATGAGATCGACTGGCTTCATCAACCGGCTGACGATCCGGAATGGGTTTTCGCCTTTAACCGTATGTCCTTCTGGGTATGTCTGGGGAAGGCCTACGCTCTGACAAAAGATGAAAAGTATGCCGTAACTTTCGCAAGACAATTATGCCATTGGGTCAAAAATGTACCGCAGTCCTGTGAAAAAGCATGGCGCAGCATCGAAGTGGGTATGCGGCTGGAGTATTGGTTAAAAGCTATTTGTTACCTTGAAAAAAGTGCTGCTTTAACTGACGAGGTAATAAGTATATTCTGCAACAGTGTTATCGAGCATGCCGAATTCTTGATGAAACTGTGGGACCCGTATAATCTGATGAGCAACTGGGGTGTTTTCGCAAACAGAGGGTTGTTCTTTGCTGGGGTTATGCTGCCGCGGACAACACGAACAGATGAATACCTTACCGAAGCGATACGCCGTCTGTCTCTTGAAATACAAATGCAAGTATACAGGGACGGCGTACATTGGGAGCAAAGTCCCATGTATCATAACGAAGTATTAAAGTGCTATCTTGACGTCGTTCATCTTGCTCAATGCGGCAGTATAGCATTACCGGATAATATTATTCGGAAAACCCGGGATATGTGCTATTTCAGCATGTACTCCGCAAAACCCGACCATCACGAGATATGTATGGGAGACAGCGACAGTATCGATCAGCGTGACCTGCTTACCCGAGGCGCTATTTTGTTTCAAGACGGATCGCTGAAGTCACGCGCATATGAAAAGCCGGATTATGACTCGTTATGGGAAATGGGAGAAAACGGTATAAAAAGATATATGGACCTGGAGTCATTGCAACCGGCGGAAACTGACAAATCCTTCACCGACAGTAATAATTATTACTTCCGCAGCGGATGGGACGACTCAGCTACATTCGTACATTTTACATGCGGGACATTAGGTGCGGGGCACGGACATGCCGACAAGCTGCATATAGACATCTTCAGCCGCGGGGAGGATATACTCCTGGATCCGGGCAGGTACACTTATGTTTTCGGAGAGGACAGGGTCAGGTATAAAGAACAACGCGCACATAATGTACTGATGGCAGACGGTAAGGATTTCTGTGTTTGCAAGGACAGCTGGGAGTGTTCTGACCTTACCCGGGGTGTCAACCAAAAATACTACTCAGACATACGATACGGGTATGCCGAGGGAGGACATCTTGCGTATATCGATAAGGGTTTATACGTAAATCGCAGAGTAATATACATCAAGCCGGATTTGATCATACTGGCGGATGAATTTTATACATCCGGTGTACATACATATAATCAATTTTATCACTGGGGTACAGCCGGGACACTTGAAGGCGAAGGTAACAGCTACACATACAAGACCGATAATGTTGAAGCGAGTATGATTCTTCTCGCGGACGGTCTTGAAAGCAAAGTAAACGACAGTTTTGTTTCACGGCATTATAATCAGGAGGAGCCCGGTAAAGTGCTGCAAACGTCGTTTATCGGCAACGGCTTTACCGGAGCATTTACTGTACTCGCTCTTAGTGACGCAAAATCCGGCAAACAGTTAGATGTAAAAAAGCAAATAGTTGAATCATCATTTAAGGGTATAACGTTTAAAGACAGTCAAATCGAAGCGCTTAATATAGAGTTTGGTAGTAAGCACTATACAGTAGTAGTCGCGCATGAGGAGTTCGCAAGCCCTACAGACACTTTTAACGTTAATGGCTGCATTGGTTTTGGGAATTGTGTAGTATTTGATCGTTCAGCAGGCGAACAAGAGATCGGCACAGTGCTCATATGGTAATAAAGTTAATGTGAAAGGATTAAAAAGTGGAACTTTTACCTGTAAATCTTGAGCAATTCTGGAAAGACGATAAAGCAGCGCACGAGGATAATTGTTTCTCACCTGACGCCCCTCAGGTCGCATTTGGTATCAGAATGAGCGAGGAATGTGTTTTGTCCGAATTCGGCGAGGAAACAGATAATCCGATGTGGATCCCGCCTCCGCGGGAGCACAGGATCGAGCTAAATAAACGTTATAATGATAAAGCAGAGAAAATCGTAGGCATCAGGCTGCTGAAAGAGGACTTCCCGTCCGAAGAACAGTCATTTCCCAAAATCAAACAAATAGGAGAAGTATTTGGTGGAACTTATAACCAACGTGGCGGAACAATTTGGCTTGAGTCTGATATAAAGACCTCAAAGCAGCTTGAAGAGAAGCTGGATGAAGTTGATAAAATGAACCTGCGTGAGTTCATTTTACCTGCGAACTGGGAAAAGCGCTGTAAATATTTATACGAAGAGTTTGGTGTTAAACCTGAACGGCTACATTCCGTGCGCGGACCTGTAACATTAGCATGTTCTATTTTAGGGGTTGAGGGCTTAGTTTTCCTTCTAATAGAAGAGCCGGATCTCGCAAAACGTTTTTCTGATGCAATAGCTAAAACGATTATCGGAATTTCAGAGATAATGGACACCGAAGCAGGAGCTGAGACATTTGGTTTTGAGTTTTATGATGACAACTGCTGTATGCTCAACGCAGAACTATATGAGTTTTTTGCCTATCCCATTCTTAAGAAGGTTTTCGCCCGTTTTTCTCCCGAACCGGAGCACGAGCGTTATCAGCACTCCGACAGCGCAATGGGACATTTATTACCGGTTCTGGGCAGGCTTAATTTTACCGGAGTCAACTTTGGTCCGACGGTAACGATCGACATTATACGGAAGCATATGCCAAAGGCACGGATAGACGGGTGTATATCACCTATGACTTTTATGAAAGAAAACAATGAGAAGCTGATTGCTGAAGTAAAACGCGACTGTGAGATGGCAAAACAATACGGCGGCGGTGTGAATATCAGCACAGCAGGTTCAATAAACTATGGCTCAACGTTGGCGAACATGAGAACCGTAATGTGGGCGATTTGTGAGTATGGACGGTATAATGTATAAAAAA